>Ga0307410_10000971_pt1 | contig 12329 bp, 9 predicted proteins | sample 322Ometagenome_3_FD_203707 | JGI IMG/M metagenome (GOLD analysis project Ga0307410, IMG submission 203707) | Maize rhizosphere microbial communities from greenhouse at UC Davis, California, United States - 322HYB-O-3 | ecosystem: Host-associated > Plants > Roots > Rhizosphere > Soil | place...
GCGCTCCCCGGGCTGCGCGAACGCCGCGTTGACCTTGGGTGAATAGGCTTCCCAGCCGGTAATCCAGCCACCGACATAGCCAAGTGCATGCGCCGCATGGAGCAGGTTCATCGCCGCTGCGCCAGCGGACAATTCCTGCTCCCAGACCGGGATCTTGTGATCCTGAACGGGCGACGAAAGGAGGACGATCAGCGCCTCGCCCTGGCGCGCGAACTGGTCCGCCTTTTCATGGTGAGCGGGGCCGGCGCAGGGGTCTTCTTCCTGCAGCGCGCGGCGGAGCAGGAGCGCGAACTGCTCGCGTTGCCCCTTTTCGACAGGGATGAAGCGCCACGGAGCGAGTTTTCCGTGATCCGGCACGCGCATCGCGATCTTCAGGATCTGCCTGAGCTCGTCGTCGGACGGACCGGGGGGAACCATCTCGCGAGGGCGTCCAGATCGGCGGGTTCTGAGCAGGGATAGCGGTGAGGAGCGGTCGTTGAGCATTGGCCCGTTCATCTAGGGACGCCAAACGTCTGCAACAATGCGCTTCACAAGAGAGTTTCGGTCGTTAGGGTGCCGGCCCGTATCTGAGCGGCCCTGGGGAGCGGCCGCCTTTAGAGATTTGGGAGAGGTTCGTTGAACGGTTTCAAACCCATGGGCTCATGGCAGGAAGGCGACTGGATCGCCGCGATTGCCGTGTTCGTACTGGCAATCTTCCTGACGATAGGCGCGAAGGTCGCCATCCAGAAAGAGCCGGAGTTCGCAGGCCATCCCAAGGGCCTGTACATGCTGTTCTTTGCAGAAATGTGGGAGCGCTTCTCCTACTATGGCATGCGGGCGCTGCTGATTTTCTACCTGACGCAGCACTGGCTGTTCAACGATTCCAAGTCGAACCTGATCTACGGCGCGTACACCAGCCTGGTGTACATTACGCCCGTTCTCGGCGGCTATCTCGCCGACCGTTACCTCGGCCAGCGCAAGGCGGTCCTGTTCGGCGGCCTCTTGCTCGCAATCGGCCACAGCCTGATGGCGGTCGAGGGCGTGGGCGGTCAGTCCGACCCGACGATCAACGTCTTCTGGGCCGCGCTCGCCTTCATCATCGTAGGCTCGGGCTTCCTGAAGGCGAACATCTCGGTGATGGTCGGGCAGTTGTACAAGCTGACGGACGTCCGCCGCGACGGCGCCTACACCGTATTTTACATGGGCATTAACGTAGGTGCGGCGATCGGCACGATCCTCGTCGGCTACCTCGGCCAGACGATTGGCTGGGGCTACGGCTTCGGCCTTGCCGGCCTAGGCATGCTGGCCGGCCTCGTCGTCTTCGTGCTCGGCAAGAAAGCCCTTCGTGGTGCGGGCGAGGCGCCGCAGGCATTGGCGAAGTCGAAAGAGTTCACGCTTTACGGGGTGGGCATCGCCGCGGTCGCCGTGATCTGGGCGCTGGTTCAGTACCAGGACGTCATCCAGTCGCTGCTGGTGGTCTCCGGCATCGCCCTGCTGGGCTACGTGCTCTACGAGAGCTTCAAGCTCGAGAAGGAACCTCGCGAGCGCATGTTCGCCATCCTGTTCCTGATTGCGCTCAATCCGCTCTTCTGGGGCCTGTTCGAACAGGCAGGCGGATCGATGAACCTGTTCACCGACCGTTTCGTGGATCGTTCGGGCGTGCCGGCATCGATCTTCCAGTCGATCAACCCGATCTACATCATCCTGCTCGCGCCCTTGTTCGCCGGGCTCTGGGTGAACCTCGGCAAGCGAGGCTTGGAACCGTCGGCACCGGCCAAGTTCGGTCTCGCACTCGCGCAGATGGGTCTGGCCAACCTCGTACTCGTCTGGGGCGCGGAGGCCTACGGTCTCGCGGCGATGACGCCCGTCATCTTCGTGTTCCTCTACTATCTGCTGGCAACCACCGGTGAGCTCTGTCTCTCGCCGGTCGGCCTCTCGGCGATGAACCGGCTCGCGCCGTCGTTCCTTGCGTCGCTCATCATGGGCGCATGGTTCTACATGACCGCGGTCGGCAATTTCGTCGCCGGCAAGATCGGTGAGGCGACCGGCGGCCATGGAGGCGAGATGAGCAAGGAGAAGCTGCTCGACATCTACGAGATGTTCGGCTGGATCTCGATCGGAGCGGCCGTCGCCGTCCTCGCGCTCTCGCCCATCGTGAAGCGGTGGATGCACCTCGACACCCTGCAGGACCGCGATCCGCTCGCGGGTCGCGACGAGCTTGCGGAGCCGGCGGCTCCGGGCATGTTCCCGCAGGGCGAAACCAAGCCTCGCAACGCATAGCCGGCAGGAACGGGCGAACATGAAGCTGAGGGGGTGGGGGAGCGTCCTGGTGGTCGCTCTCCTCAGCGCCTGCGCGCAACTGGCGCCGCCAGAGAAGAAGGCGGCGCCGATCCGGATCAATCAGGATCCCTATCCGTCCACCTATCACCGCTATCCGGGCGCGCTGACGGTCATCCGCGGCGCGACCGTGTTCGATGGCGAAGGTGGGAAGATCGAGGGTGGCACCGTGGTCCTGGCCGACGGCGTCATCCAGGCGGTCGGTGGGGCCGATACGCCCATCCCGGCCGGCGCATACCAGATTGACGGCACGGGCAAATACGTCACGCCCGGCATCATTGATGTGCACAGCCACCTAGGCGATTATCCGTCGCCAGGCACCCAGTCGCACAGCGACGGAAACGAGGCGACGGGCCCCGTGCGCGCCGAGGTCTGGGCCGAGCATAGCGTTTGGCCGCAGGATCCCGGTTTCAGCCGCGCGCTGATCAACGGCGGCGTTACGGCGCTTCAGGTGTTGCCCGGCTCCGCCAACCTGTTCGGCGGCCGCTCGGTGACGCTAAAGAACGTTCCGGCCCGCACGGTGCAAGGCATGAAATTCCCCGGCGCTCCCTATGGGCTCAAGATGGCGTGCGGCGAGAACCCGAAGCGCGTGTACGGTTCGAAGAGCCAGATGCCGCAGACCCGGATGGGCAATATTGCTCTCACCCGCGCGACCTGGATCAAGGCCCAAGCCTACAAGCGCAAGTGGGACAAATATAATCGCGACGGGGGCGCCATGCCCGAACGCGATATTGCGATGGATACGCTGGCGGGCGTGCTCGCCGGCCAGATCATCATCCACAACCACTGCTACCGAGCCGACGAGATGGCCATCATGCTCGATGTAGCCAAGGAGTTCGGGTACAAGGTCGGCACCTTCCACCATGCGGTGGAGGCCTACAAAATCGCCGATCTACTCGCCGCGAACGGCACCTGCGCAGCGATGTGGGCCGACTGGTGGGGCTTCAAGATGGAAGCCTATGACGGGATCAAGGAGAACATCCCGCTGGTCGACAAGGCCGGCGCCTGCGCCATCGTTCATTCCGACGATTCCAACGGCATTCAACGGCTGAACCAGGAAGCGGCCAAAGCGCTCGCCGATGGCCGCAGGATGGGGCTGAATCTCTCCGACGAGCATGCCTGGATCTGGCTCAGCTTCAATCCGGCGAAGGCACTGGGGATTGCCGACAAGACGGGCAGTCTGAAGGCCGGCAAGATGGCCGACGTCGTCCTGTGGAATGCCAATCCGTTCAGCACATATGCGCGGCCCGAGCGCGTCTGGATCGACGGAGCGCTGATGTATTTCAGTGGCAACCCGCGCCTCCGCCCGGTCAGCGACTTCGAGCTAGGCCAGCCCGGCGAAGGGGACGTGAAATGATCCGGGCGGCAATGGCGGCGCTGCTGATCGCAGTCGCATCGCCGGTCGGGGCTCAGACTATCGCCATAACCGGAGGCACCGTCGCCCTTGGCGACGGCTCTGACCCCATCGCGGGCGGCACGGTAGTCATCCGTAACGGCCGTATTGCGGCTGCTGGCGCTAACGTCCCCGTGCCCGCGGGCGCGCAGGTCATTGATGCACGGGGCAAGTGGGTTACGCCCGGTATCGTCGCGGGGTTCTCTCGGCTAGGCCTGACGGAGGTGGACCTGTCGGGCGACGGCACGACCGACGACCAGGCCAGCGGCGGTCCCTTCGGCGCAGCAATTGACGTCGCACCCGCGGTGAACCCGAACAATTCGACCATCGCCATCAATCGCGCCGACGGCATCACTCGGGCCGTCGTCGCTCCGAACACGGCGAAGAGCATTTTCGCAGGACAGGGGGCGGTCATCGACCTCGGCGCGGACATGGAGCCCATCACGCGGGCGCGGCTGTTCCAGTTCGTTGAGTTCGGCGAGTCCGGCGCTGCGACTGCCGGCGGGTCGCGGGCATCGGCCTATGTTCTGTTCCGCAATGCCTTGAAGGAGGCGTCGGAGCTTCGCCGCTACGCACCGTCGATCTCATCCACTCGCGGTGCGCCCGATGCGGTCGACCGGCCGATTGTCCGGAATCCCAACGAGTCGCGCGAATATGGACCGGACGCTCAGCGCAGCGAGGACGTACTGCTGACGCGGTTCGATGCCGCCGCTCTCGTCCCCGTGCTGCAGGGTCGGCAACACCTGCTTATCCACGTGGAGCGGGCGCGGGACATCCTAAACGTCATCGGCCTGAAGCGAGACTATCCGGCTCTGAAGCTGGTCATCGTCGGTGCTTCCGAAGGCTGGCTCGTTGCGGATAAGATCGCGGCGTCGGGCATTCCCGTGATTGCGTCGGCGGTGAACGACTTGCCGTCCAGTTTCGAGCAACTCGCGGCAACCCAGTCGAACGTCGGCCGGATGCGCAGCGCCGGCGTCGACGTTGCCATCGGCATGATCGACGACAACGACACGCGCTATCTGTTCAACGAGCGCCAATATGCCGGCAACCTCGTCGCCTTGACCAATGTCCCCGGAGCGAGCGGCCTTCGCTGGGGCGAAGCCCTCGCGATGATCACCTCCCGTCCGGCCGAAGTGCTCGGCCTGGGTCGCGAGATCGGCAGTCTCGCTCCCGGCCGCCGGGCGGACGTCGTCATCTGGTCCGACGACCCATTGCAGGTTAGCAGCAATGCGGACATGGTGCTGATCGACGGGGTGCAGCAGCCGATGGACACCAGGCAGACCAAGCTTCGCGACCGCTATAAGGACCTCTCCCGCGACGTCCTCCCGGAGGCTTACAGGCGGTGACGCCGCAGGCCGGCCTTCTTCTGTCCTCGATCGCCTTCGTCGGCCTGCATTTCCTCTTCTCTCACCCGCTGCGCGCCGTTTCCGTGCGGAAGCTTGGAGAGCGGGGCTTCCAGGCGTTATATTCGGTCCAGTCGCTTCTGACCTTCGGACTGATGATCTATTTCTATCGTGCGATCGGCCGCGAGCCGCCGGTTTTCACGGTCGATAGCTGGGTGTGGGCGGTCGCAGCACTCGTAATGTGGATTGGCTCAATCCTCTTCGTCGGATCTTTCCTCGGCAACCCAGCGCTTCCCGGTGCGCGTCTGGAGCGCGGAGCGGCGCCGGGCGGCGTGTTCGCCATCACGCGGCACCCGATGATGTGGGGCTTCGCGAGCTGGGCGGCGGTGCATCTCGCGGTCATCGGCACTGCAAAGGCGATGGTATTCGACGGCGCCATCCTCTTCCTGGCCATTGCGGGCTCGGCCGGACAGGACGCCAAGAAGGCCAAGCTGATGGGCGAGCGCTTCCATGAATGGGCGGCCCAGACGACCTTCGTCCCGTTTGCCAGGGGCGTGGCGTGGCCGGGCATGGTCGCTTTTGCAGGAGGCACGCTCCTGTTCCTCGTCGCGACCTGGCTCCATCCGATGCCGGTCGGTGTGTGGACCTGGATCGGCTGAGGCTCGCTCTACTGCCGCCGTCGCGCTAAAGCCGCGGCGATGACGAGAAAGTTCTTCGGTACCGACGGCATTCGCGGGCTCACCAACACGGAGCCGATGACGGCCGAAACTGCGCTCCGTGTCGGCCAGGCGGCAGGCGCGCACTTCCTTCGCGGAGACCATCGTCACCGCGTGGTCATCGGGAAGGACACGCGCCTCAGCGGCTACATGATGGAATCCGCGATGGTCGCCGGTTTCACCTCGGTCGGAATGGACGTGGTGCTGCTCGGCCCGATGCCGACGCCTGCCGTCGCCATGCTGACGCGTTCGATGCGCGCCGACATCGGGGTGATGATCTCGGCTTCGCATAACCCCTTCGCTGATAATGGCATCAAGCTGTTTGGTCCCGACGGTTACAAGCTGAGCGACAAGACCGAGGCCGCGATCGAGCAGAAGATGGAAAAGGGCGTGAAGCTGGTCGCGGCGGACAAGATCGGCCGGGCGCGGCGCATCGACGACGCTCGGGGCCGCTACATCCATCATGTGAAGTCGACCTTTCCGGACCGCCTGAGGCTCGACGGGCTGAAGATCGTCGTCGATTGCGCGAACGGGGCTGCCTATCACGTCGCCCCCGAGGCACTCTGGGAACTGGGTGCCGACGTGATCCCGCTCGGGGTGAAGCCCGATGGCCTGAACATCAACGACGGGTGCGGGTCGACCCAGCCACAGCTTCTGCAGGAAACGGTCGTCGCCAGCGGAGCCAACGTCGGGATAGCTCTCGACGGCGACGCGGACCGGCTGATCGTCGTCGATGAGAATGGCCGCATCGTCGATGGTGACCAGCTGATGGCGCTCGTCGGTCTGGACCTGAAGCGCCGGGGCGAGTTGCGCGGCGGTGCGGTCGTCGCGACCGTTATGTCCAACCTCGGGCTGGAGCGTCGCCTGAAGGACGAAGGCATCGACCTTCTCCGTACGCAGGTCGGCGACCGCTACGTCCTCGAAGCGATGCGCGAAAAGTCGTGCAATGTCGGCGGGGAGCAGTCCGGCCACATCATTCTCAGCGACCATTCGACCACCGGCGACGGGCTGGTCGCGGCGTTGCAGGTGCTCGCCGCGTTGGTCGATTCCGGAAAGCCCGCAAGCGAGGTGCTGCACCTGTTCGACCCGGTGCCGCAGCTGCTGAAGAACGTTCGCTTCAACGGCAACAAGGCACCGTTGGAGGCGGACACGGTGCAAAAGCGCATCGCGGCTGCAGAGGCGGAGCTCGAAGGCCGCGGGCGGCTCGTCATCCGCAAGTCCGGCACGGAGCCGCTCATCCGGGTGATGGCCGAAGGCGACGATCCCGCGCTTGTCGAGCGCCTCGTCGACGATATTTGCGAGGCCGTGCGACAAGCGGCGTGAACCCTTTGTTCGCATTTGGGCGCGAAACCAGATCGTCGTGCGCATGGACAAGTTCGCCCCGCAGGCCGCTCGCAAGGTCGCGATGAGCGCTACGATCCCGCGCGTGCTGGTGATTGCCGGCTCGGACTCCGGCGGTGGTGCAGGCATTCAGGCCGACATCAAAACGATCACCATGCTCGGTGGGCATGCGATGACGGCCGTCACCGCGATCACCGCGCAGAACACGCTCGGCGTCACAGCGGTGCATCCGGTCCCGGCGGAGACGATCCTTGCGCAGATCGACGCGGTGGTCTCGGACATCGGCGTTGACGCGGTGAAGATCGGGATGATCGGCAGTGCCTTCGCGGCGCAGCAGGTAGCGCTTCGGCTGAAGGCGCTAAAAGCCGAGCAACCTGATCTCCCAATCGTCTTCGACCCGGTGATGATCGCGACCAGCGGCTCGGCGCTGGCCGACGACCCAACCATCGCCGCCTTCACGCAGCTTATGGACATCGCGACCATCGCGACGCCGAACTTGCCGGAGCTGGCCCGGCTCAGCGGACAGGACGATCCAGTCGCTTCTGCGCTTGCGCTGGTCGGCGATCATGGCTGCGCGGTCCTGATCAAGGGCGGTCATGAAGAGGGCGACACCCTGGCCGACGCGTTGATCGAGACCGACAACATGACCAGCTGGCAAGGGCAGCGGATCGAGACCACCAGCACGCACGGGACCGGATGCACGATGGCAAGCGCCATCGCGACCTTCCTTGGGCGTGGCGACAGCCTTGCTTCGGCGGTGGAACGGGCGCGGACCTTTGTGCGGGTCGCGTTGTTCGCTGCGCCGAAGCTGGGGCAGGGCGCCGGGCCCGTGGGTTCGGGTCAGGTTCGCCTCGATGTCGGACCAGGACCAAGGCTCAACCAGGTGACGCTGACGGTTACCGACTACGCCAAATCGGTGCACTTTTACGCTCTCCTCGGTCTCAAGCAGATCGTGGACAGCCCGGAGAACCAGTACGCGCGATTCGAGACCGCCGGCGGAGCGACGCTGTCGATTCAGGCCGACCCCGACGAGAAAGTCTCGGCAACCACTGCCGTCTATCTCGAATGCGACGACCTCGACGCCCAGGTTGAACGCCTGGCACGTGCCGGCATTCCATTCGAGCATGCTCCGCGCAACCAACCGTGGATGTGGCGCGAGGCGCGCCTTCGCGACCCGTCGGGCAACATCATCTTCCTCTACAAAGCAGGCGAAGCGCGCCGCTTCCCTCCCTGGCGTGTCGACTAATCCACAACTTTACGATTCAGTGGCTGGCGACTCAACGAGCCTCTCCATAGGCTTGGGCCATGCCGCGCCGCTGTTCCTTCAAGATCGAGCTCGACTTTCCCCAGCCGCTTGCCGGGGTCGACGAGGCGGGCTGCGCGCCACTTGCAGGGCCGGTGGTTGCCGCCGCGTGCATTCTCGACCGGACGAAATTTCCGCGCGGGATCGACGATTCCAAAAACCTGCCGCTGGAAAAGCGTGAGGCGCTTTACGTCCGTATCACTAAGGTCGCGCGCTGGGGTGTGGGCATGGCGAGCGTCGAGGAAATCGACAGCGTCAACATCTATTGGGCGCGCATGCTGGCCATGACCCGCGCCGTAGAAGCGCTCGGGGAAGATCCGGCCTGGGTGCTGGTGGACGGCAATGCTTGTCCCAAGTGGCAACGTCCCTCGAAAGCAATCGTGGATGGCGACGCCAAGTGCCGGTCGATCGCCGCGGCCTCAATCATCGCCAAGGTCACTCGCGACCGAATGATGGTGGAGCATTCGCGGACTTATCCAGGCTACGGGTGGGAACGGAATCGCGGCTATCCGACGCCCGATCATCGCCGCGCTTTGCGCGAGCTTGGGCCCACGCCGCTGCACCGCCGAAGCTTCGGTCTGGTCCGCGATATGATCGCCGCCGCAGCCCAGCCGGAGCTTGCGCTTCCGGAAATCGCGATCGCGAGTCCTTTGAGTCACACCACCACTGGTTGAGTCTACGGAGTCCAAGTGGACTCAATATCTTGTGGTCGAGTCTTTGCGGACTCTCTTCGTTCCGTACCTCCCCCAAAGCGCGTTAACCTCTGTTCGCTTGACCGCGAGTCGGGCCTGACTCACCTTTCGACGCAAGGGGGACTTCATGAACCTGATTGCTCGCATTGCGGAGACAGAGGGCGCTTTGCGCCCGCGTTCCAGTACCAGGCCGAAACGCGATCTTCCGTTCGACGAAATCCTGATGGGCGATTGCATCGCGGAGATGGCGCGGCTGCCCGACAAGTCGGTCGACATGATCTTCGCCGACCCGCCCTACAATCTGCAGCTCGGCGGCGACCTGTTCCGGCCCGAAGGCGGTCGCGTCGATGCCGTCGACGATGAATGGGACAAGTTCGACAGCCTCGTCGCCTATGACGATTTCACCCGCCAGTGGCTCGCCGAGGCCCGCCGCATTCTGAAGGACAATGGCACGATCTGGGTGATCGGCAGCTATCACAACATTTTCCGCGTCGGCTCGCTTCTTCAGGACGCGAAATTCTGGGTCCTCAACGACGTCATCTGGCGCAAGTCCAACCCCATGCCGAACTTCCGCGGCACGAGGTTCACCAATGCCCACGAGACCCTGATCTGGTGCGCCAAGGACGAGAAGGCGCGCTACACCTTCAACTATCGCGCGATGAAGGCGCTGAACGACGACCTTCAGATGCGCTCCGACTGGGTGCTGCCGATCTGCAGCGGCCAGGAGCGCGTTAAAGACGAAGAGGGCATCAAGGCCCATCCGACGCAGAAGCCGGAAGCCTTGCTCTATCGGATCTTGCTGGCCTGCACGAAGCCGGGCGATGTGGTGCTCGACCCATTTTTCGGAACTGGCACGACCGGAGCGGTGGCGCGCCGTCTTGGCAGGCGCTGGATCGGCATCGAACGCGAGCCTTCCTACGTGAAGGTCGCCAGGCAACGGATCGCGTCGACACTGCCGCTGGACGAGAGCGCGATGCAGGTGGTGCCCGACAAGCGCTCGGCTCCACGCGTGGCGTTCGGCCTGCTGGTCGAAAGCGGAATGGTCGCACCGGGCACGATGCTGACGGACTCCAAGCGCCGATGGCAGGCGAAGGTCTGCGCGGACGGTTCGCTCGCCTGTGACACGCATGCCGGCTCGATCCACAAGGTCGGCGCTGCACTCCAGGGCGCGCCATCCTGCAATGGCTGGAGCTTCTGGCACGTCGAGGAAGCGGGCAAGCTGCAGCCGATCGACGCGCTTCGGCAAAGGCACTTGGCCACTCTCAGCTAAGGTGCCATTGCTCGGACCCGAATGAGCAGCAGACACAATTTCGCAGTCGTGATCCTCGCGGCGGGTCAGGGCACCCGCATGCGCTCGGACACGCACAAGGTCCTGCACCCGATCGCAGGCAAGGCGCTCCTCATGCACCTGCTCGACAGCGTCGCTGGGCTGGGTGCCGAGAAGAGCGTCGTCGTGGTCGGCAAAGGTCGCGACCAGGTTGAGAGAGCGCTCGAAGGTCGAAGCGTGAGCATCGCGCATCAGGCTGAGCAGAACGGCACTGCTCACGCCGTACAGCAGTCCAAGGAAGCGCTGACCGGCTACGATGGAGCCGTGCTGATCCTCTACGGCGACACACCGTTTGTGGAGGCGGATACGCTTCAGCGCATGCTCGATCGCCTCGACGGCGAGGGCGGCCCGGGCGTCGTGGTCCTGGCATCGACGCCCGACGATCCGCTGAAGTACGGGCGCATCATCCTTGGTGAGGGCGACCACATCGCCAAGATGATCGAGTTCAAGGACGCAACAGATGAAGAGCGCGCGGTCCGCCTCTGTAACAGTGGCATGATGGCGGTGCGCGCGGCCGACCTGTTCCGCTGGCTGGACAAAGTCGGTAACGACAATGCGGCGGGCGAATATTACCTGCCCGACGTCGTCAACATTGCAGCCGCCGAGGGCCGCGACGCCGTCGTCATCGAAGCCGACCCCTACGAGACTGCCGGCGTGAACAGCCGGGCCGAGCTCGCGCACCTAGAGCTTGACTGGCAGCGCCGCCGACGCGAGCAGGCCCTTCAGGACGGCGCAACTTTGATAGATCCGGAGAGCGTCTGGTTCGCCGCCGACACCAAGCTCGGTCGCGATGTTACAGTGGAGCCTCATGTCGTCTTCGGCCCCGGCGTCGAAGTCGCGGATGGCGCGACGATCAAGGCGTTCAGCCACATCGAAGGCGCAACGATCGCGACCAAGGCGGTGATCGGCCCGTTCGCCCGCCTTCGCCCGGGCGCAAAGGTTGGCGAGAACGCAAAGGTCGGCAACTTCGTCGAGGTGAAGAAGGCGACCCTCGGCACGGGCGCCAAGGTCAACCATCTATCCTACATCGGCGACGCCGAGGTCGGCGCCAACGCCAACATCGGGGCGGGCACCATCACCTGCAATTACGACGGCTTCAGCAAGTATGGCACAGTGATCGGCGACGGCGCTTTCATCGGTTCGAACACGGCGCTTGTCGCACCGGTAACCGTCGGCAACGGGGCCATTGTCGGCGCGGGCTCGGTTATCACCAAGGATGTCGAACCCGACAGCCTGGCGGTCGAACGCAGCGATCAGAAGGGCATTTCTGGATGGGCCAAGCGCTTCCGTGAGAGGATGCTAGCCAGGAAGGCGGCCGAGTAATCGGCTGACGATGCTCCCGGGATCATCAGTCGCTGTCGTCATCCCCTGCTATCGCCAGCGCAACTTCCTGGCTCGCGCGATTGAAAGCGCGCTCGACCAATCGGTGCGGGCAGCGGAAATCATCGTTGTCGATGACGGGAATGAGGAGGATCTCTCCGACTTTGCGAGCTCGTACCCAGCCATCACGCTGCTGAGACAGGCAAACAGGGGCCTGGCCGGTGCGCGCAACGCCGGACTTCGAGCAGCCAGGGCCTACAAGATCATTTTCCTGGACGCCGACGACCGCTTGTGCCCGAACGCGATCCAAGCGGGCTTGGACTGTTTCGAAGCTAATCGAGGAGCGGCTTTCGTCTACGGGGCCTATGTCGAAGAGCGGGGCCTCGTTCGGAGAGAGCTCTTCATGCCCACAAACCAGCGGCTGGATCTGTTGCGTTTTAACTGCGTAGCGATGATCGGGACCGCAATGTTCGAGAGAGCACCTCTTCTAGAGGTTGGCGGCTTCGACGAATCGCTCTTGATGTGCGAAGACTGGGATGCCTACCTCCGCTTGAGTCGGTCTCATCCTTTTGCCGTTC
>Ga0307410_10000972_pt1 | contig 12323 bp, 7 predicted proteins | sample 322Ometagenome_3_FD_203707 | JGI IMG/M metagenome (GOLD analysis project Ga0307410, IMG submission 203707) | Maize rhizosphere microbial communities from greenhouse at UC Davis, California, United States - 322HYB-O-3 | ecosystem: Host-associated > Plants > Roots > Rhizosphere > Soil | place...
GTTCCTTTCTCGCACGCGTCAGCCAGCTGGTGTTGTCGCGGTCGGGTCTGTCGGCCCATTCCGGCTTCCCCCACAGCGTCCCCTCCCAATCGCTCGTCTGCCGCAGCAGGTGCTCCCAGGTGATCTTACGGTTGTGAGTAGTGGAAAAAAGGTCGATGAATGGAGACGTTCCGAAGCGGCTGGGATCATCGAACTTTTCGCCTGGTCGATAGGCAGCCACCGGAGCCGAATGATCCGCCGCTTTGTCCTGCAAGCTGCGAATGAGCTTTCGATCGAACGCGATCCCGATCGTAGCCGAAAGAAAACTCTTCGTCACGCTGAACGTCATGTCCACACGGTTCGGGTCTCCCCATTCCGCCACGAGATACCCGTTGCGGACGATCAACCCCGTCGCATCGCCCCGCTCTTTGAATTGCCCGATCGGCTCGCCGTACGGCTCCCGCCCGAAAGTCTGGAAATGTGCCAGTTCCAAACTACGCGGGGTCTTCGATTCGTTAGCGATAGCATAATCGATCGCCTCCTTCAGTCTCGCCGGGTCGAGTTTGGCCTGTTCGGGAGTGCGGCGTTCCCAAGAACCCGAATGCGGAATATAACCGCCCTGCGCGACCACCGAGATCGCACTAAAGGTAAGGACAACCGTCGAGAGGAACATGCGAAGTTTCATCATAAATGGATCACGACCTTGAGGCCCGAATGATGTCGGCGAATACACCGGCCGCGGTAACGTCCGCTCCGGCCCCGGCGCCTTTGATAACGAGCGGCTGATCGCCGTAACGATTGGTGTAAAAGAGCACGGCGTTGTCCTTGCCGGAGAGGTTCGCGAAATTGTGCTCCGGGCCGATCTGCTGCAACCCGACCGACGCCTTCCCGCTCTCGAGCGATGCAATGTACTTGAGCGACCGCCCTTTCGACCGTGCGTCGTCGAGAAGTTCTTTGAAATGCGGTTCATGCCGCTCCATTTCGGCGTAGAAATCTTCGACCGAGCCGGTTAAACACGATGCCGGGAGAAACGTTGCGTTCTCTATATCACCCATCTCGATCCGGCGTCCGGACTCGCGGGCGAGGATTAGGATCTTTCGTGCCACATCCGTACCTGAAAGATCGAGCCGCGGATCGGGCTCGGTATACCCTTCGTTTTGAGCCCGGCGGACGATTTCGGCGAATTTTCGGGTGCCGTCGTAGTTGTTGAAAACGAAATTTAGTGTGCCGCTCAAAACGGCCTCAATGCGGTTCACCCTGTCGCCGCTGCGGATCAGGTCGTTAAGAGTATTGATAACTGGCAGGCCCGCACCGACGTTCGTCTCGAAAAAAAAGTTCGCGTTGTACTCGCGTGCGAGATCTTTGAGATTTTTATATTTGTCGTGATCGGAGGAAGCGGCAATCTTGTTGCACGCGATTATCGAAACGCTTTGCCGCAAGAGCTTCGGATACGTTTCTACTACTTCCGGCGAGGCCGTGATGTCGACGAAGATCGAGTTCCGCAAATTGCGTTCGATGATCGAATCGGTGAAGTCGGTAATATTTGTCTCTTCCGCCGCTCCAAGCTCTTCTTTTAAGATCTTGAGATCGACTCCGTCGTATGACATTAGGGCACGTTTGCTGTTCGCTACGCCGACGACCCGCAGGTTCAATCGTAGATCGTCTGCGATGTGTCGGTACTGCTTCGATATCTGATCGAGAAGGCGGCCACCAACCGTTCCGACGCCCGCGACGAAGATGTTGATCTGCTTGTTGCCGTCAGAGAAAAACTCCTCGTGGAGCGCATTGACCGCCTTTCGCACGTCGGCCGAATCAATGATGGCGGAGATGTTCCGCTCCGACGATCCCTGCGCGATAGCTCTGATGTTCACGCCGTTGTTCCCAAGCGTCGAGAACATTCTGCCGCTGATGCCTGTGTGGAAACGCATGCTATCCCCAACGAGAGCGATGATGGAAAGGGCCGACTCGATCCTTAACGGATTGATCTTCCCCACGCTGATCTCGTTTTCGAACTCGCGGTCGACGGAGGCTTTCGCCCGCCCGCTGAATTGTTCATCGACAGCCACGCAGATAGAATGCTCGGAAGAGCTCTGGGTGATGAGGATCACATTGATCATTTCGCGGGCGAGCGCTTCGAACAGCCGTTTCGAAAAGCCCGGCACGCCGACCATTCCGCTTCCTTCCAGATTGAGTACCGCGATCAGATCGATGCTTGAGATACCTCGAATTATTTCGGCTCGGTCCTCGGATTCCGGCTCGATGAACGTCCCCGCGTCGTTGGGGGAGAAGGTGTTCTTCACCCAGACCGGAATTTTTTTCCTCATCACCGGCTGGATGGTTGGTGGGTAGATCACCTTGGCGCCGAAGTGGGAAAGCTCCATCGCCTCTCGGTAAGTGATCCGAGAGATCGGGCGCACGCTTCGGACGAATCTGGGGTCGGCCGTCATTATGCCGCTCACATCCGTCCAGATCTCGAGTATTTCGGCGTCGAGTGCCGCAGCGAGGATCGCGGCGGTGTAATCCGACCCACCCCGGCCGAGAGTTGTTGTGTTGCCTGAAGCGTCTGATGCGATGAATCCCGGAACAATAAAGAGCGAGGACCCGGATCTTTGAAAATACTCATTCACCTGGACGGATGTGGCAGCAAAATCCACACCCGCGTTGCCAAAATTTGAATCTGTTCGGATCAAGTGGCGGCTGTCCACCCATTCGTTTTCGAGGCCGATCGAAAGGAGATAGTCGGAGATGATCCGTGTGGAAAGCAATTCTCCCGAACTTAGTATCCTGTCCAGCGTGCGACGGCTGAGGTCCCGCACAAGGGCCACGCCCCGGCACAGCTTTTCGAGTTCGTCGATCGTAGCCTCTATTTGTAAAAGCGTAGATTCCGCGATGGAGATCGTAAGTTCTTCGACAGTCTTTGCGTGCTTTTCAAGAATACCTTCAATGCGGTTTACAAATCCCTCTTCGCCCCGTTCCGCGATCCACCCGGCGTCTATCAGATCGTCGGTGACTCCCTGCATGGCGGACAGGACGATGACGGCCGGCGGCTCGATCGTGCGGATGATGTTCGCGACTTTCAAGATACTGTCGGCGTCGGCCACGCTGGATCCACCGAATTTAAGTACTCTCATACCATGCTCAAGATAAGCTCCTTTACGGTTTCGTAGTCAGAAGGGATTCGAATTGAGCGTTTCTCCTTTTGCAAAAGCTCCGACACTTCCACCGGTATGCTTCCGAACGTTCCGAGAATCCTTTCAACCGAATCGAACTTTACCGGATGTGCCGTTTCAAGAAAAACTCCGCGATCGTCAGGCCGCTCTGACAGTTGGTCTTCGAGAGCTTTAAAGCCGACGGCCCCGTGCGGGTCCAGAAAGTAACCAACTTCCTCATAGACTCGTTTCATCACCTCGGTTGTTTCCGCGTCGGAGATACTTACAGCGTTCATCCGTTCTATTATTCGCGGATATTTGTGCCCGAAAATTTCCAAAATGCGTGCGAAGTTGCTGGGGTCCCCCACGTCCATCGCGTTGGAAAGCGTCGAAATTGAATCGCGCGGGGAGAATTGCCCAGTACTGATAAAATCTGGCACCGTCGCGTTCGCGTTGCAGGCGGCAATAAATCCTGAGGCCGGCATGCCGGACGCGTTCGCGAGGATTCCCGCACAGATGTTTCCGAAGTTGCCGCTCGGAACCGAAAACACGGGAGCAGTGCCGTTCCATTGTTTCAGTGCGAAGAAATAGTAAAACTGCTGCGGCAGCCACCGGGCGATATTTATGGAGTTCGCCGAGGTGACAAATATTTTTCTTTGTATGTCTTTGTCAGCGAGCGCCCGTTTGACGATCGCCTGACAATCATCGAACACTCCATCGACCTCAAGAGCCGTGATGTTGTCACCAAGAGTCGTTAGTTGGAGTTCCTGCACCCGGCTGACTTTCCCGCTTGGATACAGGATCACCACCTCGATGCCCTCGATCCCGTGAAAGCCCACTGCAACGGCGGCGCCGGTGTCACCCGAAGTGGCAGCTATCACTAAGGTCTTGTTGTCTTGGTCAGCGGAAAAATATCTCAGACAGCGGCTCATGAACCTTGCGCCAACGTCTTTAAAGGCAAGCGTCGGCCCGTGGAACAACTCCAGAGCGGAGATACGATCCGTAATACTTACTAAAGGAAATTCGAAATCGATCGTCTCTTCGCAGATGGCGAAAAGATCTTCGTCGCCGATTGCGCCTGCGGTATAAGGACGCATAATCTCAAAAGCGATCTGAGGATTCTCCATCTCGCTGAACGATTTGATGAACCCGTGCGAAAGCTTCGGGATACATTCGGGAAAATACAGCCCTCCGTCGTCAGGCTGCCCCTTCAGAACAGCCTCCCGGAAGTCAGCGTAGGCCGATCGATGGTTTGTGCTAAAGTAGTGCATTCTTCGGGGTGCGCATCCGCGTCCAATGTTATAACGTCAACCCAGCTGAAAAGAAATATGGACAGTGTTCGGGTACACTCGCCGGCTACGGTGTCGAATGTGGTTTGCGGATTCGATTGCCTCGGATTCGCCCTAAGCGAGCCTTTCGACGAGGTCGTTGTGCGAAGAATCGAAGAACCTGCCGTCCGCATTATCCACCTGGATGACTATGGACTTCCCACGGAACCCGAAAAGAACGTGGCCGGGGTTGCCTTATTCGCGATGCTTGATGCGCTAAAGACTAGCCAAGGTTTCGAAGTCGAAATAACAAAGAATATAAAACCCGGGAGCGGGATCGGATCGAGTTCGGCAAGTTCATGCGGAGTGGTAGTCGCTGCGAATCATCTTTTAGGCGGCCGATTTCACCGGCGCGAGTTGGCGGAATTTGCGATGGAAGGCGAGAAGCTTGCCTCCGGCGCCCGGCACGCTGACAATATCGCGCCCTGCATCTATGGCGGATTCACCCTGGTGCGTTCGACCGATCCTTTGGAAATCGTTTCTCTCGACCACCCGCCGTTATTCGCTGCGATCATTCATCCGCAGATAGAGATCAAAACTTCTGCAGCGCGGGCCATTTTGCCGGCGGACGTTCCCCTCGCCGCGGCCATCAAACAGTGGAGCAATCTTGGGTCGATGGTTGCCGCTCTTCAGAAGGGCGATACCGGGCTAATGTGCCGGTCGATGGAGGATGTCATTGTAGAACCGGTAAGAAAGTCGCTGATCCCAAAGTTTGATGACTTGAAATCGGCCGCGATGGAAGCCGGATCGATCGGGTGCGGCATTTCAGGTTCCGGTCCGTCGGTGTTCGCGATCAGCAATGATCTTTCGAATGCCCAGGAGGTGGGCGAAGCGATGAGGCGGGTCTACGCCGTAACCGGTATTGATTTTAACGTTTACGTTTCGGCGATCGCTTCGCAAGGGGTCGCAGTCATGGCCGCGTAATGAGTAATTGATGCGGTGCTTGTCAAAACTGATAGAATTTAAGGTAGATGTTAACAAGGGAATTGGAAAAAACCTTAAGCAATGCGGTCGACCAGGCCGTTAAGTACAGGCACGAATACGTAACGCTCGAGCATTTGCTATTCGCTCTTCTGGAGGACAGCAGCGCGCGAAACATTCTGTTCAACTGCGGGGCGAATTTGGAAGAATTAGCACGTGCTCTGGAAGAGTATTTCAGGAACACACTGGAGAAGATGCCGCCGGATGCTAAACACATGCCTGAGCTGACGGCGACATTTCAGTCGACAATTCAATATGCGGTTCTCCAAGCCGAGGGTAGCGGGCAGGAGTCGGTCGATGGTGGCAATATACTCGCCGCCTTCTACCAGGCGGAGCAAAGTTTTGCAGTCTTCCTCCTATTACAACAAGGGGTCTCTCGGCTGGATATTTTGAATTTTATTTCTCATGGGATCTCCAAGATTGACTCAGGTGATATGTTCCCCGAGGGTTTCGAGGAAGATGAATTCGGAATTGGCGGCCAAGGCGGTCCGAAAGCGAAACCGCTTGAAAGTTTCACTACGGAATTGGTCGCACTTGCGAGTGAAGGGCGGATCGACCCGATCGTGGGCCGGACCGCGGAGATCGAACGGACGATCCAGGTTCTGTGCCGGCGCAAGAAGAATAATCCCTTGTATGTTGGTGAGCCGGGTGTTGGGAAGACGGCGCTTGCCGAAGGCCTTGCGTTGAAGATCAGCGAGGGCGACGTGCCCGACGTGCTGAAAGATGCCAAAGTGTTCGCTCTGGACATGGGCGCAGTGCTTGCGGGCACTCGTTATCGCGGCGATTTCGAACAACGATTCAAGGCGATCATCGCCGATCTTAAAAAGGAAGAAAACGCGATCCTTTTCATCGACGAGATTCATACGATCGTAGGGGCCGGTTCCGTGCAGGGCGGTTCGATGGATGCGTCGAACATCTTGAAACCCGCGCTGGCTGGCGGCGAATTGCGCTGCATCGGCTCCACGACATTTAGCGAATACAAGGCAGCGTTCGAAAGAGATCGAGCACTTGCCCGGCGTTTCCAGAAGATAGAGATCGGCGAACCGACGATCGACGAAACCTTTCAGATCCTCAAGGGCCTAAAGCGATTTTACGAAGAGCACCACGGTGTCAAATATACGACGGAAAGCCTAAAAACCGCCTCGGAGCTCGCCGGCAAATACATCAACGATCGATTCCTTCCCGATAAAGCCATCGATGTGATCGATGAGGTCGGAGCGGCGGTGAAATTGCTCCCCGAAAGCAAACGGCCAAAAAGGATCTCAGTGCAGATGGTCGAGAATGCTGTCGCGCGTATGGCAAAGATCCCACCGAAGACCGTTGTCGCGGATGAAAAGCATCGGTTGAAGACGCTTCGCGAAGACATGAAGAAAGTCATCTTTGGTCAGGACGATGCGATAAATCGCGTGGTCGATGCGATCCAGATCTCGCGTGCCGGACTCGGACACCAAACCAAACCTGTCGGCTCATTTCTCTTCTCGGGCCCTACGGGTGTTGGCAAGACGGAAGTCTCGAAGCAGCTTGCCGAAATACTTGGCGTGGAGTTCATCCGTTTTGATATGAGCGAATACGCGGAGCCGCACACCGTGTCACGTCTGATCGGTGCTCCTCCCGGATATGTCGGCTTCGACCAGGGCGGTTTGTTGACCGAAGCGATCATGCGGACACCGCACGCCGTACTCGTTCTCGACGAAATCGAAAAGGCTCATCCGAATCTTTTTAATTTGCTTTTGCAGGTTATGGATTCCGCGACGCTAACCGACAACAACGGCAAGAAAGCGGATTTCAGAAATGTGATCCTGATCATGACGACCAACGCCGGAGCACGCGAACTTTCTTCGGGTGGTGTCGGTTTCAGAAATTCTTCGGACACGAAAGGAAATGCGAAGGGAGCGATCGAGCGAACTTTCACTCCAGAGTTTCGCAATCGTCTGGACGCATGGGTTCCCTTTAAGGCACTCGACATTGAGGTGATCAAATCGATCGTCGATAAGTTCATCAATGAACTCAACGGGCAACTTGCGGAGAAACGCGTATTAATCAAACTCACCGATGAAGCAAGAGAGTGGTTGGCGAAAAATGGTTTCGATGCCCGCTACGGCGCACGCCCGATGTCGAGATTGATCCACGAAAAGATCAAGCAGCCCCTTGCGAATGAGATCTTATTCGGGAAGCTCGCGAGCGGGGGAAGCGTAGTTGTTTCGAGCAATGGCGAAGATCTTAGGTTGGATTATTAGCCTGTATTTATCGATGTGAAATGCCCGGCGATCAAATCGCCGGGCATTTCATTTTTCCCTCAGTTAAAGAAGTTAACTACTTTTTCTTTGCTGCAGGTTTTTTCGCTGCCGGTTTTTTTGCAGCTGCCTTTTTCGGAGCAGCGGCTTTCTTCGCCGGAGCTGCTTTCTTAGCGGGTGCTGCTTTCTTGGCCGGAGCGGCCTTCTTCGCAGTTGCGGCTTTCTTCGCCGGAGCTGCCTTCTTTGCTGTCGCGGCTTTCTTCGCCGGAGCTGCCTTCTTTGCCGGGGCGGCTTTTTTCGCCGCCGGTTTCTTTGCTGCTGATTTCTTAGTGGTTGCTGCCATAAGTATCCTCCGTATATGTTGTGGTGTTAAAAAACTACCGCACTAAATTTAGCATAATTCGTCAACTAGTTGTTAACAAAAAAAGTGATGTGCAAAAAAATACTTTTCGTTTCAATCTCAATGTTTTCATAATGCATGATCTTCAATACGTAAAATGATTTTGCGTTCACCGCTTCGTAACCACAGATCGTAAAATTTCGGCGCGGCACTTAAAGAAATCAAACGAAGAAATTCGGACCGTGATCGAAGTAGTTTCACTCCTCTTCATCCAAACTCAATTCGGCGATCTTTCCACTTTCATCGATCACCGCGCGCCAAAGAAAAACGCGCCTCGAGGTTTTTGCGATTGCGGTAATCGTATCCTTCCCATCGACGCTCTCCCATTTTACGAACTTGATCGAAGCGACGGGGGCGTATTGTTTTAATCTTTCCGCCGCAATCTTCGAGCGCTGCGAATTCAAATTTTGAATCAGCGATATCGAAAAGAGAGCCTCTTTGACGACACCAGAATATCGATCGCGGATCGCCGTCGACAATTTTCCTCCAACATATTCGTCAACGGTAACTGTTGCCGCCATGGCGTTTAGCGAGAGAGACGGAATGTACTTTTTAGCCGCCGCCACTGCTAAGAGTGAACCCATTCCGACCTCTCCGAGGTTGGTCAGCGCTATTACAGTCACACCGTTATCCACATATCGAAGTATCGCGGCACCGAAGCCTGCGGTCTGTCCCGTGTGGCCGATCAGTTTGTGATCGCGCACGTCGGAAATCCTCCAACCAAACCCGTATGGAGAAAGCTTGGCGTTATTAAAAGTGTATTGCGTCCAGATCTGTTTCTTACTTTCACTGTTCAAGAGTTTGTTTCCGGAAAGGGCGGCTTCCCATTTCGTCATGTCGTCTATCGTCGAAACGATCGAGCCCGCGCCCATCAGATCTGTAAGGCTTCCATCGCGGCCGCTGTATCGATCCGTGCGCCATTCGTAACCGTTCGCGCGCAACGGGATCACGAACTGTGGATCGCGATCGCCGGTCTTCGTCATCCCGAGCGGAAGAAATATTTTTTCCCGCATGAAGTCCATATACTTTTTTCCGCTCCGCGTTTCGATAATGTACGCGAGCAGATTGAAGCCGCTGTTGCTGTAATTGTTCTTTTCGCCGGGAACGAACTCGAGCGGATGCGGAGAAAGTTTTTTAATGAAGTCGTTCATCGTCATCCGCTGCGAGAGCTCAAACCCATCGAGTGACGAATAACTCTTTATCCCGGATGTGTGCGTAAGCAAATGACGAACCTTTACATCACTCCACGCCTGCGGTGTGTTCGGCAGATATTGTGAGATGCGTTCGTCCAGGTTCAGCTTACCTTCCTGGACAAGAAGCATTATTCCCGCCGCGGTCATTTGTTTCGAAACTGAGCCGATCTCGAAAACAGTTTCCGAAGTAACCGGCACGTTGAACTCGATGCTTGCTACTCCATACCCACTCACTTTCACGATGCGTCCGTTCTTGATGACCGCAACCGCGGCCCCCGGGATATGACGTTCCGCCATCAAATCGCGTATTCGATCGTCCAATTCGTCAGCCTGAATTGTTAGAACGATTATCGAAAACCAGAGAATGAGATGAAAAGCACTATAGATTCGGCGATGAGTTCCATTCATATTGAGATCAGTGGAAGAGATGTGAGTTTTCAAAAACAAAGTATAGGCATACTATTGCGGTATGCAAACAGATGTCTTGATCGTCGGGGCCGGACCAACCGGCCTTGCGTTGGCGTGCCAGCTAGTTCGATTCGGCGTCGACTTCATCATAATCGACAAGAACGAGGGGACGACACCGCATTCAAAGGCAATCGGAGTTCAAGCTCGGACGCTTGAGATATACGAGCAGATCGGAATTGCCGGCGATCTCATCCACCTAGGTGCACCTGCGTCGATCGCAAAAATGTTCGCTGGCGGTAAACAACGCGGGCAAATCGAATTCGGCGAACTCGGACAAGGAATGAGCCCCTATCCGTATGTACTGTTCGTCGAACAAGGACGCCACGAAAGACTCCTCTACGAATTCCTTGAGTCTCGGGAACGAGATGTCATGTGGCAGAACGAGCTGCAAAGTTTTGAACAACAAGACGAGCGGGTGACCGCCCAGGTTCGAGGCATCAACGGTGCTGTCGAAACCATAGAAGCGAAGCATCTTGTCGGCTGTGATGGTGCCAAAAGTCTTGTTCGTCATTCGCTCGGGCTCAAGTTTGAGGGCAGCACTTTCGAAAGGATCTTTTATGTTGCTGATGTTCAGGTCAACTGGCGGTACGGTTACGACGCTCTTCAGGTGTTTCTAATGCGTAATTCGCTGCTCGCCTTTTTCCCGATGAAGGGGGACAGGCAGTACCGGATCGTCGGCACATTCCCTGAAGAATTTTCGAAAGATGAAGGCGATGTCCTTTATGAAGAGATCGAAGAACAGATAAAGCAAGATGCCGATATCGAGCTGGATATCACACAGGTAAATTGGTTCTCGACGTACAAAGTTCATACACGCCATGTGAATCGATTCTCGAAAGGCCGCTGTTTCCTTGCCGGTGATTCCGCGCATATTCACACACCCGCCGGCGCCCAGGGTATGAACACCGGCATTCAGGATGGATACAACCTTGCGTGGAAGCTTGCTTGGTTGTTAAAGCACGGATCAGATCCTGCACTACTGGAAACGTACAACGAAGAACGTCTGCCAAACGCAGAATCGCTGATGAAAACAACCGACAGGTTTTTCAATTTGGCGGCCGGAAAAAATCTGTTATTCGCGTTCATACGTCTTTATATTTTCCCTTATGTTTCGCAATTTTTATTTAGTCTTGACGCGGTGAGGCGCTTCGTATTTCCACGCATTTCGCAGATCGCGATCAATTACCGTGAAAGTTCATTGAGCGAGAATGAAGGTTCCTTTAAGGTTAAGGCCGGCGACCGCATGCCGTGGTTCGAGATCGGCGGGCGGAGCTTATATGACGATCTTCACGCGCCCGTTTTTCATCTGATCGTTTTCTCCGATGGCACAACAGAAACACGAGCGCTCCCTGGTGATCGGATGAATGGAGAGCATATCGATTCTCATCTATACACATTGACCGAAAAGATCGAAGAGGTGTTCGGGTGCCAGCACACGTTCTTCCTAATACTTCGGCCAGACAATTATATCGGTTTGATCACCGACGACCTTTCACCTGATCGGGCCCGCGATTATTTGGACAAGTACAATTAGTTTTCAAAGATCAATTCCCGATCGGATCTCCCGGCGGCGTCGCAAGCGGGGCGACGGGTTTTCTCGGTTCGGCCGGGCGTGCGAGGAATTTCTCGATCTCGTCAACCGTCCAACGGTTATGAACGGCCGTGTCCCCGATTGCGGTGGATCGTTTTAGCGAAGCAGCAAGCGACCGCAGGGCCTCGGATGCCACGCTTCGCACATGCAATTGTGCATTCACATTTGCCGCGAGATCCATCAGCCGAACGACAGCCACGCTTTGCACGGATCGTTGTACAAGGGCAAGCTCGGCATCCGCGGATGAGGGCGTCCGCCAGGTGGCCTTTAGGAGCGCATCTACGACCTCGCGAAAATGTGGGCTTGTTTTGTTTCGCGAGTTTTGATTTATAGTTCGCGCCGCGCGGTTTGGTTCGAGCAATCCGGTGATGGCCATGTCGGCGGCGATCTCCGCGGCGCCGATGGTATCAAACATCGGGTAGGTGCGCTTCGCGAAAAGTTCCGAACGGCCCGAACCATAGCCGGACGCGGTCGGGGGGATCAGTCTTTGAACATTTTCGGATATCGCTAACTCTTTCGGCTCGAGCGTGGCGAGAACGGCTTCGAGTGCCTGACGCTGCTGATCGGCCGGAACCGGTTCCGCAACCCGCGATGGATTCGGCCCCTTCGTTTCGCGTACCGCGAAGGTGTAATACACTCCGCCGATCATTTTTATCGCTGCGGTGAGCTGGTATCGGTGGTGAAGGTAGAGAGGCAAGAACGCGCGTTCAAGTTCGGAAAGCGGCGTTCCTTCTGGAATGCTTTGAACGCCGAACCGATCGAGGCCGATGCGGCGAACACGCAATTCGTGCTTTAGCATCGCCACGGGGTCTGAGCCGTTGTCCCAAAGATTCGCCCTCGGCTGCGCGGCCGCGGCGGGTCGAGCATCGGCGTCAGAAAGATAAAGCATACCGGCGGCAATACCCTCGCTAACGATTTTGTTCAATTCCGCGTTCTCATCTGCTCCGGGCGCGAACTGTGCGTAGGAATAGCGCGTGGCGAATTTATCGAATGAGCCGAT
>Ga0307410_10000973_pt1 | contig 12322 bp, 13 predicted proteins | sample 322Ometagenome_3_FD_203707 | JGI IMG/M metagenome (GOLD analysis project Ga0307410, IMG submission 203707) | Maize rhizosphere microbial communities from greenhouse at UC Davis, California, United States - 322HYB-O-3 | ecosystem: Host-associated > Plants > Roots > Rhizosphere > Soil | place...
GAAATGCACGGCGTGCCGGCGGAGAGCGTCCACCTGCACGAGGTGGGGGCCGTGGACGCGATCCTCGACGTCGTCGGCGCGATCTGGGGCTTTGAGCAGCTCGGGCTCGATCGCGTGTTCTGCGGCGCCCTGGCGCTCGGCGACGGGTCGGTCGTGGCGGCCCACGGGCGTCTGCCGGTGCCCGCGCCCGCCACGCTCAAGCTGCTCGAGGGCCACCCGGTGCGCCCCGGCCCGGAGAGCAGCGGCGAGCTGGTCACGCCTACGGGCGCCGCGCTGGTGCGGGTGCTCTCCTCGGGCCCGCCCCCGGACCAGTACGTCCCGCGGCGGAGCGGCTACGGCGCCGGCACGCGCGATCCGAAGGGGCGGGCGAACGCCCTCCGTCTGATCGTGGCGGACGACCTGCCCGACGCGCCCGAGCTCGTCACCGAGGAGATCATTCTCCTCGCCGCCGACGTCGACGACCTCTCGCCCGAGTACGTCGCCGCCGCCGCCGACGCGCTGCGGGAGCTCGGCGCGCTGGACGTGGTCACCCTGCCGGTGACGATGAAGAAGGGACGCCCCGGCGTGCGAGTCGAGGTGCTCGCCCGGGCGGGTGACGCGATGGCGCTCGAGCTGGCGCTCTTCAGGCATACCACGACGCTGGGCGTCCGGCGCACCACCGCCCGACGCCACGCCCTCGCGCGCGAGCGGCGTACCGTCACGGTCCTCGGCCACGAGATTGGCGTGAAAGTGGCGGTGGGGCCGGGAGGAGCACGTCACGCGAAGCCGGAGTTCGACGACGTCCGCCGGGTGGCGGACGCTACAGGTAGGGCGGCCAGGGATGTATTTTTCTTGGCTGCCCAGGCGGCGGAACAGCTGTAGTCGCCGTGGGGTATTACTGTTAAGCCCGTTTGCCTCGCGCCCGGGCGCCACCATCGAGGAGAACCGTGATGAACGTTTTGCGGACCAGCGCGCTCGTCGCCGTGGCCGCCTGTGCCGTTACGGCTCAGGCCGGTGCGCAGGCGAAGTGTGACATCAATCAGGGCAGTCCCTTCCAGCTCAACAGCGCCAAGATCTATCTGAACAAGGCGCAGTCGGCGGGCGGCAAGCCGGACGAGAAGGTCAAGCACCTCCAGAACAGCGTGAAGGTGCTCACCGAAAACCCCGAGAAGATCAGCAACGCGGTGGGGCGCAACTGGCTGCTCGGAAAGACGCTCATCGTGTGGACGCAGCAGCCGAACGTGAGCTACGTCGCCAAGCGCGGCGCCGTCGGCTACGCGCAGAACCCGGACGCCACGGTCGACCTCCTCGCGGCCGCGGACAGCGCCTTCGACGCCGTCGAGGCGGCGAAGCCGGAGTGCGCCGACTCGGTGAGCGTCTACCGTCGGCAGCCGTGGTCGAAGCTCGTGAATCAGTCGATCGAGGCGCTGAACGCGGGGAAGATGGACACCGCCGAGGTGTACGCGCGCCAGGCGATGGCCATCTACGACAAGGGCCCGCACGCGCACAACACGCTGGCCACCATCGCCCAGCAGAAGAACGACTTCGCGGGCGCGCGCGAGCACTACAAGAAGGCCATCGAGGCCGCCGGCACGGACACGGCGTTCACGAAGATGCGCCAGGTCTCGATGTACAACGTCGCGGTGCTCACGCAGCAGATGTCCGACGCGGCGCCGGAGGCGGAGAAGGCGGCGCTGAACAAGGAGGCGGCGGAGCTCTTCCAGGCCTACCTGAAGGAAGTCCCGAACGACGCGAACGCCCAGTCGGGCCTCGCGCGGGCGCTTGGCGCCGCGGGCGACACGGCCGCGGTGGCCGGGATCTACGCGAAGATGCTGGAGAACCCGGCGGGCTACACGGACATCCAGCTCTTCGAGGCCGGGTCGAACGCCGCGCGCGCGAACCAGAACAAGGACGCGGCCACGCTCCTCGAGGCCGGCCTGAAGAAGAACCCGTACTACCGCGACGCCCTGTTCAACCTCGCGAACGTCTACTTCGCGATGGAGGACTCCGACAAGATGGCGCCGGTGGTGAAGCGGCTCGTCGAGGTGGACCCGAACAGCCCCGAGAACTGGCGCCTGCTGGCGGGCAGCTACCAGCTGAAGCAGAAGGCGGCGAAGGCGGGCACCGCGGCCAAGAAGGCGTACACCGACTCGCTGCTCCAGAACCTCCAGAAGTCGGAGAAGATGCCGGTGCGGGTCACGGTGCGTGAGTTCACGCACGCGGGCGCCAAGCACACGCTCGGCGGCATGGTCGAGAACCTCGGCGACAAGCCGATGTCCAACGTGGCGCTGAAGATCGAGTTCCTCGACGCGACGGGGAACGTGGTGGCCACTCAGACCGCGACGGTCCCCGAGGTCGCGCCGAAAGCGGCTCAGAGCTTCCGTGTGGAGGCCGAGCAGGCGGGCGTCGTCGCCTACCGCTACGCGCCGATCAGCGGTAGCTGATCGGCACGCGGCGGCCGACTCTCGAAGGGCCGACGTCCTCCTCTGGACGTCGGCCCTTCGACGCCTTTGCGGAGCGCCGAAGTGCAATCGGTGCCTTGATTTCGGCCCCTGGGTCTCGTACGTTGCGTGAGCACCGAAACGGTATCGTTCTCGCATCATCTCGGGGGAGGTCGCGAACGTCGCGCTTCCCCCATTTCGATAGTGGAGTGTCATGGTTCGTGTCGCTCGAGTGCTCCCGGGCAGCATCGCCGAGGAGCTCGGCATCGTCCGGGGAACCGAGCTTCGTTCGGTGAACGGCCGTGAGCTCGCCGACTTCCTGGACTGGGAGTTCCTCACCGCCGACGACGAGCTGGTCGTGGAGGCGCGACTCCCCGATGGCGAGGAGGTCGTCTACGAGATCGAGCGCCCCGAGGGCGAGACGATGGGCGTCGAGCTGGAGCCGCCCACGGTCCGCCGCTGTGCGAACCGGTGCGAGTTCTGCTTCATCGAGGGGCTCCCGAAGGGGCTGCGCAAGCCGCTCTACATCCGCGACGACGACTACCGCCTCTCGTTCGCCTACGGCAACTTCGCGACGCTCTCCAACGTGAAGGAGCGCGACATCGCGCGGATCCTCGAGTACAGGCTCTCCCCCCTGTACGTGTCCGTGCACGCGACGCCCTGGGAGGCGCGCAAGAAGCTGCTCAACAACCCGCGCGTGCCGAACATCGTCGAGCAGCTCACCCTGCTCGCCGAGGGGGGCATCCAGTTCCACTGCCAGATGGTGGTGGTGCCGGGCCTCAACGACGGCGAGGTGCTCGAGCAGTCGCTGGCCGACCTCTGGGCGCTCGGCGAGGCCGTCATCTCGGTGGCGCTGGTGCCGGTGGGCGTGACGCAGTTCTCCCACCTGTACACGGGCAGCCCCATGGATGCCGGGAATGCCGCACGCATCCTCGCGCGCGTCCACGCCTGGGAGGCGCGGGGTCTGGCCGAGCGCGGTGATCGCTGGGTGTTCGGCTCCGACGAGCTCTACCTCCTCGCCGGCCACGAGCTGCCCGACGCCGCGCACTACGGGGACTTCGCGCAGATCGAGAACGGCGTCGGTGCCGTCACGTCGCTTCGCGAGCGCGTGCGCGCCGGACTCGATCGGCTGCCGCGGCTCGACGGCCGGCGCATCGGCGTGGTCACCGGCGCGTCGATGGGTGCGCTCATGCCGCCGCTGCTCGAGCAGCTCACGCGCGTGACCGGCGCGCACTTCGAGCTGATCCCCGTCGAGAACTCGCTGTTCGGGCCCACCACGACGACGGCCGGCCTCCTCGTGGGCGCGGACATCCGCCGTGCGCTCGACGGGCGCCGTGACCTCGACATGGCGCTCATCCCGGCGGAGTCCATCAACGACAACGGGCTGTTCCTCGACGAGTCGTCGTTCGTCGAGGTGCGCGAGTCCTTCCCGATGCCGGTCTACCCGTCGTACGACTTCATCGACGTGCTGGAGCTCGAAGGCGCCGGCGTCTCTCCGCATGGTGCCGTAGCATGAACATCCCGGTAGTCGCGCTCGTCGGCCGCCCGAACGTGGGCAAGTCGGCCCTCTTCAACCGCCTCATCGGCGAGAACACCGCCATCGTCAGCGAGGTCGCGGGCACCACGCGCGACCGGCACTTCGGCCGCGCCGAGTGGGCGGGGCGGCAGTTCTGGCTCGTCGACACCGGCGGCCTGACGGACGACGCGTCCATTCCGATGGACGTGGAGATCCGCAAGCAGGTGCTGCAGGCCATCGAGGAAGCGGACCTGCTCATGCTCGTGGTCGACGCGAAGGCGGGGCTGCACCCCAGCGACCAGCGCGTCGTGGAGCTGCTCCGGGACGCGCAGAAGCCGTGGGTCCTCGTCGCCAACAAGGTGGACGACCCACAGAGCCACGACTTCTACGAGTTCTACAACCTGGGCGCGGGCGACCCGGTCCCCGTCTCCGCAACCAACGGCAAGGGGTCTGGCGACCTTCTCGACGCCGTGGTCGAGCGGATCGGCGAGGCGCAGCAAGAGGAGTCGACGGCGCTCAAGGTGGCGGTGATCGGCCGGCCGAACGTCGGCAAGTCGTCGTTCGTGAACCGGCTGCTCGGCGAGGACCGCCTGGTCGTGAGCGACGTCGCCGGCACCACCCGCGACGCGATCGACACGCCGATGCTCTATCACGGCCGCGAGATGATCTTCATCGACACGGCGGGGCTGCGGCGCCAGTCGAAGGTCGACGAGGGCGTGGAGTTCTACTCGGCGCTCCGCACGCGGCGCGCGATCGAGCGCTCGGACATCTGCATCCTGATGCTCGACGCCACGCAGGGACTGGAGAACCAGGACCTGAAGATCGCGACGCTCGCCTGGGAGGCGGGCCGCGGGCTGATCATCGTCGTGAACAAGTGGGACCTCAAGGACAAGGACGACAAGACGGCGGCCAAGTTCGAGAAGGAGTGCCAGGAGAAGGCCCCGTACCTCCGCTTCGTGCCGTTCCTCTTCAGCTCCGCGCTCACCGGGCAGCGCGTCACGCGGGTGCTCGAGCTCATCCTCCAGGTGGACGCCGAGCGGCACAAGCGCGTGTCCACGTCGCAGATCAACACCACGCTCGAGGAGCTCCTCGCGCGCCGGCAGCCTCCGCAGGCCGCGGGGCGCGAGGTGAAGCTCAACTACGCCACGCAGGTCGAGACCGCACCGCCCGCCATCGCGATCTTCGGCAACAACCCGGACCTCGTTCAGGAGCACTACGTGCGCTACCTGCACAACGGCTTTCGAGCCGCGTGGGGCTTCACCGGCAACCCGCTGCAGATCCTCCTGCGTAGCAAGGCGGGCTGACCGTGCACCCGGCGCTCGGCCTGCTCGTCTCGTACCTCGCCGGCTCGATTCCCGCGGCGTACATCGCGGGCCGCCTGAAGGGCGTGGACCTGCGAAAGCAGGGATCCGGCAACCTCGGCGCCACCAACGTCTTCAGGGTGCTCGGCGCGAAGATCGGCCTGCTCGTGTTCGCCTTCGACCTCGCGAAGGGCGCGCTGCCGGTCGCCCTGCTCCCCGAGACCGTACGCACCGCTCGACCCGAGCTCTGGGCCGTCGCGTTCGGCGTCGCCGCCATCGTCGGTCACGTGCGCCCGATCTTCCTCCTCTGGCGCGGTGGAGGAAAGGGGGTCGCGACGGCGGGAGGCGTATTCCTCGCCCTCGCGCCGATCCCCATGCTCGTCAGCCTGGTCGTCTTCGCCCTCGTCGTATACGCGACGGGGTACGTCTCGCTCGGGTCGCTCACCTCCGCGATCGTCCTGCCGCTCGGCCTGCTCCTGACGAAGGGGGCCCAATCGCCGGTCTTCCTCGTCAGCCTCGTCATCGCCCTCTTCGTCTTCTGGACGCACCGCGCGAACATCGGCCGGCTGCGCCGCGGCGAGGAGAACCGCTTCGGATCGCGCGCGGCACCGCCCGCCGCTGCGGGCGAACCGGACGCGGAGGACGATGCTGCCGCCGACCGACGCGTGCGTCAGCGGCTGGACGAGCGCGAGCGCCGGCGAGAGCCGCGCGCGCAGCCCTGATGCACTGCGCCGTCGTGGGCGCCGGGGCGTGGGGGACCGCCCTCGCGGACCTCCTGGCTCGCAACGGACATCGGACGCTGCTCTGGGCGCGCGAGTCGGACGTGGTGGACTCGATCAACGCCCGGCACGTCAACGAGCGCTTCCTCGCGGGAGCGCCGCTCTCGCCGGTCCTGCGGGCGAGCGGGGAGCTCGGCGAGGCCGTCGACGGCGCGGAGCTCGTCATCTTCGCCGCCCCGTCGCACGTGCTGCGCACGGTGGCGAAGTCCGCGGCGTCGTCGGTGGCGCCGGGTGCCACCCTCGCGGTGGCGAGCAAGGGGATCGAACGCGACACCTTCGCGCTGATGACCGACGTGATCGCCGACGAGCTCGGCGATCCGGGCGTCGTCGCCGTCTCCGGCCCGAGCTTCGCCGCGGAGGTCGCCGCCGGCCAGCCGACGGCGGTGGTCGCCGCGTCTGCGCGCGAGGCGGCGGCGCTGCTCGCGCAGCGGGCGCTCAGCTCCTCGGCGTTCCGCGTCTACACCCACGACGACGTGACCGGCGTCGAGCTCGGCGGGGCGCTCAAGAACGTGATGGCGGTCGCGAGCGGCATGGTCGAAGGGCTGGGCCTCGGCTTCAACTCGCGCGCGGCGCTCATCACCCGCGGGCTGGCCGAGATGACGCGGCTCGGCGTGTCGCTCGGCGCCAAGCCGGCCACGTTCGCGGGGCTCGCCGGCATCGGCGACCTCGTGCTGACCTGCACTGGCGCGCTGAGCCGGAACCGTGCCGTCGGCGTCGAGGTGGGGAAGGGGCGCGCGCTCGACGACGTGCTCGCCGGAAAGGAGACCGTCGCCGAGGGGGTGCTCAACGCGCAGAGCGCGTACGCGCTGGCGGAGCGGCAGGGCGTGGAGATGCCGATCGTGCAGGCGGTGTATCGCACGCTGTTCGCCGGCCGGCCGGCGCGCGAGGCGATCGCCGAGCTGATGATGCGGGAGCTGCGCGCGGAGACCGACTGATGCCCGCTGGCGAGCCGATGCAGGAGTTCTTCTCGATCGGCGACGTGTGTGCGCTGACGGACCTCAAGCCGCACGTGCTGCGCTACTGGGAGAGCCAGTTCCGCTTCCTCAACCCGGCGAAGAACCGGTCGGGGAACCGGGTCTACCAGCGGCGCGAGATCGAGCTGATCATGCTCGTGAAGCACCTGCTGTACACCGAGAAGTACACCATCGACGGCGCCCGGCAGAAGGTGGACGAGCACCGCAAGGCCGGCGCCCTGCGCGCGGCGGCGCGCACCGCGCTCGACCTCCAGACCGTCGAGCTGATGGAGGCCGAGCTGCGGACGATTCTGTCGACGCTGCGCGGCGAGCGGCCGCCGGAGCGCGACGAGGCATGACGGCGCCGCTCGCCTGCGTGATCCCGGCGCTGGACGCCGGCGCGACGCTGGGCGGGGTCGTGGGGGGCCTGAGACGCGCGGTGCCGGGGGCCGAAGTGATCGTCGTGGACGACGGCTCGCGCGACGACACGCGTGCCGTCGCGGAGACGGTGGCCGACCGGGTCATCGGCTTCGAGCGCAACCGCGGCAAGGGCGCCGCGCTGCGCGCCGGATTCGCCGAGGCCCTGGCACGTGGCAGCGCCTCCGTGCTCACCATCGACGCCGACGGCCAGCACGACCCCTCCGTCGCACCGATCCTCCTCGCGGCGCTCGATCGTGCGGACGTGGTGGTGGGGGCTCGCTCGCGCGCGCGGTCCGCGATGCCCGTGCACCGACGGCTCAGCAACGCGCTCTCCAGCGCCGCGATCAGCCGCTGCGCCGGCTGCGCGCTCCCCGACACGCAGAGCGGCTACCGCGCGATGTCGGCCGCCGTGCTGCGGCGCGTGCATCCTGCCGGCGACCGCTACGAGTTCGAGACCGACTTCCTGATCCGCGCCGCGCGCGCCGGGTTCCGCATCGAGTGCGTGCCCGTACCCACGATCTACGGCGCGCCCAGCCACTTCCGTGAGATACGCGACGCCATGCGCGTGATACAGACCATCTGGAGTCATCGCCGCGAGGCGTTCCGCTGATGCGCCTCCTGTGCACCAACGACGACGGATTCCTCGCCCGCGGGCTCGAGTGCCTCGTGGCCGCCGCCGAGCCGCTGGGCGAGGTCACGGTGGTCGCGCCCGACCGGGAACAGAGCGCGACCAGCCATTCGCTCACCCTTCATCACCCGGTGCGGCCGGTGAAGCGAGGCGATCGGCGATACCAGATCGACGGCACCCCCACGGACTGCGTGATGCTCGCCGTCGAGGCGCTCATGCCGGAGCGCCCGGATTTCGTCCTGAGCGGGGTGAATCACGGGCACAACATGGGCGAGGACGTCCTGTACTCGGGCACGGTCGCCGCGGCGATGGAGGGGCTCGCGCTGGGCATACCGTCGATCGCGGTGTCGTTCGCCGGCGGCGACCTGCGGGCGGACGTCACGATGCTCGCGGACCAGATCCCGATCCTCACCTCGCTGCTCCGACATCTCACGTCGCTCCCGACCTTCCCGCCGAACACACTCCTGAACGTCAACCTTCCGCCACGCCACTCCGACGAGGTGCGGGGCGTGCGCCTCACTCGGCTCGGCCGGCGGGTGTACTCGAACTCGCTGCAGCGGATGCAGGACCCCTGGGGTCGCGAGATCTTCTGGATCGGCGGCGGGTCCATCGAGTGGAGCGGCGAGGAGAACTCCGACTTCCGCGCGATCCAGGACGGCTACGTTTCCGTCACTCCGCTCCACCTCGACCTCACCCATTTCGGCATGCTGACGGCGGCGGACTCCTGGTGGCGGGACCTGTAGAGCCCGAGTATCGCGGGGCGCGCCGCCGGCTGCTCGAAACGCTCCGGAACGCCGGCATCACCGACCTGGCCGTGCTGCGTGCGTTCGACCAGACGCCGCGGCACCTCTTCGTGCCGACCGGCGTTCGCCATCGCGCGTACGAGGACTCGGCGCTCCCGATCGGCAACGGACAGACCATCTCCCAGCCGTCGGTGCACGCCCGTTACCTTCAGGAGCTCCGGCTCGCGGGTCGCGAGCGGGTGCTGGAGATCGGAACGGGGTCCGGGTATCAGACGGTGCTGCTTGCGCACCTCGTGGAGCAGGTGTTCTCGATCGAGCGCGTCCCGGCTCTCCTGGACAGGGCGCGCGAGGTCATCCAGCGGCTGGGAATCCGCAACGTCTCGCTACTGATGGGCGATGGCACGCTGGGGTGGCGTGACTACGCGCCGTACGACGCGATCCTCGTCAGCGCGGCGGCGCCGGAGGTACCGGCCCCGCTCGTCCAGCAGCTAGCGGAGGGCGGGCGTATCCTCATCCCGCTCGGGGCACGGGACGAGCAGATCCTCACCGTCTGCACGCGCCGCGGCACGCAGCTCGATCGCCGTGACATCGCTCCAGTCCGCTTCGTCCCCCTGCTGGGCACCTACGGATGGCCGGGCTGATCGGATCGTGAGGGCCGGTCCCAACTCAATCGCAGACACGCTCATGCCGGATCGCACCGACGACGCTCCCCGCCGCCCCCCACGCCCACTCTCGCGCCCGTTCCGCACGCCGCTGACGGGTGAGGTGGTGCCGGCGGCGCGCGCTCCTGAGACGCCTCGTCGGCCGGTGAGCGGTCCCCTGCGGGCGCCTTTCGTCCCGACGCCCGCTCGTGCCGCCGCGACCCGGCCGGAAGTGCCGGCCGTGCCGCCGGTGATGCCGGAGGCCCTCGAGAACGATCGAGCTTCGGCGGGCGGGTCCGCCGCGGAGGTGGAGCAGGGAGGCGGGGAGGTGCACGCTCCGATCGCCGGTCGCGTCGCCGACGGCGAGCCGACGGACGTCATCGCCACGGAACACACTTCGGCCGAGGCGACCGCCGCCGAGACGACGCTCGAACACTCGGCCGCGCTCGCGACCACGTTCGATGAGTGGCTGCGTTCCACGTCGGCCGAGGCACCGCCCAACGAGGCGGTAGAGGAATCGCCCGCAGTCGCGGCCGAGACGACGCAGGAGGTCGATCTCGCAACTGCCGCTCCGATCGCCACCTCGGGTGCCGCGACTCAGGAGATTCCTGAGGCCACAGCGGAGGGGCGGTCACCGTCGGCCGAAGCGTGGCCCGAGGACGTGTGGCACGAGGACGAGACCGCCTCGGACGCAGAGGGTGGCGACCTCTGGCGTGCTGGTGGTCCCGAGCTGGATAGTGCGTTCGGGTCGGGGGGCGTCGGGGCGCAGCCGAGGCCGGAGTCGCACCCGGACGCTTCGCGGCAATCGACACCGTCGGTCCTGGAGCCGACGGAGGCGGCACCCGCTGCCGATGTCACGCCTCTCGACGCGGCCGGGCTGTCGCGCGCGCTTGAGGCGGTGAACTCCCCGAGCGCCGAGGCGGAGTGGTCGCGGCTGACGGCGGCCGCGGGGACCGGGACGCCGCCGATGCCGCTGGCGGAGGCGCTGGAACTGCTCGCTTCTCGCATCCGGTCGGGGTCGCTCGAGGTGTCGGGCTACGAGCCTGGCATGAGCGACGCGGCCGCGCTGACGGCGGCGCTGGCGGCTGTGCTCGGCGTCAAGCGGTAGGGGCGGACGGACGTGCGAGCGGTCAGGGTGCTCGTGCGCGGCAAGGTGCAGGGGGTCGGATTCCGCTGGTTCGTGCGCGAGGCCGCGCGGAGGGCCGAGCTGGCGGGGTGGGTGCGCAACCTGCCCGACGGTGGCGTGGAACTCGAGGCGGCCGGGTCGGAGGAGGGCATCGACTTCCTCCTCGACGCCGTCCGCCGGGGTCCGGCGGGCGCGAGGGTGGAGGGCGTCAGCATCCACGCCCGGGATGGAAGAGCGGAGCTGACCAGACCTTTCACTGTTCTCAGGTGACACCGTGACCGTCGCCGAGCGCCGCGAGCGCGACCTCAGACGCGCGATTCGCGACATCCCGGACTTTCCGCAGCCGGGCATCGTCTTCAAGGACATCACGCCGCTGCTGGGGGACCCGGCGCTGCTGCAGGCGAGCGTGGGCGGCATGGCGGCGCCCTTCGCCGATCTCGGGATCACCCACGTGGTGGCGATCGAGAGCCGCGGCTTCATCTTCGGCGCGCCGGTCGCCCTCGTCCTGGGCGCGGGCTTCGTACCGGTGCGCAAGCCAGGCAAGCTGCCGCACCTGCGGCGGAGCACCGAGTACGCCCTCGAGTATGGGTCGGGCGCCCTCGAGATCCATGCGGACGCATGCGGCGATGGTGCCCGCGCGCTCATCGTGGACGATGTCCTGGCGACCGGCGGCACCGCCGCCGCGACCGGCCAGCTGCTGGCAGAGCTCGGAGCCGAGGTGGTGGGATACTCGTTCCTGCTCGAGCTCGACGCCCTCGGCGGCCGCCGACGGCTCGGTGACTCGCCGGTGAGCGCGCTGCTGCGCTACTGAGCCGGCGCCGGCGCAGCGAGCGCCGCATGATCAAGCCGTCCTTGGCTTTACGTGGGGGGATGCCGAGCATACCTTTCGCGGAGCACCGTGGACGCGACGATGGTATCGGACACTCGGGCGCCACGTGCAAGTCGCGACCCCTCAAGAGCTTGCCCCTGTAGCTCAGGTGGATAGAGCAGCGGTTTCCTAAACCGTTGGCCGCGTGTTCGAGTCACGCCAGGGGCACTGCGCGCGTGGCGCGCGCTCACTTCTTACCGATACAGAATCCTCGTCATGACACGCACTGGTGCCGCGGCGCAGCCTCCGCTGCAGGAGCACGCCGAAACGCTGTTCGACTCGCTGCGAACGAACTCCCGAGCCGCGATCATCGCGGTGGTCGGCATCGCCGCCGTGGCCGGCGGGATCGCCCTCTACAGCCGCTCGAAGGCGACCGAGGCGGTCCGCGCGGAGCAGGCGCTGTTCGAGGCGCAGCGGGCGGTGGGCGCCGGGAACCTCGCGCAGGCCCAGACGGAGCTGCAGAAGGTCGCGACGCGCTACGACGGGACGCCGTCCGCGAACCAGGCCAACATGGTGCTGGCGCAGGTCCTGTACGACCAGGGGAAGTACGCGGAGGGGCTCGCGGTGCTCGCGAAGGTCGAGAACGACGTAGACGAGGAGAGCCGGCCCGCGATCCACGCGCTTCGCGCCGCCGGCCACGAGCAGATGGGCAAGCACGCGGAGGCTGCCGCGGCGTACCTCAAGGCGGCCGAAGCCTCGTCGTTCGACCTCGACAAGGCGAACTTCCAGGCGAACGCCGCGCGCGCCTACATGGCCGCCGGCAACAAGGCAGAGGCACGCCGGCTCTGGACGATGCTCGCGGAGGACCCGCAGGGTCCGATCGCCGGCGAGGCGCGCGTGCGACTCGGCGAGCTGACGGCAACGCCCGCGACCCGGTCGTAGCTGCTGCATGAGAGTAAACCGCGGGTGAGAGTCGGAACTGGATTG
>Ga0307410_10000976_pt1 | contig 12314 bp, 9 predicted proteins | sample 322Ometagenome_3_FD_203707 | JGI IMG/M metagenome (GOLD analysis project Ga0307410, IMG submission 203707) | Maize rhizosphere microbial communities from greenhouse at UC Davis, California, United States - 322HYB-O-3 | ecosystem: Host-associated > Plants > Roots > Rhizosphere > Soil | place...
GGTCTTTATATGGAAAATACGTTTCCCGGACGAAATCGCCGATCAGGCAAACGTTGGAGTTGCTTTCGTTTTCGGATTGCGAAAACCACCGGCCGTCGACAAGGACCTCGCCAGGAGCGCTCTCGACCTCCGGCAGCGTGCCGTTAAGCAGCACCGACGACGAGGTCTTGCCGTTTTTCCCGGTGACCATTAGTTTTTGGCCAAAAAAGTTGTTCGAAATATCGAGGAAAGGCACCGCGGTCTCGATGCTTTTAAGCTGCGAGATCGCGTACGCGTCGTCCAGCGTCAGCGGTTTCCGCATTCGCTCTTCGCGGGTCGGCGCGCTCGTGCGGATGCCGATATCCATTTTGTAAAGAAAGATCGACCGAGTCCCGAACGATTCGACCTCCTTCTCGACGGCGACGTTGATCCCGCTGATGATCGACGAGATCAGCATCACGGTGATCACGCCCACGACCACGCCGACGATCGTCAAAAACGAACGCAGCTTGTTGCTCCGCAAGGTCGCGAAGGCCATTTTGAAGTTTTCGACGAAGGAGCTTGTTAGAAACTTCATTCTGATCACTCCGCCCGAAGCGCCTCAATGGGGTCGAGCCGGGCCGCCTTCCACGCTGGATAGAGCCCCGCCAGGATGCCGACGCCTCCGGACACGGCTATCGCGAAAAGGGCCGACCAGATCGGGATTCTCGTTTGAAAGACGAACGCCGTGATAATGAACCCGAGTATCTCGGCGATCAGCAAGCCGATGATGCCCCCGATCGCAGACAACGTAGCTGACTCGTACAAGAACTGTTTCAAAATATCGGCTTGTCGGGCGCCCAAGCTTTTGCGGATGCCGATCTCCTTTGTCCGCTCAGTCACTGAGACGAGCATGATGTTCATGATGACGATCGCGCCGACGATCAGGGCGATCGCCGGGACCGCGATGATGACAAGAAAGGTCGGCCCGAGGATCCGGTCTCGGATGCCCGTGATCGCGTCGGGTGTCAGAATTCCGAAATTGTCTTTTTCGCCGAAATCGAGCTTTCGCTTTATGCGCATCAGCGTGCGAACTTCTTCCACCGCATCGTCGAAAACCTTGTCGTTTTTCGCCGTGACCACGAAATAAGGAGCCCGCTGCCGGACCAAACCCCCGAACGCGGAACCGAAGGTCTTGATCGGCATCTCGACGAAGTTGTCCTGCGGCTGGCCGAAAACGGTGCCTTTGGCCGTTTGGATACCGATAATACGGTAGGGAATTCCCGAGATCGTGATCTCGCCGCCGAGCGCGTTTCCCTGCGGGAAAAGTTTGTTGGCGACGTCCATCCCGACATAGACCACACGGACGGAATTGTTGTTCTCCGATTCGGTAAAATACCGGCCTTGGGCGACGTCGCGTTTCTCGATCTCACCGATGACTGGTTCGGACCCGACGATCTGCACGTCGCGGAGCGTCTCGCTGCCGCGCTTTATCTCGCGCGACATGTTACCCGCCTTGGCGCCGATCTTTCCGATAAGCTGGGCTCGGTCGCGGATAAAGTCGCGTTCGTCGAAGGTAAGTTCCTTGTTGCGACGCTGGGCGGCGGCGATCGTGTCGGTGTCCTTGAAATCTTCGAAGCTGAAGCGGCGGATGGTGAAGGAGTTGGAACCGATACCGGCGATCTTCTCGTCGACATACGCGTTGAACCCCTGCAGCAGCGACAGCACCACCATGAAAGCCGTGACGCCGATTATCATCCCCAGCAGGGTCAGAAAGGAGCGCAGCTTATGCGACCAAATGGCTGAAAGCGCGAGTTTTAGGGTCTCCTGGAAGTTCATTGTGCCGTGCCGCCCGGATCGCCAACATAATACGCCGAGATCGGGCTAAAGTTTAAATAGGCGAACCGCCTAGCTTATTCGTTAGAAGCCTGCGCAGCGAAACCAGGTGGCTGAAAAAGACTATGGGAACGACCACGGAAGGCAGCCACACGAAAGGGAAGAACATTATCGCTTTGTTGGGCTGGTCGAAAGCTATTTTTTGAAAAGGCGAAGGAAATGCGAGAACCGCCGTTGTAACAATGTTGATCAGCAGCAGAAGCGCAGTGATGTTCCAAATGATAAGTAAAGGTCGATGTATTCTACCGCCCCTAAACGCGAGCCAAGCCATAACCGGCGCGCTAATGCCAGATAGAATGTCAAAATTCGTCCCCTCAAACGTCATCGCTTCGGGCACCAGTCCGTTGCGGTAAAGCAGCAGTAATGCGAATTCAACCGGAACACGGATGATGCTGAGCAGTGTCAGCGTGCGGAGAGATAGCCGGTCAATGTATTGCCCGCCGGCAAATGCGATAAACGATAAAAACAGAACAGCGGGAAGGGCCGCTAAAGCAAAAATGCGTGGAGGCAACGCGCTCGTATCCTGAAAAAAGCCGCCCAAGCTGACGGCCGCCTGAAAAAGCATCCAGAACGGCACGAAAAATAGGATGAGCCTCGCAGGCCAGGATTCAGTACCGGCGGTTTTTACAGCGTAAAAGAGAAATCCGACTGTAAGGAAGGTCGTGGCGATGAAAAAGGGAGAGACGTAAGCCGGAAGGGCTTCGATCATCGGATCTTCTCGTCTTTTTCGATCTGGCCGTCGCGGATAGTCAAGACGCGGTGTGCGCGCTCGGCGACGTCGGGCTCGTGGGTTACGACGATTATCGTGTTGCCCTCGGCGTGAAGTTTTTCGAACAACGCCATGATCTCGTGGCTGGTTTTAGTGTCGAGGGCGCCCGTCGGCTCGTCCGCCAGCAGGATCGACGGGTGATTGACAAGTGCGCGTGCGATCGCGACGCGCTGCCGCTGACCGCCGGAAAGCTCGTTGGGGCGGTGCGTGACCCGGTCGCCCAGCTCGACGGCCGCCAGGGCCGCTTGGGCTCGGTCGTGCCGCTCGCCCGACTTCATCCCGGCGTAAATGAGGGGAAGTTCCACGTTGTGGAGCGCCGTCGCCCGGGCAAGAAGATTGAACGTCTGGAAAACGAAGCCGATCTCTTTGTTCCGGATGCGGGCCAGCTCGTCGTCGGTCATTTTTGAGACCTGGTGACCGTTGATCCAATACTGGCCCTGCGTCGGCGAATCGAGGCAGCCGATCAGGTTCATCAGCGTAGATTTGCCCGATCCGGAAGGTCCGATGATAGCGAGATATTCACCTTTGTTAACCGTGAAAGAGACGTCGCGGAGCGCGTGGAGCTCTTCGGTTCCCATCTGGTAGGTCTTCCAGATGTTCTGCATCGAGATCAAACTCGTCGGGTGGTGACCGTTCCCGTTCCCGTTAGTTTTGACCGCGACGCCGCTCTCGGTTTCCTTCTCCATGAATCGATACATAGGATGCACCTCGCTTCGACAACTAACAAACGGCTATCAGGACTTGTTGCTGTTTTCGCCTTCTTTTTTCTCTTGCTTCTTGACGACCGTGTCTTCCTTAAGCGTATTAAGGATGCGGCTCGGCCCGGTGACGACTTCCTGGCCCGGGGACAATCCCGAAACGATCTGGATGTCCGATTCGCCAGTGATGCCGGTCTCGACCGCTACGAATTTCACCTTATTGCCGTCAAGCACGTAAACGCCCTTGATCGGTTTCGGCTTGTCGCCCGAATTCTGCGGTTCGCCGCCGACGGCGGGGGTCGGCGAGCCCTCCGGTTTTTTCTCGATCACGGCCTGGAGCGGCACGGCGACCACATCGCTCACCGTCTTCGTGGTGATCGTGGCCGTCGCGCTCATGCCGGGGCGGAGCCCTTCCTGAACCTCCTGAGGAAGATTGACGAGCTGGATCACGACGCGAAATTCCTTGGCTTCCTGGACGTTGATGTTTGTCGAAAGGCCGCCGCTCGTCTGCGATTTTCCGACGGCCAGCGGCGTTTTCTGGGTCACCTCGCCCTCGATCTCGCGATCCCCGAACGCATCCACCTTGATCTTCGCCTTCTGTCCGACTTCGACCTTATCGATCTCGGTCTCGTCGACCTTTACTTCGACGTTGATCGACGACATATCGGCGATCGTTAGGAGCGGGGTGGTCGAAAGACCGGCCACCGCGAATGTACCCACTTTTGAAGGGATCTCAGCGATCACGCCCGCGATCGGAGCAACCTGCAGGGTCTTGTCACGCTGGTTTCGCTGTCCGCGAAGGGCCGCGGATTGCTGGTTCGCTCGCGACTGGCTTGATCGAACGCTGAGGCCGGCAGTGTCAACACCACGCCTGGCGTCGCGCACCGAGATAGCTTGCTGGTTAAGGCGCGCCGTGGCGTCCTTGACGGAGATGCGCTGCGATTCCAGTCGTGCCTTAGCCGTGTTCAGAGAGACGTGGGCGTTGTCGACGCGATCTTTTGCTTCGTCGTACACCTGCCTCGAGATGACCCCATTCTCCAGAAGTCCTTCATTGCGTTTTAATTCGCGGTTCGCCGCGTTGAGCTCGACCTGGGCACGGTCGACCTCCGTTTGGGCCGTCACAACGCCCTGCCTCGCATTGTCGATCGCCACCTGCGCGACGTTCATCGCCTGTTCCGACTGAGCAAGCTGGTTCTGGGCGGCGGTCACCTGGCTTTGCGAAACGCGGATCTCGTCCTGCGCGGTTTGAAACGCGGCGAGCTGGGCGTCGGTGCTTGATTCGAGCTGGTTCGGATCAAGGCGGACAAGGATGTCGCCTTTGTTCACTTTCTGACCTTCTTTGACGTAGATCTCCTCGATCCGGCCCTGCACCTCGCTCGTCAGGTTCATGAACTGGACGGGCCGCACCTCGCCGGAGGACGTTACGGTCGAACGCAGCTCCGGCCGGGTCTCGATCTTGACCACGGTGACCTCGGGGGTGTCCTTGCGGGTGGCGAAGATGCTGCCGACGATAATGATGAGAAGCAGCACGCCCGCGGTCGCACCGATAATTATTTTCTTCTTGCGGCTGAGTGCCATGACTTATAGTTCCTCGGAAAATGGGTGATATTTAACTACGTAAACGATTTAACGGCAAAATCCGGGCCGAATTCGCGTCAAGCCCGTAGTACGATTTCCGTTTTGTCATTGTTTCAAAAATCTGACCCGGCGGCGTTGCATTCGCCGCGCGGCCCGTTTGACGTTTATTTGGCTTCGATTTACGATTTACGAACGAAACGGATAGGTCTAAAATATAGATGTTTTGGCCTATGCTCCCGTGGTCTGCATTTTGCTCAAAGGTAAAGCGAGATGAAACGTTGCCAGTCCTGCGGGACAGGAAACCTGGATACGTCCTTGTATTGCGACGAATGCGGTACGAGGCTGCCGACGTCCGTGCCGCCGGAGCCTCCGCCGTATAAGCCGCCGAATACGAGCAGCCCAAGCCTTAGAGCGTCAAGCGTCACTTCGGTCGGAATACCGCCGCTCGTGGACAAACCGGCAAATGGCGCCGCCGCTCCACCCGCCGCGGATGCCGGAAAAAAGGTGAGCCACGCGCGATTGGTGATCGAGCGCGGCGAGGGAGTGAATTCGGAATTCGCCCTGGCGGCCGAAGAGTCGACCATCGGACGATGGGACGCCGACAACGGCATTTTCCCGGATGTGGACCTGGATGCATTCGATCCTGACGCCAAGGTTTCCAGAAGGCACGCACGCGTTATTTTCAGAAACAATGTCTATATGGTCGAGGACCTTGGGTCCACGAACGGTACTTTTGTGAATCGGGGCCGCAGGCTACTGCCCGGCAGCCCGCAGGTTCTGACCGAAGGCGACGAGATCATCGTGGGCAAGACTTTTCTCCGTTTTCATATCAATCGTTAGTTCGCCCGGCTTCGAAACGAAAAAAGAATGCGCTGTAAAGAGTGCGAATCCCAAATTTCCGATAGCGACGTTTTTTGCCCGTATTGCGGCATCAGTCTGAGCGAATCGGCCGAGCCTCCTCCGCCGGCGGACGACCAGATGGCGAGCACGATCGTTATGCCATTTGCGGCCAAAGACGAGTCCAGCGAATTCCCGACGCCGACGACGCAACCGGAACGTCCGGCGTCAGCTGAATTTCCGGAGCCCGCACCCATCGAAGTTCCGGTTTCCCCGACCGGATCTTCAAGCGAGGAGGCACCGGAGCCGCAGTTTGTGGACTCGATGCCGCCGACCGAGCCGGATATTGCGATCGACGATATTCCGCCGCCTGCAATACTGAGCGACCAATTGTCATTCCAGAAGCCCGAACCCGCCCCGGCTCTCCCGGATTCTTCGGAGCCGACGGCAGGCCCGGACTTGCCTCAGCCTCCGCCGGACATCCTGGCCCGTCCGATTGAAGTTGAAACTCCCGCCGCCGCCGCGCCGGTCGAACAGCACCCGGCGTACCCAGGCGGAACCGAACCGAGCGACCCGGAGATCGGAAGACCCGAAGAATCGCTTGAAACACCGGACCCGTACGCATCACCGTCGGTATTCGATTCGGTACGGATCATGGAACCGAATGCCGGCCAGCAGGACCTTATCGAAACGAGACTCGGGCCCGGCTCGATGCGCCCTTCGACGGATCTAAAACCCCAGACGTCCGGCATATCGCCCGAAGAAAACTCATTGACCGGTGACGCAAGGCCCTATACCGCCCCAAATATCGGCATTGGCGATACGGACGGAAAGCGATCCGCCAAACTGAAGCCCCTCGCCGAGGGAACCGTCCTGAACAAGCGGTACGAGATCGTGCGGAAGATCGGCGGCGGTGGAATGGGCGCCGTGTATCTGGCCAGCGACAATAATCTTGGCGGGGTTCTTCGTGCCGTAAAGGAGATGGTGCAGGCGCACATCGAAGAAGAACAGCAAGATAAGGCGATCAACGATTTCAAGCGGGAATCGATGATCCTCTCCACGCTCGACCATCCCTCGATACCGACCATCTTCGACTATTTTTACGACCAGGAAGAAGGCCGCTTCTACCTGGTGATGAAATACATTTCCGGGGGCGACCTCGCCGCACGTTTGCGCGCCGCTCCCGAAGGCAAGATCGACGAGAAAACGGTCATCGAGTGGGGGATCCAGATCGCTGACGTGCTCGATTATCTTCACAATCAGCCCTCCACCATCGTCTACCGCGACCTTAAACCGTCGAACATCATGATCGACGGTAATACCGGCCGCATAATGCTTATCGATTTCGGGATCGCCAGATCGATCGGACAGAAGCAGGAAAAGGGTGTCACCGCGGTGGGGACGATGGGTTACGCCCCGCCCGAGCTTTTCAGCGGGAACGTCGAGCCGCGATCGGACATTTACAGTCTTGGATCGACGATGTTTCATTTGCTGACCGGGGCCGATCCGCAAAGCAATCCGCTTTTGATCTTCGATTTTCAAAAGAATCCGCGGCCGCGTCAGATCAATTCACGACTTTCCGATCAGATGGAGCGGATCCTGATGCGGTCGGTCGAATACAATGCGGACGCACGGTTCCTTTCGGCCGCGGAGATGAAGCAGGTCCTCGAGGATCACCTGGCGAAATTGAAGGCCGGGACCCTGACATACGGGGTTACCGAGGTTCCCGCTTCCGTGGGCCTCGCCGACCAAACCGTTTTTTGCGGGTTTTGCGGCCAGCGGATCGTCGCGACGGATCTTTTCTGCGCGTTTTGCGGGGCCAAGCAGCCGATCGCCCAGCAGGGTGTCCATTCGGAGATCTACATAAAGCCGCAAGCGACGGCGAAGCTTCTCGTTGAAGGTACTAACGACCTGGCAGCCCCTACGTTTTCATTGTTAAAGGACGACAACCTTCTCGGCCGCCGCGACCCGATGTCCAACATCTTCCCCGAGGTCGACCTGTCCAAGTACGACCCGCAGACAAAGATATCGCGGCGGCACGCGCGTATACGGCGCGAGGGCGGCAGCTTTGTGCTCGAGGATCTTGGTTCTTCGAACGGTACCGTCCTTGCTCGATCCCTAAAGGAGGCGTTTAGGGTTCTGCCGCATCAGCCGCAAATGCTTTCAAACGGTGACAAGATCAAATTAGGGGACACGACGCTGCACTTCGTCGTCGGTTAGCCGGAATTGCTTTTATGGATGCACGTACGGGGCGTGCGACCCGGCCCCCCAGAGCAAGGACCAAGGAAACTTACGTCGATTTCCGCCCCGAAACCGTTAGGGCACCGTTCCTGCTGCGGTTGGGGGCTATCCTGATCGACTATATTCTGGTCGTGGCCTTGCCGGTGCTGAGTTTGCTGTTGGCCCGATCGATGGGTTTCGACGGTGCTCGTCTGCTCGGGAATGAGCTCAACACGGTCGGGTGGGCGGCGGCGATTTTGCTCGGGGTTACGGACCTGATCGTGCTGCCGTTTTTCACCGGGCAGACGATCGGAAAAATGCTCTCCGGGTTGAAGGTGGTGAGGCTCGACGGCAGACCGGCGAGCGGACCGAGCATGCTGTTGCGGCAGTTGTTCGGGTATATGCTGACGGTTGCGAGCGGCGGAGCGGGGTTCTTCATATCGGTTTTCAGCAGTAAGGGAAGGGCCTTGCATGACTACATCGCCGGCACCGTCGTCATCTACGCGGATCGTAGACCACGGCTGCCGCGTTAAAAAATTATGGCCCAGCTGATATTCAACACGACGGACGGTAAACTCGAGCGGATTCCGCTGACCCGTCTGCGGACGACGATCGGCCGGTCCGCGCGCAGCGATCTATGCATCCCCGACGCGTTCGCGTCCCGGCTCCACGCGGAGGTGCGCCAGGAAGGCGACGGATTTTGGCTGTTGGATCTCGGCTCGGCGAACGGGACACGCTACAACGGGATGCCGGTCAAATCGGCACTTCAGCTTTCGCCCGGAGGTGAGATACAGATCGGCGAGACGCGGATCACCTTCGACGACGAAAAAAACAACTTCAATCCGGGCGCGACGCTGATCGCCGAACGTACGGAGGCGCTCGACCCCTCGAAGACGATCTCGTTCCAGAGCAGCCGTATTCCGACGACAGAGCTGCTCAAGGGCCAATTCTCCACGCGGACCGAGCTTTTGGGACTGATAAGCAAGGTCGGAGTGGCGTTGCTTTCGGCAACCGGCCTCGAGGAAACGCTCGACCAGGTCGCCACGCTGGTATTCGAATCCGTGCCGGCGGAGCGTTGCGTGATCATGCTGCGCGACGACAAGATCGAAGGCAGCGGAATGAAGATCATGGTCGCCCGCGAACGGGGAAAGGACGAGTCGATAAAGGAAGTGCGTATCAGCCGCACGGTGATGGACGAGGTGATGAAGAACGGGAAATCAGTGCTTACGGCCGACGCCCAGCATGATCCGCGATTCGCCAGCCAAACCATTGCTCTTCAGGGTATCAGGTCGGTACTTGCCGTCCCGTTGAGCGTCGATGAACGGCAGATCTTCGGCCTGATCTATGCCGACTCGCCGACCTGGGAGACGACGTTTTCCGAAGAGCACCTGAATATCCTCACCACGCTCGGTTCGGTCGCGGCCATCCGCGTGCAGAACGCGACGCTGTTGGAAGAGCGAATCGAAAGGGAAAGGCTCGAGCACGAGCTCGAGCTCGCGACCGAGATCCAACAGCGGTTTCAGCCGTCCGCGCCGCCAAAGGTCAACGGATACGAATTCCAGGGCATTTCCTTTTCGTGTTACGAGATCGGCGGGGATTATTACGACTTTATTCCCCGCAACGACGGGAGAATGCTCATCGCACTCGGCGACGTTTCGGGCAAGGGCACGGCGGCGGCCCTACTTATGTCCAGCGTACATGCCGCGATACACGCCCAGGTCGCTACGAACAACACACTCCCGGCGGCCATATCGAACGTTAACCAGTATCTTGCCGAAAACACGCCGACAAACCGGTTCGTGACCCTTTTCATGGCCGAGCTTGAACCGACCACGGGGCGGATGCAGTACATCAATGCAGGGCATAACCCGCCTTTGATCGGCCGCGCCGACGGCTCCGTTGTGCAGCTTGATTCGGGCGGCTTTCCTCTAGGGATAATGCCGGGTGCGGAGTTCGAGGTGGGCGACACGATCCTCCAGCCCGGCGAAGTTCTAGTGGTATATTCGGACGGTGTTTCGGAAGCGGTCAATCTGGCCGGAGAAGAATTCGGTATGGACCGGCTTTCGGAGGTGGTGAAAAGAAACCTCTATGCGTCTGCGTCGGGCATTCGCGACAAGGTCGAGTCGTCGCTTTCGGCCTTTACCCAAACCGCACCGGCCAACGACGATATCACGCTCGTGATAGTCAAACGCGTCTAGTTTTTTGCAAGTTGGGAGTAAAGCCAGGCTTTGGCCATTCTCCATTGCCGGTTCACGGTCGGTACGCTCACGCCGGTCACCTCCGCGGTCTCCTCTATCGATAAGCCGCCAAAGTACCTAAGCTCCACGACCCTCGCCTTTTGCGGGTCGAGCTGCGCCAGCGCTTCGAGTGCGTCGTCAAGTGCGATCAACTCAGCCGACTTGTCGTGCGATACGACCAGGATCTCTTCTTCCAGCGGCAGTATCTCTGCCTCGCCGCCGCGCTTATCGGCCTGATGCTTGCGGGCATGGTCAAGAAGAATGCGCCTCATTACCTGGGCCGCGATCCCGAAAAAGTGGGCACGGTTCTTCCATTTGACCCGGTTCTGGTCGATCAGCTTCATGTACGCTTCGTGGACCAGGGCGGTCGGTTGTAGGGTATGGTCCGAGCGCTCACGGCGGAGGTAGCCGCCCGCGAGACGGCGAAGCTCGTCGTAAATGTGAGGCAGGATCTTGTTGACCACCTCCTGGTTGCCCTCGGTCAGTTCCAGGAGCATCTGGGTGATCTCGCTCGGCGTGTGCTCGCTCATTTCTTTTTTCGGGTGAGACGCGGAAATTATAAGCGAACGCGAAACCACTTGGCAACGGACTCTTCTCCGGCAGGCTGATACGTTCTGCCGGAATCGTACGCGTGTGGTGGTGTAAGCGGGTATCGCACAATTCCTATACCAATAAGGTGGCACTCATGAAACGACACTATTACGCGTTAGCTATAACTCTAATTTCAATTTTGGCGGGCACGACCGCGTTCGCCGACGTCAAGTTGAAGACGAAGCAGACGATGGCCGGCCAATCGTACGAGAACACGACCTTGATCAAGGGCAAGCGGCAGCGGAGCGAATCGATGAACGGAGCTTCGGTCAGCCTTACGCAGTGCGACCTTCGCCGCAGCGTGCAGATCAACCCGAACGCGAAGACCTATATGGTCACCCCGTTCCCAGAAACCTCGACCACCACGACGCGTCCCACAAGCACGGGCAAGCCGGGCGAAGTGACAAAGGGCGGAGTGGTGACCTCAACAATAACCGTTAAAGACACCGGTGAGCGCAAGCAGATGTTCGGCTACACGGCCCGGCACCTGATCATTACGATCGAAACCGCCTCCTCGCCCGATGCCTGCAATAAGACCAACATGAAGATGCAGCAGGACGGCTGGTACATTGATGCCGAATTCGCTCTTGACTGCGATTATGGTTATGCCGGCGGCGGTTACTTCAATAACGGATCCGGCGGCTGCAAAGACACCTATCAGGTCAAGAACGTCGGGACCGGCAAGCGAGGCTATCCGGTTTACGAGAAAATGACGATGTTCGACGAGTCGGGCAAGGAAACTTACACGATGGTCAACGAGGTCGTCGAGCTCTCGAAAGCGACGTTGGAAGCTTCGTTGTTCGACGTCCCGGGCGATTACAGACAGGTCACTGATAGCGCTCAGTTATACACCGCGTCAGCGACCAACACGACGGGCAGCCGGTCCTCAATAGCCTTGACGAGCGGAGCGGACATGCCGGCGAATTCCGGCTCCGCAATGTCGCAGTATTCCGGCGCCGGTCGGTCTGAGATGGGCGCTTCAGGCTTGGTCGGCCCCAAGCGTGACGGTGTGGTAAGGGTCGGCCTTGCCAACGTCAAGACCGGAACGATCGGCGACGGCATTACTGCGGCCGATCTCGCTTCGGCCGTTCAGAATTCGCTTATCCAGTACCTGAAAGCCCCGAATCTCGAAGTTGTCCCCCTCGAAGCCAAACTTGACAACGTGACCGAGTCGGAAGCACGGCAGAAGGAATGCGACTACATCATTTTCACGACCGTTTCGCACAAGAAGGGTGGAGGCGGAGGCTTCGGGAGTATGTTCGGAAAGGCACTTGGAACCGCGATCGGACAGACGGGCATCGGCCATACCGGCAGTGTCGCCGGCAATATCGCCGGCCAGGTAGCGACGCAGGCTATAGTGTCGGCCACGACGGTATCGGCACAGGTCAAGTCGAAGGACGAACTGACGCTCGACGTCCGCGCGACGAAAGCCGACGGAACTTCGGCCCTGGCAAATACCTACAAAGCCAAGGCGAAGTCGAATGGAGACGACATCGTCTCACAGGTCGTCGAGCAGGCGGCACAGGCGAT
>Ga0307410_10000981_pt1 | contig 12297 bp, 8 predicted proteins | sample 322Ometagenome_3_FD_203707 | JGI IMG/M metagenome (GOLD analysis project Ga0307410, IMG submission 203707) | Maize rhizosphere microbial communities from greenhouse at UC Davis, California, United States - 322HYB-O-3 | ecosystem: Host-associated > Plants > Roots > Rhizosphere > Soil | place...
CTGCTCGGTGTCGCCTGGCTGATCACCTATTACGTGGCCGGTACCTACATTCCCTTCATGGACGCGCTCGGCAACTGGAACATCCTCATTGGGATGGGCGGAATGGCTGCAGCGTTTGTCATCGCGACGCTTTGGCGGTAGAGATCTGTTTCGAGCTGTTGGCGCCTCTGTGGGTGGGCGTCCACCGCCTACTCGTTCAAGGCGGCGCTGCGCGCCGCGCCACCGCTCCGCGTGTCGAGGGTCCTCACCCGTCGTGGGGCCGCGATGTCGCACGTACTCGTGCCGGCCGATCTCTGGCCAGGTGGCGTGATCTCGGGTGACAGCGAGCGCGCCAATGGGACGGTCGAGACGCCGCCGGCAGGACTGCGGCCCGCACGGGGACTGATCGAGATGCCCCGATCAGCCGGGTTGGGCTGAGCCTTGCTGGACATTTCAGCTGATCTTCATCACGGCAAGATGGTCGACGTCGCGGACCAACGACAGCCCGGGACATCAGCGAGCCACTTGGGCAGCGTCTCCTCGTCCTGCCGGTGGCAGTCGTCCAGCATGACGGTTGCGCCAGGGCGCAACTTGTCGCGCAGGCTGGCACTGCGGGGGAGCGCGCGAGCTTGTGTGCGCCCAGGCGGCCGTCAATCAGGAGAAGATCGATCTCCTCGACATCGGCGATGCGGAGGCCGAATACCACGGCTGTTCGTGTCCGGCCACCTGGAGGGGCTCCATCGGAGCGTGTCGTATCTCTACGTTGCTCAGCCGCTGGTGTTGCAGCAGCCCAGTGACGATCGCGACCCAGTCCGCCGAGTTCTCCAGCGCGATTACCCGTCCTTCGCCCACTCGGCGGAGTGCACTTCCAATCCACACCGTGGATGCGCCGCTACCGCACTCGACAACGACCTTCGGCCGTTCCAACAGGACGTGACGCACGACCTCGTACATTTGCTTGGGATGACAATTGCCAACCCAGGTTCAGAGGCGTCGTTGGTCTTTCCGCATGTTCTCCACGGAACGGCGCAACAGCGCAAGTTCTTTGACCACTTGTTTTTGACTTGCGCGGCGTGAAACTACGTCGACGAAGCGGCGCCCCCGCGTGACCCACCGCGTGGCGATCCCAACGCGAGACTGTGGGGGTGGGGAGGCCGAGGTCATAAGCGCCAGGCGCGCCCAGTCCGACTTGGCGATCACCGCGAGGTGCTCCCCGGTCAGGTCCTTCAATGCAGCTGGGTCAAGGCCCGCGACCAGTGGATCGGCGAGCAGTCTCGAGAGCCGTCGCAACGCCCGGGTCCCAGCAACGGGCCCCGCTTTGACGACCGCTTTGAGGTAGCCCTGGCGCATCAAGACCCTGGGCAGAGCTACGTTGGAGACAATCTCCCGCCGTTCGGATTCGGGCAGGTTGCTCGTCCGCAGGGCCGCGAGCATCGAGCGCAGGATCCGCTCGTTCTTCTCGATGAGTGCCTCCGGCGTCTTGGCGCGCCTGGAGAGATGGGCGGGTTCGTCCGGGTTGTCGCCGTGCTGCGTGAGGTAGTAGTAGTCGTAGGCGCCGAGCATGAGGAACCGCGACGCGTTCAGGATGTATGAGAAGGCGAAGCTCACATCTTGTCCGGAGGGAAGTCCCTCGTCGAACCGGAGCTGCTGGCGCTCGATCTCGGCGCGTCGGAAGACCTTGTGCACCGTCAGCGTCGCCAAAGCCTTAGCGCGGGGCACCTCGGCGTGCGGCTGGCGGACCCTGCAGAGGCCAGCACGCCCGTTCACCGGAACCTGGTTGACCGCGATCCAATCGGCCGGCGTAGCGGCCACTGCTTCGGCGATGCGCTCAAGCGCCAGGTCGCCGATGGTGTCGTCAGAGTCGATGAAAAAGACATACTCTCCGGCGGCTTCATCGAGGATGCGGTTTCGGGGACGCGCGGCGCCACCAGAGTTACGCCCCAGCGAGATCACTCGGAAGAACCCCGGTTCCGCTGCCAGGCTCTTCTCGAACTCCCCGAGGATCGCGAGCGTCTCAGGCTCCGAGCTGCCATCATCGGCGACGACGATCTCGAAGCGGTCACGCGAGAGAGTGGAGTTGATTACCGACTGGAGGCAGTTCCGCAATAAGGACCTGCCATTGAACACCGGGATTCCGACTGTCAAGAGCCTCCCCGACGTTTGGGGGCGCATGGCCGCATCGAGAACCTCCCACATACTGCAAACCTCCACGCTCTGCACGTTCGAGCCGCATCGCATCAGACCTTGATCGACTGCTGCATAGCTAGCCAATGTGCGAAATCATGACCGGGATGGACAACGCCGCCACGACGACGCGCATGCTATCGCAGAGCTCGCATCGGAGTCGCCGTCTTCAGCCGCGAGCCGGATAGGCGGTAGGGAAACTGCTCCGCTACGCGTTCGAAGCCGGCTGACGAACTCATGGCTGCCGGGTTCGTGCAACGCTCGCGGTTGACCCGTGATGCCAGTATTGAATGCGCGCTTGGTCAAGAGGGGTTCCCTTGCGTCCTGGAGTCCGAGAGCGCGGAGCTTGATAGGGCCTGTCCCGATTCCGTGTGGCTCGTGCTATGTCGAGGCGCGCCTCAGCCGTTGATGAGACGCACCGCGAGGTTCATGTGTCCCAGGCCGATCGCCTCGAGCCCGGTGCGCCAGAGGAATTCTTGGAACGCCTTGTGCTCGTGGCGCTGCCAGCCGTGGTAGCCGAAGTACTCGTCGAACACCACAATCGTGCCGGCGACGAACCAGTCACTCAAGTTGTCGAACACCGTCTTTGTCGAGCTGTAGAGCTCGGCGTCGAGATGGGCGAAGGCGAACGGGCCGGAGTACTGCTTTGCGAATGCCGGGACGGTGTCGTCGAACCATCCGACATGGAATTCCACATTGGAGACCGACAGCTCCGGGGGCTTGGCTCCGATGTCGAACGCGCCAGCACCCTTCTCTGTACCGCCCCAGACAAGCCTTAAACGTCTGACGCGAGAACCATCACGAGTCGAGTACGCTGCGACAACATCCAGTCCGGATTGACAAACAACTGAGGTGTCTCGACCAACATGTCGGACAACACGTGCTTGGCAAAGTCGTCCCATGGCGAGCGCATCCCGCAGACGGGGCAGATTTGGCGTCGTCGAAGCGCTTGATCGAGAGTGGCGCGAGCTCGACCGAAGACGTCCGGGAACCGTCAGTCCTGGGCTGATCGACGCGACGCGCTTGGGTCGTGCCGATCATTCGACGACGTCCTCTCAGCCGCCAGGCTTTACTCCGATCCCGTCCTTGCTGCGCTCCTGACTGAAGGTCTCCATGGGAGATCAACTCGCAGGCCGTGTGGTGGTGCTGCAGGCTTTGATCGCCGGATGGTCCGGATGGCGCAGCGGGACCCACGCGCCGGCATTGATGATTACCTTGCACGGTTGTGGTGTGTGATCAACAGCTACCCGCTGGAGCGACGTCCCGTGCGAATCGCGGCAAATCTCTCGATGGACACCCTGAAGGCAGTCTCCCGAGAACACCGGTGGATGGGGCGAGGCGACATCACGCTGTCGAATGAAGCGCTTGAAGAGCTGCTGCCACCGGCCGGCAAATCGTTGCGACTTGCCGCAGCCAGTCGACCTGGAAGCGCGCCGGGTATTGGATGCCGGCACGTCCTTGGGCTTGATCGACGATTCGGCCGCCGCACTGTTGCAGAGTGTCTATGTCGACGGCATGACCAGCACCGAAGCTGCACGGCGACTCCATACCAGCGCAGGCATGGTCCGCGTGCGGTGCAGCAAGGTAGTCCGAGCGCTGGCTACCCATTCACTTGAGCTGGCCGATGCGGCCTGACTCGGTGTGATCAGGAAGCGGTCGGCTATGCATGCCCAGCGACGGTAGTCGGCCATGCGCACAGATCTGGGGTGACCACGCCATCTGGCTCCCAGGGGACTCTCCCATCACGGCGGACGCCGTAGGTCCAAGAGTCTCAGCTTGAGAAGATACCGGGCGGCCACGATGCCATGCCAAATAGCGTGCTGCGCTGGCGGGATGGCACCAACGAGCCGACCGGTACTCTCTGGGGTCGGATCGAGGAAGGGCGATGCTGGTGCAGCAATCCGTTGTGCGTAGCGCCGGGAGCGAGCTAGGCCGTGTCGGCCGGAATCTCTGGCTGGCGTGGCCGGCGTTCCTGGTGTTCCTGGCGCAGCGTCTGCTCACCGTCGCATGGGTGGTGAACCATGGGGCCGGTGAACTGCGTCCGCTCGTCACCCGGTGGGACGCCGGGGGATACCTGCGGCTGGCTCAGGGCGGCTATGTCTATCCCAATATCTCTCCCGACGGTCACGTCCGGGCGAGCAACTTGGCGTACTTCCCGCTTTTCCCGTGGCTCGTGCGCCGGATCGGCGACACGGGCCTGCTCCCTTTGAGCCAGGCGTTGGTCGTGGTGTCGTGGCTCGGCGGGCTGCTTGCGGTGTGGGCGATCTTCGCCGTCGGAAACGCCTTGTACGGCCGCTGGGCAGGCATCGCGCTGTCCGCTCTGTGGGGCATGGCGCCGGCCTCGCTTACCCTGACCATGGGATACCCGGAGGGTATGTTCACCGCCGCCGCAGCTGCGGCGCTGTTATGCCTGATCCGGCGGCGTCCGGTCTGGGCGGGCGCATGCGCAGCCGTCGCCGGTCTGCTGCGCCCTTCCGCCGTGGCGGTGATCGCGATGGTCGTGGTCTACTTCCTGGTGGAGTTCGGACGCTGGCTCGCCTGGCGTCGGTCGCTCCCCGACGACTTGTCAGCGCCACCCCGCCACGCCGCGCGGCGTGCCGGGCCGGATGCCGGTGAGCTCTCACCGGTTCCCGCGTTTCTGGGCGCCGCGGTGTCCACCGTGGGACTCGGCGCGTTCATGATCTACGTGGGGGTCCGCACCGGCGAGGTGTTCGGTTACTTCGCCGTCCAGGGCCAATGGGGTCAACGGACCGCTGGCTTCGCCGAATACTGGCAAGGCATCGAACAAGGATTGTTCGGCACCCCGTCGGGGATCCTCATCCCGGTAACCATCGCGGTCTCCTTAGGGTACCTGCTGCTGTTCTGCCTCATCGTGTTCGATCGCAGGCTCGTATGGGCCAGCGTCTATGCCGCCGGCATGCTCGTCATCAGCCTCACCCACATCACCTTCCAGCACGTCTACGCGCGACAGCTGCTCCCGGCGTTCGTCCTGCTGATCCCGCTGATCCGTATGCGGGTCCCCCGCATCGGCGCGATCGCGGCCCTTACGGTGGGCAGCATCCTCATGAGCTGGGGTAGCGCCCAATTCCTGCTCAACTCCGGGTCGGGGATGTAACGTCCACCCTTGCCTTACACGGACCGCTGTGGGTGGCGGTCGACTGGCTCCGGGACGGGCGTTCCTCACACAAGTCTCGCTGCCCTTTTGCTGTACGCCGGCGGCGCGTCCGGCCGGTGACGGACGGCTACACTCGCGGGCACGGAGCGCGTGCCTTCGTGAAGGAGACACCTTGGCGACCTTGAAGAGCTTCTATGGAGTCGACATCGGCGAGCCCTCAAGGTCGACTGCGGCCGCGACGGCCGAGGTGGTGGAAGTGTTCGAGCTCCTCAAGCCGAAAGCGTCCAAGACCCCGCTCATCCGCATCGGCGGTGACAACGACGGGTCGTACCTGGTGCCTGACAACCTGGACGGCATCGCCGCATGCTTCTCGCCGGGTGTGAGCCGAATCAAGTACTTCGAGGACTTCCTCGCCGACCGGTACGGCATCCAGTCTCACATGTGCGACTTCAGCTGCGACGTCGACGAGCTCAAGACGTCGCTCAAGCCGGGTATGCAGACGTTCGTCAAGAAGTGGCTTGACGTAAGGCCCGGCGAGAACAGCATCAGCCTCGAAGACTGGCTCCAAGATCACGACTCCCAAGGCGACCTGCTGCTCCAGATGGACATCGAAGGCGCGGAGTACCGCAACATACTCGCCACGTCCGAGCGCACGCTCGCACGGTTCCGGGTGATCGTGCTTGAAGTCCATGGCCTCGGCAAAGTGCTGGAAACACCGATCCTGCGGGAAGTCATCGCGCCGTTCTTCCAGAAGCTTGCCCGGAGCTTTACCACGGTCCACGCGCACCCGAACAATTGCTGCGGTGAGTTCACGGTGCCCGATACCGACATCCGGATCCCGAACGTCCTGGAGCTCACCTTCATCAGAAATGATCACTTCGTGCCCGGCCCAGGCACGGCTGCGCTTCCCCACCCGCTGGACGTGAGCCGCAACGTGCCGCGCAAGGCGCCACTCTTCCTGTCGGAAGCGTGGTGCGACTACCACCGTCCCCTCGAGTCGCGAGTCAAAATCCTCGAGGACAACCTTCGCTACCGCGAGGACGTGGGCGCCTCCAGCGTCGATGGTGAGCTCTCGGGCGCTCTCGCACTGACCATGGAGAGCCTACAAACTCTGAGCACGCTGGTCGTACCGGCGCTGAAGCGGGACGGCGACCTGGTCGAGGTCGCCCGCGGCCGACCCTACGAACTGAGCTCGACGTACGATACGTCGAGTCGAACGGGTGTGGTGCAGCACCGGGGCAGCTATTTCTTCCACACGGGGTTCGGCAAGGACCAGTCGATCCGGGTGGATCTAGGACGCCGGCACCAGGTGCGACGCATCGAGGTGACGAACCGTCAGGGCGGCTTCCAGGAGCGGGCGAAGCACATTTTCGCCGTGCTCGCCGACGGGCCTGGTGAGGGCATGCGGCGTGTCTTCCCGATGTACGAGACTGGGCAGTTGCCCGGCGGAGCCTGGCAGGAGTGCGGGATCGAGGTTCCCGACGTCAGTGCGCGGTACGTGACGATCACCTCGCCTATGGACACCGCCCTCCACTTCTCGGACCTGAGGATCTACGCCGCCGACGGCGACCGACCGATCAAGCCGACACCGAGATGGACGCCGCGGCGGGTGCTCCAGGGCGTGAGGCGCCGCATCCGGCGGCTGCGCCCGAGCCGATAGCCACGGCCGCCCGCTTCTCGAGGCTCAGCGCCGCCACTCGACGCGCACGGCCTCCGGCCGGGCGCGGATGAAGACGCCGGGCGGGTCCCCGAGGAGCGAGGTCGTTGCGGCGAACGACCCGACGGAACCGACGATGACGGGGCAAAGCGACATCAGGTAGGAGTCGAAGATCGACTTGAAGTGGGTGTTGCCGCGGATAAACCGGACTTCGCCTGTCACCTGATCAAGTCCGTAGTTGGAGAGGTGAGCCGCGACGAACTCAAGGTCGTCGGAGAAGACAGCGACGTTGAAGTCGTTCGTGCCGAGCTCGGACTCGATGAGGAAGCCGATCGCCTCGATGTAGTGGCTCTGCTGAGAGTGCCAGCCGCCAGTGTCGAAGTGAGGATGGAGGAAGTCGCCGCGACGAACATGGAAGGCGACGTGAGGGGCAATCCGCAAAAGATCGGCCGTTCGGGCCACGTCAGGATCTAGACCGCTCGACTCCAAGTGGTGGTAGCTGAATACGCGCCTGACGGCGACGGCGCTTTCCGCCGCGATCGGCATCCTCTGCTGGGTGGTGTAGAAGCAGACCGGGCTTGGGGGTTCCCTGATGAGCCCGGCGAGCTCCTCAGCTTCGGCATAGACCCGCACGGGGAACTCCGGGCCAATCTCCATGAGCCGGCGGGAGTTGATGTAGTCCAGGGTGACCACCGTCGCCTCGTGGAGGCCTAGGTCGTACCAGGCGCGCGACTGGTTGAAGGCCCACGGGAGCCGGGTCTTCGCTGCCTCCTCCCGGAAGCTCTCGATCAGGGGCTGTGACACCAGGCGGGTGATCCGCCTGCGCTCCAGGTCGGGCGCCAGCCGTGATGCCTCGAAGCCGTTGTGGCTCCGCCACCAGATGTAACGGAAGTCTTCGATGTAGTAGTCGAGTCCTTGAGGCGTGCACAGGTCGTCCCAGAGCGCGATGTGGGTGACCTGGTCCATCAGACCACCGCCGATGGTGCAGATCCTGGTGTTCCGATCGAAGACGAAGGACAGGTCGGTCTTGGCTTCGGGCGCGCGCGCAGGGACACCGTCCGGGTCGGTGATGATCACGACTCGCTCGTTGTCCAGCACCTCCGCCCAGTCGATCCACGAGCACGTATCGACCAACTCGTCCACATCGGACACCACCACATGGGGAGCGGCAGTGATCCCTCGTCGGCCTCGCTCGAGGTACACCGCCCACGACCCGAGGACGCTCGACAAGTTGAGCGGCGTGACGGGCACACGGCCGTCGACTACCGCATCGGCCTCCGACACCGCCACCTGCGAGACCGGGACCCGCTGGATGGCTCCGTCGCCGAGGAAGCGGAAGACGACGCTTGCGCACGGCACTGTGATCTGCGGAGTCCACAGCTCGCCGCGCGGAAGTCGGAGCGAGCGCCATCTCCAGCGGCGGAGAGCACGAAGTGAGCGGTCGAAGCCCCGCCTCGTCACACCCAGCGGATAGGAGCCCGCGTCGGCGACCGCGTGGCGCACGCACGTGCGGATCAGGTCGTCATCTCCGCCAGGGTGGCACTGTTCGAGGTAGGCCAGGGCAAGTAAGTCGTCGTAAGACGCCCCGCCTGTCGTGAAGTACTCCAGCAGCCGATTCTTGTCGACGGGGCGGTTCTCGCGAAACGCCCCGACGACATAATCTCCGGCGCTCGCCTTCCGGGGGCCCGGGACTAGGACGGTGCCAAGGGGCTCGGAAGCATCACCGCCTGGGTGCGGGGTGCAGAGTTCGACTAGGTCTGCCTCGATCGCCCTCCTCAATCGATGGTCGAAGGTCTGCCATTGAACCGCAGATGGGAAGTGAGCCAGGGTGGCATCGGACACACGGCAACCGGTCTGCTCGATGAAGTAGTCGTCCAGTGCCTCGAGCAACCGTGCGTCGCGCCGGTCGACGTTGGTCGGCGCTATCTTGCCCTCCTCGGTGATCCAGAACCGCGGACAGTGGGACCTAACCAGGATGATCCTCGCGGGGTCGAAGCTGTCGAGGCAGACACGGATGAAAGAGTCGTAGGTCGATCTCAGGCTGTCGGTGAATCCGACCTGGGAGACCTTGAAGGCGAGCGAGCGCGCCTGTTCCGCATCCGAGTTCCACAGCGCGTCCATGAGGTCGGTCTCCTCCCCGGCGAGGAGCGTGTACAGGCGCCCATTCACCTCGCGGTGAAGCAGCAAAGCGGTGCTGTTGTCCACCACGAGAAACTGAGCATCCGCCTCGGCCAGCCGTGCCGCCAGGTCCTTGCGCACGTCGATCTTCACGCGCTCGTTGACCCGCTTGCTGTCCGCGAAGCACTGCATCTCGGGATCAGGCTCACCCACCGCGCTGAACGGCGAGATGCTGTCGATCGGGACGATCGTCTTGAAGCCATCCCGGGTCAGCATGTCGGCGCGCCCTGCGAAGTAGCGTCCAAAGGGCAGGATCACGGTCCCCCAGGCGCCGGGGGTCGCAGCCCGCCGCCCCGCGGCGCTCCGTCGCCGGATACGTGGCGGGCTGGGCACCCCAATTAACGCTGCGGCCTGCCGGACGCGTTCACGCAACGTGAGATGCTGCATGGAAGGACAACTCCTCTGGGACGGGAGATGACTACGCAGTGGCTGTCACCCTAAGCCGCGCAGACCGCCGACGTGTTGCCGATACCACGCCACCGTCCGCTCGAGTCCCTCCTGGAGATCGATCTTCGACGTCCAGCCGGCCTCCGCCAGCTTCGATACGTCGAGCAGCTTCTGCGGCGTTCCGTCGGGCTTCGTGGTGTCCCACTCGGTTCGGCCCGCGTAGCCGACGACGTGCGCAATGGTCTCGGCAATCTCGCGAATGGTGACGTCGGTGCCGGTGCCGACGTTGACCTGGCTGGGCCCGTCGTAGTGCTCGAGCAGATGCAGGCACGCATCGGCCATGTCGTCGGCGTGGAGAAATTCCCGTCGCGGTGTACCAGTACCCCAGTTGGTGACAGTGGTCGCACCCGAGCGGACAGCCTCGTCGTAGCGTCGGATCAGCGCTGGCAGGACGTGCGAGCCAGTCGGCGAAAAGTTGTCGTACGGACCGTAGAGGTTTGTCGGCATCGCGGAGATCCAGGGCAGCCCGTACTGACGGCGGACCGCCTGCACCTGCATGATCCCAGCGATCTTGGCGATCGCGTAGGCGTCGTTCGTCGGCTCTAGATGCCCCGTGAGCAGGGAGTCCTCGACGATGGGCTGTGGGGCAAGTTTCGGGTAGATGCAGGAGGAGCCGAGAAACAGCACTCGCTCGACACTCTGGTTCAGCGCCGCGTCCAGCACGTTGACCTGGATGCGTATGTTCTCGCTGAGGAAGTCGACCGGATAGGTGCTGTTAGCGAGAATGCCGCCGACCTTCGCGGCGGCCAGCACGACATACTTCGGCTTGATCTCGCCCAGGTAGTCGAACACTGCCGCGCGGTCCTTCAGATCAAGCTCGGCCGAGGTCTTCCCCACCAGCCGCTGAAAGCCCGCGAACTCGAGCTTGCGCCAGATCGCCGAACCCACCAGGCCGCGGTGGCCTGCGACGTAGAAAGTGGCGTCGCGATCAAGGGGGCCCGGCCTATAGGCGACCTCGTCATGGTGTTCGACGACGATCACGCGGTGGTCCAGCTCGGCAGAGCGACCTTGTCAATCCAATGCGTGCCGGCGCAAGCAAGGGCCTCGATGTCGGCATCGACCATGAGGCACGCGAGCTCGCGGCCGTCGACAGTGGGCTTCCAATCAAGCTTTTCCGCCGCCTTTGAAGCATCCCCGATGAGGGCGTCGACCTCGGCCGGGCGCAGGTAGCGCTCGTCGAACCGGACATGCTCCTCCCAGCTCAGCCCGGCGTGTGAGAAGGAGATCTCCAAGAACTCACGCACGGTCAACCCGATACCAGTTGCCATCACGTAGTCCTCGGGGTCGTCGGCCTGCAGCATCCGCCACATCCCCTCCACGTACTCCGCCGCATACCCCCAATCACGCACCGCGTCTAGATTGCCGATGTAGAGGAAGTCCTGGCGGCCGGCCTTGATCGCCGCCGCCGCTCTAGTGATCTTGCGGGTGACGAACGTCTCGCCGCGCCGCGGAGACTCATGGTTGAACAAGATCCCGTTGACTGCGAACATGCCGTACGCCTCGCGGTAACTTCTGGTGATCCAGTAGCTGTAGAGCTTCGCGGCGCCATACGGCGAGCGCGGTTGGAACGGCGTCTCCTCAGACTGCGGCGGCGGGGTCGATCCGTAGAGCTCCGAGGAGGAAGCCTGGTAGAAGCGCGTGTCGATTCCGGACATCCGGACCGCCTCCAGCATGCGGACAGTCCCGGTGCCGGTCGTGTCGGCGGTGTGCTCGGGTTCGTCGAACGACACCCTCACATGCGACTGTGCCGCCAGGTTGTACACCTCATCCGGCCTCACCTCGGTCAACAGCGTCACCAGCCGTGCCCCGTCCGACAGGTCACCGTAGTGCAGGAACAGCCTCGCCTCCGAGTCATGCGGATCGACGTACAGGTGGTCGATCCGCGCGGTGTTGAACGTCGAGGCCCGACGGATCAGCCCATGGACCTCATATCCCTTCCGCAACAACAGCTCGGTGAGATACGAGCCGTCCTGACCCGTGATGCCAGTAATGAGTGCTCGCTTGGTCAATATGGGTTCCCTTGCATACGCGATCTGAGCGCGGGCTAGGCGACCAGGTGGGCGCCAATGCTACTGCCAGCCCGGCCAACGAACCGGATCGACTCCGGGATAGCGCCCCTGCCGAAGCCAGTCATACCACCGGCGGTCGGCCCAGCAAGGTCATCTTGAAAACGGTGCGCCACTGGATCGGTTGCCGCGCCGGGCGAGCCGACCACCCCTCCCGGTAACCGGCAAGCATTTCTTGTAGCGGTTCGCCGCGGGCGGCGGCGACGCTGGTCCAGGTCAGCAGGTAGCCGGCAAAGACCGGGGCTGGCAGCAAGCGCCACGCCATCCACAGCCGGTTCCGCGCGGTCAGGCGGGCGTACCCGTTGTGCCGCGACGGGGCGGTACGCGGGTGGAAGGCCTGGAGATCGGCGGAGTACCAAATGGACCAGCCGGCATCGAGCAGTCGCCAGGACAGGTCGACCTCTTCCATCGCATAGAAGAATCGCCCGTCGAACCCCTCGACTCCGTGAAACGTCGCGGCGCGTACGACGCACGCGGCACCGATGAAGTAAGTCACCGGACCCGACCTCTCGGCCGACCGGGCACCAACCCGCGGGATGTGGCGGCGTTGCGTGCGGCCCTGTTCATCCATCAGGCGGATCGCCATGGCACCGAGCTGAGGATTGGCTTTGAACCGGTCGACGACCGCAGCCAGCAGCCCTGGGTCGAGGAGCTCGGCATCGTCGTCAAGG
>Ga0307410_10000984_pt1 | contig 12282 bp, 23 predicted proteins | sample 322Ometagenome_3_FD_203707 | JGI IMG/M metagenome (GOLD analysis project Ga0307410, IMG submission 203707) | Maize rhizosphere microbial communities from greenhouse at UC Davis, California, United States - 322HYB-O-3 | ecosystem: Host-associated > Plants > Roots > Rhizosphere > Soil | place...
AATCGAGCTGTTGCAGACCATTCCCGGCGTCGGTGACACGGTTGCGCAGGTGATCATCGCCGAGACTGGCGCGGACATGACCCGGTTCCCGACCGCCGCCCATCTGGCCGCTTGGGCCGGATTGGCGCCGGCGATGCACGAGTCCGCCGGCAGACAGACCCCGGCCGGGAAACGGCACGGCAACAAGTGGTTGACCGCGATGCTGGTCGAGGCCGCCGGTTCGGTCGGCCGGATGCACGGCAAGAACTACCTGGCGGCCCAGCACGCCCGGTTGCTGAAACGGCGCGGGATGGGCCGGGCCCAGGTCGCGGTCGCGCACTCGATCTTGGTCGCCGCCTACTGGATGCTGAAACGCGACGAGCCCTATCACGACCTGGGCGCCGACTGGCACCGCCGCCGAAGCGACGAAGCGCACACCCGACGGCTGGTAGCCCAGCTCGAACACCTCGGACATCGCGTGACCATCAGTCCAGCCGCCTAAACATCGTTTCTGATCAGCGTCGAGCACGCGGGCCCGACGCTGGCCGCAGCCTGCCCTATGGTCGGGTATTCACGGGTCTGTACGGCCGAACTCGGTCCGAGAGCAAGACCGCTTCGAGCGGAACCATGTAATCGGACATGCCCTCGATCACGACCTCGCTCGAAGCCGCCGAGGTGTCGGCGTCGAGGACGAGGGTCGTAGCGTCGTTGGACCCGTTCGAGCTGGTGTTGTCGCTGGCCAGCGCGCCCGGCGACTTCGACGGGAACGGATACGGTCCGCGGCTCGAGACGAGGAGAACCCGGGGCTTTCCACCGCCAGCGATCGCCTGAGTGATCTGGTTGTTGACGTCCTTGATCGGTGCGGCGTTGGTCGGGCCCGAACCGTCCCCGTAGCCGCCGAGGGTGATGTAGCGGTCCGTCATTGGCCCGTCCCCGCTACCCAGGCGAGCTTGCCGCTGCGCTGCAGCTGGGAAGCATTGAACGTGGAGAGCAGATCGGTTTGACCGGGGAGCACCTGAGCGACCTTCGTGAGCGTTTGGCTAGCCCCGAGGTTGACACCTCGCAGCGTTCCGGGCGTGGACTGCCCGACCGCGATCACCGACAGCGCCCAGCGGACGTGCGGATCGGGGGTGTAGCTGCGGGAAAGAGAGCCGCTGACGCGAAAGGGCCACGACTCGACTTCGTCGGGGGAAGCGAGCCGAGCCGTGGCCGTGTCTTCCGATGCTGCGGTCAGTGTGTAAACGTCCGAGACGATCTTGTAGATCCCGGCGCGAATACGACTTGCGCCAACTGAAGCGATTCCGCCAACGGCCACAAGGAACCGCGACAGGGCGATCTCTTCAAGCGGATCGACTTCCCACACCATCAAGTCGCCGTTGACCAGCGTCAGATCGGTGTGAGTGTCATTGATCGAGATCGTCTCGATGCGGTCCCGGGGCGCCCATCCTTCGCGTTCGAGGATGTTGATCCGAACCCGATCGACGTAGGACCGGACATCCGCGAGCTCGTCATGACGCTGCAGCGCACCGGTGAGGTCGACCGGCTTGAACCGGGTATTGCCCTCGATGCCGCGGGCCAGCTCCTCGAACCCGACCGAGCGCTTCTTCGGCTGGCGGTCGTCCCAGAGGCGTGCGTCGCGGATGCTGACAAAGTGCCGGGCGACGGTGTTGACCAGTCGGCGCAGGCGCGGCTCGATGTCCGGCGGATTTTGTTGGGCGGTTTCCGCCAGCGCGAGGGCATTCGTCGCCGACTCGTCGAGCTTGATTCGAGGGATCGCGTGATCGGCAACTTGCGTCGGATCGCCTGAGGGACCAGCGGGTCCCTCCTGGCCTTGGATTCCTTGCGGCCCTTGCTCTCCGGCCACGCCGGGCTCACCTTGCTCACCCGGGATTCCCTGCTCGCCCTGGATACCCTGAGGACCGTCAGCTCCCGGCTCGCCTTGCTCGCCCGGCTCTCCCTGGGTGCCCTGTACCCCCTGGATGCCCTGAGGACCTTGCTCGCCGGTGTCACCTTTTTCGCCTGGGATGCCTTGGATGCCTTGCGCGCCGACGAGAGCGAGATCGCCCCAGAAGGCATCCGCCGTGTTCGGGACGCTCGGCGGTTCCTCGTTCGTCGATGAGTCGAGGGCGTACCAAGACGAGCCTCCGAACTGCACCACGTCGCCCTCGACATAGGCGGTGGCGCTGTTCCACGCGCCCCTCGGCTCAAGCGCCGCCGGACCCACCGGACCCATCGGTCCCGCCTCACCCGCAGGCCCAGTATCGCCCGGAGCACCATCGGCGCCGGGTTCGCCTTGCTCACCTTGGATGCCTTGGATCCCTTGCACGCCTTGAGGCCCCGGCTCGCCTTGCTCGCCTTGCTGGCCGGGCGGGCCTTGCTGGCCGGGTACGCCTTGGATGCCTTGCTGACCGGGCTCACCTTGCTCGCCCTTCTCACCGACGACGCCCTGGGACCCGGTATCGCCCTTTTCTCCCTTGTCGCCTTTCGCGCCCTGCGGACCGGCCGGCCCAGTCTCGCCCTGGGGACCTTGCTGCACGATGACGTTGAGAACGACCGTCTGACCGACGACGTCGATGATGACGTTGGGGGCGATCTCGCGCCGAAGCTCCAGGTCGGCCATCAGAGCCTCTTGTCGAGCCGGCCCTGAACCATCACGGCGCTGAAGATCGGTTCCTCGCGTAGACGCCACGTGCTGTAGCGGTTCACCGCGTCGTAGACCTCTGGCGTGACCGTGAGCTTCACCTCGCCGATGGCGGAGTTCGTCTTCTCGACCGTCAGCGCCCCGACTTCCACACCGTCGTCATAAACGGGAGCGGTGATCGTCGAGTTGTTGATGTCGACCCCTTGGCCCTGGCGGCGAAGCATGACGAACCAAGAGATGGGCACGTCGCCCGGATACATCCTGATGTCGGGGTACTGGGCCGGGTCGTAACTCACCGCCGCCAACTGTAGGCGGCGGGTCAGTGGATCAGCGGTTACCTGTCGGCGACCACGGCAATCGCTCGTTGTAATCCCGGAGACTGTTTGTCCTGGCTCGACGAGCCAGTAACGAGCCCGCCATTCCAGCTCCAATGCCCGTAGCCGCCGCGGCCTTAAGGCCGAGCACGGTGAGGCCGAAACAGACGCGGAGGATCAAAAGGGCGAGCCATCCGAGAGCGACGAGCAGTGCCAGCGGCCAGGCGATGACGAACAGAATGGCGAAGAGCAGGAGCTTGATCACGAGGAGCACTCCTCGACGTGCTTGGCAATCTCGGCGTCGATCACGGCCTGATCCGTATGCGGCGGGAAGAAGCACCGGCGACCGCAGAAGTGCGGGCACTCCACTGTGGTCCCCTCCCGGAGCCCAACCGGTTCATGAGTCCCCGGCTCATTGGCCCTCTCCGCCATCATCGGCCCGTCACTTTCTGGATCGCCGCCTTGACGTCGTCAAACGTCGTCGGCGTCCAGCCGCGAAAAGCAGTCCGGCGCTTTAGATTCTTCTGATCAGCGCGCCATTGACGCCGCAGCTCTGCTCGCTTGCTCATCGTGTTCTCCCTTGTCATTGCGATCGAGACACAGCTTCGCGCCGTGAAGTCGGCGCCGGTTCTCCGGTGGAACCGTCAGCCTGGACGTGTTCCGCAGCTTGATCCACTGGCCGTTGGACAGCACCACCTGACCCTCCGGATCAGGCTCGGCGCTGACGGGCACATATCGGAACTGGTACCGGCGACGGTCGTGGCCGAAGCGGACGAAGAGCCACTCGATCGGCGCACCACAGAACTTGCAGGTGTGCCTCATCCCGTGAACGGCACGAAGCCAACGACGTAACCGTCACCAACCTGACGGGTCTGTCGAGTCACGACACCGGAGTCATCAGCGTTTCCGCTCGATGGTCTGAACCGTGGCACCGTCGACCGATTCCACGATGCCGACGTGACTCACGTACTGGTTGGCGAAGTTCTGACCGGTGAGGTCGATGAACACCAGGTAGCCGGGTTGTGGCGTGTCGGTGAGCCGCCCTTGCTCTTTCGCCACGGCGTAGAGGCGCGCCGGCGAATCGCTCTGCTCGAAGCCTTCGACGTGGATCTGCTCGGCGACGTACGACACGAAACGTGCGCACCAGAAGCCGCCGTCGGCATATGAGCCGGTTTTGCCGACCTGCGATTGCGCCACCTCGAGCGGAGTCTTCGGAGCTTCTGTTGTTGTCGTCGTCGTGGGGGCCAACGTCGTCGAGGTAGCGGACATCCGCTGAATGACGAGGCGCTTGCCGATCTCAACCGGCTTCGGCGGAAGCGTCGTGGTCGTCGCCACGACCGGATCGCCCAGAATCATCGGAATTGTTGTTGGGGTCGCCGGAGTGATCGACTCTGCCCGCTTGTCGTGGAGTGCCTCCACTCCCAGGACCAGGCCCGCACCGAAGAGGCATAGGGCGAGGACGAAGATGCCGCCCTCGAGGTAATGACGCCACGGTGATGGACGGACGTGGGCGCCCCTCATGCTTCCAACATCACTTGCGCCGCAGCCTTCTTCGCCAGCGGCAGGTTGTTCCACCAACGGTTAAGATTGTCCGACAACCCGACCTTCTCGTACGGCTCGCACTCGTCGATCGCGTCCTGGCAGATGCCGATGATCTTCTCCGTCGACTCCCTCATGGCTCGCCCACCTCGTGGTGGCTTGCATGGTGCAGCACCGCGTCGGTCGCGATCACCTCATCGCCGATGTGGCAGGGCTGGCGGCAGTCCGGACAGCCGCCAGCACCCGCGACAATGAGGGCATGGTGCACGGTCCCGAGGAAACCGTCGCGTTCCGGATCTGGCCGCCAGTCGCGATCGGCGCGCCCCTGCTCGTCGGCTGGCTGGCCACAATGCTCTGGGGTGACCCGGTCACCCTCGGCGGGTGGCGGGTTCCGCTCGGCTGGGCGCTAACGTTGTTGTTCGTCGGGTGGAACGGCTGGTCGCTGTGGCTGTTCCGCCGGCACGAGACCGGGCTGCTGCCGGGGCAGGCGACGCACACGATGATCGAGGAGGGGCCGTACCGACTCTCCCGCAACCCGTTGTACGTCGGCCTGCTCGCGCTGTACCTCGGGCTGACGTTGCTGGCGCCCACGTTCTGGGCGCTGGTGCTGTTCCCGGCCGCAGTGCTGCTCGTCCTCTGGGGCGCGATCCGCCCCGAAGAGCGGTTCTTGCACGAGCGGTTCGGTGCGCAGTACGACGACTACACGCGGCGGGTGCGTCGCTGGCTGTAAGGCCTCGATCGTGCAGACACTCATCGCTCCACGCCGTCCACGCATGCGGCATGGTGAAGCACGCCGCCGGAGATGACGACCCCCTCACCCACCTGGCAGGTCGCACTGCACTCATCACACAGGATCTCGGCCTTCGCGTGCTCGTCGCCGGCTTCGAGGATGAATCTGAGGATCGGTCCGAGCTTCTCGAGCTTGGCCGATGTCAGGCAGCGGTTGTGTTGGTAGGCCTTCAGGCACGGATTGCACATGGACCGACGATTGACAGTAAGTAGCGCCTACGGCCAGGCCGGGCTACGGCGTGAGTTGGAACGACTCGCCCAAGCTCAGAACGGCACCCGCAATGATCAACTGAACAAGGCGGCGTTTTCGCTGGGTCAGCTCGTCGGTTCCGGTGCACTCGACGAGGACGGAACGGCCGCCGCACTCATCCAAGCGGGTCAAGATTTAGGCCTCGGGCTAAATGAGTGTGAACGAACGGTGGCCAGCGGGATTACTGCAGGGATGGAGCAGCCTCGGGGCCTCAATATCGGTTAGGCCTCGAGCTGCTCGAACTCGCTCCGCCGATAAGTCTGGCCGCACTCGCTGCTGCAAACGGCGCGTGAGACGAGGTGATTTGCGAGCCACTTCCGCGCGTTGCCCTTCCGATAGCGGAGCTTTCTGCCGGCTTTGTAGTGCGGCGGTCCAACACCCCGCCTGTTCCACGCGTAGATCGCGCTGACCGGCACCTTGAGCAGCTTCGCAACTTCCTGGATCGAGAGGACGTCTTGCGACTCACCATCGGCTACTTCGCCAGGCTCCTCCACATCTCGTGGTGGCTTGTCGGTTGGCGGGCACTCAGCCTGCGGGCAGGACCAGAGCATGGTCATAGATCGACCGTACGGATCTCCGCTCGTCGCGTCTGCCGGCGTGGACAAATAACTCGCTCGCTGGCTCGGTGTCACGCTGAGCGTCACGACGAACGACGGTCACTTCGCGGACTGCCCGATTGCTGGCAGCTGCGAGGCTCAACCGCTGTTCGGGCGCAGCGGCAGTTGGGTGATCCAATACTCCGTGTCTGGCGTCGGCCCCGTACCGAACCGGGCGTTGACAGCCCACAGGCGCCCTGCCACCACGGTCGCCGTAGTGGGGACGTCTAGGCCTGGATCGGTGATATTGCCGAGCACGGTCCCGGCCGCTAACTGCGAACCGAGCCGTACGACAGTGACCACGTTGGTGTTGCGGACCACGTAGAGCAGATGCCCGCGCAACTCAAGACCGTCCGCGTTACTCAGTGGTGGCGTGTCGCCAAGGTCGATCTCCTTGGCGATGCCGGTGGCCGGGTCGACGCGGAAAAGCTTCCCCGTGCTCGACTGGGCCACGATGAGCACGCCGCTCTTGGCAACGATGCCATTGAGGTTGGCCACGTCTGGAGTCTGGTGAAAGTCGCCGGTGACCGGCAGGAGCGTCGCTGCGTCCTCCGATGGCAGCGACCCGTCCGACGGCAGTGGGATCTTTACAAGCTGCGCTTTGAATGAGTCAGTCACGTACACCGCGTCATGTGTGATCGCTACGTCGTTGAGGGCCCCGGCGGGCTCAGGCGGAAGGAACGTCGCGAGCAAGGCACCGCTGGACGCGTCGTAGACCCGCACGTCACCGACACCCGCGCCGAATCCGGGTCCGCCACCCGCAACCCACAACCGATTCCGGCTCGCCTCATAGGCGATGCCGACCGACACCCGCCCCTGACCCTGATCGCCGGGGTTCGTAAACACGCTTCCCGAGCCCGTGCGCAGGTCGCCGCGCCAGATCGCGCCATCAATGAGGGAGCCGACGAAAACCGACGTGCCTCGGCCGCTCTCAATGCCTTCCGGGAAGAACCCATTGGGCAGGTCGATTTGGTCCGGGAAGTTGTCGTGCGGTGCGGCCGTGGCTGGCCACGGAGCGAGAACGAAAGCAAGGACAGCAACGAATAGCACGACGAATCTGCGCACAACCAACCCCCGTGGTAGGCCTAACCCCCTGGCAGAGCTGAGCATCGACTACCCACGTGCCCATCGTCAAATGGCGGTCCCGCGTTTTGGACTCGGTTGGCTCACCACGCCTTTGTCATCAAGTCCCCAGTGATGCTCTCGCCGCGATGACTCGCGACGTCGAGCGCCGGCCCGCCGGTCGCGCGACGGGACATCACCATCGCCAGGGTGTCGGCCCGGTCTGGTGACGGCATCCCTCGCTTGCGCATGTCGTCCTTCGACTCGATCTTGACGCGCCCGCGGGAGTCAACGGTCCACTTGATCGAACCCAGTTGTGCGGCAAGGACGTCGTCGAGCTCGTCGATGTCGATCTCACCCGTCTCGAAGATCTCCCGCAGATTCCAGTAGTCCTCCGCTCGAACATTAACGAAGCGCTCCTTGTCGAAAGGTGCCTCACCGCCGCTGTACGGCACGACGGGAATACCGAGCTCGACCAGGCGGTCGTACACGCCCGCGCCAACTCCCACGACGTTGACAACATGGGTCGGGAAATCGTTCAGGTCCCTCTCGGCATGGATGTCGCGATGCGCCTTCGCGATGTGCCCGGTGGTCGTCATCGTGTCGGCCTTGTGGTGTGCCCGGTAGACCCGGACCCAGCCACCCTCGCGCCGCATCCCAACGCTCTCGTCCTCCCCGAAGCGGGCAATGTCCCAGGCGAGGACCGGCCGCCCGTTGCGCTTGATCGTTCGCTTCTGAGCCGCCTCGATCCACTTGGGAAGGATCAGCGAGTCGTCGGAGATATCCGGGAACTCGCCCAGCACCTTCGACTGGTAGATCGGACTGTTGACACCCCAGCGGACCTTGCGCTCCTCCACCCACTCGGGTGAGACGAGGAGTGGCAGCAGATCCTCCGGGACCTTCTCTCCTGTGTACGCCGGGGTGTCGAAGGCGCTGATTGTCTCGACGTGCCAGCCTGATCCCGGCTTGCAGACGATGGCGAAGTGGGAGGCAGGGTCATCCGGGTTGCCGACCGCGACCACACGAGCGTCGACGTTGGTTGCCAGTGCATCAACGGCGTCGAAGATCGACTTCGGTACGCCGCCGGCCTCGTCGATGATCACCAGCACGTAGCGCGCGTGGATTCCTTGAAAAGCAGCCGGGTCGTAGTCAGCGGGCTTGCGGCCGTAAGCGACGAGCTCATTGCCGATGTACCACTTGGCATCGAGCGTGATGCGGCCAGACAGCTCGGCCTTCCTGTGGGCGTTGCCCATGTACCGCCACAGGATCGCCTCAACCTGCGGAGTCGTCGGTGCCGTGGTGACCACGAACGCCTCGCCCGGAGGGTGCACCTTGATCCACCAAAGAGCGAGCCTCGACATGGTGTGGGACTTCGAAACGTCATGAGCCGCTTTGAACGCGCTGTAGCGGTTCTCGACAACGGACTGCGCCATCCGTCGCTGCCCTGACCACCAGAACTCGCCCAGGGTGGAGGTGACCCATCCGAGTGGATCCCGGAGGTACGGGTTCTCGGGTGGATCGAGCAGATCAGCGAAGGTCTGCCACGGCGAGGTAGGAGTCGTAGTCAAGCGCCAACAGTCTGTCTCAGACCCGACAAAAGGCTGGCGGCGTGACGGTTCAAGGCTTTTCGGGGTAATTGCTTTTTACGACTTTGCGTGGGGTGCCACACACCAGGTCGCAGGTTCGGCGGGCTCAGAACAGATGCCCGCTGGGCCGACTCAACCCCGAGCCGAAGCCGTTAGCTCTCTGGCCTGACGGGCCAGCGCAGCCTTGAACGCCGAAGTCTGCTCTGGTGAAAGATCAACTTCCCGCAGTGCCGCCTGCACCATCTCGGCCATCAGCTGGCCCTGTCGTTCGGCTACCCGCACTGTGCGCTCTGCCAGGCCCGCAGCGACGGCCTTCGAGGCAAAGTTGGCGCAACGATCACGCTCTTTGGCCTCAAGATCAGCAAGACCTCGGATCGCTTCGCCGGTCACATAGACACCGACATCCTTCGCAGCTCCGTAGGTGTTGCCGACGAGTGCGGCCACTCCCCGGTGTTGAAGATCCGATCAAGATCACGACGGGCGGTCTCGGCAGTGTCGGCAAGCTCGTCGTCAGGAGGCTCAATTTGTGCGCCGGCGTCATGCGCTTGCTTCAGCCGTTCTGCAGCTTCGTAGGCCTCCTCGAGCAGCATGGCGTAACGCTCTGCTCGAGCGGCGCTTTGGGTAACGAGCCGGAGTAGAACCTCGCCGGGATCGACATTGGTGTCGCCGAGGCCCCAGCTCCAAACCTCTGCTCGCACAGCGGCTTTTCGAAGCGACGTGCGGGCTTGCCCCACCGTGAAATCGACAGACCGCCCCACCAGGGATGGCCTTGTTCTTGCACTGCTTCCCAGTTCGGGAGGTGGCTCTGCACTGGACGGCCGGGACGCTCATGGGCTGGCAGCCGGTCCATAGGCTTTGGGGAATCCACCGGTCATGATCAACAACGTTAGTGATCACGTGACTATCCACGCTACCGGCGTGTCGCTCTGGGCGTTTCGCCCTGCTCGGGTAGGGTTATCGGACCGGAGGGGCCGAATTACTTGCCTCACGGTACGTGCCAGAAAGCTGGGAGGCCGGGTCCCTCTCAGGGGAGTTGGTACCCACCCGAGGAGCGTCATCAACGCCTAGCCGAATGGCAGCGGCCCGGAGCTGCCGGATCGCTGGAGCGTGTCAGGTGGAGCTCATCCCGATCATCGCCGCGGTTGCGTTGGTTGTTGCCAGGGCGATCGGCCCCATCACAGATCTAATCCGTCAAGAACGCCGGCTGCGGCTCTGCCGCTATCTCTACGACGACGCCGTGGCACGTGGCGAGAAACCCGATGCCGTAGAGATCATCCGGGCGATCAGCGAAGGAGGTCCCGGCCGCTCGACCAAGCGCCCTGCGCTCCCGTCACCGCCGAAGTCCGATGACACGTCATTGGCTGCTTAGTCAAATGATCAAGCCGTACGAGCGGTCCAGCTACTCATCATCGAAGTCCGTACTTGCAATTCCGAGATGCCGTTCGATGCGCTCTACCCGTCGGAGCAGGTCTGCGACCAACTCGCTCTCTGTTCGAACTTCCCGCTTGGAAGCGACCGCTTCAAGATCGCGAGCAAGGTCCTCTGTCGTGATCTCCGGTGAGGCATCGGCGACCTCGGACAGATCGCCTGCTGTCTGGTCGGTCGACGAACGACTTCGAAAAGCGTTTCGTCGTCGACTTCCAGATGCTCGTCGTCTGACATCGGGCCCGATGACATTGGCTCTGACGCTCCTCGCTGCGAAGCTGGCGGTGGACACCTTGCTTGCCATGCTCAACGCGAGCGACGCGACTAAAGGTCCCGTCGAACTTCTCGATCTTGCGACGTTTCCTACGCCTCCAAGGGTTAGTCCTCGTCGATGTCGGGATCAAGAACCGAGCGGGGCTGTAACGCCTTCGAGAACAGGCTGTAGGCAGTAGAGAAGATCCGGCTACGAGCTGGCACATCTGTCGACACGAGTTCTCGGAGGTGCTGGCCGGCGACCGCTACGTCGGCCGTCGACTCCTCGATGATCGCTTCGATGTCGAGATAGTCGGGATCTTCGAGGACGTCGCCAAGCCAGCGGTACCCCTTGCCCTCCTGATTCGCGATAACCAGTACGCCGGCAAGGAGCCGTGCCCCTTGTTCAAGAAACTTCTCATCGTCACCGCGTTCACCGCCTAAGCCGGTATAGCGGTCTGCCACCCGTAGGGCGGTATCCCAGTCGGTTGACAGTTCGATCAGATCAGGCTTGCTCACCCAGCGAGCGTAAGGCCTACTCCTCGATCACGAGCTCGGCATCGGGAGCGAACTTCTTCGCCGCAGTGATGCAGTAGCCCTTCCATGATCAACAACAATGCTGATCACATGACAAGCGCGAGCTACCGCCGAGGTTGTCAGGTTTCACCTCCACTTGCGCCACCTTGTTCCAGGAGGGGTTCCAGGAGGGGAGGGGGCTCAGTGCGGGGGCCTACTGGTTCGCTATCCGAAGCCTTGGCAGGGACTACGGGCCCCTGTTCACCGCGCGGGACGGGCGGACGGTTTGGGTCCCCAATCCGCGACCTGTAGCCCAGGATTCCGAGATGCTCCTCGATTCGCCCGAGTCGCCAGAGTATTTCCAGGAGCAGCTCCCTGTCGGTCGGAGACTCTGACATTGGCTCGTCACGCTCCTCGCTTGGGGCCACAAATTCGGATGGGCAGCGTTGCCTCTACATCATCAACGGAAGCGAGAACAGTAAAAATCCGAAACGCTTAGAACCGACGGCTTTGGGTATCCAGAAAACGCACAGCGCTGTAGTACCCCTTCGAGGCATCCGTCTGGGCGCGTACCCCGACCTTGCGCCCAGACCGATGTATCCCCCGAGGTCCCGCATTCCATCTACGCCCCAAGGGTGCTCGCGTGTCAAGGGGGTAGTCAGCCCTCAGACTTGTCGTCGATCACCAGTTCAGCAGCAGGATTTAGCTTCTCGGCCATCGTGATCGCGAAGCGCTTATTCCGGTAAGCCTCGCCGGACTCGCTGACGATCTCGCCGTTCTCAGCCTTCGCGTGCCAGCGCCAGCCGTCCTTCGAGTAAAAGACCACGACCTTCATTGGCTGAAACGGTGCCACTCAGAGTCATAAGCTTGCATGACTCGTTCCGGTCGATGCTTGGCCCAAGGATCTTGCACGCCAAGGCGTTCTGCCATCTTCGGATCCGTCAAAAACATGATGCAGAGCTGACAGGCGTTGATCGTGGGCAGGTCGATGTCGAACTGGTAGGTGTTGACGTCTTCATCGGTACCGCAGCCCTGACAGGTCAAACCGGCTCCCACAGCGACCAATGATCAACAGCCACGATGACATCGTTCGTCTGTGATGTTCCTTTGGACTCGAACTGAATCGGCCAGCGCAGATAGTCGAGCGGCACGGTGTACGGCGATGAGAGCACCTTGGTGACGCCGGCCTCTTCAGGCTTGGGCGTGCGCCGGGTCGCGACTTGATTCCTGCGGGTGTTGCGACGGCTGCCCAGGGGTCCGATGATGGCTGCAACCCCTATCAGAAGGAGCACCATGAGCGAGCAGACGACCGTGCCCCGCCGATCGTGCTGAT
>Ga0307410_10000986_pt1 | contig 12275 bp, 13 predicted proteins | sample 322Ometagenome_3_FD_203707 | JGI IMG/M metagenome (GOLD analysis project Ga0307410, IMG submission 203707) | Maize rhizosphere microbial communities from greenhouse at UC Davis, California, United States - 322HYB-O-3 | ecosystem: Host-associated > Plants > Roots > Rhizosphere > Soil | place...
GGGAGAGGTCAAGCTGAATAAAGACGTCGACAATTCCATGGAAGGCAGGAACGTAATCCTGGTGGAAGACATTTTGGACACAGGGCTAACGCTGCGGTACATCACCGGACTGCTTGCGGCGCATAAGCCAAAGTCGTTGAAGATCGCAGCGCTGCTCGACAAGATCTCCCGGCGGCAGGTCCCTATTAAAGGCGACTATGTCGGGTTCGAAATCCCTGACGAATTCGTGGTTGGCTATGGCCTGGATTATGCCGAGCGATATCGGAACCTGCCCGACGTCTGTGTCGTGAGCTAAGTTCCCGACACCAGTGCACGTCGGCTTGGGACGAGTTGCTGAAGCGGCCATCGTCCCGCATGTATAATTTCGCACGCTTCCGCAATTACTTCGGAGAAACATGATCAACAAGCTCCTGTGCGCGATGGGCGTGCTTTGCCTTGCCCTCGTAGTTTTCGCTCAAACACCAGACCAGAAATCAGCCGATAAACTTCCGGAACTAAACCGTTTCGATCCTGCGATCGCCAACGAGGCCAAGGATCCCTGCACCGATTTCTACGCCTACGCCTGCTCGAAGTGGCAGGAGGCCAATCCGATTCCGGAAGACCAGTATAGTTGGGGCACTACGTCGAACCTGAACTTGTGGAACCAGACTCTGCTGCGCCAGACAATGGATTCACTTGCCAAGTCCGACGCGAAGCGTAGTCCCGTTGAACAACGAGTCGGCGATTATTGGCAGTCGTGCATGGACGAGAGCGCGATCGAAACGTTGGGAGTCAAGGCGATTCAGTCCGATCTCGACCGGATTGCTGCGATCAAGAATGCAAAACAGATTGCCCAGATCGTGGCCGGAATGCATGGCATGTTCCCCGGCGCATATGAAATGGACAACAACTATGCTGCCGCGCCTATCCTCGGCTTTTACCCGCTGCAAGATTTAGCGGATGCGACTCTCGTCGTCGCGACCATCGACCAGGGCGGAATGGGAATGCCCGGGCGCGACTACTATCTCTCCGACACGCCGAAGCTCGTCGAAACGCGCGCGAAGTACAAGGAGCATTTGCGCAAGATGTTCCAGTTGGCTGGGGATTCGGCCGAACGAGCAACGGCAAACGCTGACACTGTCATGAAGATGGAAACCGCGCTTGCGAAGTCGGCGATGGATTCCGTGAAGCGTCGCGACCCGAAGAACCTGTACAACGTGATGAGCCTGCAACAGGTTCGCGCCGCAACCCCAAGCTTCGATTGGGACGGATATTTGAAGGGAGTCGGCGCGCCCACCCCGAAGCACTACATTGTGACCTCGCCGGAGTTCTTCAAAACTGTCGAGCAGATGCTCAAGTCGGAATCGCTCGACAACTGGAAAACCTACCTGCGCTGGTGGACGCTCCACGGCAATGCTCCGTATTTGAGCAAGAGCTTTGTTGACGAAAATTTTGACTTTTATGGGCGCGCTTTGACTGGGGCCCCGCAGATGCGTCCGCGTTGGCGCAGGTGTGTTCAGTATGCCGACCGCGACTTGGGTGAAGCGTTAGGCCAGGCTTATGTCGATCGCGCATTTCCGGCGAAGAGCCGCGAGCGCGTGCAGGAACTGGTGGACGCGGTTGAGTCCGCACTCGAGCGCGACGTCGATCAGCTCGACTGGATGTCGCCCGAGACAAAGAAAGAAGCGAAGGCAAAACTGGCTGCCATTGAAGATAAAATCGGCTATCCGAAAAAGTGGCGTGACTACTCGACCGTGAAGATCGGGCGTGGAAATTTCGCCCAGAACGTACATCAAGCCACTGCACACGAACTTAAGCGCCAGGTGGAGAAGATCGGCAATCCGGTCGATCGCGGCGAGTGGACCATGACTCCACCGACGATTAACGCTTACTACGATCCACAACTGAACACCATCAACTTTCCTGCCGGAATTCTGCAACCTCCGTTCTTTGGAGCCGAAGAAGACGATGCAGCGAACTATGGCGCCATCGGATTGGTAATCGGGCACGAGATCATCCACGGCTTTGACGACCAGGGCCGTAAGTTTGACGCCAAGGGGAACTTGCGCGACTGGTGGACTGCCGACGACGCGAAGAAGTACGACGAGCGCGGCAAGTGCATTTCCGACCAGTACACCCAGGAATTGCCCGAGTACGGCGTGAAGCAGAACGGTCTGCTAACTCAAGGCGAAGACACGGCGGACAATGGTGGCATTCGCCTCGCCATGATGGCGCTCGAGGACACGTATCAGAAGAAAGGCAAGTCGCTGGACGAAAAGGGTGCTGACGGATGGACGCCACGGCAAAAATTCTTTATGGCGCATGCGTTCTCGTGGTGCCGCAATGTGCGTCCGGAGATTGCACGTACGCAGGTCGTAACCGACCCGCATTCGCTCCCGAAGTACCGGGTGAACAACGTCGAGTCGAATTCCCCCGATTTTTGGCGGGCGTTCGGATGCAAAGCCGGTCAGCCCATGCGTCGAGAGAATGCTTGCAGGGTCTGGTAACTCTAGCTATTTAAAACAAAATGCCCGGGCGGATTTGCCCGGGCTAATCTTTCGTTCGAAGGTTACGACTTGACTGGCTCCGCGAGTTTGGCGGTCACGCCATTCGACGTCTGTTGTATTTTCGCAAGCTTTGCCAGGTTGGGCTCGAAGCATCGACGGCAGCGAGCCTCGTACATTCCAGCCGCTCCCACCACTACAAGCTCTTCGCTGGCCACCAGTCGCTGCGTATGCTTCGCAGGATTCCCGCACTGCATGCAGATAGCGAGCGTCTTCACAATATCGTCGGCGACCGCGAGCAGTTCGGGCATGGGGTGAAACGGGCGCCCAAGATAGTCCGTATCCAGTCCGGCGATAATCACGCGCTTGCCCAGGTCTGCAAGCCGAACGACCAGGTCCACGATCTCCGGGCCTAAGAATTGCGCTTCGTCAATGCCGATAACCTCAGTGCGCCAGTCAAGGCTGCGTTCGAGTTCAACAGCATCCTTCACGCCCTCTGAAGAAATCTTCAAGTCGCTGTGCGAGACGATGTGTCCGTTGGAATAACGCTGGTCGATCGCCGGCTTGAAGATCTGCACGCGCTGCCGTGCGATCTCGGCGCGACGCAGCCGACGGATCAGTTCCTCGCTCTTGCCGCTGAACATCGGCCCGCAGATGACCTCGATCCAACCCAAACTGCCTTTTGTGAAATTCATAAAAGAGTTACCTGTTACCAGTCACCAGTTCTTGGGATGCTGCAGTGGGCACAATTTGCGCCAAGTGCGCGCGCAATTCCTCAAAACTCCGAAAAACTTCGGTCGCGCATCCCAATATCCAGCCGCTCACCTGCTCCACAGGTAACGCGCAAACCAGGTACACCGGAATTCCACGGCGATGCGCAAAGCTCAACTCTGCCTGTGTTCCCGCGCCGCGGCCTGCGTGCTCGTCCCAATATGCAATCACGCAATCGCAGCGGCGCTCGATCCATTCAATGTCGTAGGCGATGATTTTGCGCACCGTTTGCTGGAAACGCGGCAGGTCCGTTTTCTTCCATGACCGGAACTCGCGCACTTCTTCGTCCGTGAACAGGCCTTTCTTTTCGTCCAGCGCCGGATCGTAAACTCTCCAGCCGAGTTCCTGCAGGAACGGAGTAATCTGCGAGCGCCACGCCTTGCCGTGATCGGGTGCATACTCAATCGCGCCTGAGAGATAGACCAGCATGAGCAGGAAAATCGATTGTCTGGCCTACGTTGACAAAGGTCAACTGTGAACCGGTGTGGAAAACTTGGCGATTTATTGGGAAGCCGCTGCCTGTTCCACCTGGAACAGCCCGGGGACGACCTCTGCGGCCGGACCGTTGAACGTATGCGTGAAGAACACACGGTTTTTCGGATCTTCCGGCCCAACGTAAATCGTAGGCAGTATCCGCCCTTCCGTGGCCGAGCGTGTGCGCACCCACGAAACGAAACTGGCAGCCGGCTCCACCGCACCCGAGGTGCCGATGCTGACGAACATAGTGCACCAGTCGAGCGCGCGGTAGATAAGGTCAAGGTCAAATGGCACTTCGCCGAACCAGCAGATATGCGGACGTATGCGCCCGCCACAATGCTGGCATTGCGGTACATCGGGCGAAGACTCGTAAGTGTTCTTGTCTTCAAACGGACGCGTGCGGCATCCCGCCTTTTCACAGCGACTGTAGAAAAGCTTGCCGTGCATGTGGACGACACGCTTCGATCCACCCTGCTCGTGCAGGTTGTCAACATTTTGCGTGCACAGGAACAGCCGATTCCCGATTTGCTTTTCGAGTTTGGCGATCGCGACGTGGGCGGCGTTAGGCTGGGCCTTCGCTGCCGCCAACCTTCGTTCGGAGTAAAACTTCCAGACAAGTTGCGGATTGCGTGCCCAGGCGTCCGGCGACGCGACCTCCTCAACCTTGTGTCCGCGCCACAGTCCGTTCACGCCGCGGAACGTGGGAATGCCGCTCTCGGCGCTGATGCCGGCACCAGTCAGGATAAAGACATGCTCGTCAGGCCCGATGTAAATCATGGATATGCCTGGTCAGAGTGTAGCGTGATGGCCCGGGAAATTCAGCAATCGTAGGACCCCAGCGTGTGCGGCGCTAAGCCTATCACATCGGCTTGTGACAAGCTGTTGACACGAGGCCGCCGCTTGCCTACTCTGTAGATGCACATGAACGCCCTGGCACATCGTCATCATCATCATCACCATGCGACGAGCGTGTCAGCGAGCTTGTGCGGATAAGCAATCATAGGTTCTGATATCCGGCCCGCTGACGCAGCCAAGCTCAGCGGGTTTTCTGTTTCCGCTGAGCGCCGCACACGGGCCCGAGAGGAAGTATGCAAATCGATTTCGACAAAATGCAGGGACTCGCTCCCGCCGTGATCCAGGACGTCGATAACGGCGAGGTGCTCATGGTTGGCTACATGAATCGCGAGGCTTTCGAGAAGACATCAGCGACCGGCTACGCCACTTTCTACAGCCGCACGCGTGACAAGTTGTGGACGAAAGGGGAAACCAGCGGCAACCGCCTTCGCGTGATCGCCGCTTCGACCGATTGCGACAACGACACCGTATTGCTCAAAGTGCGCGTTGAGGGCGATGGGCTCGTCTGCCACAAAGGCACGCGGTCGTGCTTCACGCGGGATCTGGCACTCGGCGGAGGTGGCCGATGACGCAGTGCAAACTCCGGCTCGGGATTCCGAAAGGCTCACTGCAGGAAGCGACCGTACAGCTCTTCGCCAACGCAGGGTTCAATATTTACGCCAGCGGCCGATCCTACTTTCCTACGACCGATGATCCTGAACTCGAGTGCATGCTGATCCGCGCCCAGGAAATGGGACGCTACGTCGAGCAGGGAGTGATCGATGCTGGGCTCACCGGCATTGACTGGATCGTGGAGAGTGGGCGCGACGTGGTGCCAGTATGCGACCTGGTTTATGCCAAGCAGTCTCGCGGAAAAGTGCGCTGGGTGCTCGCCGTACCCGATGACTCGAAATTCCAGCGCGCAGAGGACCTTGATGGAAAGGTGATTGCGACGGAACTGGTCAACCTTACGAAGCAATATTTCGATCAGAAGAAAGTTCGCGTGCAGGTTGACTTTTCCTGGGGTGCGACCGAAGTGAAGCCTCCAATGTTGGCAGACGCCATAGTAGAAGTTACGGAGACGGGCAGCTCCTTAAAGGCAAACCGCCTGCGGATCATCGACACAGTGATGGAGTCGAACACGCAATTGGTCTGCAATCGCGCCGTGTGGAATGATGGCTGGAAACGCGAGAAAGTGGAAAATATCGCTTTACTTCTGACCGGCGCAATTGCCGCTCAGGGACGTGTTGGACTGATGCTCAATGTCGAGAAGCAGAATCTTCAGGCGATCATCAGCGTGCTGCCGGCGCTCAAGCGTCCCACGATTTCGCAACTCAGCGATGATGAATGGGTGGCAGTGAACACCATTCTCGACGAAGCGACAGTTCGCGACATCATCCCGAAATTAAAGGCCGCTGGCGCGCAGGGCATCGTCGAGTATCCGCTGAACAAGGTGGTGATGTGATGCGCGTGCTGAAAGGTGAAGCGGCCAGACGCGCAGTAAGAAAGCTTGCGCGCCGCGGTTCTGACATCGATCCCAAGATCACGCGTACCGTCCAGCGAATCATCCGCGATGTGCGCACAAAGGGTGACGACGCACTGCGAAATCACTCAGAGAAACTTGATTCGCTTCCGCGCGGCGCGAAGTTCGAAGTTCCGCAACGTGAGCTCCGCGAATCGCTCGACAAGATTTCTCCCGAACTTCGCAAAGCCCTCGACCAGGCCGCTGCTAACATTCGCAAGTTCTGCGAATGGCAAATGCCTGCCGAGTGGCGCAAACAGATCGCGCCCGGAGTTGAAGTCGGCCAGATCGTGCGTCCCATCGATTCGGTCGGATGCTACGCCCCTGGCGGTCGCTATCCGCTTCCCTCTTCCGTGCTCATGACCGTCATTCCCGCCCAAGTCGCGGGCGTCAAGAGTATCGTCGTGTGCTCGCCGCGTCCTGCGCCGGAGACCTTGGCTGCCGCGGCGCTGCTGGGTGTGGAAGCCTTCTACCGCGTCGGCGGTGCACAGGCTGTCGCTGCGCTTGCTTATGGTATGAAGTCGATAGAACGCGTTGACAAGATCGTCGGCCCCGGCAACGCCTACGTCACTGCCGCCAAGAAAGCTGTTGCATTCGACTGCGCAATCGACATGCTCGCAGGTCCTACGGAAATCGTGTATCTCGCGGAGGATGGAAACGCGGCGTTCGTCGCCTCCGATCTCGTAGCCCAGGCTGAGCACGATCCGCAGACACTCGCCGTGTTCCTCACCGCAAACGAAAAGTTTTTGGGTAAAGTCGCAGCAGAAGCGACATCTCAAGCCAGGAACATACCCATCGCAGCAGCATCGTTAAAGAACAACGGGCTCGCACTCCTCGCGAGTTCTCACGCCGAGGCCCTCAAGTGGGCAAACGCCATTGGCGCGGAACACATCAGCGTCGCGCCTGATGATGCCAGCGCGATCACCAGTGGCGCTTCCATCTTCGTCGGCCCGTGGTCGGCGCAGTCGCTGGGCGATTATTGCGCTGGGCCCAACCACGTCCTTCCCACTGGAAACGTTGCGCGTTATCGCGGTGGACTATCGGTCCTCGATTACCTGAAAATCATGACCGTTCAGGAAGTTTCTCGCGCCGGACTGGAGCGCATCGGCCCGACAGCCGTCACTCTCGCAGAAGCTGAAGGGTTGAAGGCGCATGCGGAATCGGTGCGCATCCGTCTGAATGCATCCACTGCCGAAGGAGCAGATCATGCCCGAGCCTAGAATGGTGGTCCGCACTCTGAAGGAGTATCACCCACCACTCGGCGGGCGCCGCGGCCTGCGGATGGACTTTAACGAGAACACTAGTGGATGTTCACCGCGCGTACTCGAGAAGTTGCGGACACTCGATGGCGACCTGCTTAGCCGCTATCCTGAGCGCGAACCAGTTGAACGTTTAGCGGCCGAGTTTTTGGGACTGGACGCTCCACAGGTCGTGCTCACCAACGGCGTGGACGAAGGCATTCACCTGCTCGCCGAAACTTATCTCGAGCCTGGCGACGAAGCCCTCATCGTGGTGCCAACGTTCTCAATGTACGAGATTTATGCGCTTGCAACCGGGGCGAGCGTCGCGGCCGTACAAGCAGGCAAGAACTTCCGGTTCCCGACGGCGGCCGTGCTGGCCTGCATCACTCCACAGACAAAGCTGATCGCCATCGCCAATCCCAACAACCCCACCGGGCAGGCCGTCTCGCGCGAGCACATTACCGACATACTCTCAGCCGCGCCGCAGGCTGCTGTTCTCATCGACGAGGCTTATTACGATTTCTATGGCGAGACGATGGTTGGTGAAATCGCCAACTTTGAAAACCTTTTTGTCGCTCGCACATTCTCTAAGGCCTACGGCCTCGCAGGATTCCGGGTTGGCATCCTTGCCGGTCATGCCGAACAGATGAAGTTTGTTCGCCGCGTCAGTTCTCCGTACAACGTCAACGGAGTCGCGCTTGCATGCCTACCCGAAGCATTAGATGATCGCGAATACATCAACAACTATGTTGCACAGGTCAAGCGCGGGCGCTCGGCACTAGAAAACGAGCTCACCGCTCAGGGCGTAACGTTCTGGCGCAGTCACGCTAACTTCATCCTGACGTACTTTGGCGATTATCGCGTTCCTTTTGTCGAGGCCATGCGTGAACGTGGCATCCTGGTACGCGATCGCCATCGCGATCCCGGATGCGCAGGATGCGTCCGTATCACCGTGGGCACTGAGGAACAAACGGACAAACTGATTGCCGCAATGCGTAATGCTCTTACGGATATCAATTACAAACCCCAATCGCGCGAGGCACGCGCGTGAGAAGAGCTCGCATGCATCGCAAGACTAATGAAACCGATATCAAGCTCGCGCTCACCATCGAAGGACAGGGCCGCTATAACATCTCCACCGGGATTCGCTTCTTTGATCACATGCTTGAGTTGTTCACGCGCCACGGCGGATTCGATCTTGATCTCTCGGCAAAGGGCGACCTCGATGTGGATCAGCACCACACCGTAGAAGACGTTGGCATCGCGTTAGGCGAAGCGTTCGACAGAGCACTCGGCGATAAGAAGGGCATCAACCGCGCTGGGTACTTTCTGATGCCGATGGATGAGACCCTTGGACTCGCCGCAATCGACTTCGGCGGGCGCACTACCGCTGTGATTGACACCAAAGTTCGCACGCGTCTCGTTGGCGATCTGCAATCCGAACTTGTTCACGATTTTTTCGAAGGCTTCGCTCGCGGTGCACGCGCTAATGTTCATTTGAAGACGATGTACGGGCGCTCTAATCACCACAAGATCGAAGCGCTGTTCAAGGCGTTCGCGCGGGCGCTTCGCGTGGCGTGTTCGCGTGACAAACAACTGGCCGAAATGTTGCCCAGCACAAAAGGACTGCTGTGATCACCATCATCGATTATCGCGCCGGCAATCTTGCATCGGTTCAAAAAGCGCTGGCGCACATCGGCGAGCAAAGCGTCGTCACGGATGATCCGCATTCGGTCCGGAAAGCTGAACGCATCGTGCTGCCCGGTGTGGGCCACTTCGCCGCCATGCAACGGTTGGATGACCTTGGCTTGAAGTCTGCGATCCGCGATGCCATCGCGCGCGGCGTTCCCTTCCTCGGAATCTGCCTGGGCCTGCAGTGGCTGTTCGAAGGCAGCACAGAAGCTCCGAACGTCGAAGGTCTCGGCGTGTTCCCCGGACTTTGCGAGCGCTTCCCATCGAGCGTCAAGTCTCCGCACGTTGGTTGGAACCGCTTGCGACGCCGCCATTTTTGTTATCTGCTGCAGCGGGTCAATGAAGGCGCGTTCGTCTATTACACGCATTCTTACCGCGCTCCGCTGGTTGACGGCGCGGTAGGCATCTCGACCTACGGCGACACGTTCGCAGGCGCCGTCGAGCGAGCCAATGTCTTCGGTGTGCAGTTCCATCCCGAGAAATCAGGCGATGCCGGGCTTCAGATACTCCGCAATTTCTGCGCCTACAATCCCATGTGCCAACCGCAAGCGGTTCCTTCAAGCGAGGGGGTGGCCTGATGCTGACCAAGCGCATCATCGCGTGCCTCGACGTTTCGCACGGCCGCGTGGTGAAGGGCGTGAACTTTGTAGATCTGAAAGATGCAGGCGATCCCGCAGAACTCGCGTATCGTCACGCTGCGTCCGGCTCCGACGAAGTCGTGTTGCTTGACATCACCGCAACCCACGAGCAACGCGGCATATTGCTCGATGCCGTTCATCGTGCAGCGCGCGAGTTGTTCGTGCCTTTTACCGTGGGCGGTGGCGTGCGCTCGCTTGAAAATGCCGCCTCGCTCTTCGATGCCGGCGCGGACAAAATCACGATCAACTCCGCTGCCGTTACAAATCCCGAACTCATCACCGAAATCGCGGAACGCTTCGGCTCGCAAGCTGTTGTCATCGCGATTGACGCGAAATCGCGATCATCATCGCCGACCGACTACGAGGTTTACGTCACTGGAGGCCGCAAGCCGACTGGCCGCGACGCACTCGCGTGGGCCAAAGAAGTGGAGTCGCGCGGCGCAGGCGAGATCATGCTCACATCCATGGATCGTGATGGCACGCAGATCGGCTTCGACTGCCCGATCACCGCCGCGATGGCGCAAAGCGTTTCAATTCCTGTGATCGCGTCCGGAGGCGCTGGAAACGCCGGACACTTCGTGGAGGTCTTCACCGAAGGCCACGCCGACGCCGCACTCGCCGCTTCTATCTTTCATTACGGCATCGCCAATGTAGGCGAGCTCAAGCAAACTTTGCTCGCTGCCAACATTCCTGTGAGGTGGCCGTGCTGATTCCATCCATCGACCTGATGGGCGGCAAGATCGTTCAACTCGTGCAGGGCGAGAAGAAAGCCCTCGAGTTCACCGACTTCGACGAGTGGATCGCACGCTTCTCGAAGTATCCCATCGTTCAACTCATCGATCTCGACGCAGCAATGGGCAATGGCGACAACCGCTCGCTGGTGCAACGATTCGCGGCCGCACTTCCCACCCAGGTTGGCGGAGGCCTCCGCACCATCAAAGCCGCCCGCGAGATCCTCGCCGCCCGCGCGAAAAAGATTATCGTCGGCTCATCTTTATTTACGGGAGGAATCAACCTGGACTTTGCCCGTGAACTTCACGACGAGTTCGGCTCCGAGAAACTCGTCTTTGCTGTCGATGCTCGCAACGGCCGCGTCGCAATCAAAGGTTGGAAGGAAGCGGTCACGCTCACGCCCAAAGAAGCCATACGCGCACTCGACCCGTTCTGCGGCGCATTCCTCTACACGCACATTGACACCGAAGGCCTGATGCAAGGCATTCCCATGGACATCATCGACGAACTCCGGCAAGTCACGACTCGCAAGCTCATCGCCGCAGGCGGTATCCGCAGCATGGAAGAAGTCAACCATCTCGACGCGATGGGCGTGGATGCAGTCGTAGGAATGGCGATCTACACCGGTGCTATGCAGGCGTAGTGCTACGGACGTCGCGGAGTGAACAGCAGCATCAGCAGCAATCCCGCCGCATAGAACGGCCACACGATCGCGTTCGCTGCGCCGATGATCCGCATGACGAACCCAAACAGCACAATGCTCTCGCAAAACGCTACGGCAAGGATGTGTCCCTGCAACCAGCGTTGAGCGGCAACCGGATCGTGGGGATTCGCGCGCAAGATCTCTTCGTTTCTCGCCACGAATTGCCGGTGCGCGAAGAACGCCACCGCGGCGTTCATTGCGGCGAAGAAGCCGAACACCAGCACGAACATGTCCGCGCGTTCCACCATCCGTGCTCGCGGACCGATCATTTCGGCCATCGTGATGAACAGAACGGCGCTGCCAAAGATTGCCCAATGGACAATAATTGCGCTCCGCAGTCTGGATTCGAATGTCATGACGGCACCGCCGGCAGTTGTTTCCATGCCGCGAATGTTACTCCTGCCGCCCCGTAATCCGGTGCTAACTTCTTGGGTACGAGTCGTTTGCCCCGCAGCCGCATCCAACAAGGTTCTGCATTAGTCACAACTCACAGCTACAATAGATATTTCGCCCGGCGTTGCGGTTGGGGCTGTAGCGCTCAGGGCATTCTGTGGGAACACATACCAAGGAGCCAATTCATTGCAGGTACACGCTTTTCCGTCCGCTGAAGTTGACGTTGATCAATCCGTGCGTGATCGCGTGTTCGACACCTTCCGCCGCTGGGGATATCTCGAAGCCAATCTCGATCCTCTCGGACACTCTCCCAAAATCAAGCATCCTGAACTCCAGGCCCTGACCGGCCCTGCTGCCGATGCCGCGCGAAAAATCTACGCGAACACCATCGGCGCGGAGTTCATGCACATTCCCGATCCCGAGCGCCGCCAGTGGATCATTGACCGTCTTGAGGGCGACCAGGAAGACGTGGATCGTAACGCGATCCTTGATGCGCTGGTCGACGCCGAAACTTTCGAGCAGACATTGCAGACGCTCTACATCGGCACCAAGCGTTTCTCGCTCGAAGGCAACGCAGCACTCATCCCGCTGCTCGACAATATCCTCTCGCGCGGAGCCGACCTCGGCGCGGCCGAGTGCGTCATGGCCATGAGCCATCGCGGACGCCTCACTGTCGTCGCCCACACCGTTGGCCGCACGCCTGCCGAAATCTTTGCCGGATTCGAAGACGTCGATCCGCGCAGCACCATGGGAGGCGGCGACGTGAAGTACCACATGGGCGCGACCGGG
>Ga0307410_10000987_pt1 | contig 12264 bp, 12 predicted proteins | sample 322Ometagenome_3_FD_203707 | JGI IMG/M metagenome (GOLD analysis project Ga0307410, IMG submission 203707) | Maize rhizosphere microbial communities from greenhouse at UC Davis, California, United States - 322HYB-O-3 | ecosystem: Host-associated > Plants > Roots > Rhizosphere > Soil | place...
TATGGTACTCAGAACAGGTAACGCAAATGACAAAATACAAGCCACTCAAATTATTGCAGAACTGGGCAACAAGAATAATAACAAATTGCATAATACGATATATGATAATTCTCAAAATGCACATACATCCTCATTTGATGATTCTGTTTACGAATTTGTTAAAACATCTATTGCAAATCATGATTTGCGAGATTTCAGTTATTCTACAGTTCATAAAGATATTGCTATTCTTATCAAGAATAGTCAATTGTCACAACTTGACATGAATAAAGCCAAAACTTCATTAAATAGAATTAGTTGTGATCCAGCTAAAGTCACACCTTTAAAAATTAGTATACAAGATATTTTACGTCATGTTTATTATAGAATTGTTAATTATCCTGATAAGAATGTCATTTCAGAACTCAAAAATAGATTAATTAATGAATTAATAGATATGGCCGGGTGGTGTTCTTCTGGTCATAGTACACGTTTGGTTAATGTCCTAAGTGTATATGATACAACTTTAAGAATAAGTTGGCAAGATCAAATTAAATCCAATATTACAGCACGATTATATGCAAAGATTAAAAATATTACAGATGATGATTTACAAGAAAGTGTTATCAATGGAATGGTCAACGATGCATCACAAAAAGATAAAGATGCATTTTCAAATTATATCAGAAAGGAATTACCTGATATTCAAGATGAATTATATGATGAATTTGTTAATGGAAAATATATCACAAAAGATGAATTTGATAAATATTTCGAATTGGGAATTCAATCAATCATTTGATAAGTATTTATTCAATTATATTGAATAAATTTATACTTTGTATATATACATTTATACTTTCTATATAAAATGTATATAGAATTTTTGCATTCATAATAAAGTTATATATAAATTTTTATACTTTCTATATAAAATGTATATAGAATTTTTACATTCATTCATATAAAGTTATATATCACAATATATTATTTATTAATATTCTATTTCTATTTAAAATAGAATGATAATTAGTCAAATTATAAATATAGATTATAATAAATTATGTCTATAGCTGAAATTGTATTATTTATAAGTACAACATCAAAAGCTTGTGTTCCACCAATCCAATTTGTTCAAAAATACAAATTACCAATTAATGTTGTTAGATTGGATACTCAAGATGTACGAGAGACTGTTATGAACGCCCAACCCATTCCTATAAAAGTTGTACCCAGTTTATTAGTTGAATATATCGATGGAGAGATTAAAGTTTTTGAAGGACATAAAGTTATTCAAGTTTTGCAAAGATTAATTAATAATAATCTAAAACCCAATGCATCTCCTACATCACAAACATCTACTTCAGGATATACTCAAGTTGCTCCACAACCAAATATACAATATAAACCAAAATCTCGAAAATCTGTGACAATTGTTGAACCTGAGCTGGAAAGTGAATTATCACAAGAATTACGTAATGATGATCCAAATGAGATGAATGATGATTTTATAGAGTCACAAATACAAGAAGAAAATAATCAAGATGATGATGAACCAGAATTTATTGAATTGGAATCTGAACAAGATAAACCTAAAATATATAAATCGGCTGATGGTAAAAAATTAATGGAAATTCAAGGACAAGATAAATTACAGCCTGGTATTCATCTGTCACCAGAAAAATCCATCAAAAGTATCATGGCAAAAGCACAAGAAATGCGAAAACAATTTGAAGATACATATGATGGTTTACAATAAATCATTAATCAATATCATTGATTAATAATTTCAATTGTCAATATTATACCATTCTTTCATATCATATTGCATATAAATTTTATATATCAATTTATATAAATTTTATAATATCAATTCATATAAATTTTATATATCAATTCATATAAATTTTATATATCAATTTATATAAATTTTATATATCAATTCATATAAATTTTATATATCAATCCATATAAATTTTATATATCATAATGTATTAAAATTCATATATGATATATAAAATTTATATGGGGAATTCACAAAATCATTACAATAATATAAAAGAATGTATTCAAAATACCAGTTATACAAATTTAACAGAATTAAGATTGAACGTATTAATGTATCAATGTGTTGATATATCACCTAAAAAACAACAAAGAGCTAAACAATTATATTATAATGCGACATGTAATCCTCATAATTTAGATACCTATGAACATGAAATGGATAAATTATTTGATATATTTGGGAAATGGCCTGGAAAGATGAAGTGGAATGTATTGAGAAATGAATTGATTCAAAAATTTATATCTAATGTGCCATATGAATGTAACAGTAATGATATTAATCATATGAATGATTTATTATAATTATTTTCACATGTGAAAATAAATAATTATATTCCATTAGGATATGGAATAACTAATGTATGCGTATAACAATAAGTTTTCGAATTTAATATTTTAATAACAAAACTGGTAACAAAAATTTCTTTTTTATGATCTACATTGTTATAAACATCCAACAAATCTTGAACATTCATTTCGACATTATATCTCTTTATATATTGTAATATATTTTCTAAATTATAGCCATTTTCATACAAAATGGCTTTTGTTGGGCCGATTTTATTTTCGTATACATATACAAATGGAATATGATCACTATTTATTATATTTTTTATTAATGATGAATTGGTGACAAGTAATTCTTTTGTAATTTCTTTAACTTTTGTTATTATATGTTCACCTATTCCTGGATTCATTGTCTTGTAATATAATCACAAGATGCATACATGAATACATTCATGTATTCATTTTTATATATTATTAATATATAATATTTATGTATCGTGTGTATCGTGTGTATTTATCTATTTTGAATTGGTTGAACTTTAGTATTTCCGAATTTGTCAACAATAATTCGTGTCCATATTCCCATTCCAGCTAATTCTTGCATCAATAATTTAGCTCCATATGTTAATTCTATCAATGATACCTTGTTTGTTTCACAAACTCTACATTCTTTTTGTGTTCCACTTTTGTCAACTATAGCTGGTAATCCACAAATATCACAAATCCACATTTTGTACTTGTCTGAATTGTCTTTTAATCTATCCATAATAAATGCAGAACATCCCTGAGCCAATATATTGGCTCTTTCCATAACACCAATTCTCAATCCATTTCCAGATGCAGATGAATTGTGACATTCTGGTTGTCGAGTTAATCCAGTTCGTTGGCCTCTAGCCCGGATATTAATCTTTTCTATTGCGATATGTTTCAGACGTTGATAGTATATTGGTCCAATAAATATGAGATTTTTCATGGCTTTTCCAGTTTTTCCATCAAACATCATTTCATCTCCATTCATATCAAATCCCATACTTTTCAATTCTTGTTGAATTCGTTCTAATGAAAAATCATGAAATGGTGTACCATCAGAAATCTTTTTTAGTGTATCTCTTAAGTTATCATTGTTCTCAAAATAATCACTGACTTTAATCTTTTTTAATGGTGATGATGTTGCAATGGCTTTACCGGCTAAAGTTTCGATTAGATGACCAATTGTCATTCGACTTGGCATACATAAGGGATTCAATAATATATCTGGACTTATTCCTTGTGAAGTAAACGGCATATCTTCTTGTCGAAAGATCATGGATGTTGTCCCTTTTTGAGCATGACGTGATGCAACTTTATCACCAGTTAATATAGTTCGTTTTTGCATTATTGTAATATTTACAGAAGGATATCCTTCTCCATCATTTGTTTTTTGTACTTGAAAAACTACACCTGGAACAGTTTCTGTATACAATATAGATATATTATTCAAATTTTTACGATGAATATTTGTTTCCATTTCGTCATCTTGTAAAACACAAACCTTTCCAATCAATATATCACCATATTCAACTCTTGTACCAGGTGATACTATAGCATCATCATCTAATTTATTCGGATTTCCTTTGAAATTATTACATGTTTCCTTGTTGGGAATTTCAAATCTTTCATTATTATGAGTTTTAAGTGTTGTACCATATCCAACTTGTGTATATGATACTCCTAAACCACGATCTATACTGAATTGATTCCAAACTACAGAATCTTCCTGATTAAATCCTTCATAAGGACATATAGCTACAATTGCATTAAATCCGGCTGGCATGTCATTACAACCTAATATTTCCGCACTTCTTGATGATACAAGAGGTTTTTGTGGATATCCTAATAGATGTACTTTACCTTTCATTCTATTTTTGTAATTCAAAAAGGGAATACCAATAGATTGTTTTCCCATAGAACTTTGATATGTAATTCTGGGAGCTTGATTGTGATCTGGATATGGAATTATCGATCCACCAATAGCGTACATCATGGATGGATGAATTTCGCAATGCGTAATTTTTATTCTTTCCGTTATACCCATTTCATCTAATTCTTGTGGACTTCCACAAATAATCGTATTATCTTCTTCATCTTTGTCAATAAATTCAACTAATCCTTCTGATAATATATCAGTCCATCCCATATATCCATCTTTTATTTTTTGAATATGTACAGTATTCATTAATAATTCTCCATTCTCAACAATTAATAATGGTCGGCATAATCTTCCTGGTTCAATATTTATTCGAATTTCATCATACAATAAGTCGTATGTTATTGCAGTTTCAACATGTATATCTAACGATCGTCTTAATTTACGTATCATATTAACAAATAAGTCGGGTTTGTGTGTATTTCCAATCCAATTTCCATTCAATAAAATTTTTGTTGTATTCAAATCGTGCACAGTAAAATCATGACTTTGTATATTTTTAACATAATCCATTTTAATTATTAATTCATGTAATGCATCTGGTTCTTCTCCACATGTAACCAAACACATTAATGCTTGATTCTTAATTAAACCGGTCTTTTTGCCTTCTGGAGTTTCGGATATACATACTCCGCCAAAATGCGATCCATTGGGAGTTCGTGCTGCTACAATTTTACCATTTCCTTCACTCATTGGCGTGGCGAATTTTCTTGCATTGGCTAATGTAGCTGTATAATTAAATTGTTCAAAAGTTTGACTTATTCCAATTTTACCAACACGATTATTCCATGTATTATTCATTAATGCATTTTTGAAACAATTGGTTATTGTTGTGTATTTAATACTTCCTTGTATATTTAATGCAGCTCCTTTCATCAACGCTTTTTCACATATTAATTTGGAATCTTTTATCATTTTGCGAAATCCAATATTAAATTGACCAGACATTAATGCACCTAATGTATTGACCCTTTTGTTACAATATAAATCTCTAATATCCAATGAATAGTTCAAAAATATACAACACACTAAATAGTATAATATATATGATAAATAAAATGCTTTGACTTTTGAATCAGACGTAACATGCGTCAAAAATTGATGTTCTAGTAAATATGACGCATATGAAATGGCATTATCACGATCTTTTATCTTTTTGTCGCGATTTTTCATCTTTTTGTTATCTTCCTCCGGATTGGGTTCCGACTCTATTTCGTCATCTGGTTCTAATTGTGTGTCTATTTCTTCGTCATCATCATTGATAGTAATATCATATTTACGACCTTTCTTTCCAATAAATTCTAATGCATCATCTTGGGTATAATTATATGATAATTCAAAATTGTATTCTAAAAATTCTTTGATTTTGTATAATGCACTATCACTTACTTCTCGTAATTGATATACTAACATGTCACATACTTCAGTATGTGAATATCCAAATGCTTTGAACATAATTCCGATTGGAATGGGTTCTGGAATATGAGTTAATAAAACAGATGACATATATTTTCCACGTACATTTAACATTCCTAATACTCCCAATACAGTATGAGCACCCGTTGATACAGTACTTCGTATTTCAGCATACCATTCATATTTGGGAACGGATTTTCGTGTTTTGAATCGTTGTATTTTATTAAAACAACCTCTTTCTTGTTCTGAAATCATTTTCAATGATCCTTTCATAATAAAATATCCACCTTTATCATAAGGGCATTCTCCTAATTTATACAGTTCATTTTCATCATTTCGAATATCATATAAATGACATAATCTACTCTTGACTGGAACGGGAATACTTCCAATATATTTTTTGTATTTTTTTATAATTGTGTTTTGATTATCCATTTCACATACATCTACATAAATTTCAGCTTCATATGTTATATTACGATTAATACATTCAATTGGAGTAATATTATCACGTTGAACACCATTCAATTCCGTAAATGTGGGTTTTTTAATATATACATTATCATATATAACTTTGTATTGTTCTTGTGTACCATCTTCGTTTTTAGGACCGTTTATTATAACTGTTCCATTATCTCGTATCATTTTAGGAATTACGTGTTCAATCGTGTAATTATATGAATTTAATTGTGCAATAATGCTATTATCTTGAAAAAATTTTTTAACAATCGTCCAAACATCATCCTTTTCCAATCTATTGAATGAATCATCAATAAATTCCATAATTTTCACACTTTCTACAAATATGTTTATAGTATATTGTGTATAATTACATGATCTAATTCAATTTTATTGTCCAAAATACATTTTTATTATGTAATATATATATTTTATTTGAAATTATATTAAAATAATTTATAATTGTATTAAATTATTGTCATGTCGGAATCTATTGGGAAAAAATTTGCTGATGGAGTTTCTGTTAATCCCGTTTTAAATCAAAATAATGATGCTTTACCATTTGGATATTATGATATCGAAACAGATGGTCAAGTATATTGGGTATGTGGTTATGATAATAATAACAGAATAACATCCGTGTTTAAATATAAAGATGGTGATGATCAAGATCAACGTGTAACATATTTAGATTCCATTCAAGAAGCCATAGATATTCGAGAACAACTCAAAAGTTCTGGATGGAGAGCAATTGAACCAAAAAAGATGACTTTTACATATCCTGGCGAATCAACTCCCAGACCAATGGACCGTCAAATTAAACGTAGATTAACAAGAAAAATTCAACATGAGGCTAAAATGAGTGCTATCTCTCAAGTTAAACACAAATAATATTCAAATCATATATTTACATGTCATTTGTAAATTTTTCTATTATTAAATAAATCATTTATTATAACATGTATAATAAAAATCTTGACTTACAATAATTATATTGTAATGTCATCTGGATTACTCATTCTATTTGTTATTATGATATTCATATTATTATCACCTTCTGTATTTGAAGGGTATTATAATCCGGTTTTATCTCACGATATCCTAATTAGTCAACATCCACAAAGTCATATTCTATTGGTTAATGGAGTAGAACAAGATCACATCACTCTTAAGAATGGCGAATTCTATAGATTTTCATTCCATACACACGATCCGGTGTATTTTAGTACCATGTCATGTAATTCGGTTTATAATCAATTCATGGATCCAACTATTGGTAACGTATTCCACCAATCTCCTACAACTACCGGATCAATGAATTTCAGAGCCGATCAGTCCATTCCTCGACAATTCTACATTCAATCAGAGGACGCAAATAGAATTCTTATTACAAAAATATAGAATTTAGTTGTAATATATTATTCAATTATAATTGAATAATTATTTGGAATTAATTGAAGAATTTGCATTGACACGTTTTCGTATCCAAATTTTCAAATAGATGAGAAGTTTGAGCACATATCACAGGATTGCTAAATAATGAATGATGTACATCATGTGTATCTGTTTCCGATATGCATATATATGTTAATTTATAGCATGTTTCTAATATATCAAATAAACGAATGTCCAACATATCTTGATTTTTGACAATGTCATTGGGCAAAATTTCTATCCCATACCACATCATGGGAATTATACCTAATAAAGGAATATATTCATCTATATATTTCCAAGTTTTTGTAAATTCGTGTACACCTGGTGCTCTTTTTCTAAGACTATATCCGACAATTTTACGAATATTATATTGTGTTTCTTTATGTGAATAGTATAAAATTTTATCCCACAATTCATTTGGAATAAAATCATTAATCACAATATTATTTTTGACAATTGTTTTAGCACATAAATCCACAAGAGATGTCATCATATAATATGGTGCCATATGATGTTATGAGATAATAACTAATTATAATTCATTTTTATTCAATTATAATTGAATAATTATTTGGAATTAATTGAAGAATTTGCATTGACACGTTTTCGTTTGCAAATTTTCAAATACATGAGAACCCATACCACACATTGTGTAATTATGAATTGATCCATGTATAATAGAATGCGACCTCATTTGTGAAATACATACAAATGTCGTTTCACAGTGTTTTTCATATATATCAATTAAATCTTCATCTAATATATCTGTATTTTCTTGATTATCCATATCCATCAATCGTATCATATTATGAATAAAATCATCGATAACATGACCAGGTAAAATTTCTATTCCATACCACATCATGGGAATTCTACCTAATAACGGAATGAATTCATTTGGATATAACCAATTTTTGAATATATACGTATTATAAGCTTCTACTATATGTTTCACAAACTTCCACTTATTATCGGGAAGTGTTTCTATATGTGAATAATACAAAATTTTATCCCACATTTCATCTGGTACAGGTTCATTAATTATAATATTATTTTTAACAATTGTTTTAGCGCACAAATTCACAAGAGATGTCATCATATAATATTATGTTGTGAAATAATTATGATTCGTAAATCATAATTCATTTTTATTCATTCATGGATGAATAAATTTAGTATATTGCATATTTTACACCCATTCTACACTCGCTCTACACCTACTCCACACATTTCCTTCATAAATGATTCATGTTTTTGTATATCAGGTGCACATACTCTCAATTTCTCCTCAACAATTTCTCTGTTTTTGAATATTTCTTTGATGAAAAATTCATATGACTCTTTCATATTTTCATAATATTTTCCAGAAATGATGGTAGCAGATGAACTGAATACGATAAGTGTCATGTATTCTTTCTTGTACTTTTTCTTCCATGGATTAGTTTTAGATCGTTCAAAATATGCTTCCGTGTTTGGTGGAATGATTAGTACATCATATTGATAATTTGTGGGTTTATGCGAATACATTTTGATATTTACACTAGTATTCTCGACTCCCTCATATTGCGAAACAAATACTTTATCCTGATATTCTGGTTGATTCATTAGATAATTCAATGCTGATCTATTGATATTAAAATTCAAATTTACTCCAACATTTCGCATAACTAATTCAAATAAAAATTTAGGAATAGATTCATTATTTTTGTAAAGATATGTATTATCTTTGAAATCCATGTTTTTGGATGTACTTCCTTGACTTGATACAGATTCTGTCTCAATATCTTTTGTATAAGATGGTATTTCACCAATATTTGTAGAATTTGGAATTTGTGATATATAATCCTCCCATAGAATTCGCGTGGCTTCTACAGCATCATCCTCAGTTTTACATCCAGCAATTTTGAAACTATCAATGAAAAACATGATATTTAGATTGATATGTCCTAATGACATAATAATGGTCATTTGATTTCTGAAATAGTTGATTCTTCGTGCTGGTTCAGACTTTTTCTTTTTCGTTTTAGCAGTTTTCAATCCACGATATTCATTCTCTTTTTGTAATGATATTATACTTCCATATGGAGCACTAATTTTCGTTTTGTCCAATTTTCCTTTATCTGTCATAACAGCATTAATATCAATATGTGTTATAGGTATATTCTCAAATAATTTCTGGATATTAAAATACATATTTGTGTATACCATGATAGTTTTTGTGGCTGTTGTTAATTCATCAAATTCAGGCACTCCATATTGACTTAATTCTCGATCCATATTTATATCAATCGAGTTATTACTCATTTCATATTTAAAGAATAATATCATCTTTATATCATTTTTATTTATTCATAATAAATAAATTATAAAACGAATTATAGAACGATGTGTGAAAATGTTGTACATTCACCTCTACAATAAGCACAAACAATACTGAATTTTTCAGAATGTAATTCATTGAGAATGTATTTCAATAAACACGAACTGCACACATTCTGTTTACAACATTTGTATTTCAATAAATATACTTTGTTGTTGTGTGCATCCGAACATAAGGAACAATTGTCTAGATTGTCATCATTCCATACTCTTTCAAACGAAACTTCTGGACATGTCCATCCCAATCCTAATCGTAAAAATCCAATAATTTCTGTTCGACATCTATTTTCAACTGTTTCATCACTAAATACATCATCTTCAATAATAAGTCTTTTTACTCGAGATAAGTGACCTTTAATGATATTGTTCTTCATTTTGATGTCTTTTTCAGCATCAGGATATAACATGTATCGTATTCCATATGTATCCATAATCATGAGATCTTCATTGAAAACTTGTTCATTCAATTGAATTCTGGTTATATTGTCAGGATGAATAGCGCGTTTTAATGATTCTGGAAAGAAACATTTGACATTCCATTCTAAATTCGTGAATCCAACGTCTGATTTGATATTTAAAATATATTCGTTGAGTTTGAAATCATTGATTCGAATTTTGTTCTTTTTGACAATTGTGGCATTTGTGTTACTGAGAAAATTTTCAAATGACATCCGAATAATAAATATTAAACGAATGTCATGAATTGTGTATGTATTCATTTCATCATGTAACCATTTGTAGATGTCCATAACACATGGACCATAAACAATTGCACCATTAGGAATAGTAATACTCTTGAGAATACGATATATCATCATGAATTTGTATTTGTCAACATTAATTTGCATTTGTTGAGGACTAGGATTATAAATGGTATTTTGAACTTGTAATTGTTCATAGTATATATCAAATAATACATTTGAGTGATTGACTGGAATGATTTCATCTCGAACATCTACACTAGCACCACTACCGTCATCTTCATCATTTGCATCGTTCACATCCTCATTGCCTTCGATATCTGCATCACCGTCTTCATTATTCATACTTCGTAATTAGATTTTAATCTTGTAATTAATCAAGATTAAATTTTGTTTTAAGCTTTTATAAAGATATTATATTTATTATTCATCATATGATGAATAATTAACAATTTATAATTATACCTCCTATTGCATCTTCTAATATTGTTATATGATTGTGTTCTTGAATACTATCACAACAGAAACTTTTACTTATTCGATCTATTCTAAATTGATGTCTATTTGAACACACATATATGCTTGTTGTTTTATTGGGATTGTGACTATGATATTTTCCATCTTCATCATAATATGAATGAGTTCCAGCTAATGTTTCATATGATCCCTGAGGATATAATTTACTAACTTGATTTTCCGATTCGCACTTGGGACACTTCATATGATAATAATTATTATTAAAATTATCTTTATATATTATTCAATCATAATTGAATAATTATTCTGAATTTAGTGTATTATAACATTCCCTGCATAATGCCATATATTTATCTGAATTACCAATTATGATGGATTCTGATTCATGAGATTTATGAGTTTTGAGATATGAATAGATTGCGGGTTTGATAGTGTGTTTGTGTGAACATTCGACACAATATGCATACAATTTGTCATAACAATTTGCATGTGATATCAATGGAACAATTGTAGAAAATGGTTCTCTTTTGAATGTACCATCCAAACATGAAATGATAATGTGTTTTTTATGTTCATCCAATAATTGAATTATAATATGTGTATCTTGAAAGAATTGACATTCATCAATTCCGATAACGGAATATTTCAGTAATTCGGATTGAATGGATGATAGTGAATCGGATTTGATATGTGGAATGGGAAGAGTAGATGAATATAGAGAATTGTGAGTGGAAAAGTCGGTGGATCGTGTGTCGAAAGTATGATTAACATAGATAACAGAAATACCAATACTATGCAATGTAGACAATCTACGTAATAGTTCAGTTGTTTTTCCAGAGAACATACTCCCTGTGATAATTTCAAGTTTGGATTCGTTTTGCATTATAGTAATAAATCAAATAAACACCGTATTAGCAAAACAAAAATCAGTATGATTATTATATATTTATAATATATGTTTAACATATATTAATTATTAATCAATTTTGTATAGTAAAATTACCACAAATACATGAATATATTTCATTTTTATCGTATTTCCATGGATATATTATCATATGTTTAATATCACTAAATTTTGTTTTATAACATGCT
>Ga0307410_10000988_pt1 | contig 12259 bp, 8 predicted proteins | sample 322Ometagenome_3_FD_203707 | JGI IMG/M metagenome (GOLD analysis project Ga0307410, IMG submission 203707) | Maize rhizosphere microbial communities from greenhouse at UC Davis, California, United States - 322HYB-O-3 | ecosystem: Host-associated > Plants > Roots > Rhizosphere > Soil | place...
ACGCGGGGCGGGTCGTCACGCCAGACGAACACGCTCGCGAAGACCTGCGGGTGCAGCGTCGGGATGATGACGGTCATGCGCGACACCGGAACGCCCTGCGCGCGCAGGCAGGCACAGAATTCGAGGACGAGCCCGTCGGGCGACGCGGCGCGCCAGGCATCGCGCAACAACCAGCTCGCGATCGGGTTGGGATGCGGGCTGTCAACCCCTTCCGCCGCGTCCGGCGCATCGCCGTCGTCGCCGTGGATCGCCCGCACCTTGCCCGGGTAGAACGCGACGTGGCCCTGCAGCGCAGCAGCGTCGTCGGTCGGCCGCTCATAGGCCCACGCGGCGTTGTCGCTGCGCGCGCTGCCCGCGCTGACCGACCAGTAGCTCGCATCGCCCTTGAAGGGGCAGTACGTGCGGTGCGTCGTCCGTTCGAGATGGCCCGAACGTACGTCGTCCCAGGGAATGTAGAACGTGGGCGCGTGCCGGGTCTCGTGCAGGACGAGCGCCCGCGTCGTGTCCGCGATCAACGCCTCGTCCAGCATGATGCGCAGGCGCCTCGAATACGGCTCGATGCGCAGCTCGTATTGAATCATCGGATGTGCGCCGCCGGCGATCGGTAAAGCGGACCTCTAATGCGGATGCGGCCAGCGGCCGCCGAGCCCGCGCGTGATTTCCTCGGCGGCGTGCGACACGACCGGTCCGAGTTGCTTGATCCGCGCGTCGGTGAGACGCGTCGACGGTCCCGCGAGGGAAATCGCGCCGACCGGCTCGGCGTGCTCGTCGTAGATCGGCGCAGCCACGCAGCGCGTTCCCGGCAGGTGCTCCTCGTCGTCGAACGAGAAGCCGCGCTGGCGGATGACGCGGATGCTCGCCCACATCGTCTCGGGCGACGTGATCGTGTTCTCGGTGATGCGCGGCAGGCCCTTCACCTTGAGCAGCGCGTCGATCTGGTCGTCGGGGAGCGACGCGAAGATCGCCTTGCCGACGCCCGACGCGTGCAGCGGTACGCGGCTGCCGAGCTTGACGATCGTCCGCATCGTCTCCCGGCATTGCACCTGGTCGATGAACACCGCCTCGGTGCCGTCGAGGATCGCGAGATTCACCGTCTCGCCCGATTGCTCCATCAGCCGGCGCATGTAGCCGTGGCTTTGCGTCGCGAAATCGCGGCTCGCGAGGAAGCTCGAGCCGACGGTGAACGCCTGCAGGCCGACGTACCAGCGCCCGAGATCGCCCGCCTGATAGACGTAGCGCATCTTCTCCAGCGTGGCGAGCAGCCGATGGGTCGTCGACGGCGGCAGCTCGACGCGGTGCGCGATGTCGGTCAGCGTGAGCCCGCCCTCGGTCTTTGCGAGGCACTCGAGAATCGAGAGCCCGCGCGTGAGGCTTTGCACCTGCGCGGTTTCGGCACCCGGCCGCGTCGGCGTGCGGCCGCGGCGTGCGGGTGGAGCGAGGCGGTGGATGACGGTCATGACCGGCGGCGCAGACGCGCCTAGCCCTTGGCGTAATGCGCCGGAAAGGTCACGCGAAACGTGGATCCCTCGCCTGCGCGCGTCTGCAGTTCGAGGGTCGCATCCAGCAATTCGCACAAGCGCTTGACGATCGACAGACCGATCCCTTCACCGGAGGCCGAAGCCGAGCGCCTCGAAGTCGACGGGAGCGTCGGCGCGGGCTCCGGCTCAGGGGCCGGATCGCCGCGTTTAGCGGCTTCGCGCGCAACTTGCTGTCCTTCGCGCGTTGCCGCGTCGAGCGCCGCTGACAGCGGCGCCGTGCCGCCTCTGTCGAGTCCGGGCCCGGTGTCCTGGACGCAGAGCGTCCAGCGTCTCGGCGTCCCCTCGGCTTCCGCCCACGTCACCCTGACGCCCCCCTGTCGGGTGTACGTAACCGCGTTCAGGATCAGATTCTGCGCGATGCGGCGGACCTTCACCCGGTCGCCGTCCGCGTGCAAGGCCTCCGGTCCTTCGGTGTCGAAGAAGAGCCCGCGCTCATCTGCCAGCGGCGCGAGACTGGCGCACAGGCCGGCGAGCTCGGCGGCGGCATCGAACGGTTGCACGTCGCGGGTCTCATGGCCCGCGTCGAGGCGAGCCTGCGTCGTGAGATCGTTCAGGAGCGTCGTGAGCGAGGCGACGCTGCGTCCCAGCAGACCCAGCGTCTTCGCGCTCGCTCCCTTGAGCTGCATCACGTAGGTCACGTTCTCGACGATGCTCAAGTTGCCGCGCAGATCGTGTGCGGCCTCGCGCCACGCTTCCGCGCGCTGCCGCTCCAGCTCGGCGAGTTGCGCCAACGCGTCCTCGAGCGCGGACACGCGCCCCGCAGCTTCGGCCCGCTGCACGGCAACGAATTGCGTGACGCTCTCGCTCATTCCGGACAGTGAGAACTCGGCGACGCGACGCCACGCGGCGGCCAGCGCCGCCTGCGTGGGGGTCGGGCGGGATCGCGCGAATCCCTCCAGCTCGTCTGCAAGGCACGCGTGCAACGACATCCATTCGCGCATGACCTCGCGATCGTCGTAGCCCTGCTGCCAGCGCTGCAGCCCGTGGCTCTCCGCATTGTTCGCTTCGTCGCGCTTCGCAACCAGCGAATCACGCAGACGCACTGCTCGCAGGGAATCTTCCAGCGCGTCCAACATCGCCGGAATGTGATCGTAGAATTGAACGCGCGACAGCGTCGTCGACGTCGTGACCTCGGGGTCCCGCTGCGCGGAACGGCTCCACGCAGCGAGAATTTCGGCGCGTCGGGAACGCAGGTAGGAGGCCAGCGCAGCGAGCTCGACCGCGATGGATTCGTCGTGCTTCATCGAGTCCGCAATGGTATCAGAGCGGACCGCGATCGCGCCTTCACAACCGACCGCTACACGTCGGTCGTCTTGGCGCGCACGCTCGCCGCGTGCAGCGTGCCTGCGATGTCGATCGCGTAGCGCGCACCGCCGATCATTGCATCGGTCAGCGGCGTATTCGCGTCCGGCGACTTCGCGTAGCCGAATGCGACGGCACGTCCCAGGCTTCGGACATAGGCCGCGGAGGTGATCTCGCCGATGGAGCGACCGTCCATGAGGATCGGCTCGCCGCCCCACGGATACGCGGCGTGATCGTCGAGCGTGAATTGCACGAGGCGCTTCGTGACTCCGCGCTCCCGCTGCCGTAACAACGCGTCGCGGCCGATGAAATCGACCGGCTTGCCGAGCGCCACCGCGTACGACAGCCCGGCCTCGAGCGGTGTCTCGTCCGGCGACAGCTCGGCGCCCCACGCGCGGCGCCCGGCCTCGATGCGCAGCGCGTCGATCGTGTAGTAGCCCGCGTCGCGCAAGCCGAATGCGCGGCCTGCGTCGCAGAGCGCGTCGTAGAGCGTCGCGCAGGAGTCCGTGGTGACGCAGAGCTCGTAGCCGGGCCCGCCGACGTAGCTCATCCGCGCGGCGCGTACGCGCGCATAGCCGACGTCGATCACCCGCGTCGACGAGAACGGCAGGGCGGTCTTCGAGACATCGTCGCGCGACAGCGTGCGCAGCAGCGCCTCGGCGTTCGGCCCCATCAGCGACACGACGCACCAGGCGCTCGTCACGTCGACCAGGGCCGCGTGCTGGTCCTCGCCGATGTGGCGCTCGATCCACGCGAAGTCGCGCGTCGCCTGCGCCGATCCCGTCAGGATGAAGAATTCGTTTTGCGCGAGGCGCGTGATCGTCACGTCGCTTTCGAAGCCGCCACGCTCGTTCAGCATCGCCGTGTAGACGATGCGCCCGATCGCGACGTCGACGCGGTTCGCGCACAGCCGCTCGAGCACCGCGAGCGCGTCGCGGCCCTTCAGCACGAATTTGGCGAACGACGTCTGGTCGAAGACGACGACGTCCTCGCGGCATGCGCGCTGTTCCTCGAGCGCGTACGGCAGCCAGCCGGGAGCGTCGAACGTCGGCGCCGGCTCGGGCGCGCCGTCGCGCAGGAAGTAGTTGGCGCGCTCCCAGTTCAGCTTGGTGCCGAACACCGCGCCCTTCGCTTTCAATCGATCGTAGAGCGGCGAGCGGCGCAGCGGCCGCACGGTGACGAGCTCTTCGCGCGGCCAGCGCATCGCGTAATGCAGCCCGAGCGTCTCGACGGTGCGATCGGCGAGATGCCGCCGGTTGACGTGAAAGGGAGCGAAGCGGCGGATGTCGACGTCCCACACGTCGAACGGCGGCTCGCCCTGCGTCAGCCACTCGGCGATCAGGCGCCCGGCGCCGCCGGAATTCGCGATGCCCGCCGAATTGAAGCCCGCGCACACGAAGAAGCCGCGCAGCTCCGGCGCTTCGCCGAGCAGGAAATTGCCGTCGAGCGTAAAGCTCTCCGGACCGTTCAGCAGCATCTTGACCTGCGCCGTGTCGAGGCGCGGCATCCGATGCAGCGCGCTTTGCATCAGGACCTCGAACTGATCCCAATCCTCCGGCAATAGCTGAAACTCGAAGCGGTCGGGGATGCGGTCGACGTTCCACGGCTTTGCGACCGGCTCGAATCCGCCCATGACGATGCCGCCGACTTCCTCCTTGAAGTAGATGTACCCGTCCGGATCGCGTATCACCGGCATCGCGGGCGTGACGCCCGCGATCGGCTCGGTGACGATATAGAAATGCTCGGCCGACTGCAGCGGAACGGCGACACCGGCCTGAGCGCCCAGCTCGCGCGCCCATTGACCCGCGCAATTGACGACGAATTCGCACGTGATCCGGCCACGCTCGTCGCCTGCCTGCCAATCGACGCCGGCGACGCGGCCGTTGTGCGCCTGCACGCCGGTGACCTTCGTGCCTTCGAAGATCTTCGCGCCGCCGCCGCGCGCGCCTCGCGCGAGCGACTGCGTGAGGTCGGTGGGATTGGCCTTGCCGTCGCCGGGGATCCAGACGCCTCCGGCGAGGTCGTCCGTGCGCAGCACCGGTACGCGCGCTGCGATGTCCGCAGGCGACAGCCATTCGAACTCGATGCCGAAGCTTTGCGCGCGCGCCATCTGGCGCCGCATCATCTGCATGCGCACCGGCGTCTTCGCGACGTTCACGCTGCCGCATTGCCTCCAGCCGGTGGCGAGCCCGGTCTCGCGCTCGAGCGACGCGTAAAGCTCGATGCCGTAGCGGCTCATGCGCGTGGCATTGCGGGTGGCGCGCGTCTGGCCGACGAGCCCGGCGGCGTGCCACGTGGTGCCGCAGGTGAGCCGGCCCTGCTCGAGCAGGATGACGTCGCTGAAGCCGAGCTTCGTCAGGTGATAGGCCGTCGATGCGCCGGCGATGCCGCCGCCGACGATGACGACACGGGCGTGGGCGGGAATCGACATCGAGTGCCTATAGCTTCAGCGCCGCGACGCCCGCTACCACGCTTGCCGCACCGGCGAGCCGCATCGGCCCGAGCCCTTCCTTGAGCCAGACGGCGCCTATCAGCGCCGCGAACAGCACCGAAGTCTCGCGCAGCGCGGCCACCGCGGCGACCGGTGCCCGCGTCATCGCAAACAGCACGATGCCGTACGCCGCGAGCGCGAACGCGCCGCCGGCAATGCCGCGACGCCAGCTGCGCGCCAGGTATGCGACGGCGGGGCGGCCCCGGCTCGCGAGAATCCAGGCGACGAACGGGAGGCCTTCGATGAAGATCAGCCACGAGACGTACGACAGCGCGTTGCCCGACGCGCGCGCGCCGGTGCCGTCGATCAGCGTGTAGACCGCGATGATGGCGGCGTTGGCGAACGCCCATCCGGCGGCCGCGGGGGGATGTCGTTCGCGGCGCACGAAAGCGATGCTGACGATGCCGCCGCAAACGAGCAGGATGCCTGCCGCGACGTGCGCGGCCGGCAACTCGCGCAGGAAGACGATGCCGAGGATGGTCACGATCAGCGGCGCCGTGCCGCGCATCAGCGGATAGGCGAACGACAAGTCGCCGGTGCGGTATGCGTGCGCGAGCGTGACGTAATAACCGAAATGGACGCACGTCGACGCCGCCATGAATTTCCAGGCGGCGACGTCCGGCAGCGGCACGAACGGCAGCACGAGCAACGCGCACAGCGATGAGCCGGCAACGACCGACGCCGTGTCGAGCATCGGATCGCCGCCGGGCGCGGCCTTCAGCAGCGCGTTCCACGCCGCGTGCAGCAGCCCCGCGCCGAGCACCAGGAGCGTGATGCCGAGCGTCAGCTCCTGCGGCATCGCGAACGCGCTCTCGATGTCACGACAGCACCGGGCCCGGGTGAACCCGGCTGCGTTTGTTGCCGACTGACATCAAGCGGTTTTCGGTTTCCGTTTCTGCCACGTGGCGCCCTCGGCCGCCGCCGCCGCTTCGGCCGCGACCGGCTCAGGCGTCTTCAGGCGTGTATGCGCAAGCACGCCTGCTTCCTCGAGAATCGGATAGGCGATCGAGCAGATGTGCGAGTTGATCCGGCGCAGATCGGAGATCAGGTCGAGGTGCAGCGACGATGTCTCGATGCTCTCGACCGTGTTGCCGGCCAGCCGGCCGAGGTGCGAGTTGGCATACGCCCGCTCGAGGTCGCGGAACAGCACCTTCTGCGCGAGCAGCTGCTGCGCGTGCTTCAGGTCGCCGTTCAGGAACACGGACAGGCCGAGCCGCAGATTGGCGATCAGGCGCGCGTGGAGGTCGACGATCTCGGCCATGCCCGCGTCCGAGAAGTTGCGGCCCTTGTCGATCTTCTTGTCCTCGACGTCGGTCAGGATGCGCTCGATGATGTCGCCGACCTGCTCCATGTTGATGGCGAACGACACGATGTCGGCCCACCGCCGGCCCTCGCGCTGCTCGAGCGCCTCGCGCGGAATCTGCGTCAGGTAGAGCTTCACCGCCGTGTAGAGCTGGTCGACGACGTCGTCCATGTTCCTCAAGTCCTGGGCGAGCGTGCGGTCGTTGGTCGTCAGCACGGTGAGCATGCCGGAGAGCATCTGCTCGATCACGTCGCCGATCCGCATCGCCTCGCGCGCGGCGCAGGCGATCGCGAGCCCCGGCGTGTCGAGCGCCGACGGATCGAGGTGGCGCGGCTTGGCGGGATCTTCGGACGCGGGACGCGCGGGCAGCATCCGCTCGGCGATCTTGGCGATCTTCTCGGTCCAGAACACGAGCAGCAGCGCGAGCGCGATGTTGAAGAACAGATGGAACAGCACGACCTCGCGCGACGGATCGATGCCGAGGCCGGCGATCCAGCTTTCGAGTTGCCCGACGAGCGGAATCGCGAGCGCGCAGCCGATCAGCTTGAAGATGAAGTTGCCGAGCGTGACGCGCCGCGCCTCGGGCGCCGAGCGCAGCGTGGACAGCATGCCGAGCACGCCGCTGCCGAGGTTGGCGCCGAGGACGAGGCCGAGGGCGACCGGCAGCGCGATCACGTGCAGCGACGCGAGCGTCGCGACGAGCAGCACGACGGCGAGGCTCGAGTAACAGAGCACCGTGACGAGCGCCGCCACCAGCATGTCGAGCAGCACGTCGCCGGTGAGCGACGCGAAGATGACCTGCACGCCGGCCGCCTGCACGACCGGATGAGCCGCCACCGAAATCCATTGCAGCGCGAACATGATCAGGCCGAGCCCGATCAGGATCTGGCCGAAGCGGCCGGCGGCGCCGGCCTGGCTCGACAGATAGAGGACGATGCCGGTGAAGATCAGAAGCGGCGCGAGCCACGACAGGTCGAACGACAGCAGCACGGTGACGAGCGCCGTGCCGACGTCGGCGCCGAGCATGACCGCGAGCGCGGGTGCGGTGCCGATCAGTCCTTGCCCTGCGAACGACGCGACGATCAGCGCGGTGGCCGTGCTGCTCTGAATCAGCCCGGTGACGCCCAGCCCGGCGAAGAATGCCGCCGGGCGGCGGGACACGCTGCGCCGCAGGATGCGCCGCAAGTCGCCGCCGTACAGGCGCAGGATGCCCGTGCGCACCAGATGCGTGCCCCATACGAGCAGCGATACGCCGGCGAGCAGGTTCAGCAGCGTTTGCACTTGAAGGAGATCCTTACCAGGGCAGCGAGTAGGTCTTGACGTTCGTGAAGCTCTTCATCGCCTCCTGCACGCCTTCCTTGTAGCCCAGGCCCGAGTCCTTGATGCCGCCGAACGGCGTCAGCTCGAGCCGGTATCCCGGCACTTCGCGAACGTTGACGGTGCCGACCTGCAACTCCGCGACGAAGCGCGTGATGTAATCGAGCCGGTTCGTGCACACGGCCGACGACAGCCCGTAGGCCGTGGAATTGGAGATGCGGATCGCGTCGTCGATGTCGCGGAAGCGGATCACCGGCGACACCGGGCCGAACGTCTCGGTGCGGACGACGTCCATCCCGGGCAGCACGCGGTCGAGCACCGTGGGCGAGTACAGCGCACCGTCGCGCTCGTTGCCGAAGAGCAGCCTCGCACCTTCCGCCACCGCGGCATTCACCTTCGTCTCGAATGCGGCAGCCGCCGCGGCGTCGATCACCGTGCCCATGTCGACCTTCGGATCCGCGGGATTGCCGAACGTCCACGCGCGCGTGCGCGCCAGCAGCCGTTCGACGAATGCGTCGGCGACCTTTTCGTGCACGAGCATGCGCTTGACTGCGGTGCAGCGCTGCCCCGAATTCTTGTACGAGCCGGTAGCGGCGAGCAGCGCGGCCTCGTCGAGGTCCGCGTCCTCCATGACGATGATCGGGTCGTTGCCGCCCAATTCAAGCACCTGCCGCTTGTAGACGGCCTTGGCCGCGATGTATTTGCCCACCGCGACGCCGCCGGTGAACGTGACGAGGTCGATGTCGGGATTGACGAGCATCTCGTCGGCGATTTCACGCGGGTCGCCGGTGACGATCGACAGCATCGGCGGCGGCAGGCCGGCCTCGTAGAGAATGTCCGCGAGCGCGAGGGCCGACAGCGGCGTCTTCTCGGTCGGCTTCAGCACCATCCGGTTGTTGGTCGCGACGGCCGGCGCGATCTTGTGCGCCACCTGGTTCAGCGGATGGTTGAACGGCGTGATCGCGGAAATGACGCCGAGCAGCGGCTCGCGCAGCGTGTAGACCTTGCGCGACTTGCCGTGCGGCGTCAAATCGCAGGAAAAGACCTGCCCGTCGTCCGTCAGCGCGGCATTGCCCGCGAACGTGAACACGTCGCGCGCACGGCCCACCTCGTAGAGCGAATCCTTCTTGCAAATGCCGCATTCGGCGGTGATCAGGTCGGACAGCTCGGCGGCGCGCGCCTCGATCAGCGCCGCCGCCTTGCGGCAGATCTCGTAGCGCTCGTAACGGGTGAGACGCGGCTTGTAGGCGCGGGCGGCGGCGAATGCGCGGCGGATGTCGTCGACGCTCGCGCGCGGCACGGTGCCGACGAGGTCGCCGGTGTACGGATTGTGCACGTCGAGCGTGCGATCGGCACGGACGCGATCGCCGGCGATGCGCATGGCTTCGGCGAGCGGTTCCGGACGGGCGGAGGTTGCAGGGCGGGCGGCGGTCAGCATGGGGAATGATCGTTGATGCAAGTCTCGTGCAAACGGGGCAGGCCTGTCATCCGAGATGATTGAGGCCCAGATCGAACGCGTCGAAATTGCGCCACCGCCGCGCGGGCAGCGACGGCGCAGGCCGATTGGCGATCAGCGGCACGCGCTGCTCGGAGATGCCGCCGTGCGAGCGGAGCGGGGCGTCGAGTCCCGACAGGTCGTGGCCCGAGCGGCGGCTGCCGATGACCGTGAGCCGCTCGGAGACCACCACCAGGTCGCCGATTCGATTGGCGGGAAGGTCGAAGCGCGCGGCGGCCTCTTCCCGGCCGAGGACGAGGTCGATTCCGGGCAGCGCGGCCACGCGCTCGCGCACCGCCGCGACACTCGCCGCGCCGTTGACGTACACCGTCGCAAACGAGCCGAGTGCGCCGTGGTGCACGACGTACGGATCGGTGATCGGCAGGATCACGCGCGTCGCATCCTGGCCGACGGCCGCGTCGAGCACGTCCTGCAGGTACACGATGTTCGGGCGGCCGAAGGCATCGGTCTTCGCGTTCATGCCGTGGTCGGCGGTCAAGACGACCGTCGCGCCGGCGGCGTCGAGCCGCGCCAGGTAGCGATCGATCATGCCGGTGAACGCATTGGCCGCGGGCGTGCCGGGCGCGTGCTTGTGCTGGACGTAGTCGGTCGTCGACAGGTACATGATATCGGGACGCTCGCGCGCGAGCAGCGCACACCCGGCCGCGAAGACGAACTCGGACAGCTCGGCGCTGTAGACGGACGGCAGCGGCATGTCCGCGAGTGCCAGCGCGTTCTCGATGCCGTTCGCAGCGAGCGTGACCTGGTCGGCGCGCTCGGCGGAAAAGCAGATGCCGCGCAACCGATGGCCCAGCAGTGCGCGCAGCTTGTCCTTCGCGGTGACCACCGCGACCTTGGCGCCCGCGTCGGCGAACGCGGCGAGGATCGTGCCGGTGCGCAGGTACTTCGGGTCGTTCATCATCACTTCGGCCCGCGCGTCCGGGTCATAGAAGTAATTGCCGCAGATTCCGTGCACGGCCGGCGGCGCGCCGGTGACGATCGACAGGTTGTTCGGGTTGGTGAACGAGGGGACGACGCAGTCGGCCGTCAGGCACGTGCCGCGCCCGTTGAGCGCCGCCATCCACGGCGCGCTGCCCGCGCCGATCGCCTGGTTGACGTAATCGGGCTCGCAGCCGTCGACGCACACGACCACGAGCGGCTGCTGCGGCCAGCGATAGCTGCGACCGTTGACTTCCACGCTTTTCATCGGCTTGCTTTCCTCGTGCGCGGCGCGGCGTCGCCGTCGCCCGCGTTGCGGTGAACGCGCGCCCGGCTCGACATCGCGTGCTCGTACAGGGCGCGACCCGCCGCGGCGGGCTGCCGCGCGGCGATGTGCTCGACGATCGCCCGATGCTCGCGCATCGAGAGCGGCAGGATGCCGGCCTGCCCGAGCGCCGTGCGCCGGTGCAGGTGCAACTCGTTCACCAGCCTGCGGTAGAGCGTCGTGAGCTTCGGATTGCCGGCGAGCTCGACGATGCGGTCGTGGAACGCCAGGTTCGCGTCGTGATAGGCGTCGACGTCGCCGCGTCCGACGGCCTTTTCCATGCGCAGGACGAGATCACGCAAGTGCGCAGCCTCCGACGGGGACGCGCTCTGTGCGGCACGGCGGCCGGCGAATTCGTCGAGCACCGCCCGCACCTCGAAAATGTCGTCGGCCTCGTCGACGTCGATCTGGCGCACGAACACGCCGCGGTTCTTCTCGAGGCGCACGAGCCCGGATTCCTCCAGCGCGCGAAACGCTTCGCGTACCGGGCCGCGCGACACGCCGAGCATCGCGGCGACCTCCGCCTCGCGCAATTGCGCCCCAGCGGCGAGATCGCCCGCGAGGATCATGCGCTCGATCTCGCGCTGCACGAGCCCGGGCAGCGAATGCGCCTTGAGCAGCGCGATCGGATGGTCGGCGGCGAAGGCGCGCGGCTGCGTCACGGCGGGCTTGCGCGATGACCTCAGCGCGGCCGGCGCCGGGTGCAGCGCGGCGGGCGCGCCGGGCCGTCGCCGGGCACGCGAGGAAGCGGACTTGAGCATGTTGCGATTAGACGCCCTGCGGGTGTAGATTGTCAACAATCTGCAATACGCGCCGATGCGGTTTTCATGGGGCGCGGGCGCGCGTTCACCCGACGCGGCATCGCTGCGGTAGGATTGGCGGCGCGATCCGGCGACAACACGGCGCCGGCGAAGGACGAGTCGAATTTCCACGAAGAAGGAGCGAGGTCATGCACCGGACAAGACGTTGGGGAGGGATGGGAATCATCGCGGGAATCGCGTTCGCGCTTTGCGCGGCGCCCGCGCTCGCGCAGAAGACGGAGCTGCTCGTCTACACGGCGCTCGAAACCGACCAGATCAAGGCCTACGAGGAAGCGTTCAAGAAGGCGAATCCGAACATCGACATCAAGTGGGTGCGCGATTCGACGGGCGTGATCACGTCGAAGCTGCTCGCCGAGAAGGCGAACCCGCAGGCGGACCTGGTGTTCGGCGTGTCGGCGTCGAGCCTCGCGGTGTTCGAAAACGAAGGGATGCTGCAGCCGTACGCACCGAAGGGACTCGACAAGATTTCCGCGAAGTATCGCGATCCGAAGAACCCGCCGGCATGGGTCGGCATGGATGTGTACGGGGCCGCCATCTGCTTCAACACGGTCGAGGCGCAGAAGCTCGGCCTGCCGAAGCCCGCGACTTGGAAGGACCTGACGAAGCCGGTCTACAAGGGCCGCGTCGTGATGCCCAATCCGGCGTCGTCGGGCACCGGCTATCTCGACGTCTCCGGCTGGATCCAGATGTGGGGCGAGGCGGATGCGTGGAAGTTCATGGACGCGCTG
>Ga0307410_10000990_pt1 | contig 12257 bp, 7 predicted proteins | sample 322Ometagenome_3_FD_203707 | JGI IMG/M metagenome (GOLD analysis project Ga0307410, IMG submission 203707) | Maize rhizosphere microbial communities from greenhouse at UC Davis, California, United States - 322HYB-O-3 | ecosystem: Host-associated > Plants > Roots > Rhizosphere > Soil | place...
CTACGTGCGCGAGCACTTCTTCGGCAAGTACGAGCCGCTGAAGGCGCTCGTCGCCGACATGAGCGACGAGGAGATCTGGGGCCTGACGCGGGGCGGCCATGACCCCGAAAAAGTCTTCGCGGCCTATGCGGCGGCGGTCAAGCACAAGGGCCGGCCGACCCTGATCCTGCCGAAGACGGTGAAGGGCTACGGCATGGGTGAATCCGGCGAAGGCCAGATGATCGCGCACCAGGCCAAGAAGATGACGCAGGACGCGCTGCGGGGCTTTCGCGATCGCTTCCAGATCCCGGTCAGTGACGCCGATCTCGACAAGGTCCCGTTCGTCAAGCTGCCCGAGGACAGCGCGGAGATGAAGTACCTGCGGGCGCACCGCGAGGCGCTCGGCGGCTACCTGCCGCTGCGCCGGCGCAAGTCGGCGTCGCTGACGATTCCGCCGCTCGCGACCTTCCAGCGCCTGCTCGACAGCTCCGGCGAGCGCGAGATCTCGACCACGATGGCCTTCGTTCAGATGCTGGGCACGCTGGTGCGCGACAAGGCGATCGGCAAGCACGTCGTGCCGATCGTGCCGGACGAGTCGCGCACGTTCGGCATGGAAGGGATGTTCCGCCAACTCGGCATCTGGTCGTCGGTCGGCCAGCTCTACAAGCCGCAGGACGCCGACCAGCTGATGTACTACCGCGAGTCGAAGGACGGCCAGGTCCTGCAGGAGGGCATCAACGAAGGCGGCGCGATGTCGAGCTGGATCGTCGCGGCGACGTCGTACAGCACGAACAACGTGCCGATGATCCCGTTCTACATCTACTACTCGATGTTCGGCCTGCAGCGCGTCGGCGACCTGGCCTGGCTGGCCGGCGACATCCGCGCGCGCGGCTTCCTGCTCGGCGGCACGGCGGGACGCACAACGCTCAATGGCGAGGGCCTGCAGCACGAGGACGGCCACAGCCACATCCTCGCGGGCACGGTGCCGAACTGCGTGTCGTACGACCCGACCTTCGCGTACGAGGTCGTCACGATCATCCGCGACGGCATGCGCCGGATGTACCAGGACCAGGAAGACGTCTACTACTACGTCACCCTGATGAACGAGAACTATCCGCACCCCGGCATGGCGGAGGCGGGCGAGGGCGTCGAGCAGGGCATCCTGAAGGGGCTCTACCGGCTGCAGGACGGCGGCAAGACCGCGAAGAAGGGCCTGCGCGTCCAGCTGATGGGCAGCGGCACGATCCTGCGCGAGGTGATGGCCGCCGCCGCGCTGCTGAAGGCGGACTTCGGCGTCGTCGCCGACGTCTGGAGCGCGACCAGCTACAACGAGCTGCGCCGGGACGGCATGGCAGCCGAGCGCTGGAACCTGCTGCACCCCAGCGAGCCGCGTCGCCGGAGCTGGGTCGAGAGCTGCCTCGACGGCCACGAGGGACCGGTGGTCGCATCGACCGACTACATGCGCAACTACGCCGACCAGGTGCGCGAGTACGTGCAGCTGGCCGGCCGGCGCTACGTCGTGCTCGGCACCGATGGGTTCGGGCGCAGCGACTACCGCGTCAAGCTGCGCCGCTTCTTCGAGGTCGACCGCCACTACGTCGCCGTCGCGGCGCTGAAGGCGCTCGCCGACGACGGCGCGATCCAGCATGCGGTCGTCGGCGACGCGATCGCGAAGTACGGCCTCGACACCGAGCGTGCCGCGCCGTGGACCGTCTGACGAGGGCAGGACGATGAGCCAAGCAATCGACATCGCGGTTCCCGACATCGGCGACTTCGACGACGTGCCGGTGATCGAGATCTTCGTGAAGGTCGGCGACACGGTGAAGGCCGAGGACCCTTTGGTCTCGCTCGAATCCGACAAGGCGACGATGGACGTGCCGTCTCCGCGCGGTGGCGTTGTCAAGGCGATCGCCGTCAAGGTCGGCGACAAGGTCAGCGAGGGCAGCGTGCTGATGCAGTTCGAAGGCCAGGCTGCAGCGGCCGCACCCGCCGAGGCGGTCAAGCCGAGCGTCAGCGCGCCGCCGTCGCCGGTCAGCGCACCGGCCGGCCTCGCCGAGGTGCGGGTGCCCGACATCGGCGACTTCAGCGACGTCCCGGTGATCGAGGTCTTCGTGAAGGTCGGCGACACGGTGAAGGCCGAGGACCCGCTGGTCTCGCTCGAGTCCGACAAGGCGACGATGGACGTGCCGGCGCCGCTGTCGGGCGTGGTGCGAGAAGTCAAGGTCGCAATCGGCGACAAGGTCAGCGAGGGGTCGGTGATCCTGACGCTGACGACCGGCGAGGCGACCGCCGCGCCGCCGGCGGCTGCGGCCGTGGCCGCGGCGGGTGTAGCGTCCTCCGCCGCAGGACCCGCGGCGTCGGCACCCACGTCGGCCGCCTCGGCACCGACGGGCGGCGTCGACGAGGCCTCCTTTGCATTGGCCTACGCCGGCCCCGCGGTGCGCAAGCTCGCCCGCGAGCTCGGCGTCGATCTCGGCAAGGTCAAGGGAACCGGCGATCACGGCCGCATCGTGCGGACCGACGTCGAGGCCTTCGCGAAGGGCGGCGCTGCGAGCGCGCCGAAGGGGAAGGGCGCGGCGGCCCCTGCAGCGAGCGCCGGCGGCGGCGGCCTCGACCTGCTGCCGTGGCCGAAGGTCGACTTCGCGAAGTTCGGCCCGGTCGAGCGGAAGGAGCTGTCGCGCATCAAGAAGATCTCGGCGGCCAACCTGCATCGCAACTGGGTCGTGATTCCGCACGTGACGACCCACGACGAGGCCGACATCACCGACCTCGAGCAGTTCCGGGTGCAGATGAACAAGGAGCTCGAGAAGTCCGGCGTCAAGATCAGCATGCTGCCGTTCATGATGAAGGCGGCGGTCGCGACCTTGAAGCGCTTCCCCGAGTTCAACGCCAGCCTCGACGGCGACAGCCTGGTGATGAAGAACTACTGGCACATCGGCTTCGCGGCCGACACGCCGAACGGGCTGGTGGTGCCGGTGATCCGCGACGTCGACAAGAAGACCGTTCCCGACATCACCAAGGAGATGGGCGAGCTCGCCAAGCTCGCGCGCGACGGCAAGCTGAAGCCCGACCAGATGCAGGGCGGCACCTTCACGATCTCGTCGCTCGGCGGCATCGGCGGCATCTACTTCACGCCGATCATCAATGCGCCCGAGGTCGCGATCATGGGCGTCTGCAAGAGCTACTGGAAGCAGCACTCGAGCGACGGCAAGACGTCGAGCTGGCGGCTGACCCTGCCGCTCTCGCTGTCGTGGGACCACCGCGTGATCGACGGAGCCGCGGCTGCGCGCTTCAATGTGCACTTCGCCAACCTGCTCGCCGACATGCGGCGCGTGCTGTTCTGAAGGCCACCATGAAAAGACTCCAATCAACGCGCGGAAGGCGGGCCGAGCGCTGGGCCGCTCCCAAGCCGGCCCGCGTCCCCTCGGGGGACCGGCCGATGTACCCATCGGACGAGGGGTTGTCATGACGGAGGTGAAAGTTCCCGATATCGGCGACTTCAAGGACGTCGCGGTGATCGAGGTGATGGTCGCGCCAGGCGAGACGATCGCGGTCGATACGGGGCTCGTCATGGTCGAGTCCGACAAGGCGTCGATGGAAATTCCGTCGAGCCATGCCGGCGTGGTGAAGGAGATCCGGGTCAAGGTCAACGACAAGGTCAGCGAAGGTTCGGTGATCCTGGTCGTCGAAGGAGCAGGTGCGGGCGCGGCCGCCCCAGCGCCCGCAGCGACGGCTCCTCCCAAGGCAACCGCGCCGGCTCCCGCTGCAGCGGCGCCCACAGCCCCGATCCCGAACGTAGCGAAGTACACCGGCAAGGCCGATGTCGAGTGCGAGATGCTCGTGCTGGGCGCAGGCCCCGGCGGCTACTCGGCGGCGTTCCGCAGCGCCGACCTCGGCATGAAGACGGTGCTGGTCGAGCGCTATGCCACGCTCGGCGGCGTCTGCCTGAACGTCGGCTGCATCCCGTCGAAGGCGTTGCTGCACACCGCCTCGGTGATGGACGAAGTGCGCCACCTGCCCGACCACGGCATCAAGTACGGGCCGCCCGAAATCGACGTCGACAAACTGCGCGCCTTCAAGGACGGCGTCGTCAAGAAGCTGACCGGCGGCCTCGCCGGGATGGCCAAGTCGCGCAAGGTCGAGGTCGTCACCGGCGTCGGCAGCTTCCTCGACCCGTACCACGTCGAGGTCGTCGCCGCCGACGGCAAGAAGAAGGTCGTCAAGTTCGCGAAGGCGATCATCGCGGCCGGCAGCCAGGCCGTGAAGCTGCCGTTCATGCCGGAGGACGACCGCGTCGTCGACTCGACCGGCGCGCTGCTGCTGAAGGGCCTTCCGAAGCGGATGCTGGTGATCGGCGGCGGGATCATCGGGCTCGAGATGGCGACGGTCTACTCGGCGCTCGGTACCCGCATCGACGTCGTCGAGATGCTCGATGGCCTGATGCAAGGCGCCGATCGCGACCTCGTCAAGGTCTGGGACAAGATGAACGTCCATCGCTTCGACAACGTCATGCTGAAGACGAAGACGGTCGGCGCGAAGGCGACTGCGGCCGGCATCGAGGTCAGCTTCGAAGGGGCGAAGGCACCGAACGGGCCGCAGGTCTACGACCTCGTGCTGGTGGCCGTCGGGCGCAGCCCGAACGGCAAGAAGATCGGCGCAGAGAAGGCCGGCATCGCGGTGACCGAGCGCGGGTTCATCGAGGTCGACCGGCAGCTGCGCACCAACGTGCCGCACATCCATGCGATCGGCGACATCGTCGGCCAGCCGATGCTGGCGCACAAGGCGGTCCACGAAGCGCACGTCGCGGCGGAGGCCGCGCACGGCGACGCCTCGTTCTTCGATGCGCGCCAGATCCCCTCGGTGGCCTACACCGACCCGGAAGTGGCGTGGGCCGGCAAGACCGAGGACGAATGCAAGGCGGCCGGCATCAATTTCGGCAAGGCGGTGTTCCCGTGGGCCGCGTCTGGCCGCGCGATCGCCAACGGCCGCGACGAAGGCTTCACGAAGCTGATCTTCGACGAGGCGACGCACCGCGTGATCGGCGGCGGCATCGTCGGCACGCATGCCGGCGACCTGATCAGCGAGGTCTGCCTGGCGGTCGAGATGGGCTGCGAGCCGGCCGACATCGGCAAGACGATCCATCCGCACCCGACCCTCGGCGAATCGATCGGCATGACCGCAGAAGTCTTCGAAGGCCACTGCACCGACCTGCCGCCGCAGAAGAAGAAGTAGACCGCTGCCCATGGCACTCAATCTGGCATGCGAATCGGTCGGCAGCGGGCCTCCGCTGGTGCTGCTGCACGGCCTGTTCGGGTCGAGCAGCAACTGGCGCAGCATCGCCCGCGCGCTGGCATCCACGCACACGGTCCACAGCGTCGACCTGCGCAACCACGGCGCCTCGCCGTGGGCCGACTCGATGGACTACGCCGAGATGGCGGCCGATGTGCTGCAGCTGATCGAGCGGTTGCGCCTCGACCGGCCGACCGTGCTCGGACACAGCATGGGCGGCAAGACCGCGATGGCGCTCGCGTTGCGCCATCCGGCGCGCGTCGGTCGTCTGCTGATCGTCGACGTCGCGCCGGTCTCGTACGCGGACACCTTGACGCCGTTCGCCGAGGCGATGCGCGGGGCCGACGTGATCGCGGCCGCGAGCCGCGCCGAGGTGCAGCGCCGGCTGCAGCAGAGCGTGCCCGACGGCGGCGTCGTGCCGTTCCTGATGCAGAACCTCGTGACCCGCAACGATCACTTCGACTGGCGCCTGAACCTGCTCGCGATCAGCCTCTCGATGCCGGCGCTGTGCGCTTTTCCGAGCCCGCTGCTCGGCATGCGCTTCGACGGGCCGGTGACGGTGCTATGCGGCGAGCGCTCCGACTATGTCGCTCGGCACGATGGGGCGGTGTTCGCCCCGATGTTCAGCCGGGTCGAAATCGACGTCATCGCCGGCGCGGGGCACTGGGTACACGTCGACCGGCCGGCCGAGTTCCTGGCGCGCGTGCGACACGCGCTGCAGCAGGACATTCGCCAGCCGGTCGTTGCACCGGGTCATTGAGATTCGTCACAGCCAGATCACCGGAGACCGTGCCATGACCGAGAACCTTCGCGACGCCGCACTCGACTACCACCGCTATCCGACGCCGGGCAAGATCTCGGTCACGCCGACCAAGGCGATGGTCACCGCACGCGATCTGTCGCTCGCCTACTCCCCGGGCGTCGCCGACGCGTGCATGGCCATTGCAGAGGCCCCGCTCGAGGCCGGCAACCTGACCGCACGCAGCAACCTCGTCGCGGTCATCACCAACGGCACCGCGGTGCTCGGTCTCGGCAACATCGGGCCGCTCGCCGCCAAGCCGGTGATGGAAGGCAAGGGCTGCCTCTTCAAGAAGTTCGCCGGCATCGACGTGTTCGACATCGAACTCGCCGAAAACGATCCGGATGCGCTGATCGAGACGATCGCGCGAATGGAGCCGACGTTCGGCGGCATCAACCTCGAGGACATCAAGGCGCCCGAGTGCTTCTACATCGAGACCCGGCTGCGCGAGCGCATGAAGATCCCGGTCTTCCATGACGATCAGCACGGCACTGCGATCGTCGCGGCCGCGGCGATCCTCAATGCGCTGAAGCATGTGGGCAAGGACATCGGCGAAGTGAAGCTGGTGGCCTCCGGCGCCGGCGCGGCAGCGCTGGCCTGCCTGGACCTCGCGGTGAGCCTCGGCCTGAAGCCGCAGAACATCACCGTCAGCGATGCGAAGGGCGTCGTCTACCTCGGTCGCACCGAAGGCATGGATCCGAACAAGTCGCGCTATGCGCGCGACACCAGCGCGCGCACGTTGGCCGAGATCATCCCGCGCGCCGACATCTTCCTCGGCCTGTCGGCAGGCAACGTGCTGTCGAAGGAGATGGTCAAGGCGATGGCGCGCGATCCGATCATCCTTGCGATGGCCAATCCGGTGCCGGAGATCATGCCGGAGGACGCACTCGCGGTGCGGCCCGACGCCGTCATCGGCACCGGACGCTCCGACTACCCGAACCAGGTCAACAACGTCCTCTGTTTTCCGTTCATCTTCCGCGGCGCCCTCGATGTCGGCGCGACGACGATCAACGAGGCGATGAAGCTCGCCGCCGTGCGCGCGATCGCCGAGCTGACGCACCAGGAGATTCCCGAGGTGGTCGCGCAGGCCTACGGCGCGGTCGGCTTGCGCTTCGGGCGCGACTACCTGATCCCCAAGCCGTTCGACCCGCGCCTGATCGAGGTGGTGGCTCCGGCGGTGGCGCAGGCCGCGATGGAGAGCGGCGTCGCGACCCGTCCGATCGCCGACATGCCGGCCTACCGCCAGCGCCTGTCGCAGTTCGTCTACCAGTCGGGAAGCAGCATGCAGCCGCTGTTCTCGGCGGCCAAGCTGGCGCCGAAGCGGGTCGCCTATGCGGAAGGGGAAGACGAGCGCGTCCTGCGCGCCGCCCAGGTTGCGGTCGACGAAGGCCTGGCGCGTCCGCTCCTGATCGGCCGTCCCGACGTCATCACCCAGCGGCTCTCGGAGTTCGGCCTGCGGCTGACGGCCGGCAAGGACTGCACCATCGTCGATCCGCTCGACCCGGCGGTCTACGGCGACGCCGCCGACGACTACTTCGAGCTCCGGCGGCGCGACGGCGTTTCGCGCGCCGTCGCGCGCGCCGAAATGCGCAGCCGTGCGACGCTGCTGGCGGCGATGCTGGTTCGCCAGGGTCGCGCCGATGCGATGTTGTGCGGAACCTTCGGCAGCTACGGCGACCACCTGCGCCATGTGCGCGACGTGATCGGTCTGCGCTCCGGCGCGATGACGCTTGCCGCGATGCAGATGCTGATGCTCCCGGGACGCCAGCTCTTCATCGTCGACACCCACGTCAATCGCGATCCGAGCGCCGAGCAAGTCGCGGAGATCGCGTTGCTCGCCGCCGAGGAGGTGCGACGCTTCGGGGTCACGCCGAGCGTCGCGCTGCTGTCCCACTCGAGCTTCGGCGGCTCGGACGCCGCATCGGCAGTGAAGATGCGCACGGCGCTCGGGCTGATCCGGGCCCGCGATCCGCAGCTCGCGGTCGAAGGCGAGATGCGCGGCGACGCTGCGCTGTCGAAGACCATTCTCGACCGCGAGTTCCCGGACTCGAACCTGACGACGCAGGCCAACGTGCTGGTGATGCCGAACGTCGATGCGGCAAACATCTCGTACAACCTGCTGCGCATCGCCGCAGGCAACGGCATATCGGTCGGCGGCATCCTGCTCGGTGCGGCCAAGCCTGTGCACATCCTCGCGCCGTCAGCGACGGTGCGGCGCATCGTCAACATGACCGCGCTCGCCGTCGTCGATGCGGGCGCCGAGCGCGTCGCTTCCCACGCCATCGATTGACGCGCCGATGAACGAAGCGACGCTCACCGGCCCGCAGCGCGGCAACGCGAAGACGGCGCGCATCCCGATCAGGGTGGAGGCCGTGCCGGCTCTGCCCAAACCGGAATGGATCCGCGTGCGGGTGTCGCGCAACGAGAACTTCAGGATGGTCAAGCAGGCGCTGCGCGAGGCGAGCCTGCACACGGTCTGCGAAGAAGCGTCGTGCCCGAACATCGGCGAGTGCTTCGGCAAGGGCACGGCCACCTTCATGGTCCTCGGTGATCTGTGCACGCGCCGCTGCCCGTTCTGCGACGTGGCACACGGCAGGCCGCAGCCCGCCGACCCGCGCGAGCCGGAGCATCTGGCGGCAACGGTGGCGAGGCTCGGCCTGAGGCATGTCGTCATCACGAGCGTCGATCGGGATGACCTGCGCGACGGCGGCGCTGCGCACTTCGCGGCCTGCATCCGAGCCGTGCGCACCCGGTCGCCGGCGACCCGCATCGAAGTCCTCGTCCCCGATTTCCGCGGCCGGGCCGAGGTCGCGCTCGACATCCTGGCGGCCGATCCGCCCGATGTCATGAACCACAACCTCGAGACCGTGCCAAGGCTGTACCGCCAGGCTCGTCCGGGCGCCGACTATGCGCACTCGCTGCGCCTGCTGGCATCGTTCCGTGAGCGCTGCCCGAAGGTGCCGACCAAGTCCGGTCTGATGCTGGGCCTCGGCGAAACCGATGCCGAGGTCCTCGAGGTGCTGCACGACCTGCGGCGCCACGGCGTGCAGATGCTGACCGTCGGGCAGTACCTGCAGCCCCGGCCCGGCAACCTGTCGGTCCAGCGCTACGTGGAGCCGCAGCAGTTCGCGGCGCTCGCCGCACGGGCGCAGGCGCTGGGCTTCGCCCACGCCGCTTGCGGACCCCTGGTTCGATCGAGCTATCACGCCGATCAGCAGGCGCACGCCGCTGGCGTCTGAGATCGGAACCTCTGTCACAAGGAGATATCAGGTGGACCACCAACCCGTATCGAAGCCGTTCTATGCGTCGCTCTACTTTCAGGTCATCACCGCCATCGTGATCGGCGTGCTCGTCGGGCATTTCTATCCGCAGACCGGCGAAGCGCTCAAGCCGCTCGGCGACGGCTTCATCAAGCTGATCAAGATGATCATCGCGCCGATCATCTTCTGCACCGTCGTCGTCGGCATCGCCGGCATGGAGGACATGAAGCGGGTCGGCAAGACAGGGGGCTACGCACTGCTGTACTTCGAGGTGGTCAGCACGGTCGCGCTGATGGTCGGGCTGGTGATCGTCAACGTGTTCCAGCCCGGCGTCGGCATGAACATCGATCCGGCCTCGCTCGACACGAAGAGCATCGCCGCGTACACCGCACCCGGCAAGATGCAGGGCACCGTCGACTTCCTGCTGGCGATCATTCCGAGCACCGTGGTCGACGCGTTCGCCAAGGGCGAGATCCTGCAGGTGTTGCTGTTCTCGGTGATGTTCGGCTTCGCGCTGCACCGGTTCGGCGGCCGCGGCACGCTGGTGTTCGACGCGATCGAGAAAGGCTCGCACGTGCTGTTCGTGATCGTCGGCTACATCATGAAGGTGGCCCCGATCGGTGCGTTCGGCGCGATGGCTTTCACGATCGGCAAGTACGGCGTCGGCTCGCTGGTGTCCCTCGCCAAGCTGATGGGCACGTTCTACGCAACCTGCTTCTTCTTCATCTTCCTCGTCCTCGGATCGATCGCCAGGTTCCACGGTTTCTCGATCTGGAAATTCATCAAGTACATCAAGGAAGAACTGCTGATCGTCCTCGGGACGTCGTCGAGCGAGTCGGTGCTGCCGCGCATGATGGCCAAGCTCGAGAACCTGGGGGTGCGCAAGTCGACGGTCGGCCTCGTGATCCCGACCGGCTATTCGTTCAACCTCGACGGCACGTCGATCTACCTGACCATGGCGGCCGTGTTCATCGCGCAGGCGACGAACACGCCGATGACGCTCGTCCAGCAGATCACGCTGCTCGGCGTCCTGCTGCTGACCTCGAAGGGCGCCGCGGGCATCACCGGCAGCGGCTTCATCGTGCTCGCTGCGACGCTGTCGGCTGTCGGCGGCGTTCCGGTGGCCGGGCTCGCGCTGATCCTCGGCATCGACCGCTTCATGTCCGAGGCCCGTGCGCTGACCAACCTGATCGGCAACGGCGTGGCGACCGTGGTGGTTGCCAAATGGACCGGCGACCTCGACAGCGAACGGATGCGCCGCCACCTCGACAACGAGTCCCCGGTCGAGGCCGACGAGCCCGAGGTGGTGCTCGACGCGGTCGAGACCCGCATGCCCGTCGCCTCGAGCCGCTGAATCTCGTCTCGGCACGAAACCTCGGCATGAACAGCAGCGGCTCGAACCACCGCGTCGTCGTCGTCGGCGGCGGCGCGGGGGGTCTGGAACTGGCCACCCGACTGGGTGACACCGTGGGCAAGCGCGGCCGCGCCGACATCACGCTGATCGACAAGAACCGCACCCACGTCTGGAAGCCCAAGCTGCACGAGATCGCCTCCGGCAGCATGGACCTGAGCGCGCACGAGGTGGACTACCTGGCGCAGGCGCATTGGCACCATTTCCGCTTCCGCATCGGCGAGATGACCGCGCTCGACCGGCAGCGGCGTGAGGTCCGGGTCGCGCCGTACCTCGACGACGAGGGCAGGGAAGTGACCCCCGACCGCGTGTTCGGCTACGACACGCTGGTGCTCGCCCTCGGCAGCCTGAGCAACGACTTCGGCACGCCGGGGGTCGAGAAACACGCTCTCAAGCTCGAGTCGAAGGCCGACGCGCAGCGTTTCCATGCGCGCATGGTGAATGCCTGCATCCGCGCGCACGCGCAGACCACGCCCTTGCGTCCGGAGCAGCTGCACGTCGCGATCATCGGAGCGGGTGCGACGGGCGTCGAACTGGCCGCCGAGCTGCATCGCACCACCCGCGAGGTGGTGGCATTCGGGCTCGACCGGGTCGACGCCGAGAAGGACATCCAGGTCCACCTGATCGAAGCCGCGGACCGGGTGCTGCCGGCGCTGCCGCCGCGCTTGTCGCAGGCCACGCTGGAGCTGCTTCGCAAGCTCGGGGTTGTCGTCCACACCTCCGCCAAGGTCGCCGAGGTGCTGCCCGACGGCGTGCGCCTGGCGGACGGCCGCCTGCTGTCCGCCGAGCTGGTGGTGTGGGCGGCCGGCGTCAAGGCCGCGGACTTCCTGAACGGCATCGCCGGCCTGGAGACCAGCCGCAGCAACCAGCTGGTCGTCAAGCCCACTCTGCAGGCCACGCGCGACGACGACATCTTCGTCATCGGCGACTGCGCGGCGTGCACGTGGCCGGAGGCGAATGGAGGCCAGGGCGGCTGGGTGCCGCCGCGTGCGCAAGCGGCGCACCAGCAGGCGTCGCATGTGGCGGTGCAGATCAAGCGACGTCTTGCCCGCCGGCCGCTGAAGCCTTATCGCTATCGCGACTTCGGGTCGCTGGTATCGCTGGGCGAGTACAGCACCGTCGGCAACATGATGGGTGGACTGATCGGCGGCAGTCTGATGATCGAAGGCGCGTTCGCGCGGCTGATGTACGTGTCGCTCTACAAGATGCACGAACTCGCGCTGCACGGCTTCCCGAAGATGGCGCTCGATACCGTCGCCCGCCTGATCACGCGGCGGACCGAGCCGCACGTGAAGCTGCATTGACGCCGACGCCCGATGAGCACGTCGACGCCTCCCCCCGGCCCGCACCCGGGCGCCATGTTCTCGAGAAGGCGGTGTGAGCCCCAACCGCACTCCCAGATGCTTACTTCAAGGAGAGACGCATGACCGACATCGTGATCGTGGCCGCACAACGTACGGCCGTTGGCAAGTTCGGCGGCACGCTGGCCAGGACCCCCGCGCCCGACCTCGGCGCGCAT
>Ga0307410_10000991_pt1 | contig 12257 bp, 11 predicted proteins | sample 322Ometagenome_3_FD_203707 | JGI IMG/M metagenome (GOLD analysis project Ga0307410, IMG submission 203707) | Maize rhizosphere microbial communities from greenhouse at UC Davis, California, United States - 322HYB-O-3 | ecosystem: Host-associated > Plants > Roots > Rhizosphere > Soil | place...
ATGCTTACAGGCAGCCGGTCCAGCAGGTCTTGACCGCAATCGCTACGAACGCCGAACTCGGCTTGAGCGAAGCGGAGGCGCGGGCGCGGCTCGAGCGCTATGGCAGGAACGAGCTGACCGCGGAAAAGCCGGTGCCTGCCTGGAGGAAGTTTCTCGCGCAGTTCCAAGACGTGCTCGTGATCCTGCTGCTGATCGCAACGGTAATTTCCGCCGCACTGTGGTTGTACGAGCGCGAATCGGCCTTACCTTATGAAGCCATCGCGATCTTCGCCGTTGTGCTACTCAATGCGGTCATGGGCTACATCCAGCAGTTTAAAGCCGAACAAGCCGTGGTCGCGCTGCGCCAGATCTCCGCGGCCCACGCCAACGTGATTCGCCAAGCCGAGCGGCGCAGCATCGCGGCGGCCGAGGTTGTACCCGGCGACATCATCCTGATCGAAGAAGGCGATACCATTCCCGCCGACGCGCGGCTGATTCAGTCAACCGCGCTGCAAACGGCCGAGGCCGCGCTCACGGGCGAGAGCCTTCCGGTCTCCAAGGACACCGCGCCGATCGCGAAAGAGGTCGGACTCGGCGATCGCGACAATATGCTCTTTAGCGGCACGGCGGCAACTTACGGTCACGGAAAAGCCGTCGTCGTAGCGACCGCCATGCAGACCCAGATGGGGCGCATTGCCGGAATGCTGAAAGAAGCTCCCGAAGAAACGACGCCGCTGCAACGAGAGCTCGATCGGGCCGGCAAAATGCTCGGGATCATCGTCGTCGTCATCGCTGTGGTGATGATCGCGACCATTATCGTGGTCGAGGATGTCAGCGGCTTCCCGGCAATCTTCAACGTGCTCATACTCGGCGTGGCGCTGGCGGTGGCCGCGGTCCCGGAAGGGTTGCCGGCGGTAGTCACCGCCGTGCTCGCCTTGGGCGTGCAGCGCATGGCACAGCGGAACGCGATCGTGCGCCATCTCGCCGCCGTCGAGACGCTCGGTTCTGCCAACGTGATCGCTTCCGACAAGACCGGCACCTTGACAAAAAACGAGATGACCGTGCGCGCCGTCGTGACGGCGAGCGGGCGGGTGAGACTGAGCGGCACCGGGTACTCCCCGGCCGGCGCAGTAAGCGGGAATGGCGCAGGAGCCATCGGCGGTGCGCTGCGAGCCGAGTTGGAGCGCGCTCTGGCTGTCGGCGATCGCGCCAACAACGCCGAGTTGCAAGAGCGTGATGGCCGCTGGGTCGTGCAGGGCGACCCGACCGAGGGCGCGCTCGTAGTCGCGGCGCGCAAAGCCGGTCTCGAGGATGAAGCGCTCGACCGGCGCTTCGAGCGGATTGGCGAAGTGCCCTTCTCATCCGAGCGCAAGTTGATGACCACGATACATACGGATGCGCAACGGCAGGAGCATTTGCTCGTGTTTACCAAGGGCGCGGCGGACGTATTGCTGGCGCGTTGCTCGCGCGAGTTCGTCGGCGCCGACACAAGACCATTACTTGAGGAGCGCCGCGCCGAGATTTTGCAGAGAAACGAAGAGCTCGCCGGAGAGGCGCTGCGCACGCTCGGCGTCGCCTTCCGCACTCTCCCGGCGCCCGCGTTCGAAGCCGATAATGTTGACGCCAGCGTCGAACAAGATCTCGTGTTCGCGGGATTGATCGGCATGATCGATCCGCCCCGTGAAGAGGCGAAGCAGGCGGTCGCGCGCGCCAAGGCCGCGGGGATACGGCCAATGATGATTACCGGCGACCATCCCAAGACTGCTACGGTTATAGCCCAAGAGCTCGGCATTACCGAGAACGGACGGGCCGTCACCGGCGCCGAGCTTGAGAAGATGGCCGAGGAAACCCTCGATCGAACGGTTCGAGATGTATCGGTCTATGCGCGCGTCAACCCTGAGCACAAACTGCGCATCGTCAAAGCGCTCCAGCGCGAAGGCATGACGGTGGCAATGACCGGCGACGGCGTCAACGATGCGCCGGCTCTGAAGACCGCCGATATCGGGATCGCCATGGGCATTACCGGAACCGACGTTTCCAAAGAAGCCGCCGACATGGTGCTGGCGGACGATAATTTTGCGACGATTGTCGCCGCGGTTGAAGAGGGACGCGCGATCTTCTCGAACATTCGCAAATTTTTGCGTTACCTGCTTTCGTCCAACATCGGCGAAGTGATGACGATGTTCTTCGGCGTCCTGCTGGCAGACGCCATCGCTTTGACGCCGGAACAGGGCAGCGGCGTAGCGCTGCCCTTATTAGCAACCCAAATCCTTTGGATCAATTTAGTGACGGACGGCGCGCCCGCCCTGGCGCTTGGCATCGATCCGGCGGACGCAAACGTGATGGCCCAGCGGCCGCGGGCGCGAACTGAAGGGGTGATCACCGGCCGCATGTGGTCGGGGATCCTGTTCATCGGAGTGATTATGGCAGCCGGCACCTTGCTCGTGCTGGATGCGAGTTTGCCGGGTGGGTTCATCGACGGCTCCGGCAATATGCCTCATGCGCAGACAATGGCTTTTACGACCCTCGTGTTCTTCTCGCTATTTACCGTTTTCAACGCGCGCTCCGACGAACAGAGCGCCTTTGTCGGATTGTTCTCGAACAAGTGGCTCTGGGGAGCGGTGCTTTTGTCTCTCGTGTTGCAAGCAGCAGTCATTTACACGCCGTTTCTGCAGCAGGCGTTTTCGACCGTAAGTCTAAGCGCAGCCGATTGGCTCTTTTGTGTGGCCGTCGCCAGCTCGGTGCTGTGGCTGCGTGAGTTGAGCAAACTCTATACCCGGATGAAAAACGGTTGACTTCCGGAGTGCCGCCAGCCAAACCACGACCGTCGCCATCAGTCGAGCTGTGCCGTTCAGCGGAATCAATTTTCGACCGCGACAGATTCGAGAATGGAGCGCAGCTCGGGTTCACAATTCGTGATCGTTTTAGGAGGCGTAAGTGTTAGCGGCCATCTTCTCAAGTTTCGCAGCTTCGCTCCTGGCGCCCGGGCTTTATCGGATGAATGGCCGCGCCGCCGGATGGTTTCTTGCGCTCTTGCCGGTCGGGCTGACCCTGTACTTCGGCAGTTTCATCGCCGCTGTTTCATCCGGCGAAGTCTTCCTTTTTTCCTATGATTGGGCGCCCAGTCTAGGGATCCGTTTTTCTTTTTCCGTTGACGGTTTGAGTTTACTTTTTACGATCCTGATTAGCGCCATCGGCGCATTGATTATCATCTACTCGAGCGGCTATCTTGCCGGCCATCCCCAACTCGGTCGCTTTTTCGTCTATATCTTGTTGTTCATGGGATCGATGCTCGGGATCGTTCTGGCCGATAACCTGATTACGCTTTTCGTCTTTTGGGAACTCACCAGCATTAGCTCCTATTTGCTCATCGGTTTCGATCATGAGCGCGAAGCCGCGCGCGCCGCCGCTTTACAGGCGCTGCTGGTGACCAGCGGCGGGGGCCTGGCGCTACTCGCCGGTTTTCTGCTGCTCGGCCATATTGGCGGCACCATGGAGATCTCAGCCCTGTTGGAAAGCGGCGCGGTAATCCGATCGGATCCGCTCTATGCACCGATCCTGCTGCTCGTGTTGGCGGGGGCGTTTACGAAATCCGCACAGGTGCCGTTTCATTTCTGGCTGCCGGGGGCAATGGTCGCGCCGACTCCGGTGAGCGCCTATCTTCACTCCGCGACGATGGTAAAAGCGGGAGTGTATCTGCTCGCGCGTTTCACGCCGGTTCTCGGCGGCACGGAACTGTGGGTGTTTGCGCTGACAACGGCGGGCGCAACGACCATGATCGTCGGGGCGTTCCTCGCGCTCCGGCAAACCGATCTGAAGTTGCTGCTTGCGTATTTGACGGTCAGCGCGCTCGGCATTCTGGTTCTCTTTATCGGGCTGGGAACGTCCGAAGCGATCATTGCGGCTGTCGTTTTCCTGCTCGGGCATGCGCTTTACAAGGGCGCTTTGTTTCTCGTCGTCGGAATTGTCGATCATGAAACCGGTTCAAGAAACGTACGGGAATTGAGCGCTCTGTTGTCCGCGATGCCCCTCACCGCGACCCTAGCCGCGATGGCGGCGCTATCACTAGCCGCTTTGCCCCCGGCCTTCGGCTTTATCGGCAAGGAATTGCTGCTGGAAGCTTCGCTCGGAGCCCAAAACGGCGCGGCCCTGGTGACGATTGCGCTCGTGGTCGCAAGCAGCGTATTTGTCGCTGCTGCGGCACTGATCGCCATTCGGCCGTTCTTCGGTACGGCCGTTCCATCCCAAAAGCTTCGCCACGAAGCTCCTTTCACTTTGTGGTTAGCGCCCATGGTTTTGAGCGTTTGCGGCATTCTCTTCGGCGCCATGCCGTCTCTCGTCGAAACTCCGCTCGTGCGAGCCGCGGTTCAGGCGGTGGTGAGAGAACCGGTCAGTTTTCATCTTGCGCTGTGGCACGGCCCAAACCTGCCGCTCGCCCTGAGCGCGCTTTCGCTCGTCTGCGGCGCGGCGCTCTATGCCGGACGGCGGCCGGTCCATGATGCCGCCGCGCGTCTGCAAATCACTTCTCCGTGGGGCCCGCAGCATTGGTACGGCCAGGTTTTGGCCGGCATGAACCACCTGGCCCAACGCCAAACGCAGCTCCTGCAAAACGGCTACCTGCGCTCTTACCTGCTGATCATCGTTGCCGCCACGGTCGCCCTCGCGGCGGGCAAATTATTCGGCGCCCTGCGCGCCCTCGATATCACGAGGGAGCTGGACGTGCGCTTTTACGAGTGGATTGTCGTCGGGTTGATTCCGGCCGGCGCCTTGACGGCGATCCTGTCGCGTTCGCGGTTGGCGGCGGTCGCCGCCCTCGGCATGGTGGGCTACAGCGTCGGTTTGATCTTCGTCCTTTTCAGCGCTCCCGATCTGGCGATGACGCAGTTCATGATCGAGACGCTCACGGTGATTCTATTTGTTTTGGTGTTTTATCACTTGCCGCGCTTCACCGCTTTGTCCACCCGCACGGAGCTGGTGCGCGACGCCGTCACGGCCTTGGCCTTCGGCGCACTGATCACGATCGTCGTCTCGATCGGCGCGGGGATCCAGCTCTATCCCAAGATCTCGGACTATTTCATCGAGTATAGCGTGCCGCTTGCCCACGGTAGAAACGTCGTCAACACGATCCTGGTGGATTTTCGACAGTTTGACACATTCGGAGAGATCACCGTGCTGGGCGTCGCCGGCATCGGAGTTTACGCGCTGCTAAAGCTCAGGGCGCGCAAGGAGAACCCATGACCTCGCTGATCCTGTCTACGGCGGCGCGTTATTTGTTGCCGTTGCTGCTATTGTTCTCCTTGTTCATCCTGGTGCGCGGCCACAACGAGCCCGGAGGTGGATTTATCGGAGGATTAATTGGCGCTGCGGCGTTTGCGCTAAATGCCATCGCTTTCGACGCGCGCAGCACACGGCGCACGCTGCGCATCGATCCACGCATGTTGATACCGACCGGACTCGGCATCGCCCTGGTGAGCAGCATGATCCCGCTTCTTTACACAGAAGCTTTCATGACCGGCAAGTGGCTGACGGTTTATGCGCCCGGGCTCGAGGAAATCGACATCGGCACGCCGCTCCTGTTCGATTGCGGCGTCTACTTGTTGGTCTTGGGCGTGGCCCTGACGATGATTCTCACTCTCGCCGAGGAATAGCGATGGAGACCGTACTGGCATTCGTCATCGGTGCGCTCTACGCCGCCGGCCTATTCATGATGCTCCGTCCCAGCGCGGTGAGGCTGATCATCGGTATCAGCCTGCTTGGGCACGCCGCCAATCTGCTCATCTTTACGATCGCCGGACTGACTCGGGCGAGGCCGCCGCTCATTAGCAGTAGCATGACCGGCGGCGCCACGGTTGCCGATCCGATGCCGCAAGCGTTGATTTTGACCGCCATCGTGATCGGCTTTGCCGTTCAAGCATTCGCCGTGGTGCTGATCCAACGGGTGATTCAAATCGTCGGCACCGACGACTTGGATCAAATGAAAGCGACAGACTCGTGAACGTCCTGTTGATTTTGCCGATGCTGATCCCGCTTTCAGCGGCGACGCTCTCACTGTTCGCCTGGCGCTCGCGGCGAACTCAGCGCGTGCTCGGCGTGCTCGGCACGGCGCTGCTTCTGCTTTCGGTCCTTCGGCTGCTGCAATCGGTTTCGAACGATGGCATTCAGGCGGCCCAAGTAGGCGCCTGGCCGGCGCCGTTTGGCATTACCATCGTCGCCGACCTTTTCAGCGCAATCATGCTAGTGCTTGCCGGGCTGACCGGTTTGTCGGTGGCGGTCTATTCGACGGTGACCATGGATCGCGCGCGAGAGCGGTTTGGTTATTATCCGCTCCTGCACGCCCTCTTGATGGGCGTGTGCGGTGCTTTCCTCGCGGGAGATCTTTTCAACCTGTACGTTTGGTTCGAAGTCATGCTGATGGCTTCTTTTGTTTTGATGGCACTCGGCGGGGAGCGCGCGCAACTGGAGGGCGCAATCAAGTATGTCACCATCAATCTCATAGCGTCGGCTCTGTTCCTCGCCGCCGTCGGAATGCTTTACGGTGTCATGGGAACGCTGAACATGGCTGATCTGGCGCAGAAGCTGAGAGATGCTCCGCGAATCGATCTGTTGACGGCCATCGCTATGCTCTTTCTCGTTGCCTTCGGCATCAAGGCCGCGGTGTTTCCGTTTTTTTTCTGGCTTCCCGCTTCGTATCACACCCCGCCTGTTGCCGTATCGGCGATCTTTGCCGGCCTGCTCACCAAGGTCGGCGTTTATGCATTGATGCGGGTTTTTACTCTCTTGTTCGTTCAAGACCTCGGCTACACGCATACGATCATTCTGGTGCTCTCGGGGCTGACGATGGTCACCGGCGTTCTCGGCGCCGTGGCACAGAACGAATTTCGCCGCGTCCTGTCATTTCACATCATCAGCCAGATCGGTTACATGACTCTCGGGCTGGGCTTGTTCACGGTCGCCGGCATCGCCGGATCGATCTTTTACATCGTTCATCACATCATCGTTAAGACAAACCTGTTTCTTGTGAGCGGTATCGTTTATCTCTTGCGCGGCACCTATGAGCTTAAAAACCTCGGCGGGCTCTACGGCTCGAATCCCGGCCTTGGAGTCCTCTTCCTGATCCCGGCGCTTTCCCTGGCAGGATTGCCTCCACTTTCAGGGTTTTTTGCAAAGCTGACGATCGTGCAGGCGGGGCTGCAGTCCGAGCAGTACGCCCTTGTTGCTACCGCCCTCGCGGTTGGTCTGCTTACCTTATTTTCCATGACAAAAATTTGGGCGGAGGTATTTTGGAAGGAAGCTGCCGCGCCGTCCGGCGCGGCAGAAACGGGCGGTGCTTTGGCGAAACGCGGCGCAGTCTGGCTTCTGCTCGCGCCGATCATCTCGCTCGCGATGATTACGATCACCATTGGAGTCGCCGTCGAGCCCGTCTATCGTTTGGCGACTCGGGCCGCCGAGCAACTCATCAATCCGACCGAGTATATCGAGCGCGTAATGGAGAGGGGTTTCTGAATATGTTTCTCTGGAATATCTCGCTTGCCTTCATCTGGGCGGCAGTCACGGGCCGTTTCAATTTGAGCAATGTAGTGGTGGGAATGCTCGTGGGATATGGTGTGCTCTTCGTTGCCCAACCGCTCATGGGACCTTCCAATTATTTCAGGCGAATCCACCAGGCGCTCGGTTTTGCGGGATTTTACATTTGGCAGCTGATCATCTCCAATCTGCGGGTAGCCTACGATGTACTGACGCCGCGGGCGCGCGCTCGGCCCGGCGTTCTCGCGATACCGCTGAATGCGACAAGCGACGCAGAAATCACGATGCTGGCTAATCTGATTACCTTGACGCCGGGCAGTGTCAGTCTCGACATATCGAGCGACCGCCGCTTCCTATACCTGCATGCAATGTACATCGACGAGGTTGATCAATACCGCGAAAGCATCAAGAAAAGCTTTGAGCAAAGGGTTTTGGAGGTTTTACGATGACGATATCGGGTTTCATTCCTACCACCTCATACATGGCTCTGTGCATGATGGGCGTGGCCATCCTGCTCGCGGCCGTCCGCCTGATACGCGGTCCGAGCCTGCCCGATCGCGTAGTCGCTCTCGACCTCATCTCGATCCTGGTGGCCGGCACCATTGCCATCTATGCTATCGCAAGCGGCCAGGCGGTTTTTCTCGACGTGGCGACGATCCTGGCGCTGATCGGGTTCCTGGGAACGGTGGCCTTCGCGCGTTATATCGAGAAGCAGGCGTCCAATGAATGAAACGCTCAGCGCCGCCCTGATGATCATAGGCGCCGCCTTCGCTCTCCTGGCAGGTGCCGGGGTCGTGCGCATGCCCGACTTGTTCATGCGCATGCAGGCCGCTACCAAAGCCTCTACTTTGGGCATCGGCTGTATTGTGCTCGCGGTCGCGGTTCATTTTGGCGAGCTTGGCGTTACCACGCGCGCTTTGGCCACTATCCTATTTGTTTTTCTGACAGCGCCGGTTGCCGCGCATATGATCGCGCGGGCGTCTTATTTCGTTGGAGTACCGCTCTGGAGTGGAACCATCATTGATGAGCTGCGCGGTCATTATGATCGCCGCACCCACCGGTTGGAACGACCCGATGATCCGTATGCCGTGCTGCCGATGACGGTCGATCTCAATCGACTTGCCGGACACGTCGTCGTCGTCGGTTACGGTCGCGTCGGCCGGCGCATTGGCACCGCATTGACGGCAAACGGCATCTCGATCGTGGTCGTTGAGGACAATCGCGAAATCGTCGAGCAATTGCGAAAGAACGACGTAGTGGCGGTGTTCGGCAATGCCGGTGAGCCCACCGTCCTCGTTCAAGCGCATATCCAGCGCGCGCGCATGTTAGTCATCGCTTTACCGGACACGGCAAACGTACGCGGCATGGTCGGCACCGCCCGCGCTGTGAACCCAGACATCGAGACGGTGGTGCGTACTCATCGGGACGATGATTTAACCTCCTTCGAACGAGACATTGCCGGCAAGGTCTTTCTCGGCGAGCACGAGCTTGCCGTAGCCATGATCCGCTATGTTCTGGAGCGATACGGAACTTTCACCGGTCAAAGCTGAGGGAAATCTTCGGTTGGTAACTGCAGCGCATTCCCGCGTGAGCGCCCGCGGCATCCCGACGGCAGGATTCGTTGCATGATGGATATTATCTAGATCTTCAATTTGAGTTTCAGATAGTCGACGATTTGAAACGGCGGCGGGATAAAGAACCGCCTCCTCCGTTTCTGCGTGCAGCATCAACTCCGCAAAGCGCGCATGCTCCGGCTTTTTGTTTTTCTTTGCAGCAGCAATCAGTCTCTAGCGCCCCGACCATCGCTTATGTTCCCGAAGGATCTTAGGAACCCCCGCCTTGAGCTGATCAGTCATGATAAGAGCACCGCACATTCGTTTGTCGATTCTGCCGCGTGCCAGCACAGACAATAGACCAACTGGCGGCAGGGCGAATTCTTCCTCCTTCACAAAATGATTGTGGAGAACTTTCGCTGCGGCTTTAGCGCCGCGCCAGTTTGGCGCCTGCTTTTGTCGCCCTAACAAGCTCCGAGTACAGGTCCTCATGCTCCAGTTTCAAGGAATGGGGTATTTTGGGTTTCATCCTGTTGCCTCCTTACTTAAGGCCCTATCATCTTTCTTCTCGCCTGTTTTGTCTTTCCCGACTTCTGGTCCCTAGCGTGCGTTCCAGCCCCTGGATGAGGTCTTGTCGTTCGACGGAAGAAAATCCAGCCCAAGGATAGTACCAGGGCGGCATTGAGCCCTTTCGAACAGCGCTGGCGGATTCCCGGGCTTCTTTCTGTGATCTATTCCACTCGGACAAATTTAATTCCTCCCGCCCTTTTTTCACATCCCATTCGATCAACCATGAGACAGGGGCAATATTGGAGTACCAAGGCCAGATCGTTTCATTGCTGTGGCAGTCAAAACATGCCCGCGCGGCCAACTCCCGAGTGCGCGGACTGTCCCAGGCTGGCTCCGCACGGCCGGGTGGATTTGTGTGATCGCGCCCGTAGGGCATTAGCTGGATAATAACCAGGATTACAATAAGTCCAATAACAACTCTTCTAATCCATGCTTTGATCATTATGTACGTCTCCTGTGATTTGTTACTTCGGACTTGCCCCGTGATGGGTTTCCGCATCGATGACGCTAAGCCGACTGTACGATTGGAACTAGAAGCGATGAACACCAAAAGAAGGCAATGTGCAAATTGCTAGACATACTCAAACCTGTTTTCCACGCTAAACGCCCGCGCGGACTCGATAGGAACTCTTCAGGTCATGCCTCCCATCGATTCGTCCCAACCCCGTCGCTAGCTAACCTAGATTTGAATCATTTTCTTTCATCAGCGCAGGACTGCACCGGCATGCTTGGTTTGCGGCCATTTCACCGTTACTTGAAGGCCACCCAGCTCTTTCGAGCGCCTGGTGATAAGCTCAAGGCGATGTGCTTGAGCGATGCGGCGCACAATCGACCAGCCGAGCCCGCAGCCTGACTCGTCGGAGCCGACGATACGAAAAAACCGCTCACCCAGTCTCGACTGCTGCTCTGCCGAGAGACCGGGCCCGCTATCCTCCAGGGTAATCGATGGCGCTCCGTTGTTCCCGAGGGTTAACAGGATGCACGCTCCCGGAGGGCTATACCGGATCGCGTTGTCGAGCAAATTGCGAAGCAGCACGCCTAACAATGCCGGCTGACTCTGGATCAAACACGGACCGGCGGAATTCATCTCGATCCGCTGTCTCTTGGCGAGCGCTTGCGGCGCCAGCTCGGCCATAACGCCGCGGGCCAGATCGTCGAGATCGATCGGTTCGGACAAGGCGCTGGCACTGCTTTCGAATCGGGCAAGGGTGAGGAGTTGTTCGATCAAATGGGTTACCCGGTCGCATCCCGTGAGCAGCGCTTTCAAGCTGTGTTCGCGTTCAGTGTCGTTTGCAGTGCCGATCGCTGCTTGAGCATGCGCGCGAATAGCGGCCAGCGGCGTTCTGAGTTCGTGCGCCGCATCGGCGGTGAAACGGCGCTCATTGTCGAGCACGGCGTGGACGCGCGCAAAGAGCGCGTTTAGTTCCGCGACGAGGGGTTGCACTTCGCGTGGGATCTTTGCGATGGGCAAGCTTCCCAAAGATGCGGCCTCTCTGCCGGCCACGGTCTGGCTGAGGTCGTTTAGCGGCCGCAGCGCCGTGCGTACAGCCAGAACAATCAGAGCGCCCAGCGCCGGCAGAGCCACCGCCAGCGGCCAGAGGAGGTTGTGCGTCATGGCCCAGAGGACTTCATCGCGCGCGTCAACTCGCTCACCAATAAGGATGCGGTTGTCTGAATGCCTGCCCGAAGCCGCGAAGACGCGCCAGCGCACTCCGTCGATATTGACCGTGGAGAAACCGTTGGAGCGACTCGACAGGGGCGAGTGCGGCGCCATTGATGATTTCACCGCCAAGCGGTTATGGGACCAAATCTGAAATGCGACCCGCTGCTCGGGGCGGCGCCCTCGTGGGATCTCCGGCAGCTCAAAGTCATCGTCGTCGAACTCGGCGCCCTCCCGCACGACGAGCAACGCCGCGGACTCGGCGAGATGCTCATCCAAAAGCTCGTTTAGTTCTTGGCGCGCATCGAACCAGGAGGTGACCGCGACGGTGGACCAGACCGCGAGCAGCGCTGCAAGTACCCAAATCAAGAGCCGCCGCTGCAGCGAGCCTGCGCCTAAATCTCTTACAAAATTTCTCACGTTTCAGAGGAGGCGGGCTGGCGAGTCAACGCATAGCCAACACCGCGCACGGTCTGTATGAAGCCGGCCCCGAGCTTGCGTCGCAGGTGATGGACGTGAACTTCGATGGCATTGCTTTCGATCTCCTGTCCCCAGCTATACAGTTGCCGTTCGAGTTGCGCTCTGGTCACGACGCGGCTCGGATTGAGCATCAAAACGTGCAGCAGATCAAACTCGCGCGTATATAGATCCACCGGCTTGCCACGACACGTCACGGTCCGGGTGGCAGGGCACAGCTCGACTTCGGCAACCCGTAGGATCGGGACTGGTAGTCCATGGGCGCGGCGCACAAGCGCGCGAAGGCGGGCGCTCAACTCGCTCAGATCGACCGGTTTGATCACGTAATCATCGGCTCCGGAATCGAGCCCCTGGATCCGCTGGGCAACGGCATCCCGCGCGGTCAGCACCAACACCGGCAGGGCCTTCCCCCGCTTGCGTGTCTGGCGCAGGACATCAAGGCCGTCCTTGAGCGGTAGCCCGAGATCGAGGACGACAGCATCATATTCTTCATC
>Ga0307410_10000992_pt1 | contig 12253 bp, 7 predicted proteins | sample 322Ometagenome_3_FD_203707 | JGI IMG/M metagenome (GOLD analysis project Ga0307410, IMG submission 203707) | Maize rhizosphere microbial communities from greenhouse at UC Davis, California, United States - 322HYB-O-3 | ecosystem: Host-associated > Plants > Roots > Rhizosphere > Soil | place...
GCGCAACGGCGCCGGCAAGAGCACGCTGCTGCGCGTCGTCACGGGCGAGCTGGCCCCCGACGACGGCGCGGTGGTGCGCGAGCAGCGCATGCGCGTCGCCCGGCTGCAGCAGGACCTGCCGCCCGACCAGCCGGGCACGGTCTTCGAGGTGGTGGCCGCGGGCCTGGGCGAGATGGGCGCGGTGCTGGCCGAGTACCACGAGGTGAGCCACCGGCTGGCCGACGTCCATGGGAAGGACGAGGAGCCCGCGCTGCTGGCGCGGCTCGACCGGCTGCACCGCCGCATCGACGCCATCGACGGGTGGCGCCTGCACCAGCGCACCGAGACCGTCGTGCAGCACCTCGATCTCGACCCCGAGCGCCCCTTCGCCGAGCTCTCGGGCGGGCTGCAGCGCCGGGCCCTCCTCGCGCGCGCCCTCGTGAGCGAGCCCGACCTGCTGCTGCTCGACGAGCCCACCAACCACCTCGACATCGAGAGCATCCGCTGGCTCGAGGAGTTCCTGCTGCAGGAGGGACGCACGCTGCTCTTCGTCACGCACGACCGCGCCTTCCTGCGCCGGCTCGCCACCCGCATCGTGGAGCTCGACCGCGGGCGGCTCCACGACTGGGCCTGCGACTACGACACCTTCCTCGCCCGGCGCGAGGAGGTGCTGGCGGCGGAGCAGAAGCAGTGGGAGGCGTTCGACCGGCGGCTGGCGGAGGAGGAGGTGTGGATCCGGAAGGGGATCCAGGCGCGCCGCACGCGCAACGAGGGCCGCGTGCGCCGGCTGGAGCAGATGCGCCGCGAGCGCAGCGAGCGCCGCCAGCGCACCGGCACGGTGCGCATGCAGGTGCAGGAGGCCGAGCGCTCGGGCCGGCTCGTCATCGAGGCGGAGCGGGTGAGCTTCGCCTACGACGGCAGGCCGATCCTGCGCGACTTCTCGACCACCGTGGCGCGCGGCGACCGCATCGGCATCATCGGCCCCAACGGCTCCGGGAAGACGACGCTGCTGCGCGTCCTCCTGGGCGACCTGGCGCCCGACGCGGGCGAGGTGCGGCACGGCACCAACCTCGAGATCGCCTACTTCGACCAGCTGCGCGCGCAGCTCGACCCCGACGCGAGCGTGCAGGACAACGTGGCGCACGGCGCCGACACGGTCGTCATCAACGGCGAGCGGCGGCACGTCCTCTCCTGGCTCGGCGACTTCCTCTTCACCCCCGAGCGCGTGCGGCAGCCGGTGCGCAGCCTCTCCGGCGGCGAGCGCAACCGGCTGCTGCTGGCCAAGCTCTTCACGCGGCAGTTCAACGTGCTCGTGATGGACGAGCCGACCAACGACCTCGACCTCGAGACGCTCGACCTGCTCGAGGAGCTGCTGCTCGACTACGAGGGCACGCTGCTGCTCGTGAGCCACGACCGCGACTTCCTCGACCAGGTGGTCACGCAGACGCTGGTGCTCGAGGGCGACGGCATGGTGGGCGAGTACGTGGGCGGCTACAGCGACTGGGCGCGGATCCGGGACACGCGGGCCGCCGCGGCGCCCGCGCCAGCGCCCGCACCGGCCCGGAAGCCTGCGGCCGCCGCGAGCCCATCGGGCGCGGACGACCGGCCGAAGAAGCTCACCTGGAAGGAGCAGCGCGAGCTGGAGGAGCTGCCCGCGCGCATCGAGGCGCTCGAGGAGGAGCAGCGCGCCCTGCACGCCACGCTGGCCGACCCCGCCTTCTACCGCTCGACGGGCACCGCCGTCGCCGACGCGACCACGCGCCTGCAGACGGTGGAGCGGGAGGTCGGGGAGGCCTACGCCCGCTGGGAGGCGCTCTCGGAACGGGCCGGCGGCTGACGGGCCCGGACGGCGGCCCGGGTAACGGCCGCCGCGCCGGCCGGGTGAGCCGCGTTACGGCAGCCGGAGGTGCCGACCCGCTATCGTGGCCCTCGTCCCGTACCCGGCAGGAATACCGATGGCGAAGCTGAAGAAGCGTGCCGTACGCGTGTTGCGCGACTACGTGGGCTGGGCACAGGCGCTGCGGCGCGCCACGCCGGCGGGGGCGCAGGAGGCCCACGGCGGCGCCGAGAGCAACGGGGGCGAGCCCGGCCCCGACGGCGTGCGCCTCTACCGGCTGGTCGCCCTCGAGGCGGCGCTGGAGGGATGGGAAGAGCTGAAGGGCAGGGACGAGACGCTCGACATGCTCCTCGACATGGAGGAGCACCGCACGACGCTCTGCCGTCTCGCCCGCCGGGCGCGCCGCTTCCGCCGCAAGGGGCTGGGTCGCGACCGGGGCGCGTGGACCCCTGACCTCGAGCGCTGGGCGGACGACGTGAGCGACGCACTGGCGGCGGCGCTCGAATCCGCGGAGCGCCAGGCGGAGCGTCAGAAGGAGAGCGAGGAGGTCGAGCAGGAGGAGATCGCCGCGGCGCACCCGTAGCGGCCACGCGGCACGACCCTGCCGTCGCACGAACGACGCCCGATCCGGACGAATCCGGGATCGGGCGTCGCCGGTTTCCCCTCACCGCAGCGTCCGCACCGCCTCCAGCATCGCCACCAGCTGCTTCAGCCGCGCCTCGCCGAGGACGGCGAACTGCCGCTCGTGCAGGTCGGCGAGATGCCGGTCGAGGCTGCCGACCACCCGCTGCCCCTCGGCGGTGAGGCGGGCGCGCACGACGCGGCGGTCGTCCTCGTCGCGCTCGCGGCGCACCAGGCCCCGGCGGTCGAGCCGGTCGAGCAGGCGGGTGACGTCGGGCTCGCGGGCGAGGAGCCGGCGGCCGAGGTCGCCGCAGGGGAGGCCGTGCTGGCTGGCATCGCGCAGCAGACGCAGCACCTCGTACTGCGTGGGCGTCAGCTCGACCGGGGCGAGGGCCTCGGCGTAGTCGTCCCGGAGGGCGTCGGCGGCGCGGAGCAGGGCGGCGTAGGCCTGGGCGGCGGGGCCGGGCACGGGCATGACGGCAGTTCCTCGTTCGAACAGATGATTTCGGCGGTGCAAACGGGCCACTTGGAGAGCGAATCCCGGGAAATAATACGTTTCAGACGAATATTGTGCAAACGAATGAAGTTGGCGCGCATGCGCCCCGCGCGTTACTGTGAGCCATCGCCGCCGGGTACCCGCCGCCCGCGCCGGCCGTCCCGCCCAACTCCGCACGGAGGCCCCTGTGACGCACTTCGCTCCCCCGACGCGCCCCGGCTTCGGCGCCGGCTACGCCGGCTCCGGCGGCGGCAACGGCTCCAACGGGCACCACGCCGCGCACGAGCGCATCGACAGCATCTTCGCCAGCGACGTCTTCAGCCGGCGGGTCATGCGCCAGCGGCTGCCGAAGGACATCTACAAGAGCCTGGTCCGCACCATCGACGCCGGCGAGACGCTCGACCCGAAGGTGGCCGACGCCGTCGCCGCGACGATGAAGGACTGGGCCATCGAGCACGGCGCCACGCACTTCACGCACTGGTTCCAGCCCCTCACCGGGCTCACGGCCGAGAAGCACGACTCGCTCATCTCGCCCGACGGGCAGGGGGGCGTGATCTACAACTTCTCGGGCAGCGAGCTGGTGCAGGGCGAGCCCGACGCGAGCAGCTTCCCCTCGGGCGGCCTCCGCGCCACCTTCGAGGCCCGCGGCTACACGGCGTGGGACCCGACGAGCCCCGCCTTCCTCATGCGCGGCGAGAACGGCGTCGTCACCCTCTGCATCCCGACGGTCTTCGTCAGCTGGACGGGCGAGGCGCTCGACACCAAGCTCCCGCTGCTGCGCTCGGTCGAGGCGATCTCGAAGCAGGCGATGCGCATCCTGCGGGTCTTCGGCACCGACGCCGGCGTGGGCCGCATCTTCTGCACCATCGGCCCCGAGCAGGAGTACTTCCTGGTCGACCGCGAGCTCTTCTTCAAGCGGCCCGACCTGGTCACCTGCGAGCGCACCCTCTTCGGCGCGCGGCCGCCGAAGGGCCAGCAGCTCGAGGACCACTACTTCGGCACCATCCCGCCGCGGGTGCTCGCCTTCATGGCCGACGCGGAGCGCGAGCTCTACCGCCTGGGCGTGCCGGTGAAGACGCGCCACAACGAGGTGGCGCCGGGCCAGTACGAGATCGCCCCGCTCTTCGAGTCGAGCCAGCTCGCCTGCGACCACCAGATGCTGCTGATGGAGACGCTGAAGCGCGTCGCCCCGCGCTACGGCCTCCAGGTGCTGCTGCACGAGAAGCCGTTCGCCGGCGTCAACGGCTCGGGCAAGCACGTCAACTGGTCGATGTCGACCGACACCGGCGTCAACCTGCTCGACCCGCAGGACGAGACGCACACGAACCTGCAGTTCATCACCTTCCTCACCGCGGTGATCCGCGCGGTCGACCTCCACGGCGACCTGCTGCGCGCCTCGATCGCCGCGGCGGGCAACGACCACCGCCTCGGCGCCAACGAGGCCCCGCCGGCGATCATCTCGATGTTCCTCGGCGACATGCTCGCCGACATCCTCGAGCAGGTCGAGCAGGGGATGCCGAAGCGCACGCTGCGCGGCGGCACGATCGACATGGGCGCCCGCTCGCTGCCGCAGCTGCCGCGCGCCGCCGGCGACCGCAACCGCACCAGCCCGTTCGCCTTCACCGGCAACAAGTTCGAGTTCCGCGCCGTGGGCTCGTCGGCCTCGATCGCCTGGCCGTCGACGGTGCTCAACGTGATCGTGGCCGAGTCGCTCGACCACATCGCCACGGAGCTGGAGAAGGCCGCCGGCAAGGGCGCCACCGCCAAGGACCCGGCGAAGCTGCAGGCCGCGGTGATCAAGGTGCTGCAGGACATCATCGCCGAGCACAAGCGCGTCGTCTTCAACGGCGACGGCTACTCGAGCGAGTGGCACGAGGAGGCCGAGCGCCGCGGGCTGGCCAACCTGAAGGACTCGGTCGCCGCCTTCCCGGTGCTCAAGGCCAAGAAGACCACCGACCTGTTCAAGAAGTACGGCGTGCTGACCAAGGTCGAGGTCGAGAGCCGCATGCACATCGCGGTCGAGAAGTGGGTGAAGCAGCTCCAGATCGAGGCCGAGACGATGGTGGCGATGGCGCGCGGGCTGATCCTGCCGGCCGTGCTCAAGCACCAGGCGCTGCTGGCCGACGCGGTGGCCAGCGTCGAGGGCGCCGGTCTGGAGGACCCCGAGACGATGGAGCAGCTGCGCGAGTTCATCGGCACCGCCGGCCGGCTCCGCCGCGCCATGACGGCGCTGGAGGAGGCCTGCAGCCACCACGACGACGATCCCCTGAAGCACGCCCAGCACATCAACGCCAAGGTGCGCCCGGCCATGGCCGAGCTGCGCCGGGTGGCCGACCAGCTGGAGGCGACCGTGGCGGCGGAGTTCTGGACGCTGCCGACCTACCGGGAGCTGCTGCTGCTGAAGTGACGACGGCGCAGGGACTTAGGTGAAGGCACCGGGGCGCGGGAACCTTTCCCGCGCCCCGGTGTTATTATGCCTGTTCCGCCCTATGTTCCACCGCATGCCAAGGAGGTGATCCATTGTCTAGTGAGAGTTGCATCCCGAGCTCGTACCGGGCAAGCGATCGCCTGGCCCGCTAAGCCAGAACGATTGTCCTGACACCGAGCCGTTCAGGCGATTCGCCCGAGCTCGATGCCAACCGCCGCGCCGCCGTCCTTCGGGATGGCGGCGCGGTCTGGTTTTCGGAGACCATTTGACGCCGGCGGCCGCGTACTCGCCCGTTCGGGCGGTGGCGCTTTCGGAGAACCTACGGGATATTGGAAGGCAGTCGCAGAACCGTTTCCCGGTGACGAACGGAGGCGCCATGTCCTCCCCGATCGCAGCCCGTCCGCGCCTGGCCCGCGTGCTCGACACGCAGGTCGCGGCCATCCTCGCCTATTACGTCCTCCTCTTCGCCGGGGCCGAGCTGCTGGTGCGCTTCGTCCCCGGGGCCGACGCGTTCTTCAACGCCGCGCTGCAGCCCGCCAGCGACGCCTTCCCCTTCGATCCGGCCGCCCCCGCGGCCGCCCCGGCCGCCGGCGCCCTGCCGGTGGGCGCGACCTCGCTGCTCGAGGGGCCGGCCGGCGTCGCGCTGACGGCGCTGCTCGTGATGGGATGCGCCTGCCTGCTCATGCTGCCGGTGGCGTGGGTCTACACGCAGACGCGCCAGCGGAAGGGCTTCCGGCAGTCGGTGGTGCAGACGCTCATCATCCTCCCGCTGGTCGTGGCCGGCGTGGCGATCCTGGTGAAGAACAGCGTGGCGCTGGCCTTCAGTCTCGGCGGCATCGTCGGCGCGGTCAGCTTCCGCAACACGCTGCGCGACACGAAGGACGCGATCTACATCTTCCTCTCCATCGGCGTGGGGCTCGCCGCCGGCATCCAGGCGATGGGCGTGGCGGCCGCGCTCTCCTTCGGCTTCAACGTCGTCGCGCTCCTGCTCTGGTACACCGACTTCGGCCGCTCGCCGGCGGGGCTGCGCGGGCACCCGGCGCGGCTGCGCCTGCAGCGCGCGCTCGAGCAGCCGGCGCGCACGCAGACGTTCGTCGCGGAGATCGACCGCGAGATCCTGCGCTCCCTCGGCCCCGAGCAGCTCGACGCGCTGGCCGAGCGCGCGCGGCGGCGGCGGCGGAAGGCCGGGGCCGAGGCCGCCGACCAGTCGTCGGGCGACACGGGCCACGTGTCGGATCCCGGTGCCGCGGCCGTCAGCGGGGAGGTGGTGAACAGCGGCGCGCGCAACGGCAGGCTCGGCGCCAACGGCAAGCCGGGCGGCAAGGGGGACGCGAAGGACGAGCCGAAAGCGACCCCGCTCCGCCTGCGCCTGGCGGTCGCCGGGCCGCTGGAGCCGGCGCGGCACGCCGTCGAGGCGGCGCTGGAGCGGCTGGCGAAGCGCTGGGAGCCGGTGGGCACGCTGCCGGGGCCGGCGGGCGGCTACCGGCTCGAGTACCGGGTGCGCGCGCGCAAGCGCATGCCCGCGGCGGAGCTGGCGCGGGTGCTGCGCGAGGAGGTCGAGCCGTTCGTGACGGACCTCGACCTGGACCGGGGCTAGGAGCGCGCGACGATGGCCGACCAGGCGACCCGGGTGCGCAACGCGCTGAAGCCCCGCTACGAGATCCTCGACGTGGCGGGGCGCGGCGGCATGGCCACCGTCTACCGCGCGCGCGACACGCGCTACGACCGCATCGTCGCGGTGAAGGTGCTCAACGACGTGCTCTGCGCCATGTGCGACACGCCGGCGGCGGAGCGCTTCCTGCGCGAGATCGGCATCACCGCCCGCCTGCAGCATCCGCACATCCTGCCGCTGCTCGACTCGGGCTCGACGAAGCGCCTCATCTGGGCGGTGATGCCCTTCGTCGAGGGCGAGACGCTGCGCGCGCACCTGCAGAAGGGGGGCGCGCTGCCGGTGCCGGAGGCGCTGCTCATCGCGCGCGAGGCGGCCGAGGCGCTGGACCACGCGCACCGCCGGGGCGTGGTGCACCGCGACATCAAGCCCGAGAACCTCCTCCTCTCCGACGGCCACGCGGTGGTCGCCGACTTCGGCATCGCGCGAGCGCTCGGCGTCGCGGGCGCGCACCAGCTCACGGGACAGGGCGCCACCCTCGGCACCCTCGCCTACATGAGCCCCGAGCAGGCCGCGGGCGACGCCGACATCGGCCCCGCGAGCGACGTCTACAGCCTCGGCTGCGTCCTCTACGAGATGGTGACCGGGCAGATGGCCTTCGGCGGCGCGACGATCAGCGAGGTCGTGGCGCGCCAGCAGGCGGGGCGGCCGACGCCGATCGCCGCGCTGCGGCCCGAGGTGCCGCCGGGCGTGATCGCCTGCGTCGAGCGCGCCATGGCGCGCAGTCCCGGCGACCGCTTCGCTTCGGCGGCCGAGATGGCCGAGCGGCTGCGCGCGCTCCTGGGCGAGCCCGCGCGCGATCCGCTCACGCGCACGCCGTCCGGCGAGTTCCCGGGAAGGCCGGCCGGCCGCGGCAACGGCACGCGCTGGCTGGTGGGCGCCGCGGCCGCCGCGCTCGTGGCCCTCGGCGCCACCACCATGTGGACCCGCCGCGCCCACGCCCCCGCCGCCGGCGACACCGACGCCGCCGGCCCGGTGGCCGCCACGGAGACCGGGGCGCTCTCGATGAGCGACGCGTCGGTGGCGGTGCTGCCGCTCTCGGTGCGCGGCACGAGCACCGAGGACCGCTACCTGGGCGAGGGACTCACCGAGGAGATCATCGCGCAGCTGGCGCAGGTGCCGGGGCTCAAGGTCATCTCGCGCACCTCGGTCGTGGCGCTGCGCGACGCGCGGCTCACCACGCCGCAGATCGCCGAGACGCTGGGCGTGCGGCACGTGCTCGAGGGCTCGCTGCAGCGCGCGGGGCGCATGGTGCAGACGCGGGTGCAGCTGGTCGACGCGCGCACCGACGCGACGATCTGGCAGCAGGAGTTCGAGAGCCCCGACTCCAACCTCTTCCAGCTGCAGGACACGGTGGCGCGCCAGGTGGCCACCGCGCTCGTGGCCCGCGTGACCGGGGGCCGGCGCGACAGCGGCGGGATGGCCGCCGCGATGACGTCGGCGGTGACGTCGATGGGCGGCCGCGCCGGCACCAACCGGCCCGCCGCCTATCAGGCGTACCTGCGCGGCCACTACTGGCTCGACCGGCCGACGCCCGAGGGGCTCGGCAACGCGATCGCCGCCTTCGGCGAGGCGACCCGGCTCGACAGCGCCTACGCCGACGCCTGGGCGGGGCTCTCGGCGGCGCACACCTCGCGCGTCATCTACGGCTACCCCGGCCGCGAGGATCCCTACACCGAGCTCGCGCGCGGACTGCTGCTGGCCGAGCGCGCGGTGGCGCTCGACTCCACGTCGCCGCACGCCTGGCACGCGCTGGGCGACGCGCACTTCACCGGCGGCTGGCCCGACTCGGTCGTGCGGCGCGACATGCTGCGCAGCGTGCGCGCGCAGGCGCCCGGGCACGAGGGCAGCATGGCGCTCGCCTTCGTGGTGGGCCGCGAGGGGCGGGGCGACAGCGCCGTGGCGATGGCGCGCCGCGCGCTCGCCCGCGATCCGCTCTCGCAGGCGGCGCAGCACTCGCTGCTGGTGCTCGCCATCCAGGGACGGCGCCACGAGGTGGCGCGCGCCCAGGCGGCGCGCTTGGTGCGCGCCTCGCCGAGGGATCCGGTGACGCTCACACTCGCCGCCTACGCCGCGCTCTTCGCCGGCGACACGCGCTGGTGCGCCGAGCACGCGCCGCCGGGCGCCGCGGTGCGCGCCTCGTGCCTGCACACCCTGGGGCGCCGCGCCGAGGCGGCCGCGGTGGCCGACTCGATCACGCGGCAGCTGGAGGGCGAGCGGTACCAGCTGATCCACCAGTTCCTCGATCTCGCCGGCTACCACGCATGGACGGGCGACCCCGCCGGCGCGGTGCGCTGGCTCGAGCGCTCCGCGGCCCACTCGCCGGTGCTGCAGCGCTGGCTGCTCGACGCCGAGCTCTTCGATCCGGTGCGGCAGTCGCCCGTCTTCCGCGAGGGGCTCGCCCGCGTGGAGCTGGGCATCCGCGAGCGCATCCAGGCGCGCGCCGCCATGCTCGCGCGCACGAACACGCTGACGGAGACCCCATGACGCGCCCCTGGCTGGTGCTGGCGCTCGCCGTGCTGCCCTGCGGCGCGCGCCCGCTCCCGGCGCAGTCGGACGGGCCGCCGCGCGTGCCCGCCGATTCCGTCCGCATCGTCACGAGCGACATCCCGAACTTCTGGCGCGCCTGGGATCGCGCGCAGGGGCGGGACAGCGCGGCCCGGGTGCGCGCTTTCGAGGAGCTGTACCTGCGCCCGGGGTCGCCGGGGCTGCGCGACTGGACGCGGGTACGTCTGATGGAATGGAAGCCGGTGCGCGCACGGATGGTCGCGGCGGGATGGAGCGGCGAGTGGCTCGACAGCGTGCGCCGCGCCCCGCGCGACACGCCGGGGCGCGACAGCCTCGAGCGCGTCATCGTCCCCTTCGCCAGGCAGTCGGGAGCGGAGGCGCTGGTGCAGGCGATCGCGCGCGCGCCGCGCTACTACGCCGACATCCGCGCGCGCACGCTGGCCGTCGACACCGCGCGGCAGGTGACGGCCGAGATCCGCCGAGGGCTTCGCCGGCTCGACTCGCTCCACCCCGGCGCGCGCTTCCCGCACGTCTACTTCCTCATCGGCACCCTGAGCACCGGCGGCACGGTGGGCCCGCACGGACTGCTGATCGGCACCGAGCAGTACGGCGGCGGCCCGGCCACCCCGCGCGACGAGCTGCCCGGCTTCTTCGCCGAGATCCTGGCGTCGCACACCTTCGAGAAGCTGCCCGGGCTCGTGGTGCACGAGGCCGTGCACTCGCTGCAGCCCGAGCGCCGGCCGGCCACGCTGCTCGAGGCGGTGCTGCACGAGGGCGTGGCCGACTTCGTGAGCGAGCTGGCGGTGGGGCCGTGGCACGGCGACACGCCGCGCCAGCGCTGGGGCCGCGCGCACGAGCGCGAGGTGTGGCTGGACTTCCGCGACGAGATGCGCACCCCGCCCGACTCGACGATGCGGACCTGGATGTACAACGGGATGGTGCCGGCGCCCGCGAACCACGGCGCGCTCGACATCGGCTACTGGGTGGGGTACGCGATCGCGAAGGCCTACTGGGAGCGCGCGGGCGGGAACGGACAGCGCACCGCGCTGCGCGAGCTGATCCTGCTGCCCGATGCCGAGCGGCTGCTGCGCGAGAGCGGGTACGACGAGCGGTGGGGCGCCGGAGCGGGCGCTAGCGCCGGGGGGAGTAGGCGCTGAGCGTGGGCCGACGGGTGCCGGCCTCGTCGGCCACGAGGAGGGTGCCGTCGCGGAGCACCACGAGTCCCTCGGGCTGGCGGTGGAAGGAGGCGCCGAGCCGCCCGCCGCGGCGCAGCTGCCCCGTGGGCCCGATCTGCGCCCACGCGTTCTCGGGCCCCGCCACCATGACCCAGCCGGAGCCGTCGGGGAGGCGGGCGAGCGCGGAGGCGCCGAAGGCGCGGGCACCGGTGACGCGCGCGAGCGACGTGTAGGGCACGGCGAAGCGCGGCCGCGCGTCGAGCCGGCGCGCGGCCGGGTCCCACGCCACCGCCACCACGTGCCCGCGCCACGCGGCGAGCCGAGGCGTCTTGCAGAGCAGCACGAATCGGCGCGGGCCCGGGTCCCACGCGAGCCCCTCCACCTCGCAGGCGCGCGCGAGTCCGGTGTCGTGCCGGGTGGCGGTGCCGTCCTCGAGGCGCGTCTCGTAGAGCAGGCCGTCGCTCGTCGCCAGCCAGACGGTTCCGTCCACCACTGCGATGTCCTCGAAGTCGCCGCGCAGCGCGCCGCCGGCGCCGCCGGCGGATTTCCCGCCGCCGTCCTTCTTCCCCTTCTTCCCGTCCCCCTTCTTGCTCTTGCCCTCGCCGCCGCCACTTCCGACGTCCGCGCCGCCGCGGATGGTCCAGCTGCGCGCGATGGCGCCGGTGCGCGGATCCACCTCGTGCACGACCGCCGCCTCGTCGCCGTGCGCGAGCAGGCGGCCCTGGGCGTCGACGGCGAGCCCGCTCACCTCCGTGAGCTCGCGCGGGAGCACGATCTGCCGGGCGGGCGGCGAGCTCAGGTCGTACTGCAGGAGGGCGGCGGCACCGGCGGCGGCAGCGAGCAGGGAGGCGAGCAGCGGGAGAGCGGACGCGTACGGCATGGTCCTACGCTAACAGGATCAGCGCGCGACGGCCACCAGTCCGGCCGGCACCTTCCGGAGGCCGCGCCAGGTGTGGGTCTCGTCGGCCTCGCGCACGAGCAGCTGGCTCGAGAGCCCGCCGTCGAGCAGCATCGCGCGGCCGGCGCCGAGCGCGCCCATGAGGGCGGCCATCTCGGGGGTGGTGAGGCCGAACGGGAGGTTGGAGAGCACGCCGCCGAGACCCTCGAAGCGCGTGAGCGCCACGAGGATGCGGCCGTCGCGCGTGGTGCCGACGGCGAGGCGCGCGTCGCGGTGGGTGATGCTCACCCCGCGGCCGGCCTCGCGCAGCGGGGCCGGCACCACGCCGTCCTCCAGCAGCACGGCCGGGTAGCTCTGGAAGGCGGTCTCGATGCCGCGCCCCCGGCGGAGCTCGTCCAGGCTGTCGACGGGGACGATGCGCGCGCGGCCCGCCGAGTCGACGACGAGCGCCGGGGCGAGCGGCCCGGGGCCGGGGGGCCGGCGCTCGACGCCGTCCTGCACCACCCAGCCCCAGGGCCCGCGGCCGTCGAACTGACCGGCGTTGAGCGCCACCAGCGCCTCGGCCGGCGCGTCGTCGACCGACCAGCGGTTGGGTCGGTTGAGCGGGTCGCCGTCGTAGACCAGCCGCAGGCGCACCTTCGC
>Ga0307410_10000993_pt1 | contig 12252 bp, 13 predicted proteins | sample 322Ometagenome_3_FD_203707 | JGI IMG/M metagenome (GOLD analysis project Ga0307410, IMG submission 203707) | Maize rhizosphere microbial communities from greenhouse at UC Davis, California, United States - 322HYB-O-3 | ecosystem: Host-associated > Plants > Roots > Rhizosphere > Soil | place...
CGTCGGGATGGACAAGCACTACATGAAGGTCGTCTTCGAAGCCGCCGGCCTGCAGGTGGGGCCCTACATCGCAGTGACGGACCGCCAGTGGATCACGGACCCCGAATCCGTCCGCAAACGCGTTGACCTGTTGGGCTACCCCGTGTTCGTCAAGCCTGCCCGGGCAGGATCCTCCATGGGCATCTCCAAGGTGGATTCCCTGGAAGGCCTGGACGCGGCCATTGAAGCGGCCCGCGAGCACGACCTCAAACTGGTGATCGAAGCCGGAATAGTCGGGCGCGAAATTGAATGCGCCGTGCTCGAAGGACGCGGCACGGAACCTCCGCGGACCTCCATGCCGGGAGAGATCGCCGTGGCGGCGGGGGAGCACGAGTTCTATGACTTCAATGCAAAATACGTGGAGGACGACGCCGCCTCGCTGAGCTGCCCGGCCGACATCCCCGATGAGGCAATTGCCCGGGTCCGCGAGCTGTCCGCTGCTGCCTTCGACGCTGTCGGGGCCGAAGGCCTGAGCCGGGTGGACTTCTTCTACACTCCGGACGGCGAACTGATCATCAACGAGATCAACACCATGCCCGGGTTCACGCCGAAAAGCATGTACCCGCAGATGTGGGCTGCTTCGGGGCTGGGCTACGCGGACCTCATCGATGAACTGATCTACCTGGCGTTGAACCGGAAGACCGGGCTGCGCTAACCGCCGTCGCGGCTGGCTATTGCTGCTGCCGTCGCGGCTGGCTGCCGGCCGCTGTCCTATTGGCCGGTGGGCAGGTTCTGCAGCTCTTCCTGGCCCACACAGTTCCTGGTGGCCCTGATCTTCCCGGCCGCGGCCGAGAGTTCAGCCAGCACGGTGGCGGAACTGATCTGGTCCGGGTCCATGAGGATCTCCGTGGCCGGTTCGCGGCCGAAGGTTGTCAGCGTCCATACCGGGTCGCCTTCCTTGATGACCCAGTCAATGCCGTTGACGCTGACGCAACGGTCGGTGGTGGGGCCGGGAACATTGACCCCGCAGCGCAGGATCACCTTGGACGGATCGCCCCAGGCAGCGGTTGCCTGGCTGTTGGTCTTCCGCAGCCCCGCATCACCCATAGTGTCCGGGAGGGCCACCATCATCGGGGCGCAGGCAGGGTTGGCCGCATCCTTGGCCGGTGCCACATCCACCACCGGAGCGCATCCGCTGATGGCCAGCACCGCCGCCGCCGTTGCCGGCAGGAGAAGCGAACGGATGGAGACCGGGGTGCGGAGCTGGTGCATTCTTTAAGCCTATCCCGGCTGGATGTCAGTCCCGGACTGTAGCGTAGTGGTGTGCCTGAATCTCACCTCACCGTCGCCGGACTTTCCGAATCCCAACTCCTTGCCAGGATCTTCCCGCGCCTGAACAACGGCCCCGCGGACACTACGGCGCTCCTGCTCGGCCCCGGGGACGACGCCGCCATTGTGGCCGCCCCGGACGGGCGGACGGTGGTGAGCATTGATACCCAGGTGGTGGACCAGGATTTCCGGCTGCTATGGCGCAACGGATACCGGACCACGGGCTTCGACGTCGGCTGGAAGGCCGCGGCGCAGAACCTCAGCGACATCAACGCCATGGGTGCGCGGTCCACCTCCATGGTGGTGAGCCTGACCCTGCCGCCGGAGACGCCCGTTTCCTGGGTGGAAGATTTCGCGGACGGACTATCGCATGCCATTCGCGACCTTGGCGCCGCAGGGTGTTCCGTGGCCGGAGGGGACCTGGGCCGGGGCCGCGAATTGGCCGTGACAGTGGCCATCCTGGGCACCCTGGACGGGCGGGATCCGGTCCTTCGCTCGGGTGCCCGCCCCGGCCATACCGTCGCCCTGGCAGGAACGGCCGGGCACGCCGCGGCCGGTCTTGCCCTGCTTGAGTCCGAGGTCGGCGTTGAGCTGTTGACGCCGGAACTGCGGACCATCATGGACAGGCAATGCAGGCCGCTGCCGCCGCTGGCTGCCGGTCCGGCAGCACTCGCCGCCGGGGCCTCGTCCATGATGGATATATCGGATGGCCTGATCCGCGACGGCGGGCGCCTCGCCGCCGCCAGCGGCGTCGTCCTGGACCTCGATCCAGCTGCGTTGAAGCAACTCACGGAGCCGCTGGCCGCGGCCGCAGACGCGGTGGGCGGGGACCCCATGGACTGGGTGCTCGGCGGCGGGGAAGACCATGGACTCCTTGCCACATTCCCGGCGGACGTTCAGCTGCCTCGGGGTTTCGCTGCGATAGGCTCAGTAGAAGCCCTTGCACCAACGGAAAGCACGGGCGTGAAGATAGCGGGCCGGCCCGCGGACACCGTGGGATGGGATCACTTTGCAGACTAAGATTGCCGCCAACGCGCAAGCGATGAAGCGGTGGTTGGGCAAGGCCGAAACAGCGCTCGGGAACCACAGCGACCGCCTCAACGCCATCAATATTTTTCCGGTGGCAGACGGCGACACCGGAACCAACCTGTACCTGACGGTCCGGGCCGCGGCGCAGGCCCTCAGCAGTCCACCTGACGCCGGGTCTGCGTACCAGTCCGGTGCGACTCCGGGCCAGCAGGACGTCGGGGCCGTGCTTGCCCTGGCCGGGCAGGCCGCGATGGAACAGGCCCGCGGCAACTCCGGAACGTTGTTCTCGGTGTTTTTGTGCGCTGCTGCGGAGCCTTTGGCCGGTCACACCCGCCTCAGCTCACCGCTGCTGGCGGCGGCCCTCAACCGGGCCCAGATCCGGGCCTGGTCTGCCCTGAGCGATCCCGTTCCGGGGACCATGCTCTCGGTCATGGAGGCGGCAGCGCGGGCTGCCGCCGGAGTGGACGCCGACCAGAACGGGGACGACAGCAACCATGTGCTGGGGCTTGCCCTGGATGCCGCGGTCGAGGCCGCCCTCGACGCAGTGGTCCGGACCGAGGACCAGTTGGCAGCCCTGCACGAGGCCCACGTGGTGGACGCCGGCGGGGTGGGGATGCTCCTCATCCTGGACTGCCTGCGTTCGGCGGTGCTCGGCGAAGAACTTCAAAGCGAAATGCTGGACGGCCTGCACGGCTACAACGTCCAGGATCCCCACATCCACACAGACATGCCCGACGACGACGGCGTGGAGGTCATGTGCACCATCAGCCTCTCGCCCCTGGATGCGGCCACGCTGCGCCAGCGGCTGGACGAGATGGGCGATTCGGTGATCATGAGCCAGGTGGGTGGCGCCACGGACGCCCACGGAAAATACCGCTGGCGCGTTCACGTCCACGTCCCGGCACCCGAACCGGCCGTCGCACTGATTGGCTCCCTCGGGGAGCCCACGGAAATTTCGGTCAGCCAGCTTGCCCTGCCCCGGGACCCCGGCGGACATGAACGCTGAGCTGGAACTGGGCCTGGAACGCCGCATCGGCAAACGGTCCGCAGCCGTCATTGAGAAACACCTCGGCATCACCACCGTTGGCGGCCTCCTCAACTACTTTCCGCGCCGGTACCTCAACCGCGGCGAACTGACGCCCATCAGCGAGGTTCCGCTGGATGAAGAGGTCACCCTGATCGCACGCGTCGTGTCCAGCAGCACGCGGGCCATGCGTGCACGCCGGGGCACCCTGACCGACGTCGTCATCACGGATGACGCCGGCACCCTGAAAGTCAGCTTTTTCAACGGATTCCGTGCCAAGGCGGAGCTGCTGCCGGGGCGGCGGGCCATTTTCTCCGGGAAGGTCACCCGGTACGGCGGCAGCCTGAGCCTCACCAATCCTGACTTCCAGCTGCTGGACGAGGACCCGGACACCCCCGGCATGGATCCGGAGAAGCTGGCCGCCATGCCCATCCCGGTCTACCCGGCCACAGCCAAGCTCACCAGCTGGTCCATCCAGAAAGTGATCTCCACCCTGCTGGACACGGTTGACCTCGACCTCCTGGACGACCCCCTGCCGGCAGAGGTCTCGGCGCGGGAGAAGTTCCTTCCGGCCGCCCAGGCCTACCGCCTCATCCACGCCCCGCAGGTGCCCGGCGACTGGCAGCGGGCACGGGACCGCTTCAGGTACCAGGAGGCCCTCGTCCTGCAGTCCGCGCTCGCGCGGCGCCGGGCCCAGCTGGCTGCCGAGGAAGCCACCGCCCGCCGGCCGGTCGCAGGCGGACTGCTGACGGCATTCGACCGCCAGCTGCCGTTTACCCTCACCGCCGGACAGGCCGCCGTCGGCAAGACCCTCGCGGAGGAGCTTTCACAGGACAGCCCCATGAACCGGCTCCTCCAGGGGGAGGTGGGATCCGGCAAGACCATCGTTGCCCTGCGCGCCATGCTTCAGGTGGTTGACGCCGGCGGACAGGCCGCCCTCCTGGCACCCACGGAAGTCCTGGCTGCGCAGCACTACGAATCCATCCGCCGGACGCTCGGTCCGCTGTCGCGCGACGGCCTGCTGGGCGGTTCAGGGCCTGACGCCGTCCAGGTCACGCTGCTCACCGGTTCCATGCCCACCGCTGCCCGCAAGCAGGCCATGCTGGACGCGGCGTCAGGCACTGCCGGGATCGTGATCGGGACGCACGCGCTGCTGAGTGACAACGTCTCGTTTTACGATCTCGGGCTGATCGTCGTCGATGAGCAGCACCGGTTCGGAGTGGAGCAGCGCGATGCCCTCCGGGCGAAGGCCAGCAAACCGCCGCACCTGCTGGTCATGACTGCCACGCCCATTCCGAGGACGGTGGCCATGACTGTGTTCGGTGACCTCGAAACATCAGTGCTGGACGAACTCCCCGCCGGCCGTGCCCCGATCACCACGCATGTGGTGGGACTCGCCGAGAATCCGGGCTGGGCAGGCCGCATCTGGTCCCGGTCCCGGGAAGAGATCGATTCCGGCCATCAGGTCTACGTGGTGTGCCCCAAGATCGGAGAGGACGACGACGGCGACTTCAGCCCCGGGGAAGCGGAGCCGTCAGCCGCAGACCTGGAAGGCGACGGACCGGCCCGGGAGCTCGCGTCCGTCACTGCCGTCGTCGAACACCTCCAGGACGAACCGGCGCTGGCCGGCGTTGCCCTGGCGCCGCTGCACGGCAGGCAGGATCCTGTCCTGAAGTCCGCAACCATGGCGTCGTTTACGGCGAATGAAACGAAGCTGCTGGTGTCCACCACCGTGATCGAAGTGGGCGTCGATGTCCACAACGCCACGCTGATGGTCATCCTGGACGCCGACAGGTTCGGCATTTCCCAGCTGCACCAGCTTCGCGGACGGGTGGGCCGGGGCGGATTGCCCGGAACCTGCCTGCTGGTGACCACCCTGGAACCCGGCCATCCCAGCCGCCGCCGGCTGGACGCCGTGGCAGCCACGACCGACGGCTTCGAGTTGTCGCAGGAGGACCTGAAGCTGCGACGCGAGGGCGACATCCTCGGTGCCTCGCAGTCCGGCGGGCGGTCCGCGCTGAAGCTGCTGCGCGTTCTGGAACACGAGGCTGTCATTGCGAAGGCGCGCCAGGATGCGCAGCAGATTGTGGCCCGGGATCCGGACCTGACGGACCACTCCGCGCTTGCCGAGGCAATCGAAGAGTATTTGAACCCTGAGAAGGAGGCATTCCTTGAGCGTGGCTAGTAGTTGGCGAAGGGCTGCAAACGGCAGGACGGCGCTCATATGAGCCGCATCATCGCGGGCGCCGGCGGGGGAATGCCGCTCGCCAGCGTCCCCGGTTCCATGACCCGCCCCACCACTGACCGGGTCAAGGAGGCACTCTTTTCACGGCTTGAGGCGTTCAACGTGGTGGCGGGCGCCCGCGTCCTGGACCTCTATGCGGGCTCCGGCGCGCTGGGCGTGGAAAGCGCCAGCCGGGGGGCGGAGACCGTTGACCTCGTGGAGTTCGACGGCAAAGCGAGCGAGGTCTGCCAGCGCAATGCGGACCTCGTCAACGGGGCAGTGGGACGCAAAGTGGTGTCGGTCCACCGCTCACGGGTGGAGTCCTTCCTTGAAAGGACCGTGCCGGGCACCCTGTGGGACCTCGCGTTCCTGGATCCGCCGTATCCGCTGGATGAGCCGGCCATGGGCGGGGTGCTGGAAGAGTTGTCGCCCTACCTGGCGGAGGGCGCCGTCGTGGTTGTGGAGAGGTCCTCCCGCAGCCCGGAGCCGGCGTGGCCGGCGTCGCTGGAACGGTTCGCTGAGAAGAAATACGGTGAAACCAAGCTGTGGTTCGCCGAACCCGTCGGCGGGGGCAGCTGACTACCCGGAGAGCGCGTCGAGGTCCACTTCGGCCAGCACCCTCGCGGGGTGCGGGCCACGTGCCGTCAGTTCTTCGGTCCATTCCGCAGGCCACGGACCCTGGGTGCCGGTAAGAATGATGTTGCCGGGATGCCGGCCGGCGAACATGCCGGACTCCGCGAACGCGGCAACGCCGGTCATGGCCTGCCGCAACGCTGCCACCTGGCTCCGGACCAGCGTCAGCCCCGGTTCATCGCCCACGTTGACGACCAGCACGCCGCGCGGTGTCAACCTGGCCGCAGCCTCCTCGTAGAACCCGGTGCACGCGATGTGCTCCGGCGCCTCCGGCCCGGAGAAGATATCCAGGATCACGACGTCGAAACGCAGTTCCGCCGGCAGTTCCGCCAGAGCGTCCCGGGCGTCGCCGATCAGGGTGTGCAGCACCGTTCCGGCCGGCATCGGCAGCTGCTGCAGGACGAAGTCCAGCAGTTCGCGCTCGAGCTCCACGGCGTACTGTACGGACCCGGGTCGGGTTGCCTGGATGTAGCGGGCAAGCGTCAGCGCCCCCGCACCGAGATGAAGTGCGTTGACGGGCTCGCCGGCCGGGGCGGCCAGATCCACCACGTGGCCGATCCGGCGGAGGTACTCGTAGAATATTTCGCCCGGCTCGGCGAGGTTCACATGGGACTGCTCTGCCCCGCCGATGCTCAGCACGTAGGCCCCTTCGGTGAAGGCGTCCGGCTCAATCGTTGCGTGCTGGCCGGTGGTCCGGAGGAAACGGGTCCCGGCCGCGGACTGTGGAGGCACCGTCACAGCCTGTCGCGGAGCGTCGCGAGCCGCGATGCCGCCTCTTCGAGGACTTCCGTCTTCTTGCAGAAGGCGAAGCGGAGCAGGCTGCGGGTCCGTTCAGCCCCTTCGGGGTGGCAGAAGACGGGCACCGGAATCGCGGCGACGCCCACCAGGTCCGGAAGCCTCCGGGCCAGGTCCACGGAATCGGAGATCCCCAGGGGAGCCGTGTCCACATTCACGAAGTAGGTTCCCTGTGGCGTGAAGACGTCCAGGCCGGCGGCCTTCAGCCCCTCGCTGAGGATGTCGCGCTTGCGCCTGAGGGTTTCGGAGATTCCCGTGTAGAAGTCGTCCGGAAGGGCGAGCCCGACGGCGATGGCGCCCTGGAACGGCGTGCCGGAGCTGTAGCTCAGGAACTGCTTCACGGTCCTGATGGCGGACACGAGGTGTTCCGGTCCGCTGAGCCAGCCGATCTTCCAACCGGTGAAGGAGAACGTCTTGCCTGCGGAGGATATGGTGACGGTCCGGCCGGCAGCCCCGGGCAGCGTTGCCACGGGGATGTGCCGTTCCCCGAACGTCAGGTGCTCGTACACCTCATCGGTGATGATTACGGCGTCGTGCCTTGCGGCAAGTTCGACGACGCGCTGAAGCACTTCACGCGGAAAAACCGCGCCGGTGGGGTTGTGCGGGTTGTTGATGAGCACCACTTTGGTGCGGCTGCTGAAGGCTGCTTCCAGGGCCGCCATGTCCGGCATGAAATCCGGGGCGAGCAACGGAGCAGTCACGTGCGTGGCTCCGGCCAGCCCGATCACGGCGCCGTAGGAGTCGTAGAACGGTTCGAAGGTAAGCACCTCGTCACCGTGCTCCACCAGGGCCAGCAATGAGGCCGCGATGGCTTCGGTCGCGCCGGTGGTCACGATGATCTCCGTCTCCGGGTCCGGCGCCAGTCCGTAGAACCGCTGCTGGTGGGCTGAAATGGCCTCGCGGAGAGGAAGGATGCCCTTGCCCGGGGCGTACTGGTTTGCGCCGGAGGCGATCGCCGCCTGTGCCGCCGCTTTGATCTCCGCCGGGCCGTCCTCGTCCGGGAAGCCCTGGCCAAGGTTGATGGCGCCGGTACGGACCGCGAGGGTGGTCATCTCCTCGAAGATCGTGACACCCAGCGTGCCGTTGGGTGCCAGCAGGTTGGCTCCCGACGCTGCCCGCTGCCACGGTGCCGGAACTGTTGTGGTCACTGTTTGCCTGCCTGTCGGTTGGTTGCGGGGTTATCTGCCCGCCCGGTGAATTTTTCCATGCCCGCGTAGATCCGGAAGATCCGTCCGCCGATGAAGTCCCATGCCCGGACCGGGAGGATTCCGCGCAGGACTTTTCCAAGGTTGGCCATCGCGGGAGCAATCAACAGCGGGCGGCCTGCCGTCATCGCCCGCCAGGCCCGGCGGACCGCGTCATCCGGAGTCATGAGCGGAGTGAGCAACGGGCCGCGGACACCCGCGAACATACCCGTGGAGATATAGCTGGGGCAGAACGTTGTGACCCGCAGATGCCGGTAGCCCTCCTGCTCCAGTTCGATCCGCAGTGAGTCGCTCCAGCCCACCACGGCCCACTTGGATGCGGCATAGACACTCATCCGCGGGTTTGACACCGTACCGGCGGCAGAGGCGACGTTCAGGATGCGGCGCGGGCGCCCGCCGTCGGCCATCATGGCCGGAAGGAACGCAAGGGTGACATACATCGGCGCCAGCGCGTTGACGTCCATGGTCAATGCGATATCAGGTCCTGGCCGGTGGTCCCAAAACAGGGCGCCGCGCACGATTCCCGCATTGTTAATAAGGAGCGCCAGGGCGCCCTCCGCCTTGCACTCCCGCGCGGCCTCGGCGATGGCTGCCCGGTCCGCAAGATCCACCTGGCGGGCTACGGCACGGGCGCCGAACGCGGCGACCTCGCGGGCAACGTTTTCCAATCCGCCGCCGTCCACATCCCACAGGATCACCACAGTGGCGCCTTCCCTGGCAGCGCGGAGGGCGTGCAGCCGGCCCATGCCCGAAGCGGCGCCGGTGACAAGAACCACGCCCCCTGCAACGGTGAAGGGAATGTTCGACTCGGGCATCCAGTCATGTTATCCCGCTCCACGGATGCGGTAGGTTCGGAACATGAGACGCGCCGTATGCCCAGGCTCCTTCGATCCCATCCACAACGGCCACCTGGAAGTCATCGCCAGGGCAGCCGGGCTCTTTGACGAGGTCATTGTGGCGGTGTCCACGAACTACAACAAGAAGTACCGCTTCACATTGGAGGAGCGGATCGACATGGCACGCGAGACCCTTGCGTCGCTGCGCGGCATCGTGGTGGAGCCGGTGGGGGAGGGCCTGCTGGCTGAATACTGCAGGCAGCGGGGTGTGTCCGCCATTGTGAAGGGCCTTCGCTCCTCGTCGGACTTCGACTACGAGCTCCCGATGGCAACCATGAACCGGCAGCTCAGCGGTGTGGAAACGGTCTTCCTTCCCACCGAGGGCCACTACCTCCATCTGTCGTCAACGCTCATTAAGGAAGTCTTCACCCTGGGCGGCAGCGTGTCGGACTATGTGCCCCGGTCGGTACTGAAACGCCTGCTCGCGGGCGGGTCGTCGCCGGAACAGCCCGGCAGAGGGTAGGCTTGACCGGTACGCAACGGCCCTGCCGGTTTTGCGGCCCATTCCCTGCTTGTCCCGCGGTGCTGAACCGCGCGCCTTTCAGCCGGTTTGAGTCCGTCCGGAAGATCAGGCTAAGATAGTACGTCGGTCATATGTTCAACAGGAGTTCTCATTAAACGAGATGCTAGTTCGCCCTTGGCGTTCGACGTCAAGGACCTCGGACGCAGTCCGGGGAGTATGCGGACACTGACGGAACATGTACCCGCACCAAGGGATCTTGGTGTGGCACTCATTGGCGTGCAGGAAGGCTCGGATGTCGAGCTGGATCTGCGGCTGGAGGCCGTACACGAAGGAATTCTGGTATCAGGAACCGTCCACGTCGAAGTAACCGGCGAATGCGGCCGATGCCTGGATCCCCTTGCGTATGACCTTGAGGTCAATGTGCAAGAACTTTTCTTCTACGAGGACGCCCAGTTCTCCGGTGAAGAAGACGAAGAAGAGCAATATCGAATCGAGCACGATTTAATCGATCTTGAGCCGGTGTTGCGGGACGCAGTTGTAACCATGCTGCCGTTCCAGCCGGTGTGCCGGGAAGACTGCCAGGGCCTTTGTTCCGAATGCGGAATACGCCTGGAAGACGAGCCGGGGCATCACCACGAGGTCGTAGATCCTCGCTGGGCTGCCCTAGCTGACTTGGCTAAGCCTGACCGGCAAAATTGATTTGTAAGTGTTTTTCTAGAGAGAAATGAGTTAGCCGTGGCTGTCCCGAAGCGGAAAATGTCTCGCTCGAATACCCGCGCCCGCCGCTCCCAGTGGAAGGCAACTGCCCCCCACCTGGTGAAGACTGTCGAGAACGGCCAGGTTACCTACAGCCTGCCGCACCAGGCAAAGGTCGTTACCGACTCGGCTGGCACTGCGCTGTTCCTTGAGTACAAGGGCCGCAAGGTCGCGGACGTCTAATCGGCCCACTGGCTGAACATGACGTCTTCAACTGAAGAGCTTTTGAAGCGTCTCGGTGTCTCTATTGACGCCGGGACGCTTCGTCTTGCTCTGACACATCGTTCGTATGCCTACGAAAACGGCGGCATACCCACCAACGAGCGCCTTGAGTTCCTGGGGGATTCCATCCTGGGCTTCTCCGTGACCGATGCCCTGTACCGCGACAACCCTGCCTTGCCTGAGGGTGACCTCGCGAAGCGGCGTTCAGCCGTGGTGAGCACCAGGGCACTTGCCGGAATCGGCCGGAGCCTTGGCATCGGTGACTACATCTACCTGGGACAGGGCGAAAAGCTCACCGACGGTAAGAACAAGGCATCGATCCTTGCCGACACCATGGAAGCGCTCATTGGTGCCACCTACGTGTCCAACGACATCGAGACGGCCCGTCAGCTCGTCATGCGGCTGATCGGTCCGCTGCTTCAGGATGCCGCCGCACTGGGTGCAGGTACCGACTGGAAAACCAGCATCCAGGAGCTGGCGGCCAGCCGCCAGCTGGGCAGTATCTACTACGCAGTGGAGGGCTCAGGCCCGGACCACGCGCGCACCTTCGTTGCCGTGCTTCGCATCGGCGGAACCGATTACGGGCAGGGTGCCGGACGCTCCAAGAAGGAAGCCGAGCAGGAAGCTGCCGCCGATGCCTGGCGGAAGCTATCGGCTAGCGGTACCGCTAGCCTCCCGGCGGAATCCGAAGCCGGTCTCTAGGTTTCCGTGCCCGAACTGCCGGAAGTCGAAGTTGTCCGCCGCGGCCTGGTGAGCTGGGTCCGCGGCAGGACAATCACCTCCGTTGACGTCCTGGACCCGCGCTCCATCCGCCGGCACGCACTCGGTGCCGAAGACTTTGCCGGCAACCTCCAAGGCGCCCGGGTCCTTGACGTGGTGCGCCGCGGGAAGTTCCTCTGGCTCCCGCTCGAGGAGGCGGCGGCGGAAGGGCCCGGCCGTGACGGCGCCGGGAGTGCCGGATCCGGGGGGCCGGCTGTGGCCCTCATGGCGCACCTGGGCATGAGCGGACAGCTGCTAATGCAGGATTCCGGCGTTCCGGACGAAAAGCACCTGAAGATCCGCCTGCGGCTCAGCCCGGTTGACGGCATGCCGGAACAGCTCAGATTCGTGGACCAACGCATCTTCGGCGGGCTGTTCGTCACGTCTCTGGTGCCGACTTCCGACGGCGGACCCGGCGGCCTGGGGGAACTCCCGGCGCCATTCATCGCAGAAGAGGCCTCCCACATTGCCCGGGACCCCCTGGACCCGCATTTTTCCTTCGATTCTTTTTACCGCCGTCTTCGGCTCCGACGGACGGGGCTTAAAAGGGCGCTCCTGGACCAGGGACTGGTCTCCGGCATCGGCAACATTTACGCGGACGAGGCCCTGTGGCGGGCACGACTCCACTACGCACGGCCCACCGACACGCTCCGCCGCGCCGAGGCCATGAGGGTTCTCGACGCCGCCCGCGAGGTCATGCTGGACGCCCTCGCTGCCGGCGGAACCAGCTTTGATTCCCTCTACGTCAACGTCAACGGCGCTTCCGGGTACTTTGACCGGTCCCTCAACGCCTATGGCCGGGAAAACCAGGAGTGTAAGCGCTGCGCTGCTGCAGGGTTAGTGAGCCTCATGAAGCGCGAACAGTTCATGAACCGGTCCTCCTACACCTGCCCCGTCTGCCAGCCGCGTCCCCGCAACGGCCGGTGGTGAGCGGGGAA
>Ga0307410_10000994_pt1 | contig 12250 bp, 21 predicted proteins | sample 322Ometagenome_3_FD_203707 | JGI IMG/M metagenome (GOLD analysis project Ga0307410, IMG submission 203707) | Maize rhizosphere microbial communities from greenhouse at UC Davis, California, United States - 322HYB-O-3 | ecosystem: Host-associated > Plants > Roots > Rhizosphere > Soil | place...
TTTCTTCTGCGGTCTCAGCCCGGAGCTGCTGCTCGTACCTTCGCGCCATAACAAGAAGCCTCTCACATTCACTTGACAATACGACTCGTGAACTACATTCTGTCTCGCGGAAGACAAGCTATCTAGCGAAATTGGGAGCTGCTATCCATGTCTGATTCCGTTTGGCCCGTGGTGGTGGCCGGCGCCGGCCCGGCCGGACTCACTGCCGCAATCACCCTCGCCCGCGCTGGAATCCAGACTTTGGTGCTCAACATCCGGAAGACTGTCCTTTCACATCCACGGGCGACCGTCGTGAGTCTTCGATCTATGGAACTGTTCCGCTCCTGGGGTCTGGAGGACAAGATCTGGGCTGGCGGCGACGAAGTCGAATGGCGCGTGCTCGCGACGACAACGTTGTCGAAGGCGGCCTCCGGCTCCTTGATCGACGTCGGCTACCGGACCACGAGCGAGAGTGCCGTACTCAGCCCGACCCGACCGGCTGCGGTTCCGCAAGATCATTTGGAGACCGTACTGCTCGACCATCTACGAGGACTTGCCACCGCGCATGTCGAGCTTGGAGTCACGGTCGAGGACGTCTGGGAGGCTCAGACCCGGCTTCGACTGAAACTGGGCGACGGAGGCAGCGGGGCAAGCCGAATCCTCCAGACCCGGTACCTGATTCGCGCGGACGGCGCGCGCAGTGTGGTGACGCAGCGGCTGGGCATTCGCGCGTCCGTGACTGAGGATCTGCTTGAGGCGCTCTCGGTGGTTATCCGTGCGCCGCTGTGGGAAGTCGTCGGCACCGCTACGGGATGTACGTGACTGACCTTCCTGCTCCCGGCACGTTCTTCCCCGCGGTCTTCGTCTACTTCAACAACGACGGATACGGGCACGCGGTGACCAACGCACGTCGGCTGCGCACCCTGACGAACTCGTAGACCGGACAGGTCAGGACCGAAGCGGCAAAAGAGAGGCCTGGCGTTCGCAACCGCTGGACCAGACCTCGTCCAGGTCTCCCCCTTGTCCTCCACGCTACGCCCACGGCCTATCGGCGGTGCTCGCCGTAGAGATCCCTGCGCGGCCCGGGGCCGGTGGCGATGATGCTGGAGATGAGTCGCTGGATCAGGGAAACGGCCTCCTGATCGCCAACCTCGCCCTCTTCGCGGCGTTCTTCGTGGGCATGATCATTTGTGGCGTGCAGGTGTACAACCCCGATCAGGGGTGAGCACGGAGAGCCGTCCCGCATCCCTGACTGAGTACTTGACCAATGGCGACTTCGTCGAGGCGGCTTTCGAGAAGTCGGACAGAGGTCACACCACGAACGTTGAGCGCAAACACGCAGCCCTGCTCCTGGATGAACCGGAGAAGATTCAGTCGGCGAATCCTTATCGTGTCCCATACGTCAGCGAAGTGCCAGACCGTGGGACCCCCGAGGTCTGCACCACCTTGAGCACCTCCAGACCTGCTGTGTTGATCAAGGACATGACGTCCGGGGAGGATACGAAGATCTACATGATCGACAGGCGTGTGGAGGAGTCGGTCAGTTTGAGACGGGTGTACCACGGCCAGCTATTCACCCAGGATGCGCAACTGGTGGAGGAAAGGGTAGCGAGTCCGGTGTCGAACGGCGCTGCCGAAGCGTCTCGTGCATCGACAGCAGCCAAACACCAGAACGCACCTGGCCGGGTTGTAAAGGACGAACTCACGCGGCAGCGTGGCCCCGGATGACGACGCCGGACTCCTTGGGGCACGCTCGGGCATCTTGCGGATCGCGGCCAGGGCCACGATCGTACCGGCGAGCGCGAGGAGCGCGGCGACCTTGAGAGCGTTGTCGAAACCGCGCAGATGGGCGATCTCTGGGGAGTCACCGAGGCGGAGCGATCTGGACGTGCCACCGCGACGATCGCGATGCCCAGCGAGCCGCCGACCTGGCGCATCGAGCTGACTCCCACTGCTGCGACCCTGCTCTGGCGACCGGAACGGCGCGCATTGACGCGGCGGTCGTCGGCGTTATCACCATCGCCAGGCCGGTCCCGCCGATGGTGAGGCCGGTAGCACTACCGAGAAAGACGCGTGAGTGCAGAGCTGCGAGAAGCAGGCGAGCATGATCGAGATCAGCGTCCTGCCGACCGTGATCAGGACACGCGAGCCGAAGCGGTCGGAGAGTTTTCCCCGCTCGCGGAGCAACGAGGCTGAGGAGGACGGTCAGCGCAGAAAGGCGGCCCGTTTCCACCTGCGAGTAGCCGAGCGCGTTCTGCATGCAGAACGATACGTGTTCGCGCCGCTGAACGTCAGGTCTTTGAACAGCGACAGATCGAGCATCGGGATGCGCTGGCGCACCTGGAGTGCGACGAATGTCGACAGCGCAGCCGCGCCAACGAGAACAGTGCCGACGGTCCGGCCGGAGCTCCAGCCGTACGCGGTTCGCGTCGATGAACCCGTACGTCAGCGCGAACACTCGATGCCGGACGCGGCTAGTCCGGGCACGTCCGAAGGCTGCTCGGCCGACCTGTCCCGAGACTCAGGGATTAGCACCACCGCCTCGAGAAGTGCGCCGGCGCCGATCGGCGCGTTGATGAAGAAGATCCAGTTCCAGTTGAGGTGTTCAGTGAGGAATCCACCAACCAGCGGTCCAATCGAGAGCGCGTGCGCGCAGACGCCCGCCCAAATTCCGGTCCACCATGTCCTCTCCTCGGCGGTCAAGAGGCCGCGCCAGAGCCGATCGTGCACCATCGACGGAGCGTGGCTTCAACGGCGCATCCTGTGGCTCTGAAGCGGGAAGCCTCGGCGGTGTCTCCTACGGCCAGCCGACCCGCGGTGCCGGGGCTTCCGTCGCCAGCACCTGGCCTGTCCGCGGCTCGGCAAACATGTTCTCGGGGCCGCTCCACTCAGTTGACATCATGGGGCTTGTTCCTCGATGCGGCCACGGGTATCGGTCTCGGAATAGAGGCCGCGTAAGTCATCCTCGCCCCACCAAGCCGTCCACGGCGGCAGTATGTCGGACTCATCGGCGAGGGATTCCAGTTCCGTCACAAGATGCCGTGGTGCAACTGGTACGGTTCCGCCGTCCGGCGGAAGGATCGCGTCGACGAAGACATAGCCGATGACGCGCCGCATTCGGGTGAGTTCTGGAACGTAGAGTCCAGCGTTGCTATGGGGCACCAGCACGAGGTCCCGGTCCGTCGGCAGTGCCGCGAGGAACCGCTTCAGCGCACCGCCCGGCGCGCCGGGCGGCTCTGCGGCGCCCGCCTGCTCCAGCACCGACCAACCGCCAGAGCGCAGCACCTCGGCGACTGGTCCCCAAGCCTCCGAGCCCAGAAGCGGACTCGGTAGCAGCGCGAAGGTCAAGCGCACCATCCGACGATAGTTTGCCTCGAGCCACGACCCTCTGAGGGCTGTTGAGATTGTCCGATGGCGACACTCGTCCGTGAGGCGATCCCTGAGCGCAGTCCGTCGGGCAGCCCAAAATTCGCGGGTGCGGTCCCGAATACGGGTCCCCTCGCGGTGCTCATCGACCTATGGGTCGGTGGTGAGCGCACGCACAATGAACTGGCTGGGCATGTAAAACCGGATCGGGTTGCCATCCTTCTCTGTCCGGCGGTCCTCGTAGAACGCGGTGATGACGAAACCTGCGTCGATCATGCCGCCGAGCTGGGCTTCCATGGTGTGACTGAAGTGGAACATCTCCCCGGCTGCGATCCGAGCCTCGAGGGCGGCGGCGTCGAGTGTCTCGTGCTCGACGTACGGCAGCGGATACCTCACGACGAACTCCCCGCTCATCAAGCGCATCCGGGTCGAACACGAACTCGTCCGGGTTCATGAAGCCGGCGATCAAGACACCATGGCTAACCAAGACGCGGCGGCATTCGCGCCAAACCGTGCCGACATCGGGGACGAAGAGCGTAGAGATCGGGTTTACAACCAGGTCGAAGCTCGCGTCGCCGAACGCCGAGAGATCGGCCATGTCGCCGTGCACAAGTCGCAATTCAAGCCCGTCCCGCTCCGCCACGAAAGCATCCTGGCCGAGCTGACGAGGAGACCTGTCGAGCAGCGTGACCTCCGCGACGGCCGCGGCGAGGATGGGCGCCTGCTGTCCGCCACCACCCGCCAGGCACAAGACCCGGAGACCCGGCAGCGAAGGGAACCACTCGCGCGGGACCGTCCGATGCTCGCTCAGCTGGATGGCCCAGGATCCGGCCCGCGCATCGGCAACCTGCTGACTCGAGACCACCTGGGTGTAGGGGTTCTCACCGCCTCGAGCGCCTTGTCCCAGGGCGAATCCCGGAGTTGACCTGGAGCTGTGCGTCAAGAGTCATGGCAAGTGGGAGGTCGTCGATTACGACGAAGTGGTGTTGATGTCAGACAAGGTGATTCGCTGCCGCTTCGATTTCAACCACGAGTTGTTTCCGGGTGGCTTCTATGAGATCCGCTGGTTCCGGGCCGACGGCCGAGGGAAGTTCGTTGAAATCACTCGCGAGCGGTTCCAACTGCGCAATCACGTTTGGCTCCCAAAGCGCTGCCCATCGGCGAGGTTGAGATCAAGCGACGGAGGTCGGCTCCCGAAGCGGTGCCCAGTGGGCACGAGATCAAGCCACGCAGAGCGGTAGAGGCCCGGTAGCGTTCGTGCCGTGACCACGGCGGCGCTGTCGGTGCAGGGGTGACCGCAACCACAGGATTCTTGCGATATGGCCGGCAAGGGCGAGCGGTGATGTCCTGCCTGCGCGGAGAAAGGGAGGCTCCGGGCGTCGTCCGGAGCCTCATGTTCGGGAGCTCGGCCACAATTCGCAGGTCCTGCCAGGCCGGGGCTCACCTACCCCTAGACCGCGAATCGTGGCAGGTCATCGGGGGGTTGCCAGGGTGTCATTTGCCACGCCACCTCTCGACCCACAATGCAGATTTCGCAGAACAGCTCGAGCCCGGCAGCGTGCAGTTGGTCTAGGTATTGCTCGCAGGTCAAGGCTTCGCACCCGTCCGGGCCAACGATCCCTGCCACTGGGAATTCGCGGCCACAGTCATCGCAACACAGTCGGTTCACATCATCGGTAGGCATGGGTCCTCGTCCCATCGTCGCTCGACTCGCCGAGCGGCCTTCTGCTCACATATCCACGGTTGACTAGCCGAAACGGCGTGCCGAGAATTCTTGTGTTACCGCAGCAGAGCCGCCGTCTCCTCCAGCGCGTGAGCACGGCCCTGACGCAGGAACTCCACGAGGAACCTCAGCTGCGGCTCGGTGTAGCCGGCCAACTGCTCACGCCAGCACTCGCCCATCGACTCGTAGTAACGGGCCACCTCCGCGATGCGCTCCGGCACGACATGCAAGACCACCCGCCGGCGGTCCTGCCGATCCCGCACCCTAGACACGTAACCACCGCGCTCCAGACGATCGACCAGCCTGGTCGTCGCACCGGTCGTCATACCCATCAATTCGGCGAGGCGGCCCACCCCGATCGGCCCGAACTCCAGCAGCGCACCGATCGCATGCACGTCGCTGAGCGGCAACTGGAGCTGGTTCGCGACCGCGATCTGAAAACGCACCGCCGACGAGACGTACCACGGCATCTCCTCCAGCAACTGTTCACGCAGGTCGTCGCCGCGACGCGCCCACCCACGATCGCCACCACCTCGCATGGCCTCATGCTGCCAGCACACCCAGAAGATCTGCTCAGCACGACTACCGAGGGCTCCTACCGGGCCGACTCGGCTACGGCCCGCCACCCTGGCTAAGTTCGGCGAGAAGGGGTTGCCTCGGCACGTCGAGATCGTGTCGGTCCGTTCGAGGAAGTGATGAAAGGCCGGCTCAGAACGGGCCCCGGAGAAGCAGCCGAGGTGTCCGTGTCGTGAGCGGCCTGGACTTCACCCCGTCTTGCATGATGATCACTGTCACAGGCAAACTCTGGTGGAGATGGGCTGGGTGCGCAGAGCGGTTGGCAGCCACGGAAGCGGGATGGTACTCGCACACGGTTCCTGAAGCAGCCGGCCTGCTCGGCGTTGTGAGGAGGGCGGCGTGCGCCAGCTGTGCGCCCAGGATCGCCGCCCATTTGTGGTGACCAACCAGCGTCGGCGGTTGTTCAGTCGGCCGCATCTGGAGTGCGAGCGAAACGCCCGAGTGTCAAGCCCGTTGCGAGCTCGGCGCTAGATTCGCAGTTGGGCTCGGCCTAGCATCCGTCTAACAACTAGTCTGATCAGGACATCTTCGTGCCGCTCAGCCGGCCTCCGTTGGGAGGTGCAATACGAAGGAGTGATGCGCCGGGCGGCCGCGTGGCTGACGGTATGGGCGTGGTCGCCCTGAGCCGGAGGCAGGCCGTTGCCATCGCTGCGGCTGGTATCGCAGCGGGGGCGTCGTTGTTTATGGTGGCGCTCAGTGTCGATGATCTTTCCCGCCCGGGATACCGGGCTGCGCTCGCCTGCTGGGTGACGCTTCCTTACATTTTCGCCGGGGTGGTTGCCTGGCGGCGCCGTCCGGAGAACCGGCTGGGTCGATTGATGGTGACGGCCGGCTTCGGCACGGTCCCGAACCTTCTGGTCTGGTCCGACAACGACTTCCTGTTCACCGTTGGGGTGGCGACGCAGTTCCTGCCGCCGGCCTTGTACCTGCATTTGTTCCTCGCCTTTCCCAAGGGACGCCTGTCGCACGCGCTCGACCGCGTCATCGTGGCTACGGCGTACGGTGCCGCCGCCCTCACCGTTCCGGCCCTGGTGCTTGGATACGAAGCGCCTCGAAGCACGCTGACGGTCGCTGAGCTGCCCTCCGCAGCAGAGCGGCTACTGCAGATCCAACTTGCGGCGCTGAGCGCCTGCCTGCTGGCGGGCGTCGTCCTGCTCGTGTTTCGCCGGCTGCGGCCGGGTTCAGTTCGGCCGGCGATCGCCTGGCTGGTGGACTCGTTCTCGCTGGCGCTGCTGGCCACCGCGGCCCTGATGATGCGGGCCTGTTCGGATGGAGCATCGCCGAGCCGGTCCGGATCACGACCTTCCTTGCCATGGGCGCGGCACCGATCGTCTTCCTAGCCGGGCTGCTCCAAGCCAGGTTGGACCGAACTTCGGTGACAGAGTTCCTGAACCGGGTGGGCGCCAACCCTGGCCCGTATGAGTTGCAGCGAGCAGTCGCGAAGGCCTTGCGAGACCCCACGGCGGAGGTTGCGTACTGGTTGCCCGAGTTTGAGTGTTACGGCGACGCTGACGGGTCTCGGGTGGAACTACCGCAGGATCCGGCTCGCGGCATGACACCGATCATCCGCGAGCACGAGCCAGTCGCGATGCTGATGCACGACCCCGCCTTGGCCGACGAACGGGAGCCGCTCTCCTCGGTTGCGATCGTGACCGGACTGGTGATCGAGAACGCCCGGCTGCAGGTTCAACTCACCGCCAGGCTGGAGGAGCTTAAGGGCTCGCGGGCGCGTCTCGTCGACGCCGTGCAACAGGGTCGACAGGCTCTGGAGCGGGATCTTAACGACGGTGCGCAGCAGCGCCTGGTCGCATTGTCACTGAAGCTCGGGAAGCTCGGTGATGATGTCCGCAACGACCCGGAGCTGCGGTCTCGGCTTGAGGAGGCGATCACCGATGTCGCGGACAGCCTATCGGAGTTGCGCGATCTGGCGCACGGGATCTATCCGGCTGCAGTCCGTGATCATGGGTTGGCGGTCGCAATCGAGTCGCTGACAACTCGTGCCAGTGTGCCGGTCCGGCTCAGTGTGAGCGATCGCCGATGGCCGGAGAAGATCGAGCTCACCGCCTACTACATCGTCGCCGAGAGTCTCACCAACATCACCAAGCACGCCCACGCCTCCGCAGCGGTCGTCGAGCTCTCGCCAGACGACGTCGGCCTCGTGGTCGAGGTCAACGATGACGGCGTCGGAGGCGCCACCACTGAGGGAGGCACCGGGCTGCGCGGGCTCGCCGACCGGGTAGAGGCGATCGGCGGACGGCTGCGGGTCGACAGCCCGCCGGGCAACGGGACACGAGTCAGGGCATAGCTCCCGTGCGCGTCATGATCGCCGAACACAGCGTGCTGCTGCGGGAAGGGATCGCCCGGCTGCTGATCGAAACTGGCTGTGACGTAGCGGCAACTTGCGAGTCGGCCGACGAGCTGCTCGCACTGATTCCGCGGGACGAGCCCGACGCGGTGATCCTCGACATTCGCTTGCCCCCGTCGTACACCAATGAAGCGATGCGGGCGGCCCTCACCCTGCGTGAGGAGCGACCCGAGCTCGGAGTGCTCGTCGTGTCGCAGTACGTCGAAGTCCAGCTCGCCATGCGGCTCCTCGCCGGGTCGGCCGGTGGCGTCGGCTACCTGTTGAAGGACAGAATTCGCAACGTCCGAGACTTTGTTGAGTCGGTACGCCGGGTCGCGCTCGGTGGATCCGCGATCGATCCACAGATCGTGTCGGAGTTGATCATGAAACGGCGCCACGGCGACCGCCTGTCCCGCCTCACCGCGCGCGAGCGCGAAGTCCTGGCCTTGATGGCAGAAGGCCGGTCCAACCAGGGCATCGCGGAGCAGTGCCACATCAACCTGCGCTCGGTCGAAAAGAACGTGTCCAACGTCTTCACGAAGCTTGACCTGCCGACCGACGCGACGGACTCCAAGCGGGTGCTCGCCGTGCTGTTGTACCTCCGCGGCTGGGGGCCCCACCGGGACACCAGAAACCCGCCCCACAGACGTCGGCTATCCGGGTGTGCCTGGGGACCTGCAATCGGGAGCATCGATGCATCAGATCGTTCCTACGAGGCGAGGACAGCATCATGGACCGAACCCGCTCATTCGTCACAAACCACTCGCTGGCAGTCTTCGTGGTTCTCGCCTGTGCCTTCTCATGGTGGCTCATCCCGGTGGCGGGGGCCATGCTGGGCGGCGGCCCATGTATCGCGGCACTGGTGGTCCTCTCGCTCAGCAAAGGCTGGCCCGGAGTGCGCAACTTACTCCGACAGATCGTCAAGTGGCGAGTGTCGTGGAAGTGGTACGCCGCGGCCCTGCTGCTGCCCACCACAGCGGCCCTGGTCTCGGCCGTGGCCACGGTCGGGCTCGGCGCGCCCGCGCCAACCGCCAGCGAGCTCTCCGCCTGGACCGACCCCGCTCTTTTCTTTCTGATCGCTCTCCTGGTGCCGCTGCTCTTCGGACCCTGGGAGGAGCCGGGCTTCAGAGGGTTCGCGCTCTCGAAATTGATGCAGACCCGTTCGGTGCTCGCGGCAAGCGTGATGGTGGCGGTGATCATTGTGTTCTGGCACCTGCCGCTCTTCCTCCTCGGCGACATCCCTCCCGCTGACGTGGTGCTGATCTTGGCCGCAGGAGTCGTGTTCGGCGCGCTGGTCGTCGGCAGCGGAAGCAGCGTGCTAATCGCAATGATCATGCACGCGGCCAACAATGCGGTCTCGGGAGAGTACATCTCGCAAATGTTCTCCGGCCAAGATGCCGCCACGCTCGGCTGGATCCGAGCCGGCATCTGGTGCCTGTTCGCGGTGGCCGCACTGATAATCGGTGGGCGTCGCTTCTGGACCCAGGCACCGCAGAAAGCGGCGACGCCCGTCGCCCCGGTGGAGGCACAGACCTGAGCGGTCCAGCCCCGCAGCGACTGCGTCGCGGTCTGGCGCATCGAGGACGACTTGTCACCACCGAGGAGGACTCGTGAAAACCATCGGGCACGGCATCGTCATCAATGCGTCGCCTTCTGCAGTGTGGCAGGTCCTCATGGACTGGCCCCGGTTTTCAGAGTGGAATCCGTTTCTGACAGATGTCGATGGCGAGCCTCGTCTCGGGAGTCGACTGTCGGTGCGAATCGCGCCACCGGAAGGCAAGCCGATGCATTTTCGTCCGAAGCTCACGGCGCTGGAGCCGGAGTCGCGACTTCAATGGCTCGGGCGGGCCGGCCTCCCAGGGATGTTCGACGGGAGGCACACCTTCAGCCTGACCGCACTGCCGGACGGCAGGACGTGGTTCGAGCAGGACGAGACGTTCACGGGTCTGCTCACCTGGTTCACCGGAGCTCTGCTCAAGCGCACACAGCGCGGCTTCAAGCAGATGAACCAGGCCCTGGCGGAGCGCTGCCAAGGAGCGCCGCGCTCCGCGTCCGCCCCCAACCGGTCCCGGGCATGACCGAACGAGTTCCTCGGTGGGGGCTTCGACAGGCTCAGCCCGCAGGCGCGTTAGCTACTGATGATCGCTTGCGACCCAGATGGCCTCGCGTAGCCACGGCGATGATCGCTGCAGCCAGCACGACAATGCCGGCCATGATCACCAAAACTTCGAACTGTGGCAGAGCGACCACGGCCACCAGGCCGGTGGAGTTCACTATGGCGTTGTGCATGGAGTGGAACAGTCCGGCGATCAACACGCTGGAGTCGGCGCCGTTGTAGAGCCAGCCGGTGATGAATCGGCTGCCCAGATGCGGGAGCAGGAAGATGCCCAGCACCAGCGCCGTTGTTGCCCATGATCGTGTTTCGACGTAGAAGCTTGGAAGGTGGAACAGCCAGAAGAACACTCCCGTCAGCAAGGCGGCGCGCAGCGGACCGTGACGATCTTGGAATCGGGCGAAGACGAATCCGGTCCAGCCGATCTCCTCGGCGACGTTGTTCAGCAAGATCATGATCGCCAATGCCGGCAGGAACGCGGTGAGCAGCTGCAACCAGTTCTGGCCCAGAGCGCGCAGTGGCGCGAGACCATAGAGGATCGTGACGGCGATCAAAAAGATCAGCAGCGGAGCAAGCAAGCTGATCAGATACCAGCGCAGCGGCACCCGCCACCGGACGCTGCGCCGGGCGAGGTCCCGCACGCCAGCCCGGCCGCTCACCAGGGCGGTAACGATAAAGGCCGGCACAGCCGACCCGAGGACGTTCACGAGTACCCCATGCGGTGTCGCCCCGCCCGGGAGAAGCCCCGGCTCGGTCAGCCCCCTGGGAACAAACACGAGGGCGGCCGTCGTCGCATACACCAGCACCAAGAACGTGGCTATGGGGTGTCTGTTGATCCCCGACCTCAGTGGGGAGGCATCCGCGGCGCGGACGTCTGCAAATCGCTCAGCCATGATCGGCTACTTCCTTTCCAACCCAGCCGTCATGAGGCAGCACCACCCCAGCCCCGACATGGAGAATTGTCCGACCCGCAACGCTGGTTGGCCTAGCGGTCGGCGCGTACGAAGGCAGGACTCTGCAAGAAATTCTGGCCGCTCGGCATCTGCCCTGGCGGGTGACGCCCGGCGCCCGATGTCACAGTAATTGATAGTCGGCTGATCTTGTTAGCTAGTTGAGAACAGTCCCGGGTGCGGTTGCCTGCGCCCCCGCGGCCTCAGGCCTTGACGAGCTTTACGCCAGGGCCGATGGTAAGAAATGGCTGCTCGTCCCACCATCGGCGGCACATAACTCGCGTCTGGCGGATCTGGACGCCGTGACTACCGCCAGGGGTTTCCGCAACCGGCTTAGGCGTTCCAGTCCTTACGGAGGAAGCTCATCATGTCATCGATAGGCACCGCGCCGAGTCAGCTTTATCCCGCGCCTTCTCCGCATGCCCTACCGGCACCGCCCCGCCGTCGGGAACCTTGGACATATCACCACAAGCTGGCGGCGGGCATCGACGTTGCTCGGCAGGCATTAGCGTAGATCGAGGTGGGTGTCATGACTCGACGCGTCGTTGTCGGCTTTGACGGCTCACCCGCTGCGGTGGCGGCGAGGGCCTGGGCGGCCGGGGAAGCGCGGCTGCGCGGCGCGGAGCTAGTCGTGTGGACGATCCAGGGTCGGCCGGAGTCGCGGCGCCCAGCCGACACTGGCGCGGCGCAGAGACCTCGTCGGTCGTACAAGGATTCCGCCGGTGGGTACTCGGTGAGCGTGCGGCACGGCTATGGAGACGCCGCCACCGCGTTGGTCGCGGAGTGCACGCCTGCGGATTTGCTGGTGGTCGGGTCACGTGGTCGCGGTCCGCTGGGAGGGTTGGTGCTGGGTTCGGTCAGCCGGGCCTGCCTGGCGCATGCGCCGTGCCCGGTGGTCGTGGTCCGCCCACAGCCTGAGCAGGCATCATCTCGGGGCCGGGTGGTCGTGGGTCTTGACGGCTCCAGTCATTCCCGCCAGGCACTGCGCATCGCGGCCGATGAGGCCAGGCTGCGTGGCGCTGTCCTGGCTGTGGTGCATGCCGTGTATTGGGACAAAAGCGGGGAGGAATTGCTCACCCCCACCAACAAGCAGCTCGTCGAGTGGGGCCACAAACTTGTCGCCGCTGAACTGGCCGCGACCGGCGTGACGGGCAGGCCCGTCGTCGTGCACGGTCATGCATCCGAGGTGCTGGTGCGCC
>Ga0307410_10000996_pt1 | contig 12244 bp, 6 predicted proteins | sample 322Ometagenome_3_FD_203707 | JGI IMG/M metagenome (GOLD analysis project Ga0307410, IMG submission 203707) | Maize rhizosphere microbial communities from greenhouse at UC Davis, California, United States - 322HYB-O-3 | ecosystem: Host-associated > Plants > Roots > Rhizosphere > Soil | place...
TGGTGATCGGCGGTGATGTCGCGGCTTCCAGCATTTGTGTAGCTCAGGCTGGAATGGCCCGCCTTGGCATCTGCCCACAAGGCGAAGCCCTCCGAAGCGCCGGCATCGGCATCGAGCATCGCGATCCGCAGGCGATCGCCCTGCTGGGCGAGCACCGCCGGGGTCGAGGCGTAGATTTCGCCCGACAGCGCGTTGTAGGCCGTGCGCGCGCCTTCGACCGACTGGACCAGGATGGCGTCGTAAAGCGCGCCCGATCCCAGCGATTGCAATGCATCGGACACCGCAACCTGGTTCGGAGTGACCGCCGCGTCGCTGAACTCGATATCGTTGCGGCGCATCTGCAAATGCACTTCGTCGGCGGTGTAGACCAGCGTCGGATCGAGGAAGGCGAGGTTGCTGGTCACGCTGTCGAACGTGCCGGTGACGGTGCCGCCGGATTCGAGGATCAGATAGTCGGTCAGCGGCGAATAGACGCCCGCGCCCGCAAGCACGCTGACGGTGCCGCCGTCGATGACGATGTTCCCGCCAGCGCTGATGAGGTCGCCCATCGCCGGCGTGATTTCGACTTCATAGGTCGATCCCGCCGCGAAGGTGAGGTCTCCCGCGACCGTCAAGTGGCCGATCGAGTTGCCGGGTGCGAGCACCGCGCCCGGATTGACCACCAGCGAGCCGAGCGTTCCGTTGCCCTGAAGCCGGGCGCCGTCGAGCACGGCGAAAGCGGCATTAGCGAGCGATCCGTTCACCGCCAGCGTACCTTCGGCAGCCGTGACGGTTCCCGCGAAATCGCTGGTGCCGGTCAGGTCAAGCAGGCCCGTTCCGGACTTGCGAAACTCGTCGGTGGCGGCAACGATTCCGTCGGTGAGGATGCCTGCGAACTGGGTGTCGATGTCCTGGTCGACGACCAGCGTCCCGTCGACGACGACGGTGCCGTCGCCAGTAAGGCCGCCTACCGTCTCAGTGAAGCCGGCGAGATCGAAGGTTCCCGGAGCAGCCACCGCGAGCAGGCCGGTATCGGCGATGCGCTCGCCGGCACCAATGGCCAGCGTGCCGTCGAGGACGACGGTCGTGCCGGTGTAGCCATTGGCTGCGGCAAGGGTGACGGTGCCCGTCCCCGCCTTGGCCAGGCTACCGGACCCCGACACGATCTGCGCCAGCGTTCCGTCGACATCCTGGTCGTAGATCAGGCCGCCGTTGTTGACGATGTCGCCGCCCGAAATCGAGGCGGTCGTTCCTTGCAGGACGACGCCGGTTTCGACGGTGGTCGTTCCGGTCCAGATGTTGCCGCCATTGGCCAGGATGAAGCCTGCATTGCCAATTCCGCCGGCGACTCCAAACTGCAACGGCTGGCCCGCCGACGCCTCGGTAATGGCGCCGGAGAGGGTTGCGACGATCCCGTTGTCGGCCTCGAGGCGGCTCGGGTCGTTCACGGGATCGACGGACGCAAGCAGGATGTCGTTGGCGTAAGTGCCCGACACACCGAGCTGTACGGTCGGATCGACCATCGTGATCTGGCCGGTGCCGAACGCCTGCGTATTGAGCGCGCGAACGATGCCGCCGTTGACGACCGTCCCGCCACTATAGGTATTGGCGCCGGAAAGAACCTGCGTTCCACCGCGCACTTCGATCGAGCCTGCGCCGCTGATGACGCCGGAAAACTCGTCGTCGGCATCGTTGATCGTCAGCCGCGCACTGCCGAGATTGACGAAGCCTGTTCCCGCCAGCGACAGCACCTCGGGCCGGCCGAACGTGTCCGTGACCGTTACATCGAAATGCACGCCGGCCGTATTGTTGAAGAGGCCCTGCCCGCCGTTCATTGCACTGAGCGCCGGGATAAGGCTTTGCGGTGACCCCGTCGCCACGATGCAGGCGACGCCAGCACTGGCGGTGCACTGGGTTCCGATCAGCGGATCGCCAGACAGGACATTGTTGAATGTGTAGTTGTCGTCGGCATTGGTACGGATGACGCTGCTGATCCGTCCGCTGGCGTCGGTGAAGGCGAAGGTGCCGGTGATGAAAAAGCCTGCGGCCTGCCAGTTGAGCGTCGAGGATACTCCCGCGGTGGTCGACCCGAGGAAGGTCCCGTAAAAATCGTCGACCTTGTCGACCGTGTTCACGCCGGCGGACAAGGTCTGCGAGACATCGAGCGTGCCGTCGACCACGACCCGCGAATTGGCGAGCGAGGCGTCGGCGCCGGACAGGGCCAGCGTGCCTTCCTGGATCAGCGTATCTCCGCTGTAGTCGGTGACCCCCGTCAGCGTGACGGTGCCGGTGCCTTGCTTGGTCAAACTGCCGGTGCCGCCGATCGACTGGGCGACGGTGCCGTCGAAGTCCTGGTCGTAGATGAGCGAGGCATCGTTGACGATCGTGCTTCCGGAAATGGAGCTGGTGGTGCCGACGAGAGCACCGCCGCTGATCGTGGTAGTCCCGGACCAGTCGCCGGTGCCGTTCAGGGTGAGCGTGCCGGCGCCGATCTTGGTCAGCCCGCCGATGCCCGACGCGAAGGTGAAGGCATAGTTGGTGTCCGTGACGAAATTGTCGGCGACATAGGCCGATGTGTCGCCGCGCTGGTCGTACAAGCCATTGCCGTTGCCATCGACCTTGTAATCGTCGGCGAACAGGCTGCGGCCGACGGCGTAGACGTCGTACCAGGCCATGTCGTCGATATCGCCCGCCTGGTTGCTGACCGACGAGATGCGGTAGTCGGTCGCGCTGCCGCCGAACAACAACGCGGCGGTTTCGACGGCGCTTCGAGTGGGCGCGGTTCCGGTGGTCCAAGTTGGCCCCTGATAGGGATTCCAGCTGCCGGCCAGGGCCCAGCCCGATTCGACGATGCTGCCGTCGAAGGTCGAGGAACTGCCATCGGCACCGACAGTCAGGACATAGTTGCTGAGGTTGATCTCCCCCGCGCCGGACAGCGTGTCGGCGCTTTCGTCCGCGACAAGAGCATGGGTCTCACCGGCCGGAACATCCAGGTTCTGCGCCTGGGCGGGCGCGGCGATGGCGATCAGCGCGGTGGTCGAAAACAGGGCCGCGGCCGGGCGAAGCAACTTACGCAACATACAGCTAATCTCCCTCAAACATGAGGATGACCACCTCTGCCCGCGACCGGAACACGCGAAACGCAACTGGCGACTACCCCCGAAACAGCGCGCTCATGAAGGGCGCCGTTGAGCGGGGCAATAGGATTAGGGGGTGAATAAAAATTAAACGCCGAACCTGAGTCTTTGCCGCCACAAAGCGTTGCGTAACTCAACCGACCCTGGCGGGAAATCAGACCGTAGCGGCTATTCTCGGCTGACTTGGCCGAGCACCCGCAACCCAGCCGTGCCAGGCGATGCCGAGGCTGACGATCCCGGTCAACATCAGCAGGAACGACAGGTTCACGGCCGATACGGTGGCGAACGTCGGGGCCCAGGCGGGCAAGCGTCCGAGCGTTTCATAGGTAATTTCCTGTGCGGCTATGATGCCCGCCGCAAGCAGGAACGGCCGGCCATGTTTCGGCGCCAGTGAATAGAGATAAAGCGCAATGGCGAATGCGATCAGATTGCCGCCGCCCATCGCGAAGGAAAAGCGCCATGCAGTTTCAGGTGTGTCGGACGAGAAGGCGGGAACGTAGCGGCTCAGTAGCCGGAATCCGACCGGCGCGATAACGAATAAAGGCGTCGCCAGCATGTACCGGGCGTGCAGCTGGACCTTGTGGCGATATTTGAGCCCGCCCCAGAACAGGATCGCGAAGCCAATGTTCGCGAGAGGATCGAAGAATCCGAACTGAGCGATCTGGCTGGTGTCCGGTTCAGCCATGGCCGCTGGCGAGCCAAGCGCCCCAGCCAGGGTCGTCGCCTCGACATGAATGACCCACATCCCGCCGACGAGAAACAGTGGAAACAACGCAAATATTGCGAGCCCGGTCTTACGGTGCAAAGCCAAGCGGTCGTGGTGGACGGTCCAGCTCTGCACAATCGCCAGCACGGTCCACAGGACGGCGCCGGCGGCGTGCCAATGGTGAGCCGGGCTATGGCTCGCGAGCTTGCTGAAATATCCTGGCCAGAAAGCGACGAACGTCAACGCGAGCAGCGCCAGCACATAAAGCCAGCCATTGCGAAAAGGCATTGGTCCCCCCTTTCTCGCGGGGGATGGCGTAACACGGATTCTCGCGCGAACCTAACGGACCATGGGGAGATCGAGCCCCTGTTCCTTTGCGCACTCCACGGCGATGTCATAGCCCGCATCGGCATGCCGCATCACTCCCGTGCCGGGATCGTTCCACAACACGCGCTCGAGGCGACGGGCGGCATCGTCGGTGCCGTCGGCGACGATCACCACGCCGCTGTGTTGGGAGTAGCCCATGCCGACGCCGCCGCCGTGATGGAGCGAGACCCAGGTCGCGCCGCTGGCGGTGTTGAGGAGGGCGTTCAATAGCGGCCAGTCGCTGACCGCGTCGCTGCCGTCCTGCATGGCCTCGGTCTCGCGGTTGGGGGAGGCGACGCTGCCGCTGTCGAGGTGGTCGCGGCCGATGACGATGGGCGCGGACACTTCGCCGTTTCGGACCATCTCGTTGAAGGCCATGCCAAGCCGGTGGCGCTGGCCGAGCCCGACCCAGCAGATGCGCGCCGGAAGCCCCTGGAAGGCGATCCGCTCGGCCGCCATGTCGAGCCAGCGGTGGAGGTGCGGATCGTCGGGGATCAACTCCTTCACCTTGGCATCGGTCTTGCGGATGTCCTCGGGATCGCCCGACAGCGCCGCCCAACGAAACGGGCCGATGCCGCGGCAGAACAGGGGCCGGACATAGGCTGGGACGAAGCCGGGGAAATCGAATGCATTCTTCACGCCCTCGTTGAAGGCTTCCTGGCGGATGTTGTTGCCATAGTCGAAGGTGGGAATGCCCATGTTTTGGAAAGCGAGCATCGCCTCGACATGGGCGGCCATCGACTTGCGCGCGGCGGCGGCAACGGCAGCGGGATCGCGCTCACGCATCTCGGTCCACTGGGCAACGGTCCAGCCGGCCGGGCAATAGCCGTTGGCGGGATCGTGGGCCGAGGTCTGGTCAGTGACCGCGTCGGGGCGGATGCCGCGCCGGACCATTTGAGGGAGGATTTCGGCGACATTGCCGAGCAGGCCGACCGACGTGGGCTCGGTCGCGGCGGCGATGATATCCAGCGCCTCGTCGATGCTCGTCGCACGACGGTCGAGGTAGCGGGTTTCGAGGCGTTTTTCGATGCGGCTGTCCTGCACCTCGATGGCGATGCAGTGGGCGCCGGCCATCACCGCGGCGAGCGGCTGGGCGCCGCCCATCCCGCCGAGCCCGCCGGTCAGGATCCACTTGCCCTTGAGGTCACCGCCATAATGCTGGCGGCCCATTTCGACGAAGGTTTCGTAGGTACCCTGAACGATGCCCTGACTGCCGATGTAGATCCACGATCCGGCGGTCATTTGGCCGTACATCATCAGCCCCTTGCGATCGAGTTCGTTGAACTTCTCCCAGGTTGCCCAGTGCGGCACGAGGTTGGAGTTGGCGAGGAGGACGCGGGGCGCATCCTTGTGGGTGCGGAACACGCCGACGGGCTTGCCCGACTGGACCAGCAGCGTCTGGTCCTCCTCCAGCCGCTCGAGCGTCTCGACGATCTTGTCATAAGCCGCCCAATTGCGCGCGGCGCGGCCGATGCCGCCATAGACGACCAGGCTCTGCGGGTCCTCGGCGACTTCATCGTCAAGGTTGTTCATCAGCATCCGGACCGCGGCCTCGGTGGTCCAATGCTTCGCCTTGATGTCGGAACCCCGCCGAGCGCGGATATGGCGGCTATTGTCGCGTCGGTCGGTGGCCATTGTGGTCCTGATGCAGGTGGAATGATAGGCGGCCTGTAGCGCCTGTGATGCCAAGGCCCAAGCGTCAAACGGCAAGCGCCCGACTGAACCATTTCGCGCGCCACGATTTGATATGACGGTTTGTTTACGCCATGGCGCTTTCCGCACCCTAATTAGGAGCCCCGATTGACCCCGCCCAAGCCGCTGGCTCGCATCCAGGAGAATTTGCTCGCGGTCCAGGAGAGGCGGCTGCTCAACTGGATTTGCCCCAGGCTGCCGCAGTGGGTGACGCCCGACAAGCTGACCCTGTTCGCGCTGTTCGGAGCGGTGATGATCCTGACGGGCTATGTCGGAAGCATCGCCAGCCGCCATTGGCTGTGGCTGTCGGTCGCCGGATATGTCGTGCACTGGTTCGGGGATTCGCTCGATGGCAGCCTTGCGCGATGGCGCTCGATCGAGCGGCCGCGCTACGGCTATTTCGTCGATCACAGCGCCGATGTGCTGGGGGCACTTCTGATCCTGATCGGGCTGGGGGTCAGCCCCTACATCCGGCTCGACGTCGCGCTGATCGCGCTGGCCGGCTATTATATGCTCGCGGCCCACAGCTTCCTGTCGGCGCGCGTCGCCGGCGAGCTGAAGCTCACCTATGTCGCGGCCGGACCGACCGAGCTCCGGCTTATCCTGATCGCCCTGACCATTTCGATGTACGCCATCGGCTATAACGAACCGCAATTCGAAGGCCTCGGAGCGTTCGACCTGTTCGTCGGTGCAGTCGGCGCGGTGCTGGTGGTCGTCTTCCTGTTCCAGACGATAGCGATGGTTCGCCGGTTGGCGCGACAGGGTGAATAGCTAGCCCTCGCCCCCAAAAATCCGGCGTTCGGGCCCAGGCATTCCGACCCAGTAGCCAAGCTCGCTCAATTCATTGACACGCCAGACGCAGAGATCGGCGGCCTTGCCGGTTTCGATCGTTCCGACTTCATGCGCCAGGCCGAGGGCTCGGGCGGCGTTGACGGTCATGCCGGCGATCGCTTCCTCCGGGGTCAGGCCGAACAAGGTGCAGGCCATGTTCATGATGAGCTGCGGGTTCAGGACGGGCGAGGTGCCGGGGTTGCAGTCGGTGGCGATGGCGATCGGCACGCCCGCGTCGCGCAGCAACTGGACCGGCGGCTTCCTCTTTTCGTTGAGCGCATAAAAAGCGCCGGGCAGCAGCACCGCGACCGTTCCCGCCGCGGCCATGGCTTTCGCGCCGGCGGCGTCGAGATATTCGAGATGATCCGCCGATAGCGCCTTGTAGCGGGCGGCCAGCTCGGCGCCCTTCTGGTTCGATAGCTGCTCGGCGTGGAGGCGGACGGGGAGTCCGTTGGCGCGGGCGGCGGTGAACACGCGCTCGACCTCGACGGGGGTGAAGGCGATGGATTCGCAGAAGGCGTCGACGCTGGAGACGAGACCGGCTTTGGCGACGGCGGGGATCATCTCCTCCGCGATCATCTTGACATAGGCGTCGCGCGCTGGTCCTTCCCTGACCTCGGGCGGGAGCGCGTGGGCGGCGAGCAGGGTGGTCACGATCCGTACCGGCTCGTCGCGGCCGATGGCTCGGGCGGCATTGAGCAGGCGGATTTCCGACGCGGTGTCGAGCCCGTAGCCGGACTTGATCTCAATGGTGGTGACGCCGCCTGCCATGAGCGCGTGGAGGCGGCGGCGGGCGGTTTCGCGAAGCTCGTCGGTGCTTGCCTCACGCGTGGCCTTGACGGTCGAAGAGATGCCGCCGCCGGCCTTGGCGATTTCCTCGTAAGTCGCGCCCGCGCGGCGCATGGCGTGCTCGTTGGCGCGGGTGCCACCGAAAACGAGGTGGGTGTGGCAGTCGATCAGTCCGGGCGTGATCCAGGCGCCGCCGCAGGCGACCACTTCCTTCGCGCGAAAGCCGGCCATTTCGGTGCGCTTGCCGACGCGGACGATCCGGCCGCCGTCGACGCCGATCGCCGCGTTGGGGAAGAGGCCGAGCAGGTTGCCCGGCTGGGCCACCATGGTGGCTACATGGCAGTCGGTGATCAGGCGGTCCCACATGCGGGCATGGAATCGCGGGACGAAGCTGCTAGGTCAAGCGGATGAGCAGCGGCTGGCCCAATCTTTCCGATTTGATCGTCGACAAAGGCGCGGACGCGCCGGTCGGGATGGTCGGCGCGCCGCTCGCCAACGGGTCGGTGACGGTCGGCAATTGCGACCAGGCGCCAGGCCTGCTCCGCCAGACGCTACGCAGGATCGGGCTTTATGATGTGGAAACCGGCCGCGAACTGGCAACTCGGATCGCCGATCACGGCGACGTGCCGATCGCCGGGCTCTCGATCGAGGAAGCGACAGGGCCGATCACCGAAGCTTGCGCTGCCAGTGTGGCGCGGCACCACCTGACGCTGTTGGTCGGTGGGAATAATGCCGTGACCGTGCCAGGGGTTCATTCGCTCGGGCTTCCACTTGAAAGGATCGGGCTGATCACGCTCGATGCCCATTTCGACATGCGGGACACGAGCCAAGGGCTGGGCAATGGCAACCCGGTACGGGCGCTGCGCGAAGACGGCCTGCCGGGCGAGAATATCGCGCAGGTCGGCCTCGCGCCCTTTGCCAATAGCGCCGCCATGCATTGCGATGCGGTCGGCGGCGGGCATCTGGTCGTCACCATCGGCCGGGTCCGCGCCGACGGAATCGCCGCCGCCATCAGGGCAGCCCTTCACCAAGTCGGCCATTGCGAGGCCATCGTCGTCGATTGCGACATCGATGTGATCGATCGCGGCCAGTTCCCCGGTGCGCCGGGTGCCCGACCGGGCGGAATGGCGGCGCACGACTTTTTTGCGGCGGTGCGGATGCTCGCCGCCCATCCCAAGGTCCGCCTGATCGACCTCACCGAATGGGATCCGCCGCTCGATTCCACGGACCTCAGCGCCCTCACCGCGGCGCGCTGGGTGGCGGAATGCCTGGCCGGTTTTGAGTCCCGTTAAAAAACGGAATCCCCAATTGGGGCAAGGACCTGCGCGCAAAATATGACGTGAGAGATTGACTCACGTTAAGTAAAGTTTCACCAAATTTAACGCGTGGGGGCGCGCGTTCGAATCCGGCCGAGTCCCTTCGCACGTGCGTAGAGGGGCGACATGGGGATCAAGAACAGGACTTGCCGGTCGTTGCCGGCGCTTCTTTTAGCGTCGTCGGCGCTGTTATCGCCAATGTCGGCTGCGGCCCAGTCGGTGGCCCCGACCCGCGACGAACTGAGCAATATCGCCAAGCCCGAAGCGCCTCCCCGGCCGACGCTGAACGTCGTTGGCGGTGTCGAGCGCTCGCCCTGCCCGCTGGCCGACCCGCGCTTCGCCGACGTCAAGGTCACCATCAACGATGTCGAGTTCAATGGCCTGAAAGGGGCAACGCCCGAGGAGATGCGCGCCGCCTGGTCGCCGTTTGCCGGGCGTGAGCAGCCGGTGTCGGTGCTGTGCGAAATCCGCGACGCCGCCGCGACCATCCTGCGCGACAAGGGCTATCTGGCAGCGGTCCAGGTGCCGACGCAACGGATCGACAACGGCATCGTGCGAATGGAGACGCTCTATGCCCGCGTCACCACGGTTCGTGCGCGCGGGCAGACCGACGGGGCGGAGGCCAAGCTCGCCGCCTATCTGAACAAGCTCACGCAGGACGAATATTTCGACCGCAACCGGGCCGAGCGCTACCTGCTGCTCGCGCGCGACATCCCCGGCTACAATGTCCAGCTGACCCTGAAGCCGGCGGGGACCGGGCCGGGCGAACTGATCGGCGAGGTCGCAGTATTGCGCCGCCGCTATTCGCTCGACGCAACGGTCCAGAACCTCGCCGCGCGGGAGACGGGGCGCTGGGGCGGGCAACTTCGCGGACAACTCTACGGCCTGACCGGCCTCGGCGACGTCACCACGCTGGCTTTCTATTCGACCGCCGATTTCAAGGAGCAGAAGATCCTGCAGGCGGGCCATAGCTTCCGCCCGGGATCGGAAGGCCTGGTGATCGACGGGCAGTTTACCTACGCCTGGACCAAGCCGGATATTAACGCCGAAGGACCGGTGCCGGACCTCAAGGCCAAGACGCTCTATTGGACGATCGGCGCGCGCTATCCGCTGAAGCGGACGCAATCGTCGAACCTGTGGGCCGGTGTCGGCTTCGATTATGTCGATCAGAAGGTCGATTTCATCGGCCCGCTGAGCCGCGACAAGCTGCGCGTCCTGTGGCTGCGCGGCGAATGGGACGCGGTGGACCTCAGTTCCCGGCGCCCGGCGTGGAAGGCCAATGCGCTGGTTGAGCTTCGCAAGGGCCTCCAGATTTTCGACGCGACCGATTGCGACGACGGCTGCGCGCTCGGCAAGGGGCCGAGCCGGTTCGACGGCGATGCTTCGGCCACCGTCATTCGCGTCGCCGCGCAGGGCGAACTGGCGCTTGGCCGGGACTTCGCCGTCGCTCTGGCCCCGCGCGCCCAATATGCGTTCGATCCGCTGCTGTCCTTCGAGGAATTCACGGCAGGCAATTATACGGTCGGGCGGGGCTATGAGCCGGCGACGATCGGCGGCGACAGCGGCGTCGGGCTGACCGCGGAACTTCGAGGGCCCCGGATGATGCCCATCGCCCGGTCGCAGCTCAGCATGCAGCCCTATCTGTTCAGCGACGCCGCCTGGGTCTGGAACAAGAATGACGGCCTGGGCGCGCAGCATTTGAAATCGGCTGGCGGAGGAATCCGCGCCGAGCTTGGCGACCGCTTCCGTCTCGACGGAACTCTCGCCGTGCCGCTGGAAAAGGCCGGAATCGACGATCGCAAGGGGGATGTCCGCCTGCTGGTCACGCTGACCAGCCGCATCCTTCCCTAGGAGGTGTAAGATGACGCGTATCCTGAACCCGCTTCGCCGCAGCCCGACGAGCTGCTCGGTCATGGCCCTGGCGGCGGTGATGACGTTCGGAGCGACCCCGGCCTATGCCCAGTTCGTCGGCACGATCGACACCTCGGCCGGCATCGATACGATCAACAGCACCAATTCCAACCTGATCATCACGGGTCAGCAGGCGGTCATCAACTGGACGGCGAACGCCACGCCGAGCGGCGGCCAGATCGACTTCCTGCCCGACAGCAACAGCGTGACGTTCAGCAGCGGCAGCGACTTTGCCGTCCTCAATCGGGTGACGCCGGGGACCGCCGGCAATGCCATCTACATGGGCGGCAACATCAGCTCCTTCGCCGGAGATTTCACCGGCGGCACCGTTTATTTCTACAGCCCCAACGGGATCGTCATCGGCCAGAACGCGTCGATCAACGTCGGTTCGCTCGGCCTTACCACATTGCCCATTGCCGACGATGGCCAAGGCAATTGGATGACCGGTTTCGGCGGGGCCAATCCAAGTGTCGCCTTCGGGCAGGCAACCAACCCCAACAGCTTCATTCGGACAGAGGCCGCCATAGACGGCAGCATCAATGCCAACGGGGCGAGCAATTATGTCGCGCTCGTCGCTCCCATCATCAATCACGCCGGCACGATCCGCACCGACGGTGGCGCGGTCCTGGTCGCGGCCGAAGCGGCATCGATCACCTTCTCCGATTCTGGCCTCTACAATATCCAGGTCACCACCGGGTCGGCGGCGGCACAATCTCTTACGGTGAACGGTGGCCGGATCGAGCGGAACAGCCAGACGATCGGCGGCGATCGGCATGCCTACCTCGTCGCAGTGCCCAAGAATGACATCACTACGCTGCTGATCACGGGAGGGGCCGATATCGGCTTCGATATTGCCGGTTCCGCCGGGGTCGAAGGCAACACGGTGGTCCTGAGGTCCGGCTACAACGGAGTGGATGAATTTTCGCTCAGCTACCTCGACGGAACGACCGGTCATCTGACGATCGACAACGCCGCTTTCTCCAGCAACGTCGAAACCATCGCCCACGGTGACACGCAAATATCGACGTTCAACGGTCCGACGAGCTTCAGCGGCAATCTCGACATCACCAACGACTTCACGACGTTCGTAGGCGCGACGACCGACGACCTCACCATCGCCGGCGACCTCGATATCCACACTTTCTATCTTTATAGCATTTTCGGCCAGCCGACGGTCAGCCTGTGGGCGGGTGCCGGCGCAACGCTGTCGGCCGGAAATGTCGAGCTGCTCGCCAACACGCAGGGCGGGAATTCGCCCGATGAGTTCAGCCCCGGCGAAAGCGTCACGGGCGGTACGATCAATATCGACGCCAACGATGGCGGGCACATCCTCGTCAACGGCGGCCTCTACGCGGAGGCGAATGGCACCGGCGGCGCACAGGATTATTCGGGCGGGTTCGGCGGCGATGGGACCGGTGGCACCATCAACGTTCGCGCACTGGGGGAGGGATCGTCGATCAGCGCCGGCACAACTGAACTTTATGCCTATGGCTATGGCTATGGCGGATCGACCAGCG
>Ga0307410_10000997_pt1 | contig 12243 bp, 12 predicted proteins | sample 322Ometagenome_3_FD_203707 | JGI IMG/M metagenome (GOLD analysis project Ga0307410, IMG submission 203707) | Maize rhizosphere microbial communities from greenhouse at UC Davis, California, United States - 322HYB-O-3 | ecosystem: Host-associated > Plants > Roots > Rhizosphere > Soil | place...
TCGACACCGGCGCGGGCGACAACGACACGCCGCCGCCGACCGTCGTCGTCACGGCGATGAAGGCCGCGCTCGACGATCCGAAGTACAGCAAGTACGGCTTCCAGCAGGGGCTGCCCGACTTCCGGAAGTCGGCGTCGGCGTACGTCGAGCGGCGCTTCGGCCAGACCTTCGACCCGTTCACCGAGACGCTGCCGCTGATCGGCTCGAAGGAGGGGCTCTCGCACCTTCCCTTCGCCGTCTGCAATCCCGGCGACGTGACGATCGTTCCCGAGCCGGGCTACCAGGCCTACATCGGCGGCTCGATCCTGGCCGGCGCCACGCCGCACATCGTGCCGCTGCGCCCCGAGCACGATTTCCTCGTGCGCCTCGACCACTTGCCCGAGGCGGTGCTGCAGCGCACGAAGCTCGCGTTCATCAACTATCCGAACAACCCCACCGCGGCGGTCGCGCCGATGGAGTACCTCGAGCAGCTGGTCGCCACCTGCCGGAAGTACGACATCCTGCTCGCCTACGACAACGCGTACTGCGACCTGACGTTCGACGGCTACCGGGCCCCGAGCATCTTCGAGGTGCCCGGCGCACGCGACGTGGCCCTCGAGTTCTTCAGCTGCTCGAAGAGCTTCTCGATGACCGGCTGGCGCCTGGGCTTCGCCGTGGGCCGCGCGGAGCTGATCGGCGCGCTCACCAAGGTGAAGAGCTACACCGACACCGGTCCCTTCCTCGCCGTGCAGAAGGCCGGCGCCACCGCGCTCGACGGCGCCGAGGGCTTCGTCGAGCCGATCCGCCAGGAGCTGCAGCGCCGCCGCGACGCGGCGGTCGCGGCGCTCCGCACGGCCGGCTTCGAGGTGGAGCCGCCCAAGGCCGCGATGTATCTCTGGATCCCGCTCCCGGCCGGCATCCCGTCGGCGGTCTTCGCCCGGCGCTCGCTCGAGGAGGCGGGCGTGGTGGTGATGGCCGGCAGCGGTTTCGGCCCGGGCGGGGAGGGCTTCTTCCGCATCGCGCTCACCGTGCCGCCCGAGCGGCTGGCCGAGGCGGCGCGCCGCCTCGGCGGCATGCTGGAGAAGCTGCGTCGTGAGGAGCTTGCCGCCGCTCCCGCCTGACCCGTTCCGCCCGCCGCAGCGCTGGTCGCCGACCGCGCTGCTGGCGAGCGCGGCGATCCACGCGCTCTTCGTGCTCGCGTGGGTCTACGGCCCGCGCCCGGTGCCGCAGCCCTCGGAGCGCGCGCTCCTGCGCCCCCCCAGCGTGTCGGCGCCGATCGTGATCGATCTGCCGTCCTACGAACAGCCGCGGCCGCGGCTGGAGCCCGTGCGCGACGCGCCGCTGCGCCGGCCGGCCCCTGACGGGCCTCGGCCGCCGAGGATCGCGGCGTCGGCCGCCGATTCCGCGCCGGGTGCCCTCCCTCGACCCGCCCCCCAGATCTTCATCCGCCCCGATACCGGTGTCGCCGTGGCGCGCGGCGTACCGAGCCGCATCGCGCCGTCGTACGCCACGGGGCGGCTCTGGCAGCGGGCACTCCCGCTGCCGCCGAAGGACATCGCCGAGCGGATGACGGGGAAGGGGCGGAAGCAGCTGATCGACAGCGTGGTGCACGTCGCGGTGGCGGAGTTCCTCGACTCGCTCGCCAACGACCCCTACGCGCGCCCGCCGACGACGCCGAGCTGGACGACGGACGTGGCCGGAAAGAAGTTCGGGCTCGACTCGAAGTGGGTCTACGTCGCGGGGCTCAAGATCCCGACCGCCGTGCTCGCGCTGCTGCCGCTGCCGCGGAGCGGCAGCCTCGACAGGCAGAAGGCCTGGCAGCAGATGATGGACATGCGCGCCGACATCCAGCAGTCGGCGCAGCGCGCGGCCAACAGCGAAGACGTCAAGCAGGCCATCCGGGACATCCGGCAGCGGAAGGAAGAGGAAGAGGCGTTCCGCCGAAACCGCGAAACGCCGCCCGCACCGCCGGCATCGCCTGCGCCGCCCACCGCCGCCACGCCGCCGGGAGAGCCGGCGACCCCATGACGACGCCATGAAGCTGATCGATACCGACGAGACGATCCTGCTGGTGACCGGCACGCAGCTCACCGCGGAGGAGCGCGACCGCCCGCTGGCCTACTGGCTGAAGCAGGAGGTCGACAAGCGCGGCGTGGGGCATCCGTACCGCCGCGCGGTGGTCGTCGGCGACGCCTGGTGGCTCGACAACCGCGTCTTCCACCTCAATCCGACGATCGCCGTCGGCGGGCCCGGCGCGAACGCCGTCGCCCACCAGTTCGCCGAAGAGCTGGCGACGGTGTGGAGCGAGGACGACGCCGCGTTCGTGCAGGCCGCCTTCGACGGCGACCGCAAGCGCGCGAGCCTGTGGGGGATGAACGCCTCCGCCACCGCCTCGGCCGTCGAGGCGTTCGTGGTGAAGGGCTATCTCGACGAGCTGCTGAGCCGGATCTGGAAGTTCAGGACCGGCGCTAGCGTGATGGTGTAGCCGCCCCGCGCATCCGCTCCAGGCTCGCCTCGCGCCCCACGACGGCGAGCAGTTCGTTGACCGGCTCCGAGACCGTGGTGCCGGTGAGCGCCACGCGGATCGGCTGCATGACGTCGCCGAGCTTCGCGCCGCGCCGCTCGGCCGTCTCGCGCAGCGCCTGCTCGAGGCGCTCGGCCGTCCAGTCCGATGCCGCGAGACTCTCGAGCGCCTCGGCGGCCGCGTGCAGGTTCGCCGCGAAGCCGTCGCCCATCTTCCTCACGAGCGCCTCGGCCTTGGGATCGAGCCCGTCGCGCGGGCCTGCGAGGCGCACGGCGATCTGCTCGGCCATCTGGATCGTGGTGCGCGAGCGCGCCTTCACCGAGTCGATCAGCGGGAGCAGGTCGCGGCCGCCGGCGTCGACGCCGAGCCGCTCCAGCTGGCGCACCACCGGCTCGTGCAGCGCCGCGGCGGGCGTGGCCGAGAGGTACTGGCCGTTCATCCACTCGAGCTTCGCCGGATCGAAGACGGCCGGCTTGCCCTGGATGCCGTCGAGCGAGAAGAGCTCGATCATCTCCGCCTCGCTCACGATCTCGCGGTCTCCGCCCGGCGACCAGCCGAGGAGCGCGAGGAAGTTCCGCATCGCGGCGGGGAGGATGCCCTGGTCCTGGTAGTCGCCGACGGCGGTGGCGCCGTGGCGCTTCGAGAGCTTCTTGCCGTCGGTGCCGTGGATCATCGGCACGTGGCCGAAGACCGGCTCCGCACGGCCGAGGGCGCGGTAGAGCGCGATCTGCTTGGGCGTGTTCGAGACGTGGTCGTCGCCGCGGATCACGTGCGTGATGCGCATCTCGATGTCGTCCGAGACGACGGCGAGGTTGTAGATGGCGGTGCCGTCGGAGCGCAGGATCACGAGGTCGTCGAGATCGCGTCCCTGGAAGCTGATGCGGCCGTGGACCGCGTCGTCCCAGGCGATCTCGCCATCGGGCATGAGGAGCCGGATCGTGAAGGGCATGCCGCGCCCGAGGCGGTCCTGGATCTCCTCGGGCGAGAGCCGCCAGCAGCGCCGGTCGTAGCGGAAGGCGTCCTTGCGGCTCTCGGCCTCGGCGCGGGCCTGGTCGAGCTCCTCGCGGGTGCAGAAGCAGCGGTAGGCCTTGCCGTCGGCCAGCAGGCGCTCGGCGTCGGCCTTGTGGCGCTCGCCGTAGGCACCCTGGAAGTACGGGCCCTCGTCCCAGTCGAGCCCGAGCCAGGCCATGCCCTGCTTGATGACCTCGGTGTGCGCCTCGCTGCTGCGCTCCTTGTCCGTGTCCTCGATGCGCAGGACGAAGGTGCCGCCGGTCTTGCGGGCGAACAGCCAGTTGAAGAGCGCCGTGCGGGCGCCGCCGACATGCAGGTAGCCCGTGGGCGAGGGAGCGAAGCGAACGCGGGGAGCCGTCGAGTCCATCGGTGCACCGCCGGAAGCGAGGAGTACAGGATCGGGAACGCGCGAAAGGGCCTACCGGGGTAGGCCCTTTCGGGAACGGAGCGGGCGGGATTCGAACCCGCGATAGCGGTTTCCCACTATGCCGGTTTAGCAAACCGGTGCCTTCAGCCACTCGGCCACCACTCCAGCGGGACGGAAACTTCGCATCGCGGGGGGCTCAGATCAACCCCCGGCGCGCGAACCTCCCTGACGGCGGCGTGACGGACGGCACCCATCATGGTCGGCAGCCCCGACCGACGGATCCCCAGCCCGAGGAGTCGTACATGCAGACCTTTCCCCGCGCCGCGCGCCTGCGCCGCGCCGTCGTGCTGCTCGCCGTCGCCCTGCTTCCGCTCGCGGCGTGCGGCGACGATACCGGACCGGGCGCGGACGACATCAGCGGCTCCTGGACGGGCACCATCTCGTCCACCGCGGGCAGCGCCCAGCTCGCCTTCGCCGCCACCCAGACCGGCGAGCAGGTGACGGGCACCGGAACCCTCTCCGGTGGCGGCGAGTCGCTCGCGCTGACCCTGAGCGGCACCGTCGTCGAGTCCGACGTATCGCTCACCTTCCAGTCGCCCGGCTTCGAGCCGGTGAGCTTCGAGGGGGTCCTCGACGAGGACACGATGACGGGGACGCTGAGCGGCTCGGGGTTCACCGGCGAGGAGCTCACCCTGACGCGCACGAGATAGCACGGACCGCAGCCCCGGCGGGAGCCGGGGCGGGCGGCGGGAGGACGGCATGACCTTCACGCTCACCAGCAGCGCCTTCGGCGAAGGCGCCCCGATTCCGGATCGCCACACCTGCAGCGGGGAGGAGCTCTCCCCGCCCCTCCGCTGGACCGACCCGCCGCGGGGGACGCGCTCCTTCGCCCTGATCGTCGACGATCCCGACGCTCCGCGCGGCACCTTCACGCACTGGCTCCTCTGGAACCTGCCGGCGGACGCCGCGGAGCTTCCCGAGACCGGCCGGGGCGGGGCACGCCTTCCGGCCGGCGCGCTGCAGGGCACCAACAGCGGCGGAGCGCAGGGGTGGATGGGTCCCTGCCCGCCGCCGGGCGGACCCCACCGCTATTTCTTCACCCTCTACGCGCTCGACGCCGAGCTCGGGCTTCCCGCCGGCGCCGAGCCCGACGCGGTCCGGACAGCGGTCGAGCGCCACACGCTGGGGCAGGCGGGCCTGATGGGCCGCTACGCGCGCCGCTAGTCTCTGGCGCCGCCGCGGCCGAAGGCGTACCATGGCAGGAGACCCCTCCTCCTCGAGGTGACCCCGATGCGTACGTTCGGTGCCGGGAGCGCCCTCCTGCTCGCGGCCGCGCTGGCGGCCGGGACGCTGACGTCGTGCGACGGTTCCTCCCTCGGCCCGGGTCCCGCCCGACCGGACGCTGGGCCCCTGTATGCCGTGACCGGGCGGCTCGTCGACACCCTGAGCGGCGCCCCCGTGGTGCAGGCGGCGGTGACGGTCGGAGACACTTCCGTCCTCAGCGACTCCGGCGGCGCGTTCACCGTCAGGGTGCCGCGGTCGCTGATCCGCGTCCTGGTGCTGCACCCGGAATACGAGCCGGCATCCTTCAAGCAGCAGGTGTCGGAGGATCTGCGGATCCGGCGGCAGATGCGCCCGTACGCGCCGACGGTGGTGGCCTGCGACTGGCGCAACGACACCCTGGTGGCCCGGGTCGTCGATCTGGAGAGCCGCAAGCTCGTCGTCCGACGCGACTCCTCGATCGTGGCGATCGGCCCGCGGGATGCGCCTCCGATCCGGGCAGACCACTGGCGCTGGATCGTGGAGGACATCTTCACCTGGCGCGTGGAGATCCCCATGGCCGGCGAGGTCGGCGCCCCCTCGCACTGGCGCATCTTCGACGCCGCGGGCCACACCCGCGTGCAGACCTGCCACCCGCAGCCGTTCTGATTCCGTAGCCCGTCGCACCCCTCGCCGGGCACCCGCGCCGTGTTCCCGGTCACGGCTGCGGCGGAGCTTCCGCGACATCTTGCAGACCTCCGCGGTCACGGGGCTTCGCATCCCCGGCCACCGGAGCGCCGAACCCCGCCTTGCAGCGGCGAGGGCGGTGGCAGGGCGGGAACGTGGAAGGTCCGCACGGCTGGTCCTCTCGTCGTCCTCCCATCGTCGCAACTCCCGAAAGTGGGTATCCGCCCGACCGTTCCCGGTCGTGCGCCGCCGCAGGCACGGTGTTCGGCTCGAGCGACTCGAGCACACCCAGAGACCTGCAATTGAGGGCTACCGATATGGCGAAGGCACGAAAGAACACAGGAAGCACCACCGGTGATCTCGGCACGACGGGCGGCGAGGGAGCGACCGTCGTCGGGCTGTTCCGTGACCGCCACGACGCGGAGCGGGCGATCGGCGCGCTCAAGGACGCCGGCTTCACGGAGGACCAGATCGGCGTCGCGCTGCGCGACCGGGGCGAGCAGAAGGACCTGATGGACCGCACCGACACGAAGGCGGCCGAGGGCGCGACCACCGGCGCGGTCGGCGGCGGCGTCGTGGGCGGTACGCTCGGTCTCCTCGGCGGGCTCGGCGCGCTGGTGATCCCGGGCCTCGGGCCGATCTTCGCGGCCGGCTGGCTGGGCTCGACGCTGGCGGGTGCCGGCATCGGCGCCGCCGCCGGCGGCCTGATCGGCGGGCTGGTGGGGATGGGCATCCCCGAGGAGGACGCGCGGCATTTCGAGACCGGCTTCAAGTCCGGCGGCACGCTCGTGACGGTGCGCGCCGGCGCGCGGTCGGGCGAGGCGGAGTCGATCCTGCGGCGCTTCGACGCCGACCTGGGCCCGACGCGTGGGCGCGCCTTCGACCGCGGCGCCACCGCGACCGGCCGCGCCGCCGGTCTCGCCGGCGAGTCGCGCGAGGCGATGCAGCTGCGCGAAGAGCAGCTGAACGTGAACAAGGAGCGCGTGCAGACGGGCGAGGTCACGCTGCGCAAGGAGGTCGTCACCGAGCAGAAGCGGGTGGACGTGCCGGTGACGCGTGAGGAGGTCGTGATCGAGCGCCGCCCGGTGGCCGGCGAGCCCACGCGGGCGGGCGACATCTCGGACCTGCGCGAAGGCGAGGAGATCCGGGTGCCGATCATGGAGGAGCAGGTCCACGTCGAGAAGACGCAGCGCGTGAAGGAGGAGGTGCGCCTGGGCAAGCGGGAGGTCGAGGGAGTGGAGCACGTGCAGGACACGGTGCGGCACGAGGAGGCGCGCGTGGAGGGCACCGGCGGCGCGCACCGCGTCGACGCCGGCGGGCTCGGCTTCGAGGCGCCGCGGGCCTGGGACGGCACCGAGCGCCGGCGGAGCTTCGACTCCAGCTACGCGGGTCCGGAGCGGCGCCTGGCGCACGCCTGACCCGTCCGCAGTGACCGAAGCGCGAGGGGCCTCCGGGAATCCGGAGGCCCTCTCGCGTTCCATGCCCGATCCGCCGAGCGGCGTGGGTGAGATTCGAACTCACGGAACCGTTGCCGGTTCGGCGGTTTTCAAGACCGCTGCATTAAACCGCTCTGCCACCACGCCGGGAGCGGAAAAGTCTGAGCCCGCTTCGGGTTACGCAAGCCCCTCGAGTGTTCGTGCTAGACCGTCGCGCCGGGGGTCGGCTTCGTCGGCGCTCGACGGCGCAGCACCAGACCGAGAATCGTCAGCGTCGCCGCGAGCGCCATGAAGCCGATGCTCGTCGGCACGCCGACGTTGCGGATCGCCGGGATGAAGAGCGCCAGGATCGACAGCAGCAGGAACGCGCCGCCGATCGCCGTGAACGCGAAACCGAGAGCACCGGCGAATCCGCGATTGGTCTTGTCGAACGCCATGGTACGGCCTCCAGGGTAGGGTGGGTCCCGCCGAGCCGCTTGCGACGCACGGTGCGACTGCCGAACTTGCGACTGCCGATCGTATCGTGGAGCATCGAGGAGAGTTCCGGATAGCTTACGGCGCGGACGGCGAGTCGGCTAGGGTGCTCCCCGGTCGACTTTCACCCACTGAGACGGAGACTGCCGCGATGAGACACGCAGAGTCCTGCTGCTGCGACGACCCGAACTGCAAGTGCGGCTGCGGCTGCGGCGACGGCCCCTGCTGCGGCCAGTGCTCCGGCTGCACGGGCGGCTGCTGCACCTGAGACCGGGCCGGGCTACTTCGGCGACTGCCGGAAGCCGATGCGCGGCGCCTGCTCGGGCCGGCTCCACGCCGCGTTCTCCAGGTCCTCGCGCAGCTCTTCCCAGAAGCCCTGCGCGAAGTGGTTCCACGCCTCGGGATCGCCCGTGGGCAGACGGTACTCGTCCTCCTCGCCGCCCGTATCGACGTACCAGACCTCGTCCCGGCAGCGCAGGACGAAGTCGAAGCGGACCTCGAGCGGCTCCTGACCGGCCGTGAAGGTCAACACGAACGGAAGCTCGTAGCGTCCCTCGCGGTAGCGCAGGACGTCGACGGCGGTCAGGGCGGGCCGGGGCGCGTCGGTCGCGGGTGCCTCGGCCGGTGGGGCGGGCTCGCCGTCGTGGGGCCGTTCGTCCGCGGGGAGCGGCACAAGACGCAGCGCCCCGCCGGGGATCGCCCAACGGGCGTGCAGCTCCTGCAGTATCCGGTCGGCCATGCCGACCGCGGCGACGGCCTCCCGGCGCCATCCTGCGCGCTCGCGCGCGAAGTGCGCGTTCAGCTCCTCGTAGGTTCCCATCTCACTCCCAGCGTTCGATATCCTACCAGACCCGCAGCGACGGCAGCCAGGGCCAGCCGAGCCCCGCGAGCGCGGGCCAGCGCACGAAGACCCAGAACCCGGCCAGCACGATCCAGAAGGTGGCACCGACCAGGCGGGCACGGACGTGATGGGCGACCGCCTTGGCGCGGTCGCGCGTGAGTAGCAGCGCGGGCGCGGTGCCGACGTACCAGCCGACCAGCCAGACCGGCCACCCGGGCTCGCCGGCGTGCGCGGCCCGCCAGCCCGCGGCGAGGTCGGCGGCCGCGGCCGCGAAGGCGAGCGCGAGATAGGCCTGGGCGAGGAAGGTGAGGACGGCGCCGGCGGTCACCATCCCCTCGCGGCCGCGCCGCGCTCCCGCCACGCTCAGCCGGCCTCCGGGCGCGCCGGCGAGTCCGAGCACCCACGTCCAGGCGGCGGCGACGAACGTTCCGGCGACCGCGAGCAGCACGGCCCACGCGAGGGTGCGAAGGAGGGGGGACACGCCGCAAAGAGTCGTGCGTTCCGCGATGCTTGTCAACTCGCGCCGCACACGGGGCCGGGGTCCGGAACCGCGACGCACCAACGAGTTAGCCCGACGGGCACGTCGCTTGCCCCTGGGGCCCGGCGGACGCCCGGCTCCCTCCTGCCGCGCCTGCGTCCCAGGCACGCTCGAGGGCGCACGCGATGGTCGGCACGATCGGACAACGGCTCAGGCGCGCGGCGTGGGGCATCGCGCCGCTTCTCCTCCTCGGCTGCGGCTTCGAGCCCGAAGGCGACGTGCCGATGTCGCCGCCCGAGCTGTACCGCTCGTGGTGGGAGAAGACGGAGAGCTGCTCGGGGCTCACCGGCGACTTCGACCGCGTGCGGTGGTACGTCGTCGAGGGCTACGGCTTCGACTGCCCGAGCGGCCGCTGCGCCGGGCGCTGGCAGGCCGACGGCCGCATCATCCTCGCGGGCGACTGGACCGGCCACGAGATGGTGGTGCGCCACGAGATGCTGCATGCGCTGATCAGGCGCTCGGGCCACCCCGAGCACGAGTTCAAGTCGCTCTGCCGGCTCACCTGGGACACCTGGCACGAGAGCGAGGGTGACGCCGAGACGCCGGCCCCCGCCGCGCTGCGGGCCATGCTGGATTGAGGCGCGGGGGGGCGGGGTGGACGAGACGAGGGCCCGGATCGATCGCCGATCCGGGCCCTCGCGTCGTTCGTGCCGCTCGGCCGTCGGCCGTCAGCCCGCGCTCATTCGCCGCGCCCGTTCACCTGCTCCATGATCTGGTTCGCGATCGAGTCGGCGCGCGCCGCCTCGGCGGCGAGGCTCTGCTTGCCGAGCGCGGCCGACGCGCCGCGGTAGACGATGGAGTACAGGTTGAGGATCGACGAGCTGGGGGTGTCCACCCACCCGGACGGGCGGTCGCGTGCGACGCTCCGCCAGTGGTAGACCTTCCAGATCAGCTCCCGCGTGCGCGGCAGGTCGACGTATCCCATGCCCGGCGTCAGCACGATCGAGTCGCTGGCCTGCGCCGGCACGGGCAGGAGCTTCCGCACCAGGCCCTGCGAGACGAGGTACGGCGTGAGCCCGAAGGTCTGGTCGGGATAGGCGCCGTCGCTCCAGCTGAAGTAGATCGGGCGCTTGCCGAGGTTGTCCTTGATCAGGAAGAGCGTGGCCATGTCCTGCAGCAGCAGGTAGTCCTGGCCGAGCACGACCTGCATGCTGTCGAACTGCATCCCGGCGCCGCGCTCGACGCGCATGACCTCGGGGAGGCTGTCGAGCTGCGCCTCGCTGAGGTCGAAGACCGGCGTGGTCGGCCGGCGCCACTCGGCCAGCGCGCTGCCGGCGCCGGCCGGACGGTCGGCGCCCCAGATCGCCGCGGCGGTGGACAGGTCGAACCGCGGCGTCTCGCGGCGGCGCAGCTGGCGCAGGTGCCAGCGCGTGTTCATCAGCGAGAGGTTCGCCAGGGTGATGTCGGGTCGGACGCGCTCCACCTCCTGGGCGTACCAGAGCGGGAAGGTGTCGTTGTCGCCGGCGGTGATGAGGATGCCGTACGGCTCCACCGACTGGAGCAGGTCGATGGCGAAGTCGCGCGCCAGCGTCTCGCCCCGGCGGCTCGCGGTCTGGTTGTTCGCGAGGAGCGGGATCAGGGCGACGGCGAGGATCGGCGCGGCCGTGGCCCAGCGGCTCCGCTCGCTGCCGCGGTCGCGCAAGAACCCCACCACGCCGCTCATGAGCGCGCCGAGCCCGAGCGCCACGAGCACGCCGAACATCTGGAACGAGCCGATGAAGAAGTAGTCGCGCTCGCGCACCTCGCGGGCCAACTCGGGCTGGTCGAGATGCTGCGAGTACCCGTACTTGAAGTTCAGGTAGAAGATCAGCGCGATCGTGAGCGTGCCGAGCAGGGCGAGCGCGGCGAGGCCGGCGCGCCGGTCGCGGCGGATCAGCTGGACCAGCCCGAAGATCCCGATGGCCGAGAAGAGCGCGGCGGCCGCGGCGCGCACCGGCGTCCAGTCGAAGGCGAACTGCCAGCTCCAGTACTGCAGGTAGTTGCCCACCTGCGAGACGAAGTCCGCCTGCCGCGCCGTGACGGACGGCTTGCCGTACTGCGCGCGGTTCAGCACCTCCTGCAGCGCCGCCCAGGTGGTCGGCTCGCCCTCGTTGATCGCCGGATACTGCGCCGCGCGGATCGGGAGGAAGCCGTAGTTGAGCGAGATGCCGATCGCCGCCGCCACCACCGCCGCCAGCAGCACCTGCCAGCGCGTCAGCGCCCGCCAGTCGGTCAGCAGCACGTAGACGCCAACCGCGGAGATCGCCAGGACGCCCATCATGTGGTTCGTCGAGGTGAGCGCCAGCAGGTAGGCGATGAGCACGAGGTAGCGGTCGCGGGCCGGCGTCGCCGGCTGGTCGGCCCAGCGCACCACGAGCCAGGTGACGAGCGCGATCGAGAGCAGCGAGACGGTGTACACCTTCTCGTTCACTACCGACTGGTTCCACACCGTCCACGCCGTGGCGCCGACCAGCACGCCGGCGAACGCCGCCGCGAGGCGCACGCCGCGCACCGGCACCAGCGTGCGCAGCCACCGCTCGGCCACCAGGAACCAGAGCGCCGACGCGGCGGCGCTGGTGAAGGCGGCGAAGAGGTTGATGCGCGTGGCGTAGTGCTCGGCCAGGGGCAGCAGTCCCCAGGCGTGCGCCATCACCGTGAAGAGCGGGTTGCCCGGCGGGTGCGGAATGCCGAGCACCTTGGCGGCGGCGATGTACTCCGAGGTGTCCCAGAACGCCGTGGTCGGCGAGAGGGTGAGGACGTACAGCGCCAGGATCAGCATCCCCGTCAGCGCGGCCCAGCCGTACGGCGGGCGCTCGGCGGGGACGGGATCGAGGGGCGCGGCGGGGCGCGGCGTATAGGTGCGGGCGGGTGCGGTCATCGAATCGGTCCGAAGGGGGCCGGCCTAGTGCCGGAACTGGCGCTTGCCGGTGAAGATCATGGTCATGCCGTGCCGGTCGGCCGCCGCGATCACTTCGGCGTCGCGGATCGAGCCGCCCGGCTGGATGATGGCGGTCACGCCGGCGGCGGCGGCCTCGTCGACGCCGTCGGCGAAGGGGAAGAAGGCGTCGGAGGCGAGCACCGCGCCCTGGGTCGGGTGGCCGGCGCGCTGCGCCTTGTGGGCGGCGAGGAAGGAGCTGTCGACGCGGC
>Ga0307410_10000999_pt1 | contig 12230 bp, 8 predicted proteins | sample 322Ometagenome_3_FD_203707 | JGI IMG/M metagenome (GOLD analysis project Ga0307410, IMG submission 203707) | Maize rhizosphere microbial communities from greenhouse at UC Davis, California, United States - 322HYB-O-3 | ecosystem: Host-associated > Plants > Roots > Rhizosphere > Soil | place...
GCTGTCGGAAGGGCAGCTGGCGAAGTGGCGCAGCCGCAGCATCGGGTTCATCTTCCAGTTCTACAACCTGATCCCGGTGCTGACCGCGCTCGAGAACGTGGAGCTGCCGCTGCTGCTGACGAAGCTCTCGAAGAAGGCGCGGCGCGAGCGCGCGCTCACGGCGCTGAAGATCGTGGGCCTGGCCGATCGCGCCAAGCACTATCCGCGGCAACTCTCGGGCGGCCAGGAGCAGCGCGTCGCCATCGCGCGGGCCATCGTCGGCGACCCGGCGGTGCTCGTGGCGGACGAGCCGACCGGCGACCTCGATGCGAAGAGCGCCGAGGACATCCTCACGCTGCTCGACACGCTGAACCGTGAATTCAAGAAGACGATCGTCATGGTCACGCACGACCCGCGCGCCGCGTCGCGTGCGCACGTCGAGCGTCATCTGGACAAGGGAGTCCTCGCGACCTCGCTGAACGGTCGCGAGGTCGCCGTCGGTTGAGGGAGTCGGGCATGTGGCATTCGGGAGTTGACGCATGAAGTACCTGCCCTACGTTCTCAAGCACCTGCGCCGGAACTGGATCCGCACGGCGAGCACCGTAGCGGGGATGGCGGTGTGCATCTTCCTGATCTGCACGCTGCAGACCGTGCTCGCCGCAATCAACGCCGGCATGGAGGCGGCCGACCCGGCGCGTCTGGTGACGCGCCACGGCGTCAGCATGATCTTCAACATGCCAATCGCCTACAAGGCGCGCATCCAGGGGATGCCGGGCGTGGAGCGGGTCGCGGTCGCGAACTGGTTCGGCGGCATCTACCGCGACATGAAGGACTTCTTTCCCAACATGGCGGTGGAGTCGGAGGACTACTTCACGATCTTCCCCGAGTACCGCATCCCGCCGGATCAGTTCCAGGCCTACCTGCACGACATGCGCGGCGCGGTCATCGGCCGGGAGCTCGCGACGAAGTACGGCTTCAAGATCGGCGACACGTTCCAGATGGAGAGCATGATCCCGCCGTACCGCGTGAAGGGACCGCTCCAGTTCGTCGTGCGTGCGATCTACGATGCGGACACCGCGCAGCATCCGAACGCGAACCTCGGGATCATGTTCTTCCATTTCAAGTACCTCTACGAGACCATCCACGGGGACCCGCGCGTCGGCACCTACGCTGGCGCCGGCACGTTCAACATCCGGGTCAGCAATCCGAACCAGGCGACGAACGTGGCCAGGGCCATCGACGCGAACTTCGAAAACAGCGACGTCCAGACGAAGACGGAGACCGAGAGCGCGTTCATCGCCGGCTTCATGGCGCTCATCGGCAACCTCGCCGCGCTTCTGAACGGGATCGGCCTCGCCGTCGCGTTCACGATTTTGCTCGTGACGGCGAACACGATGAGCATGGCGGTTCGCGAGCGCCGCACCGAGATCGCCGTGCTGAAGACGCTCGGCTTCTCGAGCGCGCTGGTCATGTCGCTCGTCCTCGCGGAGGCTCTGGCCCTCGGCATCCTCGGCGGCGGCTTCGGCGTGCTGCTGGCGGAGGCGCTCGTGTCGAACCTGGCCAACCTGCCGTTCATGGGGCTGGTGCTCGGCAACTTTCCCGGGCTGTCGGTGTCGCCCACCGTGGCGGCACTCACCTTCACCATCGCCGTCGCGCTCGGCATCGGCGCCGGTCTCGTGCCGGCTGCCGGCGCTTACCGTTCGCGTATCACCGACATGCTTCGCCAGGCCTAATCAGTCGATGGATTGGCGATTGGGTGATCGGTGATTGGTGGTTGGTGATTGGTGATTGGACGCTTCGGGGTCTTGGAGCATTGGGAGTTGGGAGTTTCGACTGATGGCTCTTCCGATTAGCTACAACGTGCGCAGCCTCTACGTCCGCGGTCGTGTAACGCTCCTGGCCATCGGCGGCATCGCGCTGGTCGTGGCCGTGCTCATCGTCCTCGTCGCGATGGCAGCGGGCTTCCGCATCGCCCTGCAGGCGGGCGGTTCGGTCGAGAACGCGATGGTCACGCAGCGCGGCTCCACGTCCGAGATCACCTCGGGCATCCCGCGCGATGCGATCAACGTGATCTCGGTGGATCCGCGCGTCGCCCGCGACGGCTCGGGCAACCCGCTCGCCTCGCCGGAGCTCGTCATCGTTGCCTCGATGAAGCGCAAGGAGGACGGCGCCGACGTCAATATCGTCGTGCGCGGGGTGACGCCGATGGCGTTCAAGGTGCGCGAGGGGGTCACCATTGCCGAGGGCCGGAACTTCACGCCCGGGCTCTACGAGGTGGTCGTCGGGCGCAAGCTGTACGAACGGATGGCAGGGATGGGTCTCGGCCGCACGATCAAGATGCAGCGCCGCGATTGGACCATCGTCGGCGTGCTCGCCGCCAACGGCAGCAGCTTCGAAAGCGAAGTGTGGGGCGACAAGGAAGCGATGGGCCCGGCGTTCGGGCGCGGCGCCGGGGCGCAGGTGCTCTCGGTGCGCATGACGGATCCGTCCACGATCCCTGCCTTCGACGAGGAACTGCGGCGCAACCCGCGCATGCAGGTGCAGGCGATCCAGGAGCGGATGTATTACGAGCAGCAGTCAGCGGGCGTGTCCGGGCCGCTGATGGCGCTGGCGATCTTCGTCGCCATCGTGATGGGGGTCGGCGCGGTGTTCGGCGCGATGAACACGATGTACGCCATTGTCGTGGCGCGCACGCGCGAGATCGGGACGCTGCGCGCCCTCGGCTTCTCGCGCCTGGCAATCCTCGCCGCCTTCGTCATCGAATCCACGTGCCTGGCCATCGCCGGCGGGGCGATCGGCTGCCTCCTCGCCCTCCCGGCCAACGGCATCTCGTCAGCCGCCGGCGGCGCGAACTTCGCCGAGGTGGCGTTCGCGTTCCGCATCACGGCGGCGTCGATTACAGCGGGGATGATCCTGGCCGTCCTGATGGGGATTGCGGGAGGAGTGCTGCCGTCGTTGCGCGCGGCGCGCATGCCGATTACGACGGCGCTACGTGAAGCCTAAGGGCGCAAGACGTCATTCAAAATGCAACATGCAAATGGCGCCCGTACGCACGAACGGGGTGAAAGGCGCTACGCCGTCCACCCCGCTGCTGCAAACCGCTCACGGTTTGCATTTGCATTTGAACTGTGAATTACCAGAGGGCGGCCTTCAGCCTTCCTCTTCGTATTCCTCTTCTTCGAGCGGAAGAAATCGTGTTGGCGGTCTGAGCGCTTCGCGATAGTCGTAGACCGGCAGATCGCGAACGTGCAGCGCGAGCACGCAGGTGGAGCCCTTCTCATCGATCACGACGGTGACCGGGCTCCCTTCCACGCCTTCACGGAACGCGCAGCGGCATCCGCAGGCAAGTCTGGCGTGCGTGAACCCTTTCATGCCGCGATCATACACCAGAAGGGCCGGCCCTGCGGGCGGGGCCCCCGCGATTGGTGATTGGCGATTGGTGATTACAGAAGCGCCTTGATCTCGCGCTCGAACTGCGCCTTGGGCGCGATACCCATGTGCTTCTTACAGATCTTCCCGTCGCGGCCGATGATGTAGGAGACGGGAATGCCCCACAGCGGCCCGAACGCTTCCTGCACGTCGTCGCGCCCGAGGCCGACGAGCACCGGGTAGTTGATCTTGTACTGCGCCGCGTAAGGCTTCAGCTTGTCGACCGTGTCGTCCACCGACAGGCCGAGGACCACCAGGTCCTTGGCATACTGCTTCTGCAGCTCGACGAACGCGGGAATCTCGGCCTTGCACGGGCCGCACCACGTGGCCCAGAAGTTCAGGAGAATCACTTTCCCCTTGAACGACGAGAGCTTCACGTCGACGCCGTTCATGTCCTTGATCGTGTAATCGAGGGCCGCCGGCTTCGCGTCCTTGTCGCATGCGTCGCCAGCGGCCGCGGCAACCGCTTCGGGCACGAGCACGCCGTGCGTGTCGAAGGGAAGCATGAAAAGCGTCAGCGCCGCTGCCGTCGCCGCCATCGAAATCCACCGAGCCCGATTGGTCATCCTCATATCCTCGATCCGCTATCCGCGATCCGCGATCCGCGCTGCCGACTGCCTACCTGGCTTCCCGCTCGACGTATCGCGCCAGCCGCGCAATCCCGGGCGACGTCTCCTTCGGTAGCACCAGCACATAGGTGTTGCCGCCGCGCGACCAGATTCGGCAGTGATGCCCGAGCGTGGTGACCTCGCCCGCCTTGCGCGTCACCCCTTCGAGGCGGAACAGCGACACGGGCTCGGCGCCCTCCGCCTTGTACATCACGTGCGGCATCGATCCGTCCGCGTACAGACAGCGACGGCCGCCGAGGAGCGTGATGCCTGCCGCGGAGGACGAGGGGGGCACGTGCATGTCCCAGCCGAACTTCGACTCGAGCTCCTCTTCGATCTCGCTCGCGTCGGCGCCTTTCTCGGGGACGAACACTTCGAAGCACTTGACGTGATCGGCGGTGAGCTGGGCGGCGAGCAGCGTGTCCGACCGGCGGGTGGCGACGGCGAAGATCAATACGCCGGCGAAGATGAGGAGCACCGCGATGGCTGTGGCGGGCACGAGCAGCCGCCACCACCGCACGGCCTGGACGCGCGAGTGCTCGTGTGCGAGCGCTTCGCAGCGGGAGCGGAGGCCGGGAGGAAGCGGCTGCGCCTTGAGCCGGTCGGCGCGTTCGCGGAGCACGGTGCGGGCGCCCTGCTCTTCCTGTGCGCCGCGCGCGCATGGCGGGCAGTGCTGCAGGTGCTGCTCGACTTCGCGGCGCTCGCCGGGCGGAAGTGCCCCGTCCACGTAGGGCGTCACCCGCTCGGCTGTTCGTCTACATTCGTCCATCGCTCGCTCGTTTAGACCGCCACTGTCCTGCACACGATGCGCCTACCGCCGGCCGGCTATCTCGACGCCGGGTCTCGCGGCAGCGGCCGAGAGCCGCTCGAAGAGCAGGCGCCGCCCGCGCGAGATGCGCGACATCACCGTTCCAATCGGGACGCCGAGCATCCCGGCAATCTCCGCGTACGAGAACTCCTCCACGTCGCGCAGCCACACTGCCTCGCGGAACGCCGCGGGCAGCTCGTCGAGCGCCGCCTGCAGGTCCGCGTCGAGCGTATCGCGGAGCAGGATCCGCTCGGGCGTGTCGAGCGCCGCCGGACCGTCGGCGAGCGTGGCGGCCTGCTCCACCCGATCGCTGTCCACCTCGACCGTGTCGCGCGATGCGTCCCGGCGCCGGTTCCGCCACGTGTTGTGGAGGATCGTGTAGAGCCACGCCTTCAGGTTCGTTCCGCGCTCGAACCGATCGGTGAACCGGAACGCCTTGACGTACGTGTCCTGAACCAGGTCCTCGGCATCCGCACGGTTGCGCGTGAGGCGCAGGGCCGTGGCAAACAGAGGCTCCAGCAGGCCGAGGGCCTCGGCGGCGAACGCGTCAGCGTCCGCGGGGCCTGTCGTGGAACGGACGCGGCGAACCATGAGCGCGCAGAGCCCACAAGATAGAACACGGGCAGACCCTGCCTTTATTCCTTGCAAGCCAGTATAAGGGGACACTGGCGTTCGGTGCAGGGGACACTGCCGCGACGGGGTCACGTCGCCGGCTCGCGACATTCCCAGTCAAAACACGCGTGCTCAGCGGTACACCCTTTGCTCCTGGCGCTCGACGTCGTTTCATTGCGAGCGTCCCACCGACGCAGTAAGATCGCGCGCATTCGCATTGGCAGGGCCCGCCGTTGTCCCCAACCACGTCCCTGCGAGGAGAAAGTCTATGAGCGTCCGCACACGGTGCGGGGCCCTGCTTCCGGCAGCCATCGCGGCGTTCGTGGCGATGGCCGCTCTGCCGTCCCCCGTCGCGGCGCAGACCGGGTTCATCCCCTACTACGGGAAGAACCAGATCCGCTACGACAACTTCAAGTGGTTCATCTACACGACGGATCACTTCGAGATCTACTACTACCCCGAGATCGAGCCCCACCTCGAGCGCGTCGCCGGCTACGCCGAAAGCGCGTACCAGCATGTGAGCTCCGAGCTCAAACACGACCTCGCGTTCAAGGTGCCGCTGATCCTGTTCAAGACGAGCAGTGAGTTCCAGCAGCAGAACGTCATTCCCGGCGCGGCGCAGGAAGGCGTCGGCGCGTTTGCCGAGCCGTCGCGCGACCGCATGGTCATGCCGCTCGACGAGCCGCCCGACCTCCTCTATCGCCTGATCGTCCACGAGCTCACGCACATTTTCGAGTTCGACATCATCCCCACGTCGCTCATCCGCCGCAGCGTGCCGCTGTGGGTCAACGAGGGGCTGTCGGACTACATGACCGGCCTGTGGCGTCCGCCCGACCTGATGACGGTGCGCGACGCGGCGGTCGCCGACATCGTGCCGAAGATGACGAAGCTCGAAGGCTACGGCAACTTCTCCAACCCGCGCCTGATCTACAACCTCGGACACGCCGTGTTCGAGTTCATCGAGGCGCGCTGGGGCAAGGAAGGGTTGCGGCAGTACCTGTTCTCGCTGCGCAAGGCGGTGATCGGCGGCGGCGAGGACGCGTACGAGGAGGCGTTCCGCCTCACCCCCGAAGAGTTCGATCAGCAGTTCGAACGCTATCTCAAGGATCGGTTCAAGCCGTTCCGCGACAAGGAACGGCCCGCCGACTACGGCAAGAACCTCGCGCCCGATCCGGAGAAGTCGCACTTCACCAATGCGCTGAGCGTCGAGCCGTCGCCGTCGGGCGACCTGCTCGCGGTGTTCACCGGCAACCGCAACGACCGCGAGTACGACATCGTGCTCGTGTCGGCCAAAGACGGCGCGGTCATCCGCAATCTCACCAACGGCTTCGACCAGGACAAGGGGTTCGAGTTCATCGCCATTCCCGGCGGGCGATGGAACACCGTGCCGTGGATGTCGTGGGCGCCCTCGGGCGATCGCATCGCCTACTTCGTGCGTGACGAGAAGACGCGCACGCTCATCATGCAGAACGTGCTCACGCGCGACGTCGAGGAGCGCATTCAGATGCGCACGGTGGACGACCCCGAGTCGCCCGACGTCTCGCCCGACGGCACCAAGATCGCCTTTGCCGCGCTGCAGGGCGGCGTCGGCGACATCTTCGTCGTCGACCTGGCGACCAAGGCAGTGACGAACCTGACAAAGGACGCCTTCGCCGACCATGGGCCGACGTGGTTCCCGGACGGCAAGTCGATCCTCTACGTCGCGCGCGTGAGCGGCAACGAGAAGCTGTTCCGCCTCGATCTCGATACCGGCACGAAGACGCAGCTCACGTTCGGTACGCACGACGACACGCCGGCGCAGTTCCTCGACGCCGACACGCTCGTGTTCTCGTCCACGGCCACCGACCCGGGCCAGCCGATCGAGCCCGACGTCGCGCGCAACGGCAACATCTACAACATCTGGACGTTGAGCCTGAAGACCGGCGAGCTGAAGCAGTACACCGACGCGCTCGGCGGCAACACCACGCCGGTGATCCTCAATCAGGGCAAGGACAAGCAGATCGCGTTCATCACCTACTACAAGAACGAGTACGAGCTGCACACCCTCGAACGGAAGGATCCGATCGTCACCGCCGCCTCCTCCGACTTCGGATCGGCGGGCCCGGTGATCGACTTTCAGGCGCCGCTCACCCACACGCTCGTCGCGGAGAACAAGAAGAAGAAGGGCACCTTCGAGAAGCTGTTCCTCGACGGGCGGCCGCCGGTGAACGTCGGCGTCACGAGCGGCGGCGACGTGTTCGGCGGGTCGCAGGTCACCTTCAGCGACGTGCTCGGCGACCAGCAGTTCAGCCTCTTCGCTGCCTCGGTGTCGCAGTACCGCACGCTCTCGTTCTCGTACTTGAACCTGGCGAGCCGCTTCCAGTACGCGCTCCAGGGCTTCTCGCAGACCTCGTTCTTCTACGGGCAGCTCGAGAACATCTTCTACGACCCGGCGTTCGTCGGCGGGTACCTCGATCGCGACTTCGCCGTCGCCACGCGCACGACGCGCGGCGGCACGGCGTTCGGCATCTGGCCGTTGGATCGCTACCGCCGGCTCGAGCTGTTCGGCGGCTTCGTCCAGTACAACGAGGAGTTCACCGACCCGCTGCTCGAGGCGTACTCGCGCCAGTACCAGGAGGACACGTTCGGCCGTCAACTGTTCCGCAACGGCAACTTCATGCCGCTCGGCGTCACCTTCGTCCAGGAGACGACGGTGTTCCGCGAGTTCGGCCCGCTGGCGGGCAATACGATGCGGCTGTCGTACGAGGCGGCGCCAGGGTTCGGCGGCATGCTGTCACGGCAGACGGCGGACCTCGACGCCCGCTATTACCTGCGGCTCGGCGGCTCGGGCCTGCTGGCGCTGCGCGGCCGCGGCTTCAGGAGCTGGGGCGACGCCCCCGACTTCACCTACTTCGGCGGCAACTCGGAGATGCGTGGCTACGAGTATCTCGAGTTCAGCGGCGACAACGCGTTCTTCCTCAACGCGGAGCTCCGCTTCCCGTTCATCGAGGCGATGCTGACGCCCATCGGCATCCTCGGCGGCGTGCGCGGCGTCTTCTTCGCGAACCTCGGCGGCGCCAGCTGGGATGGCATCGGCCAGCGCGGCGAACCGTTCCAGCTCTATTCGCGCTCGCCGGAAGTCGTGACGCCGGTTATCGGATTCAGCGAGGTGACCGGCGCGCCCGTGTTCGGACAGCCAGCGCTCATCGACGGGTTCCGCCTCGTGGACGCACGCGCTTCCTACGGCGTCGGCCTCGAAACGTTCGCCCTCGGCTTCCCGATCCACTTCGACTGGTCGTGGAAGACGCTCTTCAACGAGGGCTGGGAAGACTACCTCTACTCGGCCCAGGGCGGCGGCGCGGCATGGCGCAAATCGAAGTTCGCGGTCTGGATCGGCTACGACTTCTAGAACCGGCACCTCCCAACGACCAACTCCCAACGTGGCTGCAAGCCCACCTTGGGAGTTGGAAGTTGGATGTTTGGCGTTGCTCTACTTCCCCACGATCGTCCCGTCGTTCTTCGCCAACCCGGGACTCACCGTGAAGTATTTCTGCGGCGACAGCACGATCTGATCGATCGAGAGCCCGTCCTCGCGCGGCAGGAAGCGGATCGTCTGCACGCCTGTTTTTGCGAAGTAGATCGGCGCTCCCAGCCCGTCGTACGCGTTGTCGGTCCAGCCCCAGCCGGCGACCCCCGCATTCAGGCCCTGCTCCAGGATGACGCTCATCGCCTGCGTGGTGCCGATGGCCGCAACGGCCACCTGCGTGGCGCTGAGCGCGCCCGAGAACTGCACGTAAAACGAATCGTTGCTCCACTGGTCGCCCTCGGCACGCCCGCGCACCCAGAGGTGGTACGCACGGCCGGCTTCGGCAAAGAACGTGTAGTCGGCGTAGGTGACCGGGGTGGCCGACACCGGCGCCTTGGCCGCTCCGCGGTTCGGATTCCACAACCGCCGTCCGGCGGCGGCCGTCGTGTCGGCCACGAGCTGCATGTCGCCGGCGACGCGCGCCGCATCGGCCGCGTAGATGACAATCTCCGAGGTCGCCTCGAACGCCACCGGCGCACTCGTTGACGCCGCCAGGGCGTCATCGACGGCGCGCGCCGTCAGCGTGTACAGCCCGGGAGCGGTCACGGCATAGCGCACCGAGAACGGCGCCGCGGTGTCGACCGCGACGGACTGGCCGTTGACGAAGAACTCGACACGCTGCACCACGCCGTCGACATCGACCGCATCGGCACTGAGATCGATCGTCGACCCCACCTGGATGCCGCGGGTTGCGCTCGTCCACGCGCTGACAACCGGCGGCTGGTTCGACACATCCGTGCGGATGGTGACGACCGGGCTGGCGCCGGTGGCCCCGGCGGAATCGACCGCGATCGCACGAATCGCGTACGTCCCCGCCGCTGGCACGCGCCAGGTCAACGAATACGGCGCGGTCGCCACGGTGCCGACGATCACGCCGTTCACCTCGAAGCTCACCTGTCGAATCGTTCCGTCGACGTCGCTTGCCACCGCGGTGAGCTGCGTCGTCGATCCGGCGAGCAGCACGGCTGACGCCGAGGGCGACGACAGCGTCACGACCGGCGGCTCGTTCTGAGTCGCCGACGGCATCCCTTTGAGCTCGATGACGAAGACGTCCTGCCGGTGCTCGGTGCCTCCGGGATCGACGCCAAGCGTCTTCTCCCAGTTCGACGTGAAGATGGCCCAGCGGCCGCTCTGCGAGACGTTCACGCGCGGCATGTACCAGAAGTAGGGCACCGACGGATCGGCATCGCTGCCGACATCGCTGCGGTGATGGCCGTAGCGCCACACCGTCGCGCCACCCGCGACGTTGTCCGTCTGCACCGCGATGATCTCGTCGTCCCACGCGCGCCACGGTACGGTGTTCGTGCCGTAGCGATACGGAGCGGTCACGAACGGCATCAGCCGGTTCGGATCGGCGTTGTGCCAGCTCGGATGATCAGAGAGGTAAATCTCGGTCGGCTGCAGCACCGGCTTGATGACGTCGCGTGTCGCGAAGGGCGTTGCCAGCGACCGCACCTGCCACTGGATCGCGTCCCACGAGGTCGAGGTGCAGCAGTCCTTGTTGAGCCACACGCCGAAGCCGAGCGCATCGTGCCCGTTCGAGAGCGCCGCGTTCGCCGGCAGCTCGGTCATGACGTCGGTCTGCAGATCCCACACGACCTGGGGCGGAGCGTTGCGCGGTGCCTGCCGATAAAGCCCGGTCGGCGAGAGCATCACGTAGCGGCCGGACCGGTCGATGTAGGAGTGGTGCATCGGGAAGTTCAATGGGATCGCCGTGGGCACGCCGTCGATGGTCGACGTCATCGTGTTGAGCACGCGGCGGCGCGACGGGTTGTCGCGTTCGAACACCACGACCTTGTCGTGACGATCCTGCGACGAGCCGCCGTAGAACACCGAGATCTTCTCGACCGGCCCCGAGCTCGAGGTGATGCCGCCCATGTAGGTGCCCGACGCGGCGCCGACGGTTTGCAGGTCCAGCAGCATCGAGTACTGGCCGGTGGAAAAGTTGTACTCGGCAATCGTGCGCGGGCTCGGCGAGTAGGCGCCAAAGATCAGTTCCTCGTGGACGTAGCTGAATTGCGGCTCGCCCGTGAACTTCAGCATCAGTCCGCCGTCGCCGGTCGACGTCGGCGCGATTCGCTTCGCCCTCATCGTCGACGGGTCGAACTCGAACGGAACGTAGGCGCCTCCCGAGCTCAACGTGTAAAAGCGGGTCGACGTGGTGTTCCACGCGTTCTGGTGCGCCGCCGACGGCGTCTTGTACGAGCGATCGGGAGCACCGGGCCTGGTCCGTCCGTCGGTGACCCGCAGCATCCGCGATCCGAACACAGGATCGTTGAACGCAAACCCGGCGGGTCCGAGCACGGGCACTGGCGGCTTCGGACGCGTCAGGCGATCCGTAATCCCCTCACCCGTGCCGGGCGGCGGCGGCGCTGCGGCAAGGAGGGGAACGAGGGCGACGCCGGTCAGCCCGGAGCCGAGCCGGTAGACCGTCGTGTCGACTACGAGTGTCGAGGGTGGTGCGACGGTGCTGGCATAGCGCTCGACGCCGTTCTGGTAGTAGCGAACGACCCCGCCTTCGGCGGCAATGCGGAACACGTCGCCCGGTGCGAAGACGCCGGCTTTCCGGTAGACACCCAGCTCGCGGATGTCCCATGTGTTGTCAGGCCAGAAGGCGAAGGCGTAGTTGATCGCCGCCGGCGCTGTCGACGTGCTGCGGTCCTGGCCAAGGCCGGCGTTCACGCGCGCACCCGCAACCGGGACAAACTCGACATACCCGTCGCTCGCGATCTCTTCGACGCTTACCGCGCCGGCATCGGCGCACCCGTCGCAGCCGAGTGTCTTGCGGATGGACGCGGCGTCTGTCGTCACATTGACGACATTCGTCCAGGTCACGCCTGCCGCCTGCACCGGCGACGCGAGGAGCACGAGCACCGCAAGAATGGCGAACGGAATCGCAGGGTTTGGGAGGCAGCACCCGGAACGCCGACACGTGCAGACGCATCTCGAACATCTCATGGCCGAGCCTGTTCCTTTCGTGAGTGGTGAGCGGAGCGCAGGAGCCGTGAGCGCCGCCGCGAACACCAGCGTCGCAACGGGCACGCCGGCCGAAAATGCGGGCAGGGCTACGAGTGGATATGCAGGCGTGATCACGCGCGGAGCAGGCCGGGCTGACGAATTCCGCGCGTGCTTACAGTTCTGCGGCGGAGTGGAGAGCGCCGGCGAGGAGGACCGGCCCTGCACGCTACGGAATGAGGATGGTCGTGTCGTTCTTCGTCGCGCCCGGCGC
>Ga0307410_10001000_pt1 | contig 12226 bp, 9 predicted proteins | sample 322Ometagenome_3_FD_203707 | JGI IMG/M metagenome (GOLD analysis project Ga0307410, IMG submission 203707) | Maize rhizosphere microbial communities from greenhouse at UC Davis, California, United States - 322HYB-O-3 | ecosystem: Host-associated > Plants > Roots > Rhizosphere > Soil | place...
GAGGCGTCCGAGCTGAACGACCTCAAGGCCGTCTATGCAGGCGGTCACGCAGTGGAAATTTCCGACCAAGACGAACGCGATGAGATCTGGCGCCGATTCATGGAGCGTTCCTCAAACCTCGCTGGCTTTCAGATGCCCGACGCGAAGCAGGCCGTATTCATGAAGCTTCGCTGCAAATACGTCTCTGTCCTAGACTTCAGTCAGGGCGTTGGTCATCGCGAACAAGTGACGCTCGATGATCAGGGACAACCGATCGACGTTCAGGTCGGGACCGACGAATGGGTTGAGGGGGGCGTCACGGGGCAGTGAGTCTGATTGCCGTTCTCTCGCTCGTCGCCGCGCAGACAATGGCAAATCCGGTTGTGGGCGACTGGACAAATCCTGCCAAAAGCGTCGTCGTGCAGGTTGCTCCGTGCGGTTTGAAGTTGTGCGGAACTGTCAAGTGGGCGTCAGAGACTGCCAAGAACGACGCGCGCCGGGCAGGCACTCAGGCTCTTGTTGGCACGGAGGTCTTGCAGGACTTTAAGTCCGTAAGGCCAGGCCACTGGCGCGGCGTCCTGTTTGTGCCGGACCGCAAAGTCAGGACGCGCGCAGAACTGATCGCGGTCGAGCCAGACCGTTTGCGAATTCGCGCGTGCACGGGTGGTGGACTCTTTTGCAAGTCGCAGCTTTGGACACGGGTGAAGGTCCAATAGTAGACCTCGGCCCGGGGCAGTAGTCGATTAACGCAGTCGGTCCGGCTCCCACGGTGGTGCCCCACCCGAAACGTCGAAGCTGTCCGGACGCGCGAGATCCCACGCGTGCCCGTAAAACCGACGCTTCCGCCGACCCTCGACCAGCTCGCCCGGATCAAGAAAAACGTGGAGTTGTGAGAAGAGGCTGATCTCCGCCTCGCCCAGCCGCCTGACCAGGTGATGCGGGCGGATCTCTGACGGATGTTCGAGGCCGGCGGCGGCAATCATTTCCGATAAGGCAAGCATCGTGTTGCGATGAAAGTTCGCGACGCGCTGCGCCTTGTCTTCAACGACCAGCGCTCTTTGTCGCAAGGTGTCCTGGGTCGCCACACCGGTGGGACATTGGTTGGTGTTACAGATGAGCGACTGCACGCAGCCTAAGGCAAACATGTACCCGCGGCCTGCGTTGGTCCAATTCGCTCCCAGCGCCATCAGGCTGGCAATGTCGAAGGCGCTCACGACCTTTCCGGCCGCACCAACGCGAATGCGTTCTCGCAGACCAGCGCCTACAAGCGTGTTGCAGGCGAACAGCAGGCCTTCGCGGACCGGGACACCCACATGATTCATGAACTCGAGCGGTGATGCGCCCGTGCCGCCCTCAGCACCGTCAATCACGATGAAGTCAGGGGTTATCTCCGTCACCAGCATGGCTTTCACGATCGCCATGAACTCCCAGGGATGACCGATGCAGAGCTTGAACCCGACGGGCTTTCCTCCCGAGAGCGCGCGGAGTTGGCCGATGAATTGCATCATTTCGATTGGCGTGGAAAAGGCGCGGTGGCGGGCAGGAGAGTTACAATCCACACCCTCGGCCACACCCCGCGCGGCAGCGATCTCGCTCGTCACCTTGGCCCCGGGCAAAATGCCGCCGTGACCCGGTTTCGCTCCTTGGCTGAGCTTTACCTCTATCATTTTGACCTGATCGTCGGCCGCCTTGGCCGCGAACGCCTCAGGGTCGAATTGGCCATCGGTCGTGCGACAACCGAAATAGCCGCTGCCGATTTCCCAGATCAGGTCGCCGCCATGCTCACGGTGATAACGGCTGATGCTCCCCTCACCGGTATCGTGAGCAAAACCGCCAATCTGCGCTCCCTTGTTGAGGGCGCGGATGGCATTGGCGCTTAGTGAGCCGAAGCTCATCGCCGAGATGTTGAAGATCGACGCCGAATACGGTCGGGTACACTGCGGACCGCCGATCTGAACGCGAAAGGATCTGGGGTCCGCGACCTTAGCCGGCCGCGTTGAATGAGCAATGAACTCGTAGCCGCGTTGGTACACATTGAGTTGTGTGCCGAACGCCCGCTCGCTCCCTTCATTCTTCGCGCGGGCGTAAACCAGTGACCGCTGGCTTCTGGAAAACGGGGTCGCGTCGTTTTCGCCCTCGACGAAGTACTGGCGAATTTCCGGCCGAACGGCCTCGGACAGCCAGCGGAAATGACCCGTGATCGGGTAGTTTCGAAGTAAGGCGTGAGACCGTTGGACAAGGTCGTAAAGACCAAGGACGACGAAGGCCGTCAAAACACCGAGGACAATCTTCGACCCCCACGTGGGGGGCACGAGAGCGGCCAGAGCCACCGCCGCCGCCAAAGCGAGCGCGAACGGGGTGAAGCGCATCAGTGACGAACGTTTTTCATCGCGCTTGGCCATTCTTAGCCCCAAATCCTTGGACCCCGTGAGGGAGCTTACTTCAATTTGCGGTTTGACACTGCACCGGCCGCCAACCATTTCGGTGTCGTCTGATAGACGACCCAAGAGGCTCTTCTGATCGTTGATTGGTACCCAGAGGCTCTCAATGTCGGCACGGCAATCACCTGCGGACTGCTGATTGGAATCGAGCGCGGTTTCAACCTTCGACACGTCGCCGAGGGAACGCGCATTGCGGGGGTCCGAACCTTCACCCTTTTGGGGCTCATCGCGGGGATCGCGGGTCTAGTCGGTAGCCTTCATCAGACGGCTGCGGCGGGTGCGCTGATCGCGGGAGCCGCGGCGATCCTCGCGATCGGCTATTGGAACAGGCCTGACATCGCGGTGCGGCCAGACGCCACCAGCCCCATTGCCGGTATTGCCACGCTCGGCCTCGGATTCCTCGCGGGTCACGGCAACCCAGCTCTCGCCATGGTTGGCGCGACGATCGCCACCTTTCTCCTCGCTCTGAAAGATGAGGTGCACGGCTTCATCGGGAAGCTCGACGAGGAGGACGTTAAGGCGCTTGCTCGTTATGCCGTCATTGCCGGAGCGGTCCTGCCCTTCCTCCCGAACGGGAACTTTGGGCCGTACGGGGCCTGGAACCCGCAGAAGCTCTGGCTGATCGTTGTCCTGGTCACCGGCTTCTCCTTTCTTGGATATGTCGCGAACCGTCTGGTAGGCGCGCGCCACGGTACGATCGCCACTGCCGTCATCGGCGGGTTGTACAGTTCAACCGCGGTAACGCAGTCGCTTGCGCAGCGCCTGGGCTCAGGCGAGGCCAGTGGCGCCGAGCCGGCGGGCATCGCTCTCGCGAGCGCCGTCATGTACCTGCGCGTCATCGTTCTCGTGGCGCTGTTGGCGACGCGATTGATTGTGCCGTTCGCCCTGATCGTCACGCCGGCCCTCCTCGTCGGCGCCGCCGCGGGCCTATGGCTTTTTCGCAGGGCGCCTCGCGCCGAAGGTCCATCTCCTCCCGGCAATCCGATTGCCCTGCGTCCCGCATTCGGCTTCGTGCTGTTTGTCGCGGGCGCGGCGGTCGCCGCCGCCTGGGCTGAGGGACGGTTCGGTCAACAGGGCATCGGACTTTTGCTGTTGATCATCGGGACGATGGACGTTGACGTTGCCATCGTCACTGCAGGAGGCTTGCCTGTCGAGACGATCAGCGAGTTGTTTGCCGCGACGGCGCTTGCAGGGACGATCTTGGCCAACATGGCGGTGAAACTGGGGATCACCCTGATCTATGGGCGCCAGAAAAGCAGGAGTGCTGCGATAGCCCTTGGAGCGAGCATGGTGGCGCTCGGCGCGAGCATCGCGATTGCGCTGACAGCGACTTGATAGACACATGCCCGGTGCCCGTTGCCGAGCCCGGCACACCCTTTTCCGCACGCGTTTCATATGTGCGGAACTCATGTGCGCTAAGTCATTGAGAAACTGGCGCACCCGACAGGATTCGAACCTGTGACCTCTGCCTTCGGAGGGCAGCGCTCTATCCAGCTGAGCTACGGGTGCGTGGATGGCGGACTTAGCGAGGCCTGCCTTTAGCGGCAAGGCGCAAGAAAGTCGCCGAGCGCTTCGTGGAGAACGCCTCGGGCCGAGCCGACGATCATCCCGACATGGCCGGCAGCGATTGACCGGTGCTCTCCCGACGCGGCCGTCTCACCGGGCGTGATGCGGTCGCTCGTGGCCGTGCAGTGGAGGACCGGGACCGACAGTTCGTCGGTGATCGTCTCCCCGCCGACGCACCATTGACCTTTTCCTGGATCGTCCGCGCCAAAGAAATCCTCCATCAGCTCGCGCGCCGCGGGGAGGGGGAGTGGCTCCCCATCATTTGCCCAGTCCTCCAACGTGACGAAGCGGCGCGCCTCGTCGCCCGCCGGATCGGCGTCGGCGAACTTCGCAAACTTGGACGCGGTGCGCGTCGGGTCGAGTGACCAGAAGGCGGCCTGAAGCACTTCCATCGGCAGCAGCTGGAAGCGCGCCGCTGCTTCGGCTGAACCGCGCCACAGATCCTGCAGCGATGTTCGGGAGGCTTCGGGATAGCGCGAGAAGTGCCATGGTGCTGCGAGCGTTGCGACGCGCTCCACCTGGGTCAGGTTTGCGGCCGCGATCGCCATCGTGCCGCCAAGGCAATAACCGACCAGCGCTGCCGGCTCGCCAAGACCGCGCAGGAGCGGAACCAGAAGCTGCTCGACATGATCGCCGACGTTGAGGTCGCGCCGCTTCCTGGCATCCCCCCAATCGACCAGCAGTGCGCGGCGTCCCATCCCGGCTATCGCCTTGCCTAACGACACGTCGTCGTCGAGGTCGAGGATGTGGGGCGGATTGATCAGCGATGGGACGAGAATCACCGCAGCGCCGCTGCCGCCAATCTCGCGCAAACATACGCCTTTATGTTGCGCAGCAATCGGGCGCTTGCGATGCCCAGCAACGCGCTCGGCCTGTTCGTAAACCGCAAGTCCTTTCAAGGCTTTGCGCGCGGTTTCCGGATCGCTTTCGCCGAGCCTTCGTACCATTTCGAGAAAAAGCGGGAGCGGGCGCGGCGCCCGTTCATGTTGCACCGCACTCTCATCCAGTATTAGGTGTCCGAAGTCGTTTGGAGTGCGGTTCATGGCCAGGTCTTCGGGCAAGGTGACAATCAAGAAGTACGCGAACAGGCGGCTTTATGACACCGAAAGCTCGAGTTACATCACCCTCGATCGGCTCGCGGAAATGGTCCGCGAGGGCCGCGAGTTCGAAGTCGTCGATGCCAAGAGCGGCGAGGACATTACGCGGCAGGTGTTGACTCAGATCATCGTCGATGAGGAAGCGCGCGGCAGCACGATGCTTCCGGTCAATTTCCTCAAGCAGCTCATCGGCCTTTACGGCAATTCGATGCAGGGCATGGTCCCGCAATATCTCGAAGCGGCGATGGACGCGTTCCAGAAGAATCAGAGCGCTATGCAGGATGCTTTCGGCGGGAAGATGTTTGCCGACCTGGCCAAGCGGAACGTGGAGATGTTCACAGGCGCCAGCCGCGTGTTCGGCGCCAAGGGCGCGAAGCCCGCGGAAAAGGCAGCTCCCGACAAGGCTCCAGGGGAAGGTAGCGACATCGACAAACTGAAGGCCGAGCTCGCCGCGCTTCACGCAAAAATCGACCGCCTCTCGGAGTGATTTCGCCTCAAATGAAAATGCCCGCCTTCCTGGCCACGGCCTTGCTCGTGCCCCTCTCCGGCGCAATCGCGCAAACCGCAGTCACTCCTGCCGCCGCGGATTATTCCAACTCTCCGTTGCTCCCGGGTTCGTGGTCCTATGTTGCCGTTCCGGGCGGGAGCATCGCGCGCTTCACCGATGCGACCGGCACGATCCGCGTCAGCTTCGGCTGCAACCGCACATCCCGCGGCGTGACGATTGCTCGGACTAGCGTCGCACCTGCCGCGAGCCTGTCGTTCTGGACCAGCACGGCATCCCGCAGCCAGCCGGCGTTGTTCGAGCAATCCGCGCAGCGAGTGATCGCGACGTTCAACGCCCAGGACACAATGCTCGACGCGATCGTCTTCAGCCGCGGCCGCTTTGCGGTGTCGATGCCCGGCGCGCCAGCGCTGGTGATCCCGACGGGACCCGAAGCTTCACGCATTGTCGAAGACTGCCGCGGCTGACGTCCCGGCGCCGAACGAAGCAATGAGAATTGCGAATATCTCACGTCATTACAAGTCTTGTCTTTGTGCGTTTCACTACGCATTCTTCGCACAGCTTCAACGCAGCGAAAGGAGGTGATCCGATGTCTCATGGTTCAGCTAAGAGGTCGGAAAGGGGTGCTCTTCAGCTCTAATCGCTGCGGACACGGCCAAATCTCCGGCCGCTGACCATGTTCGAGGGGATCGTCGCAAGTCGGCGGTCCCCTTTAACGTATCCCGGGCACTCGAATTGCCTCTTTCCTCATCTCGTTTGTTGCGCGAAACGGAACCTCTCTGCTGCTGAAGTGTCTTTTGCGCGAAAGCGATGGGAGGTTGCGATGGCGAAATCCGACAAGAAAAAATCATCCGGTTCCGACGATACACTCGACAAGCTGGCGAAGGCGGCGATGAGTCGCGAAATGCTCGCGGCCGGATTGGCTGCCGCCGCCGCAGCCATCAGCGCGAGCCCGGCGGCTCGCCGCAAGATTCGCGACGCGGGTCTCGAAGCTGCAGACACGGCGCAGGCCGCGGCAAGCACGATGGTTTCGAGCGCGGGGCGGCTTGGGTCGCTGATCGCGGAAGCAGTTGCCGATGCGGCGCAGCGCGTCATGTCCGGCAAATGGTCCGACGACGACAGCAGCGGTTCTAGCTCGTCGGGTTCGACTGCTCGCCGCGCGACGTCGAGCACCGGTACTCGCAAGGCAAGTGGGACGCGCAACGCGAGCGGCACGCGCAAGGCTGCGTCGACCGGCACGCGCAAGACGACGGCGACGAAGTCGCGCAGCACTGCCAGCCGCGCGTCTTCGACGTCCGGTGCTGCGACCGGCGGGACTGCGCGCAAGGCTTCGACCGGCACCCGGAAGGCGGCGGGCACCCGCAAGACCACTACCCGTGGCGGTTCGCGTTCGACGACGTCGCGCTCGCGCGGCGCGTCGCGTCGGGGTGGCGGTACGTCGGGCGGCGGTAATTCCGGCGGTAGCGAAGGCTAAGCCGCGCGGTCCTCGAACTGGAGGCGCGCAAGCCGCGCATAAAGCCCGCCGTCGCGGGTTAGCGCTGCGTGCGTGCCTTCTTCGACGATCCGCCCATGGTCCATCACCACGATCCGGTCGGCAGCGCGCACCGTTGCTAGGCGATGCGCGATGACGATCGTGGTGCGGTCGGCCATTAATCGGTCGAGCGCATCCTGCACCAGCCGCTCGCTTTCTGCGTCCAGCGCCGACGTCGCTTCATCGAGCAATAGCAACGGCGCGTTGCGCAATAGCGCGCGGGCGATGGCGATGCGCTGGCGCTGCCCGCCAGACAGGCGCGCGCCGCCTTCGCCCATGTAGGTGTTGAGCCCCTCGGGAAGAGCGCGCAAGAAGTCCTCGGCATGCGCGTCGCGCGCCGCCTGCCACACCTCGTCCTCGGTCGCGTCCCAATTGCCGTAGCGCAAATTGTCACGCGCCGACGCGGCGAAGATCACCGTTTCCTGCGGCACCATTGCGATGCGCTTGCGGATATCTGCGGGATCGGCGTGGCGGAGGTCTACTCCGTCGAGCAGCACGCGACCGTCCTGCGGGTCATAGAAGCGCTCGGCTAGCTGGAAGATCGTCGTCTTTCCCGCCCCCGAGGGGCCGACGAGGGCCAGCCGCTCGCGCGGCTTCACTGTCAGTGTGAACCCTTCAAGCGCCGACGTGTCGGGCCGCGTCGGATAATGGAAGGTAACATTGTCGAAGATCAGCTCTCCGCGAGCCGGATCGGGCAAGGCAGCCGGCTTCGCTGGCGGCCGGATGTCAGGCTCGGCCTCGAGCAGCTGGCCCAAGCGCTCGGACGCTCCCGACGCGCGAAGAAGATCGCCGTAGACCTCCGACAAGGCTCCGAACGCACCGGCGAGCAGCCCGCCGTAGAGCACGAAAGCCGCGATCGTACCGCCCGTCATCCGCCCCGCCGCGACATCAATGGCGCCCTGCCAAATGATCATCGTGATCGCGCCGAACATCAGGAACATGGCGATCGCGGTCATCAGCGCGCGCAGCAGGATGCGCTTCTTCGCGGTTGCGAACACGCGCTCGACCGCCTCCGCAAAGCGCGATGCCTCTCGGCCCTGCTGACCGAACGCCTGCACGATCTTCATCGCGCCGAGCACTTCGCCGGTGACGATGCCGACATCGGCAATCCGATCCTGGCTGCGCGTCGAGATCGCACGCACCTGCCGCCCGAGCAGGATGATCGGCGCGAGAATCAACGGAATCCCGATCAGGAGCAGACCAGCAAGCTTCGCCGAAAGCACGAACAGGATCACGGCGCAGACGATCGCGAGCACGATGTTGCGCAGTGCGACTGAAACGGTGGTCCCGACCACCTGCTCGATTATCGTCGTATCGACTGTGATGCGTGACGTGATTTCGGCCGGCCGGTTCTCCTCGAAGAAGCCCGGCGACTGGCGCAGCAGGTTGCGGTGCACCGCGCGGCGGATGTCCGCGACGGTCCGCTCGCCCAGCCATGACACGAAGTAGAAGCGCACTGCCGTCGCTAGCGCCATCACGGCGACCAGCATCAGCAGATATTTGAACCAGCGTGCCAAGTCGCCGTCGGTTGCAGCGCTCGACGCGAATCCCTTGTCGATGATCAGCTTAAAGGCATAGGGCACGCCCGATGTCGCAGCCGCTGCGAAGATAAGCGCCACCGCCGCCCCCGCGATATGACCAGGATAGCGGCTGGCGAAGCGCCAGATCATCCGCAAATTCCTCAAGGACCGCTTCGGCGGCTGCGTTTCGACCCGGCTTGCCATTGCTGCTGCGACTAGCAGTGTGGCGGCCCGTCCTCAATTGCCGCAGCGCAAACGCTGCACTGCACCATTTGCCTTGCGAAGGGAGCGAATGGGGGCCACATCGGTTGTCCCAGTCCAAGTGACGCCTGAGGTCCCCCTGCATGCTCTATGACGCCTATGAGGTTCAGCGCTCCTTCCTTGCGGGCGCGAGCAGGTTGGCGGGGATGAGTGCGGGATGGCTGAACAATCCGGCCAATCCGTTCGCTTACAACGCATCGAGCCCGCTGATTGCGGCAGCTCTGGACGTCTTCGCTCACGCGTCGGCGCCGCGCGGAAAGCCGGAATTCGGCTTCCATCACACGATGATCAATGGCCGCAAGGTGCCGGTTCACGAGGAAATCGTCCTCCGCAAGCCGTTCGGCCAGCTCAAGCGCTTCGTCCGCAAGGGTGTCGAAAACGGCCCCCGCCTGCTGATCGTCGCGCCGATGTCAGGCCATTATGCGACGCTGCTGCGCGGAACGGTCGAGCGCATGCTTCCGGGCCACGACGTCTACATCACCGACTGGCGCGACGCCCGCTCGGTCCCCCTGAGCGACGGCAGCTTCGACCTCGACGATTACATCGATTATCTGATCGAGTTCGTGGAGCTGATCGGCGAAAGCACCGGCGACCGGCCGCACATCCTCGCCGTCTGCCAGCCGTCGGTGCCGGCCTATGCCGCGACTGCCGTGATGAACGCGGACAAGAACGAGTGGCGGCCGCGCACGCTGACGATGATGGGCGGTCCGGTCGATACCCGGAAGGCTCCGACGGCGGTCAACACGCTGGCGACGCAGCGGCCGCTCGGCTGGTTCCAGAACAATGTCGTCGCCACCGTCCCGCATTATTATCCGGGCGGCGGGCGCAAGGTTTACCCGGGCTTCCTTCAGCTCGCCGGGTTCATGACCATGAACCTTGGCGACCACCTGATCAGCCACTGGGAGATGTTCAAACATCTCGTCGAAGGGGACGAGGAAAGCGCGGACTCAACACGCGGCTTCTACGACGAATACCGCTCGGTCTGCGACATGACTGCGGAATTCTACCTGCAGACGGTCGATGTCGTGTTCCAGCGCCACCTGTTGCCGCGCGGCAAGCTGATGCACCACGGCCATCGCGTCGATCCGAAGGCGATCAAGGACACGGCCTTGCTCGCGATAGAGGGTGAGCGCGACGATATTTCCGGTCTCGGCCAGACCCGCGCCGCGCTCGAGATTTCGTCCTCGCTACCGGCGAAGGCGAAGAAATATCACATGGCCAAGGACGTCGGCCATTACGGCATCTTCAACGGCCGGAAATGGCGCGAGCGGATCGCTCCCGTCGTCGAGGACTGGATCGCCGCGCACGACTGATCGGCGTTACAGCCGGTCCATTTTCAGCCAGCTGCGATTCCCCGCCCACGCCTTTGCCAATGCCGCATCCGCCGCTGCGGCCTGAGCCTGCCGCCCGTCCGCGCGCTCTGTCGCGGCTAGCCCGAACAGCGCCCATCCATCGTTCGGCAATTGCGCAAGCGCGGCCATGAACGCTTGCCGCGCCTCGTCATACTTGCCCTGGCGATAGAGCGCCGCGCCGAGCGACTGGTTGACCGGATAGTACCAGAACGGCGGCTCCATGTAGGGAATCTTCGCCTCGATCGCGGTTGCGTCGCGATAGAGTTTTGCCGCCCCCGCATAGTCGCGGCCGGCATAGGCCCAGCGGCCACGCGCCACGGTCTCGGCCAGCGATAGAAGGTCAGCAGCCGGCACGGCCTGGTCGATCATCGGCTTCAGCGCACCGCCGTCCCGGATCGCTGCTATTGCCCCCAGCTCGCGATCGAACGCCGTGCGGTTGCGTGTCTGCGCGTAGGCCACCGCACGCGCGTAATGCCGCATCGCGGTCGGGTAGGGCAGGCGCTGGTCCGGGGCCCGCATCGCCAGGATCTGTCCCGGCTGGGCGAACTGGGCAGCAGCAAAGTAGGGCGCGGCGTTCACCGCCTGCACCCAGGCAATCTGCGAGCTGATGGCGGGGTCGAGCAGCCGCGACAGCTTGGTACTTTCGCGGATCGCTGTCGGCATGTCGCCCGCCATCTGCGCGGATGTAACAATGAAGTGGACGTTGTGCGGATAGTATCCGTAGCGGACGAGTCCCTTGTCGCCGGTGGCTTTGATCCACGCCTCGTCGGCGCGAGCAGCCGCGACGTTGACGCGCATCGAATCCTTCCACCGCCCGAGCCGGTAGTAGATGTGGGCCGGCATGTGGACGAGGTGCCCAGCAGTCGGTGAGAGCGGCGTCGCCAGTTTGTCCGCAGCGGCCTCCGCCAGCTTTGGGTCGGGGCCATTCTCCATCAGATGGATGTAGAGGTGCGAAGCCTGCGGATGCTCCGGATTGCGCGCGTAGACGGAGCGTACCAGTTCGACCGCCTCGCCCAGGCGCGGCTGCGGCTTCTTGTCCGCCGTCCAATAATCCCACGGCCGCGTGTCCATCGCCGCTTCGGCCGCGAGCAGGGCGATATCGTCGTTCGACCCATGCGCCTTGGCCACGCCGAGCATCGCATCCGCATAAGCCGCATCGAGCGCGGCGCGGTCCGCACCCGTATCAGGCGAATAGCGCTTGAGCATTGCTGCGGTCAGCGCCTGTTCCTCGGCCTTCGCTTTGCGCGCCAGCCAATTGGCATAGCGTGCAAGGCCGACCGAGCGGGCGTTCGTCGCCGGATCCATCGGCGCGTTGATATTCGGCCCGTGCGCTAACGCCTCGCCCCAGAAGCACAGCGCGCACTCCGGATCGAGCCGCTGCGCCTCGCGGAAGGAGGCGATCGCCGCGGCGTGGTTGAAGCCATAAGCGAAGCCGAGCCCCTGGTTGAAGTAGCGCTGAGCCATCGGGTTCGACGTCGTGATCGGGAAGTGCACCTTCCCGAGGCCGTCGTAGAGCGGCGCGGCACCGGTCGCCGCCGCCGCTGGCGAGGCTTGCACGACCGCCGCGGCAATCATCAGCCTGGCGCGCATCGACCCCGCGCCTTTGCCGCCGCACAGATCGCGCACGGCCAGCGTCGGATCGAGCATCGCCAGCAGTGCTGCAGAATAAGGCTGAGGTGCTGGAGTTACGCTCATCGAAGCGCCGGCGACCAGGACAAGTGCCAGCGAACGCGCATTGCGGTTCATCGCGACCTCCCGCTTTGAGTCGGTGGGGCAATTATATCATCAGCCGTTCGCAATGTCGGCTATACGACAAGTCACTGAAACCCTTGAACTTTCCGGAAACCGACCCACATCCGGTGCTGTTTGCAACATTTGAAAGGAGGTGGTCTGATGTCTCATTGTCCCATGCCCAACGCGGCACTCGTGAGCGCAGCCTCCGCGGAGGTTTCCGCTTAACGTCAGGCCGCTTCC
>Ga0307410_10001001_pt1 | contig 12217 bp, 13 predicted proteins | sample 322Ometagenome_3_FD_203707 | JGI IMG/M metagenome (GOLD analysis project Ga0307410, IMG submission 203707) | Maize rhizosphere microbial communities from greenhouse at UC Davis, California, United States - 322HYB-O-3 | ecosystem: Host-associated > Plants > Roots > Rhizosphere > Soil | place...
GGGAGCCCTACTGCCGATACTAACTAGTAAACAGCGCAGCACTGCAACCTGAATTGCGGAACGCGTGCATCTATAATCGCCCGTAATATATGACCTCATCTCCGGTACGTCAGGAAACGCTGGCTCCGAAATCCGGCCGCCTTGTTTCTCTCGATCTTTTGCGCGGCGCCACAATCGCCGGCATGATCCTCGTCAATAATCCAGGAAACGATTCTGCTTACTGGCCTCTGAAACATGCAGAGTGGAATGGCTGGACCCCCACCGACCTCGTGTTCCCATTTTTTCTGTTCATGGTCGGAGTAGCGCTGGTCTATTCGTTCCAGTCGCGCATCGCCCGCGGAGACTCGCCTCACCGCCTGATGATGCACACGTTCCAGCGCGCCGTCACCATCTTCGTCATCGGCGTGATCCTGAATGGACTGTTCGAATTTCACTTGTCCACGTGGCGCATCGCCGGGGTCTTGCAGCGCATCGCTATCTGTTACCTGATCGCGTCACTGTTTACGTTGTACGCCTCACGACGCGTGCGCATTGGCGTCATCGTTGCCTGCCTGGTCGGATTTTGGGTCTTAATGCGATACGTTCCCGTACCGGGCTTCGGAGTTCCCGGCCAGGACATTCCTATTCTCCATCCTGACTGGAACCTCACAGCATGGCTTGATCGCAGAGTCATGATGGGTCATCTCTACGAAGGAACGCGTGATCCCGAAGGCATTCTGAGCACAATCCCCGCAATCGCGACGTGCTTGCTTGGCGTGCTCACCGGCGAATATCTGAGATCGTCGAACACTCCTCTGGTCAAAGCACGCAACCTGTTTTTCTGGGGAGTCGTAGGCCTGGCTGCCGGAAAATTCTGGGGCATCTGGTTCCCAATCAACAAGAAGCTTTGGACCAGTTCCTACGTTCTGTTCGTCGTCGGCTTTGCGCTTGTCTGCCTGGCGCTCTGCTATTGGCTGGTGGATGTCCGCGGCTGGAAAGGGAAGTGGAAAGAACCTTTCCTGATGTTTGGCACTAATGCATTAACCGCCTATATTGTCGCCGAACTTCTGGCCATACTTGGCTGGACCTTCAGCATTGAAGAAGCAGGACGGCATTTGTCCGTGCAAGGCTGGGTCTATCAGCATGTGTTCCGCTACGTTGGGGATCCTGCGTTTGGCTCATTGCTCTTCTCGTTAACGTTCGTATTGATTTGCCTGGTTCCGAACTGGATCCTGTATCGAAGGAAGATCTTCTTGAAAGTGTAGGGAAGCGCTCGTTGTACCAGTTGTGCTAAGTTATTGCCCGGAGTGTTCGCATGAAAGCTTCGCCGAAACGTTCCACCATTGACCCCGCCGAAGTTCCAGCCTTGCGCCAGTTCGTGCATGGATACCTCTACAAGGGCTACACGGAGGAATACGATTCGGCAGAGGCAGCCGCTCGCGAATTTCGCAGCGATGCCGAAGGCGATGAATTCGTGGCCGTCGCTACGGAGTGGAAACGCTTTTACGCGACCTATCAGAGCGCAAGCCTTCCCGAAATTAAAGAGTTCTTCAAGAGCTTGGGCAGCGGATGGTCGCCAGGCGATCCCGAAGAAGTGGAAGCCTTAGCGCGAATATTCGGCAAGTAGTTTTGCAACTCAACGATCTGAAGCGAAACTGAACGCCACGGGAACTCCGTCCACAGTCGCTCTCCCTTCAATCATCTCGATTCCATGCTTCGCTCGGTTCCGCTCGATCTTGATAGTGCCCGTACTTGCAGGGCCTGTGACAGCTAGTTCGGACTCTGCCGACTTCAAGGATCCGTTCGCTGCATATGACCTGACGCTTCCGTTGTGCAGCAGTAACGATACTTCACTCTGGCTGTCCTGCGTCGCGACGACAGAAGCCAATCGAATATCAGTTCGGTCATCTCCCTCGGCGAGGACTCCGCTGCCGAATGCAAGAGCATTCCAGCGCAGCGGGCGCTCTTTCGTAAAGTGGAATGCGACCTTGCGTCCGTCGATTTCCGCGTACCCAATCACGAATCGCATGGCATGAGCTGCATCGTTTGCAACGTAGATGATCCCCGATGCTTTCGTCTTCCCCGAACTGGCAATCGTGACTGCACATGAAGAATCATTTTGGGCAGAAACGCGCCCGGTGAATCGTCGAGGGATGCCGTTGATCGGCCGCACCGTCAGCGTGAGCTGATCATCACGTTGACGTCGCATCTCCATGATGACGACAAGTTCGCTCTTCTGGCCTTCTTCAATCCACAGACCTGCCCCGTTGCGACGAAACACAAGTTCATTCTGAGAGAAGCTCAGAGAACAGAAGGTATGAAGAGCAATTAGAACTAAGAGAATCCGCCGCATGATCGACCAGTTTGATCATCGATCCCAAAACGATTCCACCGCAATAGCAGAGAGGGAACTGCTACTCCGGTATCGGGAGATCGCGCAACTCAAGGAGCCCATCCAACTTTCGTAGAACTTCCTGTGGCGTTTCGCCCTTAATCGCGTACGCGTCAGCCAGTTCCTTTAATTGCTTGGGGATGGAAGTGTGCGCGGTGAATAAAAGAATTGGCACTTCGGGCTTGATTCGCTTCATCGCGTCGGCAACACGGGATCCATCTAACTCTGGCATCGCATAGTCAAGCACTACGGCGTCGATCGCGCGAGTTGCGAAATCCTGCAATCCGATTTCCGGCTGGGTATGTCCGATCACGCGGTAGCCTGCTGCCTGGAAATAGAGGCACCAGCCCGACAGGGCGGCTTCATGATCGTCGATGCACAGAATGGTCTTTTGTGAGCGAGGCACAGTCCATCCTAGCAGGCGCGTGAAAGTTACGACGTGAGATCCATGGTTCAGGTTGCATGCTTCAGTAGAGTGCAAATGTGAGTACGACTATAATGAAGCTATGGCCAGAGGTTGGGAAAGCAAAGCAGTTGAAGAACAAATTCAGTCCGCCGTTGCAGCCACCTTCACAGAAAAGTCCCCGCAAAAGTCAGAGCACGAACTGAAACGCATACGCGCTCGCCAGGGACTGGAGCTGATGCGCTCCCGCGTCACGCAACAGATCGAGCGAACGAAGAACGATCGATACCGAGAGATGCTCCACAAAGAATTGACGGCCCTTGATCAGCAGTTGACCGAGTTGTCTTAGCTGCTTACGAGGTCACGACGCCCGGTGATTAACATCACCGACTTGTGTTCGCCACGGCAGCACAATCGGTCCCGTTGGGGGTCGTTATGCCGATTCTTATACTCGGAGTCGTTGCGCTGGTCCTGTTCTTCATTATGGGAGTGCTCAGCGTGTGGGCCGTCATTGCCGAGCAGCACGAGATTCATCATCCCGCTGATGTAAAACACGCGGCCAAACTTTAGGCTGCACCAGCGCTGCCGAACCGCAACCCGCCTGCTGCGTCACTCGTATCGCAGCGCCTCTATAGGATCTAATCGCGCCGCCTTGCGCGCCGGATAGTATCCAAAGAAAACTCCCACTGCGACTGAGAACCCCACAGCGATTACGATTGCCTCTGGCGGAATCAGTACCGCCCAACCGAACACGTTTGTAATCACGTAGGACGTAATGATTCCGAGCACAATGCCAACCGCGCCTCCGATACCGCTGAGTACGATTGCTTCAATCAGAAACTGCCGCTGAACATCGGCCTCTGTCGCACCGATCGCCATGCGGATGCCGATCTCACGCGTTCGCTCGGTGACCGAAACCAGCATGATGTTCATGATTCCTATGCCGCCGACAATCAGAGAAATGCTTGCGACGAATCCCAACAAGTACGTGAGCACCTTTGCCTGTTGGTCCTGAAGTTCCGCAAAGTCGGCCAGGTTCCGCACCATGAAATCATCATCCTGCCCGGGACGAATTCTGTGCCGCTCCCGGAGCAGTGCTTCGATTTGTTCCTGCGCCGCAAAACTAGCCTCGCGCGAAACAGCCGAGACTTGAATGAACTGCAACCACGTGTCACCAGTGATCTTCTTTTGCAGGGTCGTGATTGGAATGAATATATAGTCGTCCTGGTCGCCACCCATGCCGCCGGCCGAATACCCCTTCGACGCAAGCACGCCCACCACCCTGAATGGCTGTGCTGTAGAAGGTGTCGTCGTCTGAGTCGTTGAACCCGGCGAGGATGTCGACGTGGACGACGATGTCGATGTTCCCGAAGTTCGCACTGACATCCTGATCGTCTGCCCTATCGGATTCGCGTCTCCGAACAGGTTCTTGCGTACCGTCTCACCGATGACGGCGACATTCTCGGTGCTTTCTACGTCCGCTTCCTTGAAGATTGTGCCCTGCTGCACCGGCCAAACGCGGATATCAAAATATTCAGGAGTGGTTCCGGTCACGCGTGTTGACCAGTTGTTGTTCTGGAACACCACCTGCGCCGACGTATTGCTTCCCGGTGCCGCCGCTTTCACGGCCGGACACTCACGCAAGATTGCCTGCAAGTCAGCCTGAACCAGCGTCTTCGTGTTTCCCCACCCAGTGCGTGTCCCTCCGCGGTTGACCGAGCCGGAACCCACGAACAGGATGTTCGAGCCCATAGCGGAAATCTGGTCCTGAATCTGTTGCCGCGCCCCCTGGCCAACCCCCACCATCGCAATCACCGCGCCCACGCCGATGATGATGCCGAGTGACGTCAGGATCGAGCGCAGCTTGTTGCGCGCAAGCGCGCGCATTGCAATTCTCAAAATTGCCGCGAAATCCATATCTAGTCCTCATCCACTATCGGCATGGTTTTCAATACTTCAGCCGCACTGGGCGAATTGGCCACGAGTTCATCACGACGAATCTTCCCATCGCGGAAAAAGATATTGCGCTTCGCAAACTCGGCGATGTCGTGTTCATGCGTAACCATCATGATGGTCAGGCCGTCGGCATTCAGCTTCTGGAAAATACCCATGATCTCGACCGAGGTCCGGCTGTCCAGGTTCCCGGTAGGTTCGTCAGCCAGCAGGATTGCCGGTTGATTCACCAGCGCACGCGCAATAGCAACACGCTGCTGCTGACCTCCGGAAAGCTGCGATGGATAGTGGTGAATCCGATCGCCGAGACCGACGAGTTCTAGCGCTTCCACCGCCCGCTTCTCGCGATCTTCTTTGGGGATGCGGGCGTACAGCGTTGGAAGCTCAACGTTCTCCAGTGCGGTGGTGCGCGAAAGCAGATTGAAGCCTTGAAATACGAAGCCAATCTTTCGGTTGCGGATTGCCGCCAACTGTTCCTTGCTCAGTCCGGCCACATCCGTTTCGTCCAGGATGTATTCGCCGCTGGTCGGTCGATCGAGGCACCCGACAATGTTCATGAACGTAGATTTTCCGCTACCGCTGGCGCCCATGATTGCCAGAAACTCGCCGCGTCGAATCTCAAGCGCGACGCCGCGCAGCGCGTGCACACGTGTTTCACCGAGATCGTAATACTTGTGCACGTCTCTCACCCGGATTATAGGTGCACCTGACTGCGAACCTGCTCCGACTGCGTTTTGTTGAGGGATTGTGACCATGAGAAATCTACCGAACGGGCGGCCGTCCTCCCGTTTGTCCCAACGGTCGCGTTGTCGAAGTCTGGCGGTTCGCGGACGACGATCCAATCACTAGTTCGTCGCCCTCGTTCAGTTCGCCCTTGATCACCTGAACAAGTTGCGATGTAGTGTGGTCAGTGATCCCCGTCTTGATTCGTGCAGGCTCCAGAGTCTTGTCGGGTCGAAGCTTCCAAACCATCGATACGTCCTGTGCTTTCCCACCTCCGCGACGCTCGTCTCCACCTCCGGCCTGGTCTCCTCCTGCCAGGCGCCGCGAAGCGGCAGCTACTGTCCCGGCCTCTCCACCTTCAGTCGTGGGCCCATGAAATCCGTATTTCTGAAGAAGCGCTCTCAATTCTTCCGGCTTCAAGTCAGGCTTAAACCGCATCGCGCCATTAGGGATTTTGACCACATTGTCCGCGCTGGCGATCGGGATCGTAACGTAGGCGGTCATGCCCGGGAACAGTTTCGTCTGCGGGTTTTCGAATTCGATGACGCTGTTATATGTAACGACATTCTGCACAGTCGTAGCGTTCATCCGCACCTGGACCACCTTGCCCTTGAACGTGTCCCTCGGAAACGCATCGACTTTGAACGTAACTTCCTGCCCAGTCTTGATGTTCCCAACGTCAGATTCATCGGTGGCCGCATACACCTGCATCTTCGTGAGATCCTGCGCGATCGTGAACAGCGTAGGCGCCTGCAATGACGCAGCGACCGTTTGCCCAACGTCTACACTACGCGCCACCACGGTCCCATCAATCGGAGCCTTAATGACGGTGTGGCCGAGGTTCGTTTGGGCCACTTCAACCGCGGCCTGGCGCTGCTTCACCTGCGCGCTCGCCTGCGTCACGGCCGCCCGGGCCGCCGAGACCTGTGCCGCGGCCGAGTCGGCATTCGCCTTCGCAAGATCAAGCTGCTGCTGACTCATCACGCCTTCCTTCGCGAGGTTAGCTGTCCTCTGATAATCCTGCTGCATTTGATAAGCGCTCGCCTTGGCCTTCTCCAGGTTTGCGTTACTGGCGGAAAGATTCGCGCGCGCGTTCTCCAAATCGGCTCGGGCCTGCAACAATGCACCTTCAAATAATGAAGGCTCGATTCGCGCGATCACCTGGCCTTTCTTAACGTGAGAATTGAAGTCGGCGAACAGATCGGATATTGTCCCCGAAACCTGGGAACCCACCTGCACTGTAGTCACGGCATTGATGGTTCCGGTGGCTTCCACCACATCGCGGATGTCTCCGCGCTCCACCTTTGCGGTGAAGTACTGCACCTTCTCGCCACGGCGTAGCACAAAGGCCGCCAGCACCGCAGCAGCGGCAAGCACAACCAGGATCAAAACCCATTTCTTACGTAAAAATTTCAAGTCTGCTCCTCGCCTACTGGCGACAAAACGCCCACTCCTATCAACCCTAATATTATGCTGCTGGAGTGTATACCATTGATAGATTTACACTTCTTTACCTCGTATAGCACTCAGGTAACCTATTTAGATGAAGTTCCCGACAGCGGGTGCTAAACGCGTATTCACTATCATTTGTGAAGGAGGTCGTCCCTGAGTCTCCAGGCACTGCTACTGACAGCCAGGTTGGCAACCGTCGTTACGGTGCTGCTCTTGTTCATAGCTTTGCCCGTCGCTTATTGGCTAACGTTTCATCGCAAACGATGGACGTTCCTGGTTGAATCGCTCGTAGCCCTGCCGCTTGTCCTGCCTCCGACCGTGCTCGGTTTTTATGCGCTGATCGCACTCGGCCCACTGAGCCCCATCGGGCGCTGGTACCAGGCGCTCACCGGCCATACTCTTGCTTTCACGTTTGAAGGCCTGGTCATCGGTTCGCTCATTTATAGCTTCCCGTTTGCAGTGCAACCGTTCGCCGCCTCGTTCGCAGCGATCGATCCGAAGTTGCTCGCCGCCTCGGCCACATTGGGCGCCAACCGCTTCCGCACTTTCTATAGCGTGATCCTTCCACTTTCCATTCCGGGGATCATCGCCGGCGTTGCACTCAGCTTTGCACACACCTTGGGTGAATTCGGACTTGTGCTGATGATCGGCGGCAACATACCCGGCGTAACGCAGACGGTTTCTGTTCTAATCTATGACCAGGTACAGGCGCTCGAATATGGTGCGGCTAACCAGACTGCGCTCCTCCTCCTTATCATTTCCTTTGTAATCCTCAGCATCGTTTACGGTACGAATCGAAGAATCTGGACGGGGTGGCCATGGAAGTGAAGACCGTTGGGGCGGCCACCAATCCCGCTGCTTCGCGCTCTCTCGGTGTCTCTGTCGTCGCGCCGTTAAGCGCCGAATTCACCCTCCGTGCGGATCTCACTCTAACGCCCGGCATCACCATTCTCTTCGGAGCATCTGGCGCGGGGAAGAGCACCCTGCTTGACTGCATCGCAGGACTAGTCAACCCTGCTGAAGGACGAATCGCCGTTGGCGACCGACTGCTCCTTGATTCCGCTCGACGCGTCAATGTTCCTACACACGCCCGCCGCGCCGGATACCTCTTCCAGACGCTCGCGCTGTTTCCTCACCTGAGCGCGTTGCGAAATGTTGCCTACGGCTTGACTGCCATTCCGAGACACGAACGACATCCACGCGCCGCCGCGCTTTTGGAGTCGTTCCGCGTCGGGCACCTCGCCAACAAGCGACCACACGAAATCTCCGGAGGCGAGCGCCAGAGAGTCGCACTCGCACGTGCCCTCGTCACCGATCCCGATTTCCTGCTCCTCGACGAACCTCTGAGCGGACTGGATGCGTCCACGAAGTCCCGGATCCTTGACGACCTTCGCACATGGAACCGGCAGCACCAGATCCCGATCGTTTATGTGACGCACGATCGTGAAGAGGTCACCGCGTTGGGGGAGCGAGTTGTTGTACTGGAAAAGGGAAGCGTGATCGCCGAAGGGCAGCCACTCGATGTTCTTCATGCGCCCGTCTCGGAAACCGTAGCCCAGCTTGCCGGATTCGAGAACATCTTCGACGTGGCCGTCGCGTCACTTCACCCCGCGCAAGGCAGCATGACTTGCCGGCTTGCCCAGGGCACAGTCACTCTTGAGACTCCGCTCAGCAAGGGACGAGAGGGTGACCATTTTCGCTTGGGTATTCGCGCCGGTGACATCCTGGTCGCCACGGAACCTCCGCGCAATATCAGCGCGCGAAATATTCTGCAAGGCAGGGTGACCTCGATCGAGCACGGCTCTCGGTTCGTTATCTTGCGCGTGAATTGCGGAGCGCAGTTTGAAGTTCACCTCACCAGGGGCGCTGTTGAGTCACTCGGTCTTCGCGAAGAGATGAGCGTGTGGCTGTTGATCAAAACGCATTCCTGCCATTTACTGGAACGCTGGTGAGACTCGGAGCATTGATGATCGTACGCAGCATCATCTGTCTGTTTGGTCTGCTTTTTTATTGCGGTGATCTCGCAAGCCAGTCCACGCCAGAACCCAAGATCCAGGACAACAGCTTTCTCCTCGAGGAGGCTTACAACCAGGAAGCCGGCGTCGTTCAGCATATTTTCAACTTCACACACCTGTTCGATAGCGATGAATGGGTCGCGACCTTCACGCAGGAATGGCCCATCAAGTCTCAACGACACCAGTTCAGCTACACGCTCTCAGGCACCTCGATCAGCGGTTTCGACAATTCGAGCCCAGGCTTCGGTGACATCGCCATCAACTACCGCCTTCAAGCAGTAGGCAGTGGCGAAACCCGCCTCGCCATTGCTCCCCGCGTGAGCTTGCTTTTACCCACGGGAGACGAGTTGTTTGGTCACGGATATGGGGGAACGGGAATTCAGTTCAACCTGCCGGTGAGTTACGAGCTTCTGCCCAAGCTTGTCGCACATTGGAACGCTGGCACCACACTCGTCCCTAACGCAAAGAATGAGTTTGGGCAAAAGGCCTCGGTCACCGGTTTTAACGCGGCGCAGGGACTAATCTGGCTCGCGCGGCCGAATTTCAACGTGATGCTCGAGACGGTGTGGAACAACAGTGAGAGTGTGATCGCAGCAAATCTCACCGAACGTGTCAATGACGTCCTGATCAGTCCCGGAGTAAGGTGGGCACACAATTTCAAAAGCGGATTGCAGATTGTTCCCGGGATTGCAATTCCAATCGGAGTCGGGCCGACTTCAGGTGAGAAGGGAATTCTGTTCTACCTCAGCCTCGAACATCCGTTTCGAAAACTCGCAGAGTGACTACTTCAGTTCTCAAATCCGACAAACACCGGCTCAGGCTGTAGCCTGATACCAAACTTTGCCTCGACCGCATCCTGAATTTCATTCTTCAATCCTATGACCTCGGCCGCCGTTGCACCGCCCCGGTTCACGATCGCAAGCGCATGTTTTCGCGAGATGCCAACGTTCCCACGACTCAGGCCCTTTGCAAAGCCAGCGTGCTCCACCAGCCAGGCAGCAGGAATCTTCACACTCCCGTCAATCGCGGGATACTTCGGCACCTGCGCTCCGGACGCAATCCGCTCATAATCGGCACTTGAGATGACCGGATTCTTGAAGAAGGACCCCGCGCTCCTCGCGTCTTCGTCGCCTTCAACTATGAGCATGGCTTTGGAGCGGCGAATCTCGCGGACAGCTTCGCGCGCCTCGCGCAGTGTCGGACTAGCGTTCCGCTCCTTAAAGTAACGCTTTAAGTCCGCATATTCGATCAGCGGTTCGCCATGTGGAGTCAGTGCATAAGTAACCCGCAAAATGATCCATCGTCCACGCTCGCTGGTGTTGAAGATGCTGGTGCGATACTCAAACCCGCACTGTTCGTTCGTAAACGAACACAGTTCGCAGGAATGCCGGTCCAGCGCCACGACTTCGGTGATCGTTTGACTGACATCCTGTCCGTACGCACCAACGTTTTGCACCGGCGTGCCGCCAACAGAACCCGGGATCCCGCTCAGGCACTCCAAACCTGCACAGTCTTGTTCAACCGCGCGCGCCACAAGGGAATCCCAATTCTCACCAGCGCCGGCAGCAAAAATCTTCTTCCCTGACCGGTCGCTCGCCTCAACTCCCCGGATCGCAATCTTCAGGACAAGTCCATCGCAACCGGCGTCGGCGACTACAAGATTGCTTCCGCCGCCGAGCACAAACACCGGCAAAGCACGCTCCTCGGCGAAACCGATCGCTTCGCAGACGTCATCCTCATTCTGCGCTTCCGCGAAGAACCGCGCAGGCCCCCCGACGCCGAGCGTGGTCAGCGGAGCGAGTGGCACATTTTCCAGGAAGTTCATCTTTGCCGATTATAGACAGCAGCGCAAAACGTCGATGTTTACTGCGCCTTGGGTCGTGGCGCGGCGCGAAGCACAGCGTCCGCCTCGCGCGTCATGCCAAGCCGGTTGTAGGCCCGTGCCAAAGCCATTCTTGCCTCGCCGTACTCAGGACGTATCGCAATCGCGGTCTTCAGTTCATCTACCGCATACTGAAATTGCTGGTTCTCGAGGTACACGCCACCGAGAATGTAATGTGCCTCGGCGTAGCGCTTTCGCAACTTGATTGCGGTCTGAAGTGGCGCGACCGCGGAGCGGGGCTCTCCCGCTGCAAAGAGCGCCAGCCCGAAATTGAACTGCACTTCCGCATTCTTTGGTTCGAGCTCGGCCGCCTTTCGGCACTGCGAGGCGGCAACTTGGAACTCGCGCTTCCGCATGTGTACGATACAGGTTCCCATGTAGCCGCGCCCGTTCTGCGGCGACAAACTGATGACCTTCTGAAATGCGGTCAGCGCCAGATCGTTTTGATTGATATCAATGTATTCGGAGCCGAGCAAGTAAAAGGCCTCGGAGTCCTTACCATTTTTCTCGACCGCCTTCTTCAATTCGGCAATGGCTGCCTGGTGATTACCGCGATTCGAAAGATCATGCGCGCGAACGCGTGCAGGCAAACCCTCGTACTTCCTCGCCGCGAACACAGCTCCGCTCAACACCACCATTGCCATCACTCCGATGGCGGCATAATCGCGAGAGCTGTGCAACTTGGGATTTTCCGCAGTCCGCACGTGCAGCAGCAGGCCGAGCAGAGTCCCGACGATCAGTCCGCCAAGATGCGCTGAGTTATCAATGTGGGGAATGAAGAAACCAGCAATCAGGTTGAAGCCAACGAACATGCTGATGCTCGTCAGGTCGCGCCGTAAAATCTGGCGGACCTCAGGCAATCGATGCAGGTAGATCGCCGGGATCATCGAACCTGCAACGCCGAAGATCGCGGCCGACGCACCTACGCCCGTAACTTCGGGATGCCAGATCAGGCTGGCAACCGAACCGCCAATTCCACTCAGGAAGTAGATCGCCAGGAAGTTCCGCTGGCGGAACAAGAGCTCAGCCAGTATCCCAAGGTTCAAAAGCGCCCACATATTGAAGACTAAATGTGGAGCTCCACCGTGGAGGAATGTTGAGGTCAGCAATCGCCACCACTCGCCATCGAGCGTCTTCGGGCCGAAGTTCGCGCCGAGGCGGCGTAGAACGTCCACTCCTGGGTTCATCAACGCCTTGCTCGCGATCACCGTGATCAAAAACATGATCACGTTCAGCGCCACGATCGTCAGCGTCGCCTTGCCGGGACGTATCCGCACTCGCGCGGGCGGTTGCTCCGCAACCTCGTGCAAATCACTGTCTGCTTGATCCTGTACGAGAACTGTAGATTCCGCAGGAGTCGCTGCGGTCCCGCATTCCGGGCAATATAAGCGGTCTTCAGGATACGAACTGCCGCAGTT
>Ga0307410_10001002_pt1 | contig 12217 bp, 10 predicted proteins | sample 322Ometagenome_3_FD_203707 | JGI IMG/M metagenome (GOLD analysis project Ga0307410, IMG submission 203707) | Maize rhizosphere microbial communities from greenhouse at UC Davis, California, United States - 322HYB-O-3 | ecosystem: Host-associated > Plants > Roots > Rhizosphere > Soil | place...
AATCAGCGGCTGGTCGGTGACTTGCGCCACTAGCCCTCCTGCGGCGCGGCGGGAGCCGGCGGTGCAATCGGCTCACCGGGCTGGCGGCGAAGGCGCACGGTCATCTGACGCGGGTTGCGCATGTCAAAGCGGAGGATGCCGCGACCGAGCAGGCCGCTTTCCTTATCGAGCTTCACGAACTTGGTCAGGGCGATCCTGGCCGCATTCTCGCCCTCGGGCAGAACGATCGTTTCACCCGACTGGAAGTTGATGTCCCACCGGCGGCCGCCAACCCAATTCGCCGAGGCCAGCTGCGGCTTAAGCGTCGGTACGGCCGCCATCAGCCGCGACAGCTGTTCTTCCTGCCGGTTTGCGCCTGCGCCGATCAACAATGGCAAGTCAGGCATTTTGTCGACCGGCACGCGATCGAGCACGACACCTTCGCGGTCGATCAACGCGAGGCGGCCCTCCGTCTGCCACAGCGCCGCCGGCGTGCGCTCGACGATGTCGATGACGAGCGTATCGGGCAGGCGGCGCGAAACACGCGCATCCCGCACCCAGCCGTAATTGAGCAGGCGGCGGCGAATCTCGGAAACATCGACGAGCGCTTGCGGGGCCTTGGCCGATGCCCCCTCCTCGGCGGCGCGCTTCAGTTCGTCATTGACGACGGCGTCGACCAGCTTGCGGTCCATGCGGTTGATGCCGGCGATCTGATAGCCGCTCACGCGAAAGCCCGCGTGTCCAACGACCGTGCCGGCGGCACGCTCGGCCTTTGCGGGAATATCAAGCGCGACCAGCACCACGGCGCCGATCGCCAAAACAAAGGCGCCGAACACCAGACCGGCCACCTTGTTGGCGCGGGCCTGGTCAACCGGGAGCCGCTTGGCGATCTTCTTCGGGACGGAAACCTTGGAGGGCTTCTTCGCCTTGGCCCGCCCCGCGCCGCCGCGACGGACGTGCGAAGCGCTCATTGCAGGACTTCCTCGATCAGCCGCTCTACCAGCTCGCCGTAGCTCACGCCTTTATACTTGGCCTGTTCAGGCACAAGGCTCAGAGGCGTCATGCCCGGTTGGGTGTTGACCTCAAGCAGGTAGATTCCCGCTTCGCCCTGTTCGTCGTCCCAGCGGAAATCCGAACGCGACGCGCCCTTGCAGCCGAGCAGGCGGTGGGCCTTCGCGGCCATGTCCATCATTGACCGGGCGATGTCGTCGGGGACTTCGGCGGGGCAGACGTGAACCGTGCGGCCGTCGGTATATTTGTGCTCGTAATCGTAGAACCCGCTGTCGATTTTGAGCTCGGTGACGGCGAGCGCTTCGTCATTGATCACGGCGACCGTCAGCTCGCGTCCCTTGATGAACGGCTCGGCGAGGAGATCATCAAATTCATGCCATGGGCCTGGCACGTCGCGGCCGATCGGGTTGCCGTAATTGCCGTCAGTAGTGACGATGGCGACGCCGACCGAAGAGCCTTCGTTGACGGGCTTCAGCACGTACGGGCGCGGAAGCGGGTCTTCGCGGTAGATGCTTTCGCTCTCAACCATCTTGCCGGCCGGCATGCGGATCCCGCCAGGGACCAGCACCATCTTGGTCAATTCCTTGTCGATGGCGATGACCGACGTCTCAAGGCCGCTGTGGGTATATTTGAAGCCCATCAGGTCCATCATGCCCTGAACGGTGCCGTCCTCACCGGGCGTCCCGTGGAGTGCGTTAAAAACGACGTCCGGCTTCAGCTCGGTCAAGCGGGCGGCAACATCGCGGTCCATGTCGAGCTCGGTGACGTTCGACCAGCCGCGCTCGCGCAGCGCACCCGCAACGCCGCGCCCGCTAGTCAGCGACACTTCGCGCTCGCTCGACCAGCCACCCATCAGGACGACAATGTGCAGATCCTTGTTCATGCCCTGATTCATGCGACGCCGACCCGCTGGATTTCCCATTCGAGAGTGATGTGAGTTTTCGCTTCGACGCGGCGCCGGACTTCTTCGCCCAGCGCCTCGATTTCGGCACTTGTCGCGCTACCGAGGTTGAGCAGGAAATTGCAATGCTTTTCCGAGACTTGGGCATCGCCCATCCGGAACCCGCGGCAGCCCGCCGCATCGACTAGCGCCCAGGCCTTGTGACCGGGGGGATTCTTGAAGGTCGAACCGCCGGTACGGCTGCGCAGCGGCTGCGATTCTTCGCGGGCGCGGGCGATGGCGTCCATCTCGGCGCCAATGGCCTCCGGATCGCCGGGCGAACCGCGGAACTCCGCCTCAATAACGACGGCGCCTTCGGGCACGTCGCTGTGACGATAGGTGTAGCCAAGCTGGTCGAGCGGCCATTCGACCACCTCGCCTGACCGCAGAACCAGGCGGGCGGAGACAAGGATGTCGCCCACCTCGCGGCCGTAGGCGCCTCCGTTCATGCGAACGAAGCCGCCGACGGTGCCGGGAATGCCGCGCAGGAACTCGAGGCCGGCAATGCCCGCGTCGCGCGCGGTCGAGGAAACCAGGATGCCGCTTGCCCCGCCACCGCAACGTAGCGTGGTCTCGTCCAGCCGCTCGATCTTTGCGAACGGCTTGCCGAGGCGAACGACGACGCCCGGGACTCCGCCATCGCGGACGATGAGGTTGGAGCCAAGGCCAAGCGCCATCACCGGCACTTCGGGATCCAGCTCCCGCAGGAAGTCGACGAGATCCTGTTCGTCCTTGGGCTCGAACAGCCATTCGGCGGTGCCGCCGCTCTTGAACCAGACAAGGGGCGCGAGAGGCGCGTCAGGGGTTAGGCGCCCGCGCACCTGCGGCATGGTAGCAACGGCGCTCACTTCTTCGCCCTCGCCTCGCCAAGGCACTTCGGCAGCGAGCCGGCCCATTTGGTGATGTCGCCGGCGCCCATGCAGATGACCATGTCGCCTTCCGCAGCCAGGTCGCGCAGCTCTCGGCAGAGGTCGTCAAGATCGGCAACGGTGCGCACCATGCGGTGGCCGTGGGCCCTGAGTCCGTCGACAAGCGCTGCTGCGTCGACGCCCTCGATCGGCTCCTCGCCGGCTGGATAGACGGGAGTCACGAACACCACGTCGGCGTCGTTGAAGGCGTTCTGGAACTCATCCATCAGCGCCTGCAAGCGCGTGAAGCGATGCGGCTGCACCACGGCAATGACGCGGCCTTCGGCGCCCTCGCGGGCCGCGGAGAGAACGGCGCGGATTTCGGTCGGATGGTGCGCGTAATCGTCGATGATCGCCGCGCCATCGACTTCGCCGACTTTGGTGAAGCGGCGCTTGACCCCTTCGAAACGCTCGAAGCCGGAAACGATCGCCTCGTCGGAAATGCCGAGTTCCAGCGCTACAGCAATCGCCGCCAGCGCATTCTGGACGTTGTGGCGGCCCGGGATGGGTACGAGCATTTGCAGCGTCCGCCGTTCACCGTCCTTGCCGAGGATTACTGCATCGAATTTCGTGCCGCCGGGCAGGGGCGTAACATTACCGGCGCGAACATCGGCGAGCGCGGAGAAGCCGAAGGTGACGATGCGCCGGTCGCGAATGCGGCCGATGATGTTCTGCACTTCGGGATGATCGACGCAAAGAACCGCGAGCCCGTAGAAGGGCACGTTCTCGATGAATTCGACGAAGGCGTCCTTTACCCGGTCGAAGGTGCCGTAATGCTCCAGATGCTCGGGGTCGATGTTGGTGACGACCGCGATGGTGCCGTCGAGCCGAAGGAAACTGCCGTCGCTCTCGTCGGCCTCGATCACCCACCAGTCGCTTTTGCCGAGACGGGCGTTGGAGCCGTAGCGGTTGATGATGCCGCCGTTGATGACCGTCGGGTCGACGCCGCCGCTATCGAGCAACGCGGCAATCATCGAGGTGGTCGTAGTCTTCCCATGCGTGCCGGCCACCGCGACCGTCTTTTGCATGCGCATCAGCTCGGCGAGCATTTCCGCGCGGCGGACGCGCGGCAGGCGGCGCTCTGCGGCGGCCTGGATCTCCGGATTGCTATCCTTGATCGCGGTCGAGCAGACGACGACCGCCGCGTCGCCCAAATTGTCGGTGGCATGACCAATGCTGACCGGAATGCCGACCTTGCGGAGCTTCTCGACTACGTAACTGTCGGACGCGTCGGAGCCCTGCACCTTGTAACCGAGCCGGTGCATAACTTCGGCGATGCCGGACATGCCGATACCGCCAATGCCGACGAAGTGGATCGTGCCGATGTCGGTGCCCAACGCCTTCATCATGCCGGCATCGCTCCGTCGGGCGCTTCGGCGGTTACGCGCGGGCTGATGAGGCCGACCGCGACCGGTGCGACGCCATTGCCAATCCGCTCGACGAGATCGGCGAGATCGCGGGCCGCATGCGGTCGACCGACCGACAGTGCGCGCATCGCAGCGTTGTTGAGCGCAACCGGGTCCATCGCCAGCGCCTCGATCTGGCGGGCGAGAACGTCGGGCGTGAAATTCTCCTGTTTAATCGCGCGCGCGCCGCCGGCCTTGACCATTTCGCGGGCATTGGCGGTCTGGTGGTCGTCGGTCGCCGCGGCAAACGGGATCAGGATGGCGGGGCGCCCGGCGGCGGTCAGCTCGGCAATGGTCGAGGCGCCGGCGCGGCCGATCATCAAATGGCAGTCGGCCAGCTTCTCCGCCATGTCCTCGATGTAAGTCATCAACTCGGCGGGGATGCCAAGCTCGGCATATTGGCCGCGGACGCGTTCGATATCGTCGGGACGGCATTGCTGGACGACCTGCAGGCGCCGGCGGAGCGACGGCTCCAGCATGCCGAGTCCTTCCGGCACGACCTGGCCGAGGATGCTGGCGCCCTGGCTGCCACCGGTGACGAGGATTTTGAGTGGCGCGACCTCGTCGAACGGCGGGAACGGCAGCTCGCCGAGCCGCGCAATCTCCTCGCGGACGGGATTGCCGACGAGGACGACTTTCTCCTCAAACTTCGGCTTCAAACGGTCGATCTCGTCATACGCCGTACCGATCGCTTCGGCCTCGCCCGCGAGCAGGCGATTGACGCGGCCCATCACTGCATTCTGCTCATGCAGGACGGTGGGTATGCCCCTCGAACTTGCTGCGAGTAGCGACGGAAAAGCCGGATAGCCGCCGAAGCCGACCACAGCGTCTGGCGTGTGCTCGCGATAGAGACGCTTGGCCTGACCCCGCCCCTTCAGCACCGAACTCGCGGCTTTCAGCCAACCGATCGGCCCGCCGCCGAGCCGTCCCGCCGGCAGGATATGGACCGGCACATTCTCGAACAGCCCCGGGAAGCGCGCACCACGGTCATCGGTAATCAGCAGCACGCCATGGCCGCGACTCTTGAGCTCCGCCGCGAGCGCATGTGCCGGTATCATGTGGCCGCCGGTACCGCCGGCAGCGAGCACGAAATTCATGCCGTCAGGCTCTCCCCGCTCCACTTCACCACATAGGGCGAACGCGTGAGATACGGGTTGCGGCGGGTGAAGGCGAGAAGCAAGCCCATGCCGATCGACAGCGCAAGCATTGAGCTGCCGCCGTAGCTGATGAAGGGGAGCGTCATGCCCTTGGACGGCGCGAGCTGGACGTTGACCATCATGTTGATCAGCGCCTGAAGCCCGAATTCGATCGCGAGGCCGCCGGCGGCGAGGATCGAGAAGCTGTTGTCCTCATCGAGCAGCTTGATCAGCACGCGCGCGACGATGCCGAGGTAGAGCAAAGCGATGGCGAGGCAGGCGATCAGGCCGAACTCCTCGCCGATCACCGAGAAGATGTAGTCGGTGTGCGGCTCGGGGAGGCCGAACTTCCGCGTGCCCCCGCCCGGGCCCATGCCGAACATGCCGCCCGCGGTCAGCGTGCGCAGCGCATTCTCGACCTGAAAATTGTCGCCCTCGCCGAACAAGAAGCCGTCGATGCGGGTGGTCGCCACGGGATAGAAGAAATAAGCGAGAACGATCCCGACAAGCGCGGCGGCAGCGAGGATGCCCAGCGTGCGCAGGCTGACGCCGGCGAGGGCAAGCATCGCCACCCACACCGCGCCGAAGATGATGGTGCTGCCAAAGTCCGGCTGGCTCATCAGCAGGAAGGCGATCACCCCAGTCAGCGCCGCCGACAGTGGAAACACGGGCAACGACTTGTCGCTGTCCTTGAGGCTCAGCAGCCAGGCCATCGAGATGACGAAGAAGGGCTTGAGGAATTCGGACGGCTGGACCTGGCTGACGCCGAAGCTGATCCATCGCTTGGCGCCATTGATCTCCGGACCGAGCACCGGAACGAAGATCAGCAGCACGAAGAAGAAGGCCGCTCCGAACAGGCTGAATCGCCGCGCGCGATCCTTTGGCAGCATCGAGATGCCGATCATGACCGGGATGCCAATCGCGATCCACGCCAGCTGGCGCCAGAAGTAATAAAGCTCGGAGAAGCGGACGTTGCCGCCCGAATAGCGCTCGCCCGCGGCTGGCGACGCGGCGGCCACGGCGATGAGGCCGATGGCGATCAACACCGTGACCAGCAGCAGCAGGACCTTGTCGATCTCCCAGAACCAGCGGCCGATGGCGCTGGTGTCCGAACGGCCGTAGCGGTCCGGATCGATCAGCTTGGCCTTTTCCTTGATCTGGCCCGAGATGCTCTTGATCATAGTTTCCCCACTTGGGCACGAAACTGGTCGCCCCGATCTTCGAAGTCGCGGAATTGGTCGAAGCTTGCGCAGGCCGGCGACAGCAACACGGTGTCGCCCTCTTCCGCCTCCGCCGCCGCTGCTCCCACCGCCCGCTCCAGCGTTTCGCACTCTGCCACGGCCATGTGCGGGGACAAGAGCCTAGCGAACAATTCGCCCGCTTCGCCAATGGTATAGGCCTTGGCGACGTGCCCGAAATGTGAGGCGCATTCGTCGAGATTGTCGGTCTTGGCCTGCCCGCCGCAGATCCAGCGGATGCGGTCAAACGAGGCGAGCGCCGGCGCGGTCGCGGTCGGGTTGGTCGCCTTGCTGTCGTTGACGAAAAGGACGCCGTCGCGTTCGCGGATGCGTTCCATGCGGTGTGGGAGGCCGGGATAGGTGCGCAGGCCTTCTTGAATGACGGCCTCCGTAACCTGCCGAATGTCCAAATATGGCATGCAGCGCATGACCATTGTGGCGGCTTTGGCGTTCTGAAGGTTGTGCGGTCCTTGAAGAGTCGGCCACGAAAGCTGATCACTGACCTCAACATCATCGATGTGATATTCGAACAAGTTCGCCTCAACATCATCGAGCACATCGTCATCAGCGGCAGCGACGTAATCACAAATTGCGAAACGACCGTTCGACTGCATCTGGAATATCCGAGCCTTCGACGCAGCGTAGGCCTCGAAGCTCTCGTAGCGGTCGAGATGGTCGGGCGTGATGTTGAGTAGCACCGCAACATCGCAATCGAGGCTCTGCGTCAGGTCGATCTGGTAGCTCGACAGCTCAAGCACATAGACGCCGCCTTTGGGCAGTGGGTCCTGGGCGAGGATCGGCAGGCCGATGTTGCCGCCCATCGTCGTCGGCACGCCCGTGGTCTTGAGGATATGATGGACGAGCGCGGTGGTGGTCGACTTGCCGTTGGTGCCGGTGATGCCGACCACCTTGTGCGGCGGAAGCTCGGGGCGGGCGCGGGCGAACAGCTCGATGTCGCCGATGATCTCGACGCCTGCCTCGCGGGCGCGCGCCGCGATCGGATGGCGGTTGAGGGGCAGGCCCGGCGTGACGACCAGGCTGTCGAACTGCGAAAGGTCGGCTTCGTCGAGGTTGGCGATGCGGACGCCGTCGGACGCCTTCGCCCTCGCCTCTTCCTTGGCGTCCCATGCAGCTACCTCCGCGCCGCTCGCAACCAGCGCGGCCGCGGTCGCCAATCCCGACCGCGCGAGGCCGTAGACTGCATATTTCTTCCCGGCGAAGGCCTTGGCTGTGATCACCTCAGCTTGAGGGTGGCGAGGCCCGCCAGCGCGAGCACGAAGCTAATGATCCAGAAGCGGATGACGACGGTCGGCTCCGACCAGCCCAGATGTTCAAAATGGTGGTGGATCGGCGCCATCAGAAAGACGCGCTTGCCGGTGCGCTTGTAGACCGCGACCTGGATGATGACGCTCAGCGCCTCGACCACGAACAGGCCGCCGATGATGGCCAGCACGAATTCATGATGGGTAGCGACGGCGATCGCGCCGAGCGCCCCGCCGAGTGCGAGGCTGCCAGTATCGCCCATGAATACCGCGGCAGGCGGGGCGTTGAACCACAGGAAAGCGAGGCCCGCACCGACGATGGCGAGGCAGAGGACGGTCAGGTCGCCCGCGCCCGGCACATGCGGGATGCCGAGATAATTGGCGAAGCGGATGTTGCCGACGAGATAGGTGATGAGCAGGAAGGCGATGCTGGCGATGATCACCGGCATGGTGGCGAGCCCATCGAGGCCGTCGGTGAGGTTCACCGAATTGCCGAAGGCGACGATCACGAACGCGCCGAACAGGATGTAGAAATAGCCGAGGTCGGCGACTGGCCCCTGCACGAATGGCAGGTAGAGCCCGGTTCCGCCGGTGCTGGTCATCAGCCACGTCGCGAAACCTGCGATCAGGAACTCGAGCGTCAGCCGCATCTTGCCCGACAGGCCGGCGTGGTGCGCCTTCTTGACCTTGTCGTAATCGTCGAGCCAGCCGATCAGACCAAATCCAGCCGTAACCATCAGGCACGCCCAGACGTACGGATTGCGCAGGTCCATCCACAGCAGGACCGAGATCGACATCGAAATGAGGATCAGCAGGCCGCCCATGGTCGGCGTGCCGCGCTTGGCGAGGTGGCTTTGCGGCCCGTCGGTGCGGATCGGCTGGCCCTTGCCCTGCTTGGCGCGCAGCCAGCTGATGAACCAGGGACCGAGCAACAGGCCGATGACCAATGCGGTGGCGCTCGCCGCTCCAGCGCGGAAGCTGATGTAGCGGACGAGGTTGAAGATGCCGGGGAAGCCGAGCTGCTCGAAGATCAGGTAGAGCATGCCAGTTCCTTTGCCATGCTCTCGACGAGCTTTGCGAGACCCATCGAGTTGCTCGCTTTTACCAAGACGGCGTCACCGGGGCGGACCAGTTTGCGAAGCGCGTCGGTGGCTTCATCGACGGTGGCGACGCACTCGGTTTCAATCTGGCCTGCCAGTGCGGAATCGAGCGGGCGCATCTCGTCGCCCAGCAGGATGAGCCGATCGACATGCGCCGACAGAACCGCAGGCGCGAGGCCGGCATGGAGTCCGTCGCTATGCTCGCCAAGCTCACGCATGGTGCCCAGCACCGCGATCCGGCGGCTGACGTCGCGCTCGGCGCCGAGGCTCTTCAACGTCGCGGCCATCGAGGCAGGGTTGGCGTTGTAGCTTTCGTCGATCAGCAGCACTTCGCCGCCGGTAATTTCGATCACGTGGCGCTGTCCGCGGCCCTTCAGACCTCCAAGATCGGCGAGCGCGAGACCGGCGAGCGCGACGTCCGCGCCGACGGCTTCGACCGCCGCGAGAACGGCCAAGGCGTTCGACACCCAATGCTCGCCACGCTGGGAAATGGTGAAGGTCAGTTCGCTGTCTAGTAGCGCCGCGCTGATGAGGCTGCCGCCGCCTTCCGCGCTGACGGCGTGGACCGCATGCACGTCGGCATCGCCGCTGCCGAACGTGATGATGCGGTCGGCCTTCCGCCGCGCTGCCTTCACCAGTCGATCGCGGTGGGGACTGTCGTTGGGAACGATGGCAATCCCCTCGTCCTCTAGCCCTTCGAAGATTTCGGCCTTGGCGTCGGCAATCGCCTCTTCGGAGCCGAGGTTCTCGATGTGCGCGGGCGCGATGGCGGTGATCAGCGCGACATGGGGGCGCACCTGCTTGGTCAGCGCGGCGATCTCGCCGGCATTGCTCATGCCCATTTCGAGCACGGCGAAGTCGACGTCGCGCGGCATTCGCGCGAGGCTCAGCGGCACGCCGGTGTGGTTGTTATAGCTTTTGACCGAGCGATGGACCTTGCCCGGACGATTGCGGTCAAGTGCTGCGAAGAGCGCTTCCTTGGTGCTGGTTTTGCCGACCGACCCGGTGACGCCAAAGATCTTTGCATTGCAGCGCTCGCGGGATGCGCGACCGAGCGCCATCAAAGCCGCGAAAGTGTCATCGACCAACACGTGCGGACCGCTGACTGGCCGCGAGACAATCGCTCCCGCCGCGCCGGAAGCGAAAGCGCCGTCGACGAACTTGTGACCGTCGTAGACGGTGCCAGGCATGGCGACGAACAGGTCGCCCGCCTGCACTTCCCGGCTGTCGAAGGTTACCCCGCTGACGTCGAACGGCTGGCTGGCGGTGCCGCCAGTCGCCGCAGCGATTTCGTCTGAAGTCCAGAGCCCTCTCATGCGGCGCATTCCCGCGCTACCTGAACGTCGTCGAACGGCAGCACCTTGTCGCCAACGATCTGGCCGGTCTCGTGACCCTTGCCTGCGACGAGGACGATATCGCCTTCGCGGGCAATGCGGATCGCTTCGGCAATCGCCTCCCGTCGTCCGCCGACTTCGGTCGCGCCGGGCGCGCCGGCCATCACTGCCGCGCGGATGGTTGCCGGATCCTCGCCGCGAGGATTGTCGTCGGTGACGATCACCACATCGGAAAGCTCGGTCGCGACACGGCCCATGTCCGGGCGCTTGCCCTGGTCGCGGTCGCCGCCCGCACCGAACACGGTGATCAAACGCCCATCAACGTGCGGACGAAGTGCAGCGATGGCGGCCTCGAGTGCGTCGGCGGTGTGCGCATAATCGATGTAGACCGGAACGCCGGTGCGACTGATGACCGCACGCTCGAGCCGGCCACGAACCGGCGCGACGCGTGCCATGGCCGCGAAGGTTGCATCCCACTTGCCGCCGGTGGCCAGCACAAGCCCTGCGGCGGTGAGAACATTAGCCGCCTGGTAGGCACCGATCAGCGGCAGCGAGAGCCGATGCGACTTGCCGCCATGCTCGAGCACCAGCGTCTGACCAAGCGCGGTCGGATTCTGCTCAACCAAGCGAATGGTTTCGCCGCGACGACCGACGGTTATCACCTGGTGGCCGCGCTTGAGCGCGCGCTCGGCGACCTCGGTCGACCTGGGATCGTCGGTCCATATTACGGCTGGACGACCCGGCGGGAGCAGCGCTTCGAACAAGCGCATCTTCGCCTCGAAATAGGCGTCCATCGTCTCGTGATAATCGAGGTGATCGCGGCTGAAGTTGGTGAAGGCCGCCGCAGCCAGCGGAATGCCCTCCGCGCGATGCTGGTCGAGCCCGTGGCTCGACGCTTCGTACGCAACATGGCTGATCCCCATCCGCTTGAGGCCGGCCATATTGTTGAGAAAGGTGACGATGTCCGGCGTCGTCAGGCCGGTCGAAACCTGATCGTCGGACGTGGTCACGCCGAGCGTTCCGATCGAAGCGGAGCGGTGGCCCGACATGCGCCAGATCTGTCGCGTCATCTCAACCGTCGACGTCTTGCCATTGGTGCCCGTGACAGCGGCGACGGTATCGGGGAACGGCGCATAGAATTTCGCGGCGAGTTCGGCGAACAGGCGGCGCGGCTCAGGGTCGGCTAGTAGCGGAACCGCCGGCTTCTCGACTTCATCGCGCGCCACGACGGCGACAGCGCCGCGGCCGACCGCTTCGTCAATGAAATCCTCGCCGTTGAAGACCGCGCCCTTGAAGGCACCGAACACGCTGCCCCGCTCGACCTTGCGATGGTCGATGGCAAAGCCGGTCACGTCGCCATCAGAATCGACGTCCGCCAGGTCGCGCAATTTCACCCGTCTTACCCTTTCGGGTGATCTGCGTGGATGAACGGCAGCACCTGCCCCATGTCCGGCTCACGATTCCGGTCGGGGTGAACGCCGAGCATCGGCGCGATCCTGCTGATCGTCACGCTGACCACCGGCGCAACGTTCCAGCCGGCCGTGTGGAACCCGTAGGTATCCTTGGTCGCCTTGGGATCGTCGAGCATCGCCACGATTACATAACGGGGTTCGTCCATCGGGAAAACGCCCGCGAAGGTCGTGACCACCGCCAACGAAGTGTAGCGGCCGTTGAGCAGCTTCTCGGCAGTGCCGGTCTTGCCCCCGACGCGATAGCCAGGCGCATCGGCTTTCTTCCCCGTGCCCTGCGTCACCACGACGCGCAGCAAGCCGCGCATGCGGTTGCTGGTTTCCTCCGAGAATACGCGGACGCCGCGCGGCACAGGATGGCCCGGGCCAGTCTTGAGTAGGGTCGCCGGATGGAAGACACCCCCGTTGAACAGGGTCGCATAGCCGGACGCCAA
>Ga0307410_10001003_pt1 | contig 12215 bp, 11 predicted proteins | sample 322Ometagenome_3_FD_203707 | JGI IMG/M metagenome (GOLD analysis project Ga0307410, IMG submission 203707) | Maize rhizosphere microbial communities from greenhouse at UC Davis, California, United States - 322HYB-O-3 | ecosystem: Host-associated > Plants > Roots > Rhizosphere > Soil | place...
GGCGAAGGCGCTGGACGTCGACCCGTCGACCGCTCAGCGGCTTCTGGCCACGCTGACGGGCGATGGCTTCGCCGAGCAGGGAGAGCAGCGGCGCTACCGGCCCGGCCCGGAACTCCTGAGGGCGGGCATGATGGTGTCGGTTCCCTCGCTGCGGGTCCGCGCCAGGCCCTATTTGGAGCGCCTCTTCGAGCGGGTAGGGGAAACCGTCCACCTTGCCACGCTCGTGGGTACGACGATCCATCACCATGACGGCATCGAGGCCGCGACGCACGCGCTGCGATTCGGGCTTCGGGTCGGCGTGGTCCTCCCTGCCCACGTCACGTCGGCGGGCAAGGCCATGCTGGCGGACCTGTCGGCGGAAGAGGTGGAAAGCCGCTACCGGACAGTGCCGTCCGTGGCGGGCGGACCCGCTACCGAAGTGGACTTCGAAAAGCTCCATCGGGACCTCGCTGAGGCCCGCCGGCGCGGAGTGGGCATGAACTTCGAAGAGAGTGAAGACGGTGTGGCCGCCCTTGCCGTTTCACTCGGGGTCATCGACGGTGAGCATGCGGCTTTCAGCATCGCGATGCCCATTGCGCGATTCGGGTCCGGCGATGCCGAGCGACTTTCGGGCCACCTTCTGAAGACGGCGGCGGAATTCAAGGAGGGCATTTTGTAGACGGGAAAGGCAGCGGACGACGGCGGGACGTCCCGCCGTCGTCCGTCACCCGGACGCATTGGGTCAGGAGGCCGACCGTGTGTCGAACGCCGCGGCCGATTCCCGCAGGAGGCGTGCGACTGTGTCCGCAGGCATGTTGGCTGACCGCCGCCTGTCGAACCTTCGCAGGACAATGCGTCGTGTTCCGAGCCCGGGGACGTCCAGGATGTCGACGCCGTCGTGGATGACGCCGCTCAATGCCAGGGTGGGTACGATCGCAACACCCTCGCCCGCAGCCACGAGTGCCAGGGCGGTCAGCGTTTCCTGGTACTGGTGGACAGTCTCCATCCGGGCACCCGTTGACTGGCGAAGCCGGCCGAGCACCGCCGCGTTGGCGGCTGACGGCTCGACGCCGAGCCACGGAAATGGCAGCCCGGCAAGGTCAACATTTTCGGTGGTGAGCAGGGCACCGGAGGGAACCACCAGCTTCCACGGTTCGTCAAGTAGCGGCTCTTCGATCATTCCGGCGGAAAGTGAACGCTGCTCGGCCGTCGTCGAGTCGAGCTCCACCACTACGGCGTCGAGCTGACGCTGACGCAGCAGCCGCATCAAGGCAGGGAAGTCGTCCTCAACGATCCTGATCTCTAATTGCGGGTACTCGGCGCGCCACTCGGGCAGGCGCGGGATCACGACCGTCCGAACAAAGCTGGTGAATCCGCCCACGCGGACGACTCCTGCGACCGTTGCCCCGCCTTCGATCCGGGCGCGGGCAACGCTGAGTGCGCGTTCAATCTCCTCGCCGGCTTCGGCAACTGCCAGGCCGGCGGGGGTCAAAACCGAGCCCTTGGGTGTGCGCACCACCAAGGCGTGCCCGGTCTCGTCCTCCAATTTGTTGAGCTGCTGTGAGACGGCCGAAGCCGTAATTCCCAGCTCGTCAGCGGCGGCGAGCACCCCGCCCGTACGGGCGACCGCGAGAAGGACGCGCAGCCTGCGCGGATCGATATCCATGTTAAGTAGTTCTAAACCATGCCTTCAGTGGAATGCAATTGCTCTAAAGGTGGGCCTTCCTCATAATTGCTGTTGAAACGACAGGCCTGCGGGAGACATCCAGGCCGGACGTCCAAGCCAAAACACACACATAGCCCGCCATCTACACTCCGCCCAGCGGACGGCAGCCGGGCACCACCTCTGAAAGGACATCATGGAACTGCTGTGGGAAATCGCAGGTTGGTCGGGGGCAGTTCTGATCCTGTCGGCATACCTCTCTGTTTCGATGGGCTGGTTGAAGGCCGGCAAGCGCTTCCAGATGGCTAACCTCATCGGTGCATGCGCCTTCATCGTCAATGGTGCGGTCCACGAGGCGTGGCCCTCCGTGGTCACGAACATTGCCTGGTGCCTTATTTCCGCCATCGCAATTCTTCGCATGCGCGCCACGCCCGAGTCGCCGGTTGCCGCCGTTGAGGCCCCGCAGGTTCAGTTCCCCGGGGTCCCCGACACGACCGGTCAAATCGCTGTAGTCGAGGCCATCACTTCTGCCGTTCACGGGGACGTCGCTGGGCGCGCGGCTGAGTGCCAGGCCAGCCTGCGGGTTGGCCAGCAGCAGCCCACTTCGACGTCGTCGACGCTTGTCACTTAACTCGGTCGGCTTTGCGGGCCTAAGACGCTGCGCTTGGGCGCGTAGCATCTCGCTTGCCATCAGATAAACAGCGCTCGTGCCGACGCGGTTCGGCTCAGGACGCGGACAGTGCTCCGACCGACTGGCAGGATTGGCGTTCGATCAGTTTGACGGGAATGACATTTTTCCGTCGGAACCTCTTGGTTGGCGCTGCAATACGGGCAAGTATGCGTTCTGCGGCAACACGTCCGACCTCGCGGGGGTTCTGATCGATGACTGACACCGAAGGCTGGAGGACATCCGCCATGGGGAAGTCGCCGAAACTGATCAACGCAATGTCGGTTCGGTTCAAGGCCTGAAGGGCTGGGAAAACGCCGGTTGAGAACCGCGCGTTGGAGGAGAAGATGGCGGTGGGCGCATCGGGCAACGCCAGTAGGGTCTTGCAGATCTGGGCGGCAGCGTCCGCGTCGCGCGATCCGAGCGCAATCAGTTCTTCGTCGTTTTTCAAGCCTGCGTCGTCAAGGGCGGCTCGATAGCCCTCCAAGCGCAGCCTCGTGGTCGGGACGTCTGTTGAGTCTCCGACAATGGCGATGCGGCGGTGTCCGTGAGCGATGAGGTGCTGTGTCGCTTCAAATGCTCCGCCAAAGTCGTCTTCGACGAAGTAGTCCGCATTGAGTTTGGTAGGTATGCGGTCAATGAACACGATGGGGAAGCTGTCCTGCCAGCGCAAGAGATACGACTGATCGGCAGCGATCGGAGCGATAATCAGGCCGTCGATCTGGCGGCGGACCGTCGTTTCAATGATGCTTTGTTCCAGGGACGGGTTGTCCCCGAGGCTGGTGACGACTATTGCCATATCGTGTTCACGTGCCGCCAGCTCGATCCCCTTCGTGACGGCAGCGAAGAAGGGATCGGCAACGTCAGGTACTGCGATGCCGATGACAGCTGACTTGCCCTCCCGGAAGGTGCGCGCAAGCATGTTCGGCACGTATTTGAGCTCGCGCATGGCCGCCTGAACGCGCTCCCGTGTGTCTTCCGTGACGTGCGGGTCGTCATTAAAAACTCTGGATACCGTCTTGGCGCTCACCCCGGCGCGCGTGGCCACATCCTGCATGGTAGTCACGGTTCGGCTCCTTCATTGTTCGCTGGGCACACCATACAGCCCTGAGGCTGTCCGAGGGCGAGGAGACCTCCAACGCCGACAATGTCATCGGTGACAACCAGCTGTCCACCTCATCCTGCCCCATGTTCCAACTAACTTCAAGCAACTATGTCATCGATGACATGAGTTTTCGATTTTTCCTTGACATCGATGACATGAAGCCTCTACGTTTCTGTAAGGCAGGTCACAGCGAGTCCTCGATGCCTTAGGTTCGAGGCCCTCGGTCAAGATCTACCTGTTTGTTTAAGGCAGCGCTTCAAGGGTGTAGCAGCAGAGCTTCTTCACCGTGGCATGACCGACGGAGGAGATAGTGATGAACACCGCTGAAGATCGGACCTCGGCTCCCGTCCGAGGAGCTGAACGGCTGACGTGCTCGCTAGATGAGCTGGTGGAGCGGGCCGGCGCCCTTGCTGTTGCTGGAAGCCGGCACATTCTGGGAATTACTGGTGCGCCTGGTGCCGGAAAGTCTACCGTGGCGCGGGCTATCGCCGATGCCTTAAATGGCCAAGCCACCCAGGTCGGAATGGACGCTTTCCACCTGGCCAACGAGATCCTCGCAGCCCACGGCTCGCGGGACCGCAAGGGCGCTCCGGACACGTTTGACCCGTGGGGCTATGCCACCCTGCTGCGCCGGCTCAAGACTAACGGGGAAGCGGTTGTCTATGCCCCGACGTTCGATCGCAGCCTGGAGGAATCCATTGGCAGCGCGGTAGCTGTGGCCCGCGACGTACCGCTGGTCATCACCGAGGGAAATTATCTCCTGCTGGACGCCGCCGGTTGGCAGGAATGCAGGGAGCAGATCGACGAGGTCTGGTTCCTGGACATCAGCGACGGCGAGCGGCAGCGCCGGCTGCTGAGGCGGCACGAAGCTTTCGGCAAGTTGCCCGAGGAGGCAGAGGCATGGGCGCTGGGCAGCGACCAACGCAATGCCGATGTTGTTGCCTCCACCCGGGAACGGGCCGATCTGATCATCGACCTGAGATGTGCCCACAGCCCTGAGACCTTCCCCCAGGCCTGAACCAAGAGGAAGACAGAAGTGACAACACAACGAAGTGTCTCCGGCTGTTCGGCCGGAGCCTCTGCAATCGTCCCGTACCAGCTGACAGGTGTGACACCATGACAACAATCCCGGTTCTGGAAGCCCGCGGCCTGACCCGCAGCTTCGGCAACGTACGCGCCTTGGACGGCGTCGACTTCGACGTCCACGCAGGCGAAGTGGTTGCGCTCATCGGCGATAACGGCGCCGGAAAGTCGACCCTCGTAAAGGCGCTCTCGGGAAACCTTGCCTTGGATTCCGGCAAGATCCTCTTTGCTGGCGGTGAGGTCGAACTCGGTTCCCCCAGCCAGGCCAGCAGCCTGGGCATCGAAACTGTGTATCAGGACCTGGCCCTGGCGCCGCATCTGAACGCCGCCCAAAACATGTTCCTCGGCCGCGAAATCCCCAAGCCCGGCTTTCAAGGACGACTCGGATTCATGGACAACAAGGCGATGCGTGCCAAGTCACGTGAAGCCTTCGATGAACTCGGCGCCACGGTTCGAAGCCTCTCCGACCCCGTGGGCAGCATGTCGGGCGGCCAGAAGCAGGCGATCGCCATTGCGCGGGCTGTTGCATGGGCCAAGGGAGTCATCTTCCTGGACGAACCGACAGCCGCTCTCGGCGTGGTTCAGACCAGAAACGTGCTCGAGACGATCCGCCGGGTCCGTGACAAGGGCGTGGGCGTCGTGTTCATCAGCCATTCGATGCCGCACGTCATCGACGTAGCCGACCGAGTCCAGGTCCTCCGGTTGGGACGCCGGGTGGCCACCTACGAAGCAAAGAAAACATCTGTGGAAGAACTAGTCGGCGCAATGACCGGCGCACTTGATGGAGCACACTCATGACCACCACCGAAGCCGTACCGCGCACAGCCGGGACCGCAACCGAAATTTCACGCGTACACTCGCTCCGGCAGGTACTCCAGGTTCAGTCGTTCCAGATCCTGCTCGTGCTGCTGGTCATATTCCTGGTCTTCTCAGCCCTGGCGCCGGAAGTATTTCCGACGTGGGGTAATGTCCGCCAGATCATCCAGAATGTCTCCATCCTTGGCGTCTTGGGCATCGGAATGACCTTCGTTATTGTCACCTCGGGCATCGATCTTTCCATTGGATCCAACCTTGTTTTCTCCGGAGTCGTTGCGGCGAAGGTCATGCAGGCCGTGGGTGGTTCGGGGTGGGGCACGGCCATTGTGGGTATCTTGGTCGCAGTCGGATGCGGTCTCGGCTGGGGACTCCTCAACGGAGTTCTCATCGCGAAGGCCAAGGTGCCGCCGCTGATCGTCACCCTCGGAACACTTGGGGGCGCCTTGGGACTGGCGCAGGTCATCACGGGCGGCGTGGACATCCGGGAAGTCCCGGCGGTACTCCAGGACACCATCGGCTACGGCAACGTCCCCGGAACCACCTTGCCGACGATATCCCTGATCGCCATGGTCCTGATCTTGATTTTCGGGACCGTGCTCCACCGGACCAGGTTCGGCCTCTACACCTTCGCCGTCGGCTCCAACGAGGAGTCCGCCCGACGCGTCGGCGTGAAAGTGGACCGCCAGCTGATCTCCATCTACGCGCTCTCCGGCGGACTCGCCGGCGTGGCAGGCATCCTGTCGCTTTCCCAGTACGGCACCACTGCCATCGCGGGTCAGTCGGCGACGAACCTCAACGTCATCGCCGCCGTCGTGATCGGCGGAACCTCACTCTTCGGCGGCGTCGGCACCATCTTCGGAACCGTCGTCGGGCTCTTCATCCCCGCAGTGCTGCAGAACGGCTTCGTCATCGTCGGAATCCAGCCGTTTTGGCAGCAGGTGGCAGTCGGTGCCGTCCTCGTCGTCGCCGTCTATGTCGATCAGCGCCGCCGGGCTGCGGCAGCCCGAGGGCATTCCGCCAAGTCTGATGGCAAGAAGAAGCTCTTTGGCCGACGATCCAGCTGATTTCCTCCCGCATCAACCCTTCAAGCAAACAGGAGCTAGACAATGAAGTTAACCCCTAAAGTAACGCTGCTCGCCGCAGGCGTCCTGACCGCAACGTCCCTCACGGCCTGTGCAGGCGGAAGCGCTTCGGGCGGGAGTGCAGCCGGGGCGCAGCCCAAGCTCACGTTCATCCAAGGTGTCGCCGGCGACGAGTTCTACGTCAGCATGCAATGCGGTATCGACGCTGCCGCCAAGGCGTCCGGGGCAACGGTCAACACGCAGGGCCCGGCCAAGTTCGACCCGACTCTCCAAAAGCCCATCGTCGATTCCGTCGTAGCATCCCAGCCGGACGCCATCCTCATCGCGCCGACCGATGTGGCCGCAATGCAGGCGCCGTTGAAGGCGGCTGCGGCAGCCGGCATCAAGGTGGTCCTCGTTGACACCACGGTGCAGGACCCCTCTTTCGCCGCGTCGGCGATCGCGTCGGACAACAAAGGCGGCGGCCTGGAGGCCTTCAAGGCAATCAAGAATCTCAGCCCCAGCGGAGGCAAAGTCCTGGTAATTTCCACCGACCCTGGCGTCTCGACTGCCGACGCGCGTGTCGCAGGCTTCGAAGAGGGAGCCAAAGCCGACCCGTCGTTCGAGTACCTGGGTGTGCAGTACAGCCACAACGACCCGGCCGAAGCGGCCAAACTCGTGTCCGCAGCCTTGGCCAAGGACCCGGACATTGTCGGCGTGTTCGCAGCCAACACCTTCGCAGCTGAAGGAACAGCAACAGGCATCCGCCAGGCCGGCAAACAGAACCAGGTCAAGATCGTCGGCTTCGATGCCGGACCTGCGCAGGTCAAGCAGCTCAAGGACGGCGTCGTCCAGGCACTGATCGCCCAGGAACCTGCGTCCATCGGCACACAGGGCGTGGATCAGGCCTTGAAGGCCATCAAGGGCGAGTCCACCCAGAAGGAGATCCAGACCGGGTTCAAGCAGATCACCGCGGACAACATCAGCGGTGACGGCGCCAAGTACGTCTACAAGTCCTCCTGCTAACGGGTTTCCGGTGCTGTTGCCCGCCCCGCTCACCAGCGGGCAACAGCACCGTCCCACCACTCACGACCGAAGAGAAGAATGACATGAATCCCCTGAATGAAGCGGCCCTTCCAGAATTGGAGGACCGGCTACCCATTCCCTCGTATCATCGGCGCGCCGTCCGGACAGGCATCGTTCACTTCGGTGTAGGCGGGTTCCACCGGTCGCACCAGGCCATGTTCATTGACAGACTGCTGAACCTCGGGGGATCTCAGGACTGGGGGATCTGCGGGATCGGCGTTCTGCCCTCGGACAGCCATATGCACGGTGTCCTTAAAAATCAGGACGGCTTGTACACCTTGGTGCTGAAGGGCCCCGGAGGCACCGAGGATGCCAGAGTTATCGGATCCATCACCGAATATCTCTATGCGCCCAACGACCCCGCAGCGGTCATCCGCAAACTCGCGGATCCTGCTACCCGCATTGTCTCCCTGTCCATCACCGAGGGCGGCTACAGCATCAACGACACCACGGGGGAATTTGATCCCCGTACGCCGGACATCCTCCATGACCTGGACCCGAACACCGTTCCAAGCTCAGCATTCGGTCTGATCACCGCAGCCTTGGCGCAGCGGCGTGAGCACGGCGCTGCGCCATTCACTGTCATGTCCTGCGACAACATTCAGGGAAACGGCAACGTCGCCCGCAAAGCGCTCGTGTCCTTCGCCGGGCTCAAGGACCCAAAGTTGGCAGACTGGATCAGCGAAACCGTAGCTTTTCCCAACTCCATGGTGGACCGCATCACTCCTGTCACCACCGACATCGACCGGGCAGCTGTGACCGAAGCCTACGGATTCTCCGATGCCTGGCCGGTTATTGCCGAACCCTTTGAACAATGGGTCCTTGAGGACAAGTTCCCTACCGGCCGTCCGCCCCTGGAAGACGTCGGTGTGCAGCTGGTGGACGACGTGGAGCCTTATGAGCTCATGAAGCTCCGGCTCCTGAACGCGAGCCACCAAGTCATGAGCTACCTCGGCTACCTCGCCGGTCACCGGTATGTCAATGAGGTCTGTACGGATCCTCTGTTCGCCGATTTCATCGTCGGCTTCATGGCGAGTGAGGCGACACCCACGTTGCGGCCTGTGCCCGGCATCGATTTGGACACCTATAGGAACGAACTCATCCACCGGTTCTCCAACCCTGCCGTCAGGGACACCCTTGCCCGCCAAATGGTCGACGGCTCTGAACGGATCCCCAAATTCGTACTTCCCGTCGTCCGTGAACAGCTCGAACGCGGAGGCCCCATTGACCGGGCGGTGCTGGTGATCGCGGCCTGGGCGCGCTTTCTGGAAGGCATTGACGAACAAGGCCTAAGGATCGACATCACCGACCGACGCCTTGACGAACTCCGTGCCGCTGTCCGTGCGGATCACGCAGAACCTGGGTCCTTCCTCAACCTGACCGCCGTCTTCGGTGACCTGGGGCGGAACGCCCGCTTCGCCGCCGCATACCGGCAGGCCCGGGAAGCCCTGCAACGGTCTGGGGCGCGTGCCGCTGTCCAGGACCTGACCGAACCTTCGATATCCACAAGGAGAACCTCATGACTGACTCACCCGCGACCAGAACAGCCGTCGACGCCCGGGCAGGAGCCGGCTTCAGCGGCCGCGCCATCCTTGTAACGGGAGCTAGCGGCGGCATCGGGGCTGCCACCGTCAGGCAGCTTACCGCCGCTGGTGCAAAAGTGATCGCCAGTGCCCGCACTCTCGAATCGTTGGCAGCGCTCTGTGACGAAACAGGGGCGCAGCCCTTGGCCTTCGACCTGAACTCCGAAGAAAGCATCAGGGACGCCGTCGAGGGCCTTGCCCTGTGGGGCGTCGTGAACTGCGGGGGCTTCGGCGGCGAAATCGCGACGCCGCAGGAAACCGACATCGACGTCTTCGACAAGGTCATCAGCATCAACGCCCGCGGCGCACTCCTGGTCATCAAATATGCGGTGCCCTCCATGATCCGCCAGGGCAACGGCGGCGCGATCGTCAACGTCTCCAGCCAAGCCAGCATGGTCGCGCTGCACGGCCACATCTCCTACGGATCGTCCAAAGCCGCCCTGGACAACATCACCCGGGTGTCCGCTCTGGAACTTGGCAAGCACAACATCCGCGTCAACAGCGTCAACCCGACCGTGGTCATGACCGACATGTCGAACTTCTACTGGGGACGACCGGAAATCGGCGTACCGTTCCTTGAGCAAATGCCCCTCGGACGATGGGCCACGGTCGATGAGGTCGCCGGCCCTATCGTCTTCCTGCTCAGTGACGCCGCCTCCATGATCACCGGCGCTTCCCTCCCCATCGACGGCGGTTACACCAGCCGCTGACCGCCGTTTCCGGCGCAGCAGCGCCGCGAATTGACCTCACCTGAAATGGATGACCATGAACATGACCGAAGAACGCGCATCCGAGGCGATCATCGTCTGCGGCGTGCCGGCGAGTGGTAAGACCTCCTTTGCCCAGGATCTGGCCCGCCAGCTCCACTGGACCATCCTTGACCTGGACACCGTCACGAACCCGTTGTTTGAACACATGGGCGGCGAGTTCTTGGTCGACGTCCCCACAGCACAACCCGCAACACGTGCGAGCGTAAACGATATCCGCTACACCTGCCTCTTCGACACAACCCGGGAGAATCTCGCACTGGGCAACAGCGTGGTTGTTGTTGCCCCGTTCACTTCCGAACGGACGTTCCCGGCCGCATGGGCACGGCTTGTTGAGCGCTTGGCGATTCCTGACTCGCGGGTGCACCTCGCCTGGATGGACACCCCGCCGGGCGAAGTGGTGAGGCGCATGCAGCTCCGCGGAGCCGCACGAGACCTCGACAAGATCAAGGAACCGGAGCGTTTCCTCTCGCCCGAAGTCACGCAGCCTCCCGGCGTCGCGCACATCCGCATTGACGGCCTGCTGACGCCGCACGAACAGATCGAGGTTTTCCTGGCGGACTTCGCAGGGCGGGAGGCCGTGCGCTGAGCTGCCGCTAGCAGTTTCCACTCCAACCTTCCGCCGAGGGCCACATCTTCCAGGACAGCACCCCGTACGGGGCGCGATTCGTCGTGCCCTCACCGCGGCGGTTTCCGATGCCTCCGGCCGCCTGATTCCAGACCCACCAGACCAAAACCACCCCATTAGGAGAACCCAGTGAATACACTCACCACGCTCGAACGCCGCGGCATGGCAGCGATCTCGACCCCCGGCGGCAAGATGCTCATCGTGGCCGCCGACCAGCGCAACGGAATGAAGGCCGTGATGAACGACGCGCCCGACGGTCCGAACTCCATCACCGCCCAGCAGCTCTCCGACGCAAAGGCGGACCTTGTCCGCTACCTGGGAAACGCCGCGCCGGCGATCCTGCTCGATCCTGAAGTTGCCCTGCCCCGCGTGGCGGATGAGGGCATCCTCTCACGCGACACCGCATTGGTTGTCGGCCTGGATGCTTCCGGTTTCGCGACGGTGGACGGCCTGCGCTACACAAAGTTCGTCCCGGGGATGTCGCCGCACAGGGTGCGCGAACTCGGCGGTGACGTCGCCAAGATGCTCTGGTACATGCGCCCCGACCTTCAGGATGCCGGCTCGCGCGTGGCGGACGAAATCCGTGAACTCGTCAAGGCCTGCACCGACGAGGGTCTCCTCCTCATCGTCGAGATTCTGGTCTACCGCCTCGAAGGCGAAAGCGAGGAGGCTTATGTTAAGGCGTTCCCCGGCCTCGTTGCCGACTCTGCCCGGCTCTCCGTCGAGTGCGGCGCGAAGGTGCTCAAGCTGCAGTACCCGGGATCTGCCGAGGCCAGCGCTGCGGTCACCGAGGCGTCCGCCGGCGTGCCGTGGGCCGTCCTGTCCGCAGGAGTTGACCACGAGACGTTCATCAAGCAGGTCGAGACCGCGGTGGCCAACGGCGCGGGCGGAGCTATGGCGGGCCGCTCGCTGTGGAAGGACAGCATGGCTGTTTCGGCCGAAACCCGCGAGCACCTGCTGACGACACGTGCCCTCCCGCGCCTGCAGGAGCTCGAAGCCGTCGTGGACGGCACGCTCGTGGCTTCCTAAGGTGCAGCGGACGACGGCGGAAGGTCCCGCCGTCGTCCGCTCACCATGACCGCAAACTTTGGAAGCCTGGTCAGCAGCGGGGCCATGGTCGTCGACCTCTTGCAAATCCTCATTGTGGTGGCTGCCCAACTGCGCCACCATGATCCTATGGATGCTGAATCAGCTAAAGCGGTGGAACTGAGCCTTCCCCAAGCCTTCCTGCTATTGGCCACAAACGACAAGAACGGCAAGCCCGAAGTGCCCTTGTTCGCACTCAGGACCACGGTGGCAGGGGCAATACTGGCCGAACTGGACCTGCTCGGTGCGATCGAGCTGGATGGGAAGCATGTCAGGGCTACCGGCACCGCGCCCACGACGGACTTCCAGGACGAGCTGGAGCTCATCCGCGGCAAATCCCGGCCCCGCACTCCCAAGTGGTGGACCTCCGTGCTGGACAGCCGCGCCGAAGTGCAGCGTGTGTACGAGGGAATGGCGTCAGCGGGCATGGTGGAGCATGTCGGTGAAAAGCACCTGGGCAGGTTCCGGGCCGTGCGGTACCCGGAGAAGGACCACGCTCCGAAGGCGGCGCTCCTGAAAAAGATCGAGGCGGCGCTGAGCGGTGCTCCGGCGGATCTTGAGGTGCCGGATGCCGAGGCAACTGATTCCACGGCGACCGAGGCCCAGGCTGAGTCAGCGGCGACCGGTGCCGGGACTCCCGAGTCCGCGACGCCTGGTGCCGGGGCGGCTGATGCCAAGCCTGTTTCCAAGG
>Ga0307410_10001004_pt1 | contig 12214 bp, 9 predicted proteins | sample 322Ometagenome_3_FD_203707 | JGI IMG/M metagenome (GOLD analysis project Ga0307410, IMG submission 203707) | Maize rhizosphere microbial communities from greenhouse at UC Davis, California, United States - 322HYB-O-3 | ecosystem: Host-associated > Plants > Roots > Rhizosphere > Soil | place...
TCGAAAGCCAGCCGTTCGGCGGCGAGGGGCTCTCAGGAACTGGCCCGAAGGCCGGCGGCCCGCATTATGTCGCGCGCTTCGCGACCGAGCGGGTGACCTGCATCGACACCACTGCGGCGGGCGGCAACGCCAGCCTGATGGCTGCTCTCGAGGGCTGATCCTTCTCACCCAAAGGGGTAATGTGTTTCGCAGGAGTGCCCTGTTACCTCCGCCATGAACCGGGTTCGGACAGGAGGGCGGCATGGGCACCTACAACGGCAACGCAAAGGCCAATTTCATAGACGCGTCCAACAAGGCCGATTTCGTCAATGGCAAGGACGGTGACGACATTGTCAATGGCAATGGCGGGAACGACCGGATCTACGGAGGGGCAGGTAACGATACGATCCACGGCGGCGAGGGTGATGACAGCATCATCGGCGATTATGCAAATGGCGTCTCCACGGGCGATGATGTCATCTACGGGGATTCGGGTAACGACACCATCAATGGCGACCTCGGGAACGATTGGCTTGACGGAGGCGATGGAAACGATTTCCTCAACGGGGGCGCGGGGAACGATTCTCTTGCCGGAGGTGCGGGAGCCGATGTGTTCTTCTTCACCTCCATTGTAGGCGACGACCGCATCCTCGACTTCGAGAGCGGGATTGACACAATCGATCTCAGGCCATTCGGAATCAGTACTGCGAATGTGTCGGTTACCCAGTCAGGGGCGGATTCGATTGTCTCCGTCGACAGCAACATGGACGGCAGTTTTGATTTTTTCATCACGGTGGTCGGGGCCACGCCTGCACCGGCGGATTTGGTCTTCTAAATTCCCACGGTCGTCAGTTGCGGACGATCTCCGACAGCAGGTGAACCAATTCGGACTGGCGGCTGGTGCGAGTCTTGCGGAAGAGCGATTGGACATGCGACTTGGCGGTGTTGCGGCTAATACCGAGCGCGTGACACATGCTTTCGATCGAGTGGCCGCGCAGCAATGCCTCGGCGACCTCGATCTCGCGCGGCGTGAGGTCAAACAGCTCAGCGTGACCTGGTCCGATCACCGACTTCCCCGCGACTTCGACAATCCGGACAACGGCCGCGGGGGTGCGCACCGGCAAATGTTCGAGGAACCGCGGGCAGGGACTGACCAGCGCGAGCCAGTGCCCACCCGCCGGGCGCGGCAATCGCACGCCTCCACCAGCGCCCCCGAGCGTTCTGCTGTTTACGGCCGAGACAATGGCAAGGCGCAGCCGTTCGTCGGCATCGGCCGACCCGGCGTGCAGTTGCCGCCGCTTCACGACCAGCCCGTCGCCGCGGCATACGAGTTGCTCGGCGCGCGGGCTCATCGTCAGAACTTGCCCGGCCGTATCCAGGACCAGGACCGCTTCGCCGCTCTCGGCAAAGTCCGGCGGCCTGGCGGCGAGCCGCAGCGCGCGTTCCATGTGCTCGAACAGCAGCTTATGGAGTTTCCCCTGTTCTTTTGATGCCGGTCCCTCGCTGGCCGGCGGATGGAGCGACACGGCAAAGGAGAGATCATCTGCCGGCCGCGTATAAAAGACGCGCCAGTGAACGGTTCTCAGCAGGTTCTCCTGCCAGCGAACGTAAGGCAGACGCCGGAAGTCGTCATCGGCCATCAGCGTGGACGTGTCGCAGACCCCGGCGTTCGGATGTTCCGACGCGTATGACAGAGATGGGTCGTACTGAAACATCTCCTCGCGGTATTCCTCTGCGGCGCTCAGGAATGCGCTGTCCTCCGCGCCATAAAATTCGGATCGGGAAAGCTCTTTGTGGCGGACATCCGCGCAGGTAACGAACAACAAGCGGGACCCGGTCCGCTGCATCAGTTGATGCATTGCGGAACGCCACGCGACCGGTTCGTAAACCGCTTCATATAATTGGCCGAGGAAGCGAGACAGGCCTTCGTCGAGCGACAAGGCAGACTCCTGTTGTTAACGCATATTTAACCTTGCGCGCGGCGGTGCGGCCAGCGTTCCTCGCCGCAGTGCTACTGTGGCCTCGGTCGCTTCGGCAGGCCGTCGCCCTGGCCTTCCGTGACGCGCAGCGTGGGGGGAATTTGGTCGCGGGCCGCGTCCTCGCGTTGCCATTCCTCGGCGGTTTTGCACCGGCGACCCATGTGGATGCGGCTGCCCAGGTGCTGCTGATCTTCGCGGCAGATCTTGGGTTTGGCCGGTGGTTGCGCGCTCGACGGGTCCGACGCCCCGATCGCCATGACCAAAACGAGGCTTGCCAGCATGTTTGCCTCCTCCGCACCGCGAAGTCTGCCTCTTGCGCCGTTGTGTCAATGATCGTCCCGTCGCGGGACGCGCGGGAGCGTCGGCCGGAGCGCGACGTTGAAGCGATGCGGGGCGGTCCTTCTTTGCGGACACGAACACGCCCCGCCGGAGCGGCCGAGGAGCCCAAAGCTCGGCCGCTTCGTTCGTTTCTGCGCTGCGAAGGAAGTGGCTCCCCGGGCCTGATTCGAACAGGCGACCATTCGATTAACAGTCGAACGCTCTACCGCTGAGCTACCGGGGAATGCCTTTTCGGAAGGTGGCGGCTAGATAGCGAAGCTCGCCGGCAAAGCAAGGCGTTTTCAGGTCGCGAATTGCTCCATCGCGATGCGCTCGTCGAGCGCATGCTCGGGGTCAAACAGCAGCGTCAGCGACCGTTCGCGATCAAGCCGAACCTCGACGCGCGCGACGTCGCGCACTTCGATCTGGTCGGCCACCGCCGACACCGGCCGGTTCTCCGCCTCGAGGATGGTGAAGCACACCGCCGTATCGTCGGGCAGGATCGCGCCCGACCACCGCCGCGGCCGGAACGGGCTGATCGGCGTCAGGGCCAGCATCTTCGCGGCAAGCGGCAGGATCGGGCCGCGTGCGGACAGGTTATAGGCCGTCGACCCGGCGGGCGTCGCCACCAGTACGCCATCACAGGCAAGCTCCGGCAAAGCCACCCGACCGTTGACGGAAATCTCGATCTTCGCGGTCTGGCGCGTCTCCCTCAGCAGCGAGACTTCATTGATCGCCGAATGGGTGAGGGTCTCGCCGGCGACGGTTGTCGCCCGCATCTCGAGCGGTGCGACGCGGATCGCCTTGGCGCCGGCGATCCGCTCGGGCAGCTGGTCGATCCGCCAGTCGTTCATCAGGAACCCGACCGTGCCGCGGTTCATGCCGAAGACCGGGGTAGGCCGCCGCGCCTCGAGCATCTGGTGGAGCGTCTCCAGCATGAAGCCATCGCCGCCCAGCGCGACAAGCGTCGCGGCGGCCTCTGGCTCGGCAAATGCGTAGCGACGGCGCAGCAGCGTCTCGGCCGCTTGCGCAACGTCGGTATGCGAAGACAGCAGCCCGATGCCCAGGCTCGTAAGATCGTCCTGCGAATGATCGCCGGCATTGGGCATGTCCGCGTTCAAACGTCGCTCCTCGTCGCCTCGGTTCTCCGCAAGATAAGCCTTCGCATCGGGAAGGTCACTGTCCCGTTTCGGACCGGCCCCTCGGCACCCGGTTCCCGCTTGCGTCTCCGGCCGGTAGTCCGGCTCTTGTGTTGACCGGGGACGACATCGAATTGTGTGGGGGGTATGGTGCGTGTTGACCTGGGATAACATTAGTAAGTGGGGCCGGCGGGCTTCCGACACAGGGGCAACGCCGCCCGCCGCCCCACAGCGTGACCTGTTGCTCGAAGCGGCGATCGCCCACGAACAGGTCGACGTCCTGTTCCAGCCTCTGATCGATCCCGCCTCCGGCCGGATTGCCGGCGCCGAGGCGCTCGCCCGCTCGACGGTAACCGCCGATGCCCAGCTCCTGTTTACGCGTGCCGCCGCGGGCGGGCTTGCCGAGCGGCTGTCGCGACTGGTGCAGCGCAAGGCGCTGCGCTGCGCCGCCGTGTGGGAGGGGCCGCTCAAGGGATTGGGCTTGTCGATCAACATCCTTCCCGCGGACATCTCCCGACCGAACTATGACAAGTGGCTGCTCGACGAGGTGCGGGCCGCCGGCATCGACCCGCGGCGGATCACCGCCGAAATCACCGAGAATGCCCTGCTCGTCGACCAGGATGAGGTCGCCGGACGGCTGACCCGCTTGCGCGACGCCGGCATGCGGATCGCGGTCGACGATTTCGGAACCGGCTATACCAGCCTAGCCTACCTGACCTCGCTGCCGCTCGACGCGATCAAGATCGACCGGGGCCTGATCGCCGACATCGTCGGCGGGGAACGCGACCGGATCGTGGTCAAGGCGATGATCCATTTGGCGCGCGAGCTTGGCCTTGCGGTGGTCGTCGAAGGGGTCGAAACCACCGGCCAGCTCGACCTTCTCGCCGATTGGGGCTGCGACCTTTACCAGGGCTTCCTCGGGGCGGGCGCGCTGACCCATGACGAGCTGACCCGCTTCGTCGCCGCGGCGAACGCCGAGGCCGCCTAGCCGTCCGTCGAAAAGCAACTGCGCCGGCAGCGCGGCTCTGCGCTTTGGCGCGGTGGAGGTGGAGCATGAAGCATTGGGTCCTCGCCGTGGCGTTATCGGCATTTCTGCTCGGCGGCTGCGAAAAGGCTGCGCCCCCGCGTTCATTTTCTCAAGCAGCGCTCGACGCCGCGCTTGCCGATCCAGCGCGCAAGGATCAGCGCGACGCCGCCGACGCGCGGCGCAAGCCGGGTCCGCTGATCGCGCTTGCCGGCGTCAAGCCGGGCGACAAGGTCTTGGACCTGATCCCCGGCACAGGATACTGGACCCGAATCTTCAGCAAGATCGTCGGACCGCAAGGCAAGGTCTATGCGGTCTGGCCTCAGGCCTATGCCCGCACCGCGATGGGCAATGTGGCCACGCTCCGCCAGCTTTCGGCGGACAAATATTATGGCAATATCGTCACCCAGATTCAGCCGGGGACGACGCTGACCGCGCCGGAGACGCTCGACGTCGTGTGGACGTCGCAGAATTTCCATGATTATCCCGACGAGTTCATGGGCAAAGGCGATCCTTCCGCCCTCGCCCGTGACGCGTTCAAGATCCTGAAGCCAGGCGGCACCTTCCTGATCATCGACCATCAGGCGAAGGCCGGCAGGGGCCTCGCCGACACCGACACCTTGCACCGGATCGACCCGGCCGAAGTCCGCAAGATCGTCGAGGCGGCCGGGTTCCGCTTCGCGGGCGAGAGCAAGGTGCTCGAGAATCCCGCCGACCCGCTCGACGTCCCCGTGTTCGACAAATCGATCCGCGGCCGGACCAGCCAATTCGCTTACAAATTCGTGAAGCCCGCTTAGGCCGGCTCGAGCTCTTTCTTCGCTGCCGCTTGGCCCGCTGCGGCGACCCGCGCGAGCCCGCGCGAAAGCTGCAGCGCGCCATTCAGTCGGGCGTCGGGTGTCGGCCAGTCGCGCGCGATGATCAGCTTGCTGTCCGGTCGAAGTTTGGCCGCGCCTTTCAGCCGCTCGATATAGCCGAGTAACCCGGCAAGGTCCGGGAAGCCGCTTTCGGCGAAGGTGATGACCGCGCCCTTGGCCCCGATGTCGAGCTTTGCGACCATCGCCTGCTTCAGGTTCAGCTTGACCTCGACGATCTTCATCAGGTTGGCGGTTTCCTCCGGCAGCGCACCGAAGCGGTCGATCAGCTCGGCGGCGAAGGCGTCGATTGCCTGGCGGTCGTCGAGCTCGCCGAGCCGCCGGTAGAGACCCATGCGCAGGTCGAGGTCCGGCACGTAGGCTTCCGGAATCATGATCGGCGCATCGACGCTGATCTGCGGCGTGAACTCCTCGCGGGACGGGACGCCGCCGGCCTTGAGCTCGACGATCGCGTCCTCGAGCATCGATTGGTAGAGCTCGAACCCGACCTCCTTGATGTGCCCGGACTGCTCGTCGCCGAGCAGGTTGCCGGCGCCGCGAATATCGAGGTCGTGGCTGGCGAGCTGGAATCCCGCGCCCAGGCTGTCGAGCTCGGTTAGCACCTGCAAGCGCTTCTGCGCAGCCTCGGTGATCGAGCGCGTGGCGGGCATGGTGAGATACGCATAGGCGCGGGTCTTCGCCCGGCCGACGCGGCCGCGCAGCTGATAGAGCTGGGCCAGGCCGAAGCGGTCGGAGCGGTAAACGATGAGCGTGTTCGCGCTCGGGATGTCGAGCCCGCTCTCGACGATCGTGGTTGACAGCAAGACGTCATACTTGCGGTCGTAGAAAGCGCTCATCCGTTCCTCGACGGCGGTCGCGCTCATCTGCCCGTGGGCGGTGATGAAGTTTACCTCCGGCACCTGCTCGCGCAGCCACTCCTCCATGTCGGGAAGGTCGGCGATCCGCGGCGCGACGAAGAAGCTCTGCCCGCCGCGGTAATGCTCGCGCAGCAGGGCCTCGCGCAGCACGACGCCGTCCCACGGCGTCACGTAGGTGCGCACGGCGAGCCGGTCGATCGGCGGGGTCTGGATCACCGACAGCTCCCGCAACCCGCTCATCGCCATCTGCAGCGTGCGCGGGATCGGGGTCGCGGTCAGCGTCAGCACGTGGACGTCGGCCCGCAGCGCCTTCAGCCGCTCCTTGTGAGCGACTCCGAAATGCTGCTCCTCGTCGACAATAACGAGGCCGAGGCGCTTGAATTCGATGCTCTTCGCAAGGATTGCGTGGGTGCCAATGACAATGTCGATGGTGCCATCGGCCAATCCCTCTTTGGTCTTCTTGGTTTCGGCGGCGGGCACCAGCCGCGACAGCCGTCCGACGTTCAGCGGGAAGCCCTGCAGCCGTTCCTCGAAATTCTTGAAGTGCTGCCGGGCGAGCAGCGTCGTCGGACACACCAGTGCGACCTGGCGGCCGGTCATCGCCATCACGAATGCCGCGCGCAGCGCCACCTCGGTCTTGCCGAAGCCGACATCGCCGCACACCAGCCGGTCCATTGGCTTACCCGCCTCTAGATCGGCAAGGACATCGGCAATGGCGCGGTCCTGGTCGTCGGTCTCCTCGTAGGGAAAGCGGTCGACGAATGCCGGATAGCTCGCGTCCGGTTCGGCGATGATGCCGGGGCGGGTCGCGCGCAGGGCCGCGACCTTGATCAGCTCGCCGGCGATCTCGCGGATCCGCTCCTTCATCCGCGACTTGCGTCGCTGCCACGCCTCGCCGCCGAGGCTATCGAGGGTCGCCCCGCCCTCGCTCTCGCTGCCGTAGCGGCTCAGCAGCTCGATGTTCTCGACCGGCACGTAGAGCTTGTTGCCCCGCGAATATTCGAGCGCGACGCAGTCGTGGGGGCTGTTGCCGACCTTGATCTGGGTCAGGCCCTCGTACCGGCCGATGCCGTGATCGGCGTGCACCACGAGGTCGCCAGCCGACAGCGTTGCCAGCTCTTCGAGGAATGCCGCCGCTGCCTTGCGCTTGCGCCGCCGCCGTACGAGGCGGTCGCCAAGCATGTCCTGCTCGGTGAGCACCGCGACGTCGGGCGTGGTGAAGCCATGGTCGAGCGGCAGCACGAGCAGCGCGGGCTGGGTCCTGGCGCCCAGCGCTTCCTGCCAGCTGTCGGCTTGCTTCTGGGCCTTGAGGCCGTGGTCCTCCAGTAATCCCGCGAGGCGCTCACGCGCTCCGCGCGTGTAGCTTGCCAAGACCACCTTGCGGCCGCTCTTGCGGAGTTCGCCGATATGCTTGGCAACCGCTTCATAGACGTTCGCCTGCTGGGCACGCTCGGGCGCAAAATCGCGCGCGGGCTGGACGCCAAAGTCGATCACGGACACGGACTCGGGCTCGGGAAATGGCGAAGCGAGGTGGATCGGGCGGTTGGCGATCTGTGCCGACCATTCGTCCGGGCTCACATAGAGCGCAGCCGGCTCGAGCGGGCGATAGGTGCCGGGCTCACCCTCCATCGCGCGGACGCGGTTCTGATAATAATCCTCGATCGCCTCGCGCCGGCTCTCGAGCGCCTGGTCGGCGGCGGTGTCGCGGATGACCAGGTCATTCTCGCCGAGATGATCGAACAAGGTGTCGAGCCGATCTTCGAGCACTGGTAGCCAATGCTCCATACCGGCCATCCGGCGGCCCTCGGACAGTGCCTGATAGAGCGGGTCCCGAGTCGCGGTCCCGCCGAATTGCTCGCGATAGCGCGAACGAAACCGCTTGATGCTGTCGGCGTCGAGCAGCGCTTCCGAAGCCGGCATCAGGGTGAATGTCTCGGCCTTGTCGGTCGACCGCTGGTCGGCGGGATCGAAGCGGCGGATGCTGTCGATCTCGTCACCGAAGAAGTCGAGCCGGAGCGCCAGCTCCTCACCGGCGGGGAAGACGTCGATCAGTGACCCGCGCACTGCATATTCCCCATGCTCGGCGACGGTGTCGGCGCGCTGGTAGCCGAGCGCGTTGAATTGCGCGATCAAGGCTTCGCGCGCAACGCGCTCGCCCTCGGCGATTCGGCGCGTGAGCTGGCGCACGCGAAACGCGGTCAGCAGCCGCTGCGACGCTCCGCTCGCGGTCGTGACCAACAATTGCGGCTTGGCCGCTTTCGACTGCAGCGCGCTCAGCGTCGCGAGGCGCTCAGCCATGACACGAAGGGCAGGGGAGGCGCGGTCGTAGGGCAGGCAATCCCAGCCGGGCAGAGTCAGCACTTCGACTTCGGGCGCGAACAGCGGCACGGTCTCGGCGAGAGCGCGCATGGCGGATTCATCCGCGACGATGGCGACCGCGCGCCCGCTTTTGCTCGATCCGTGCGCCGCGCGCGCGAGGTCGGCGGCGAGCCACGGCAGAAAGCCGGACGGCACACCGGCCAAAGTCAGCGGCTGGTTGGCGCGCAGGACGCGCTGCAGCGGCTCGCTCATCGCAGGACCCGGATGTAGTCGAGCTTCTGGAGCGCCGCGATCATCGGACCAGCGAAGCGTTCGGGCGGCGTCGCGGTTCCGAGCGCCCAGGCCATGATGTCGACGTCCTGCTCATCGAGCATCGCGGCGAACAAGGCGCGCTCCTGCGCGCTCCACTCCCGGTGATGCGCATCGAAGAAGCCGCCGATCATCAGGTCGGCTTCTTTGGTGCCGCGATGATGCGCGCGCCAGGCGAGGCGCTTCAGGTCCGGGTCGGAAGGCATGGGCGGCATGTAGTCGCGATTGCTTGTCATTGCGAGCGGCGGAACAGCCGCTAACAGTCAATCATGCGGCCCGAAATCCTCAATCCGTTGTTCACGGAAGTCGAGGCCTTGAAAGGCGTTGGACCGCAGGTCGCCAAGCTGCTGAAGAAACTCGACCTCACCCGGGTGGTCGACCTGCTCTACCATCTGCCGACCGGCGCGATCGAGCGGGTGCGCGCGCCCGCCGCATCCGCCTCGCTGCTCGGGCGCAACGTGATCCTCGACATGAAGCCGTTTGAGACGCGCGAAAGCCGCTCGGGACGCGGGCCGATGCGGGTGTTCGCCGCGGACGGCGACGGCAACACCATCAGCCTGATCTACTTCAACAACCCCGGCTGGGCGAAGCGCAGTCTGCCGGTTGGGCAAACCCGCACCGTTTCGGGCAAGCTCGAGGCATATGGCGATGAGTGGCAGATCATCCACCCGGAGGTGAGCGAGCCCGGCAAGGGGCCGCAGCCGGCGGTGCGCGAGCCGGTCTATCCGCTGACCGAGGGCCTCACCAACCGGCGTCTGGGCGAGCTCGCACGCGAGGCGCTCGAACGCGCACCCGAGCTTCCGGAATGGATCGAGCCGAGCCTTGCCGGCCGTGAATCCTGGAGCCCATGGCGCGCGTCGCTGGCGTTCATTCACCGCGAACCGGGTGCAGAGGATGCGCGCCGTCGGCTCGCCTATGACGAGGTCTTTGCCAACCAGCTTGCCTTGCTGCTGCTCCGGCAATCGCAGCGGCGGCACCGCACCGCGCCGCTCGCCGGCACCGGTGAGCTGACGGCGAAGCTCCGGCTGCCGTACCAGCTCACCGGAGCCCAACATCGCGTGATCGAGGAAATCCGGGGCGACATGGCGCAAACAGCGCCGATGCTGCGCCTGCTCCAGGGCGATGTCGGTTCGGGCAAGACGCTGGTCGCGCTGCTGGCAATGCTGGCGGCCGTCGAAAGCGGAGCGCAGGCCGCGCTGCTCGCCCCGACCGAGATCCTCGCCCGCCAGCATCATGCGACCCTGCTGAGGCAGCTCGACAGCGTCGGCGTTCGCGTCGCGATTCTCACCGGGCGCGAGAAGGGCCGCGCGCGAGACAGCGTCCTGATGGGCTTGGCCGACGGATCGATCGACATCCTGATCGGCACGCACGCGATCTTCCAGGAGAAGGTTGCGTACAAAAAGCTCGGGCTCGCCGTGATCGACGAACAGCACCGGTTCGGCGTCTCGCAGCGGCTGCTGCTGTCGGCCAAGGCCGAGCATCCGCCGCACTTGCTGGTGATGACCGCAACGCCGATCCCGCGGACGCTGACGCTTACCCAATATGGCGAGATGGACGTCAGCCGGATCGACGAGATGCCGCCCGGCCGGACTCCGGTCGAAACGCGCGTGATCAGCGAGGAGCGGCTGCCGGAGGTCGTCGACGGTCTCGGCCGCCATATCGCGAGCGGCGGCCAGGCTTATTGGGTCTGCCCGCTGGTCGAGGAAAGCGAGAAGAGCGATGCGGCGGCGGCCGAGGAGCGCGCCCGTGTCCTCAAGCTGCGGTTCGGCGAGGACAAGGTCGGCCTCGTCCATGGCCGGATGAAGGGCCCGGACAAGGATGCGGTGATGGCGCGCTTCGCCGGAGGCGAACTGGCGGTGCTGGTGGCGACGACGGTGATCGAGGTCGGCGTCGACGTCCCCAACGCGACGTTGATGATCGTCGAAGGCGCCGAGCGCTTCGGCCTTGCGCAGCTCCACCAGTTGCGCGGGCGCGTTGGTCGCGGGACCGGCAAGAGCGTGTGCCTGCTGATCCGCGGCCAGGCGCTGACCGAGGTCGGCCGTGCGCGCCTGGCGCTGATGCGCGAGACCAACGACGGCTTCCGCATTGCCGAGGAGGATCTGCGGCTGCGCGGCCCCGGCGAGATTCTCGGCACGCGCCAGTCCGGCGAGGAAGCGTTCCGCGTCGCGACCCCGGAGGATGTCCAGGCGCTGGCGCCGATTGCCCAAAGCGATGCGCAACTGCTGCTCGAGCGCGACGGTGGGCTGTCCGGCCCGCGCGGCCAGGCGGCGCGGATTTGCCTGTATTTGTTCGAGCGCGACCAGGCGGTCGGGCTGATCAGGAGCGGCTAGCGAATCAACTCGAGACGAAACGTGCCTTGCGTCCGATCCAGGCGGGCAACCCTCATTCGCATTTTGGTTGGGTACGATCGTTTGATGGTCCGAGGCTTTGCACTCTCGTCCTCGGCGACAGCAGCAATTACGTGGACAATGCCTCCCAGTTCATCCTCAGCAAATGCAAGATTCTCGATCAATTCGACAAAACCGGGACGAGAGAGCCATTCCCCGGGCACGTCATCGTGCCAGCTTTCGTAAGCGGTTCCGTTTTCAATGAAGCGATCCTTCCACAGCGTAACGGCAACCTTGTCCGAGCTGCGTCCTGACCAACTCCATTGTATATTTTTCGGCTTAACCCCGAAGTGCTTGTATGCAGCGGATGGTGTTGCTGGTCGTGCCATTGTGGTGTTCTACCGAACCAATAGACCGTGGCGCTTCTTGCCGAGGCTGAGCTTTAGCGGTTGGTCGCCGGCGGACACCATCAAGCCCGGATCGCTTACCGGCTCATCGTCGAGCCGGACCGCGCCCTCCGCAATCTTGCGCTTTGCCTCCTTGTTCGACGGCGTGAAGCCGAGCGCGGTCAAGGCGTGGGCGATGTTCATGCCGTCGCCCAGCGACAGCGTGGGCAGATCCTCGCCGGCGCCGCCTTCGAACGTCTCGCGGGCCGTCGCCTGCGCCGCTGACGCCGCGTCGCGGCCGTGCAGCATCGCCGTCGCTTCGGTGGCGAGCACGATCTTGGCGTCGTTGATCTCGGCGCCCGGAAGGCCCTCCAACCGCTCAATCTCGTCGAGCGACAAGTCGGTGAACAAGCGCAGGAACCGCCCGACATCGGCGTCCTGCGTGTTCCGCCAGAACTGCCAATAATCATAGGGGCTGAGCCACTGCTCATCGAGCCACACGGCGCCCTGCGCGGTCTTGCCCATCTTCGCGCCGTCGGCCGTGGTGATCAGCGGCGTCGTGACCCCGAACAGCTCGCTCCCGTCGACGCGCCGCCCGAGCTCGATGCCGTTGACGATATTCCCCCACTGGTCGGAGCCGCCCATCTGGGCGCGGCAGCCGACCCGCCGCGACAGCTCGAGGAAATCATAGGCCTGGAGGATCAT
>Ga0307410_10001005_pt1 | contig 12211 bp, 11 predicted proteins | sample 322Ometagenome_3_FD_203707 | JGI IMG/M metagenome (GOLD analysis project Ga0307410, IMG submission 203707) | Maize rhizosphere microbial communities from greenhouse at UC Davis, California, United States - 322HYB-O-3 | ecosystem: Host-associated > Plants > Roots > Rhizosphere > Soil | place...
CCTCGCGCCGAGCCGTTCCTGACCACCGCCCCAGCCGAGAGCCGAGCGCCGAGCGCCGAGAGCCGCCGTTCTTCGGGAGCCACTCGCCTTAAAGAACACGTTCGCCCTTTTTCAGCGACCGCACGACCACGCGCCCGTCGGACACGTGCAGGAAGACGCTGCGCCCGTGGTCGCCGCCGGTGTCCTGGGCGGCGAGCGGGATGCCGGCCTTGGCGAGTGCGGTCAGCGTCGCCTCCACGTTCCGCGCGCCCATGTTGGTTCCGCCCATCGGGAGGAGCTGGGCGAACATGCTCGCGCCGCCGACGATCTTGGCGGTGAGTGGGCCGCGCCCGCCGAGCCGGCGCACCTGCTCTACGAGCAGGGGGACCGCGGTCGTCGCGAACTTGGCGCGGTTCGCGGCGTCGCGCGACAGGGTCTCGTCGGGGAGCAGCACGTGGGCGAGCGCCCCGACGCCCGCGCGGGCGTCGTGGAGCGCGATGGCCACGCACGAGCCGAGGCCGATCGTCGCGATGACGGCGCCGTCGCCGGCGGCGGCGAAGTCGGCCACCTTGACGCGGAGCTCGCGAGGGTGCGCCGCCGCGGCGGGCTGGGCGGGGGCAACAGGCGGTGCGGTCACAGTCGGCGAAAGATGCGCTCACGCGCGTCGATTGGCGCGAACATGGTGCGTGCGGGGCCCAGGAGGGTCTCGACCTTGCCGAGTACGAGGAACCCTCCCGGCCGGAGGGCCGCGTGGAAGCGCTCGAAGAGCGCCTCCTGCGTGGCGCGGTCGAAGTAGATGATCACGTTCCGACACGTGATGAGGTGCTGACCAGTCGGCGCGGGGTCACGCAGCAGGTCGCCCCGCTCGAAGGTTGCGAGCGACCGCACCTCGGGCGCGACGGCGTAGGGGGGCGCGTCGGAGAAGTAGCGCGCGCGCAGCTCGGCCGGCGTGTCGGCGAAGGCCGCCTCGTCGTAGGCGCCGCGCGCCGCCGCGGCGAGGCTCTCGCGATCGATGTCGGTGCCGAGCACGCGCAGGCGCCCGAGGCGGCCGTCCTCCCCGAGCGCGGCAGCGTGCCGGTGGAAGAGGATCGCCAACGAGTAGGGCTCCTCGCCCGAGGAGCAGCCCGCGCTCCACACGCGCAGCGAGCTGTCGGCGAGCGCCCAGACGGCCGGCACGACGCTGCGCGCCACCGCCGCGTACGTCTCCCAGTTCCGAAAGAGCTTCGTGACGTTGATCGTCAACGCGTCGAGCAGCCGCTCGTACTCGCGCGCGTCGGCGTCGAGCACGCGCGCGTAGTCCGCGTAGCTGTGCACGCCGCGCGCGCGCATCCGGACGGCGATCCGCCGCCGGAGGCACTTCTCCTTGTAGCTGGCGCAGCGGAATCCGCGCTCGCGAGTGATCTTGCCGGTGAGCGCGCGGAACCCCGCCTCGTCGTGCGCCCCCTGGTCGTCGTGCGTCATGCCGTCCGCCGTCCCCTCCACGACTGCCGCCCGCCTCCCGCCCGCCGCGCGCGCCGGGCTCACTGCGCGCGCCGGACGGCGTCCAAGTTGGAGCGCACGATGGCGTTGCTCGGGTCGAGCGCCAGCGCCCGCTCCCAGCACTTCGCCGCTTCGGCGCGCTCCTGTCGCCGGTAGCGGATGTTGCCCAACTTCAGGTACACGTCGTCGCCGAGCGCCGGGTCCAGCCTCACCGCCCGCTGGAACGCGTCGAAGGCGTCGTCGTAGCGCGCCGCCCGGTAGTGGAGGTCGCCGGCGTTCTTGTGAAGCTGGGCCAGGTTGGCGTCCTCGGCAACGCCGCGCTCGGCGGACGCGGTGGCCTCCTCGTACCGCCCGCGGCGCTGCTGGAGCGCCGAGAGGTTGTTGTGCAGCGCCGCGGCGTGCGGATGCGCGGCGATCCCCTCCGCCAGCAGCGTGCCCGCCCGCTCCAGGTCGCCCGCGAGCGCGGCGGTGAGGGCCGCGTAGTGGAACCAGGGCGCCGACGGCTGGCCCCGCCCGAAGAGCGGCCGCGCCGCGGCGAGAATCGCGCCCGCCCGACCCACGTCGCCGCGCCGCAGCGCCACCGCCGCGAGCGACGTCTGCACCCTGGGGTCACGCTCGCCGCCGCGCCGCGCCGCCTCCTCGAGCGCCGCCTGCGCCTCGTCGTACCGCCCGAGTCGCTCGAGGGCGTAGGCGAGGTTGTGGAAGATGGACGCCTTGGCGCCCGGTCGCGAGGCCGCCTCGTGAAATGCGTTCGCGGCGTCCGCCCACTTCCCCTGCCGGAGGAGCACGAGGCCGACGTGGAACCGCGCCGGCCCGTCCTGCTCGCGCAACTCGAGGACGCGCCGGAACTCGCGCACCGCCTCGTCGAGCATCCCGGTCTTGTAGAACGCGACGCCCAAGTTGCGGTGCTCGGTCACGCGCGTGTCCGACCCCACGGGGTCGGTGCGCTTGGTCTGCCCGATGCGGTGGAGGAAGCCGGCGGTCGCGAGCCCGTAGAGCGCCTTGCCGACGTCGAACTCGCCGAGTCCCGATTCGTCCACGAGCGCCGTGACGTCGCGGCGGCCGTCGACGAGGCTCACCAGGAGCTCCTGCTCGGGTGTGAGCGTGACGTCGCTCTCGTCCAGCCGGCGGCGGTCCACGTCGAAGACGATGTCGAAGCTCGGGACCTTCTTCTCGATGAGGCTCCACTCGTCCACGCGCCGCGCGCCTTCGAGCAGGAGGGCGTCGGGGTTGATCGAGACGAGGAAGTCCTGCTCGTCGGGCCGCACGTCGGCTTCGAAGGAGAACGTTCCCTGCGACCAGGTGAAGAGGAAGTAGACGGCCTCCTCGATCTGGACGCGGATCTGTCGGTGCAACTGCTCGCGGGTGATGTAGTCCTTGTCGACGAGGATCTCGCCCAGTCGCTTCGCGCGCAGCGAGTCCTGCTGCGCGATGGCGTCGTCGAGCTGCGTCTGCGAGAGCAGGCCGCTCTTCACGAGGATATCGCCGAGCCGGTCGCGGCGGTTCACGATCGAGGCGTAGCAGATCCGGCCGCGGTCGAAGTAGATGTAGCCGAAGTTGCTGCGGTAGTTGACGCTCAGGCACCCAGTCTTCTGCCCCATCGCCAGGAGCTGCAGCACGTCGGGGAGGCTGGCCTCCTTGAGGCTTCCACGGATGGCCATCAGCGCAGCTCCTCGCTGACCCGGGCGGCGACGTCCGGCCAGTCCCAGATCACCTTTTCGGTGTCCGCAAAGAACGCTTCGACCACGCCCGCGGCCGGCCCCTGCGGGGCCCGGACGGCCGAGCCCAGCTCGGTCTGCGCCAGCCGGAGCGTGAGCGGGACGTTCGCGACCTCGGCGGCGGCCGTGAGCCGCGCTGCCAGCGTCGCCACGTCGCGGGCGCTCTTCACCGGACGCTCCGCGAGGAATCCCAACAGCGCCGGATCGAGCGCGGCGTGCCAGGGCGAGAGTGCGCGGGCGAACAGTCGCTCGCGCAGCGCGCGGTCCGGCGCGTCGAGGGCCGCCGCGGTCGCCGCCTCGAGCCGCCGCCGCAGCTCGGCGCCGAACGACTCGACAGCGGCGGGGGCGCGGTCGAGCGTCACCACGACCTGTTTGCGGGCGGCGCGCAGCTCGTCGACGAGCGACACGAGCTCCGCCTGGGTGCGCTCCTTGCCCGCGACGCCCTGCGCGTCGTCGATCACGAGGGCGTCGACGGCGCGATAGCGCGCCCGCCAGCGCTCCACGCCGTCCGCCTGAACCGCGGCCACGAGTTCGGCCGCGAAGCTCTCGCCGGTGACGCACGCGGCGACGAGGGCGCCGCCGCTGGCGTTCACCAGGTCGTTGGCGATGGCGTGGGCGAGGTGGGTCTTCCCCACTCCCGACGCGCCGTGCAGCACGAGGAGCGGATGGCGCACACCCGGCTCGGCGACCGCCTCGTCGGCGGCACGCGCAGCGGCGGCGTTCGACTCCCCAACCTCGAACCCCTCGCGCGCCAGCGCGCCGTCGGGTGGGGGGGGCGGCGCGACGGCGGCCAGGGCGCGCGCCACGACGTCTTCCGCCTCGGCGGTGCGCGCCGGATCGCGGAAGACCGGGTCGCCGGCGAGCGCCGGCTCCGCGGCCGTCGCCACGCGCTCCAGCTCCGCCAGGTGCTCGGCGGCCGCCGCGAACGTCGAGAGCAGCCCGTCCACGTCGGGCTCGTTCGGGAGCTGCATCGCGCGCTCGAGCACGGCCACCTGATAGCCGGCGGCGCTCCACTGCGCGATCGCCTCGGCGATCCGCGCGCGCCACGGTGCGACGTGCTGCGCGACGGCTTCGGCCACGTCGGCCAGGAAGCTCTCGTACTCCCCGCTCACCCCGGGGGAGCCTCCGCGCGCGCTCACGTCACCGCCCCGCCATGGCGGGCGAGCTGAGGCGCCGCAGCACCAGCTCCGAGATCGCGCGCAGCGTCTCGAAGACGCCGCGCCCGTGCAGGGCGTCGGCCGCGAAATACGGCACGCCCCGGAAGTTGAGCGCGTCGTCGAGCTCCTGCGCCGGGAGAATCATCTCGCGCGGCAGGTCCTGCTTGTTGTACTGCAGCACGAGCGGCACCGTGCGTGGGTCCACCCCGTGCTCGGCCAGGTTGGCGTGCAGGTCCTGGAGGCTCTCCACGTTCTCGTCGAGCTGGCGCGCCTGGCTGTCTGCCACGAACACCACGCCGTCCGCCCCCTGCAGCACGAGCCGCCGCGTGGTCTTGTAGTACACCTGGCCCGGCACCGTGTAGAGCTGAAAGCGCGTCGTGAAGCCCGAGATCGAGCCGAGGTCGAGCGGGAGGAAGTCGAAGAAGAGCGTGCGGTCCGTCTGCGTGGCGAGCGACACCATGCGCCCCTTCCGGCCGTCGGGGACCTGCTCGTAGACGTAATGCAAGTTCGTCGTCTTCCCCGACCGCCCCGGGCCGTAGTAGACGATCTTGCACGTGATCTCGCGAGTGGCGTAGTTGACGATGGTCACGACGACTGCCGGAGCCGGGGAGCGGAGGAGGGATACCAGCGAGAGACGATCACGCCCGGCCGAATAGCACGGCCAGGTTGCGGTTCAACTCCTGCTCGAACCCAGACGGCAGCACCTGGGGCTCCGCAACGGGGGCGGGGGCCGCGGCGGCGAGGTGCTCCGCGAGCTCCGCGAAGTACAGCCGCACGAGGCCGAGCGAGCTCTCGGCGTCGAACACGGCCAGCAGGACGTACGGCCCGCGCGGCGTCGCCACGTCCGCTAGGTAGAGCTGCCGACCGTCGCCGGCGTGGAACAGCTCCCCGAACGGGCGCCCGTCGAGCATCCGTCCGAGCTCGCCGGCGGACGCGCGAATCCCGGCCGCCAGCGCGCACGCGGACATCACGTCCACCGACCGCGCAAACCCCTGTTGCGCGACCACCTGCCCGCTCGGGTGCAGGAGCAGCGTGCGGCGGAGGCGCGCGTCCTCGACGAAGCGGCGGAGCGGCTGCTCGACCCACCGCTCGACGGCCGCGAGTGATCCGCCGCTCACGCGAGCCCCTCGAGCGCCGTGCGCATCTCGGCCCGCAGCAACCCGACGTTCACGTCCCGCTCGGCGACTGCCACGAGCACCAGCCGGCCGCGGCCGGCCACACACAGCCGCCCGAGCTCCGCCTCGAGCTGCAGAAAGGTCACCCCGCCGAAGCCGGCGGCGTGCGACGACCGGCGCACCTTCCGGTAGAGCGACGCCGCCAGCGCCGCGACAGCGTCACCGCGCACGCCGACGCGCAGGTTCGAGTCGACGACGAGCCCGTCCCCTTCTCCGACGACCATGCTGCCGGTCACGCCACGGTGCCGGGCGAGCGCGGACAGCATGGCCGAGAACGGACTCTGGACGCCGCTCACGCGGCCCTCCCGAGCCACGCGCTGGCGTGCGCCAGCGCGCGCGCCAGCGTGCGCCGCACGAAGCCGAGCGGCGTCGCCAGCGTCGCGGCTACGAGCACAATCGCGCCGCCGGGCGCCGCCCCCATGGCCACGGTCGCGACCTCTGTCTCGAACACCACGGCCTGCCAGGCGCCGAGCCCCAGGTGACGCATGGCGCGGTGTGCCTCGTCGCTGACGCCGTTCAACTCCACGGCCACCTCCTGCGCGATGTCGTGGCCGTCGGGGAGCAGGTACTCGCCCGCGAGCACCCGCCCGTCGGCATCGAGCAGCAAGGCGGTGTGCTCGCCGTCGCCGAGGATCTCGGCGAATAGGGTGCGGGCCGCGTCCGGCCGCTCGCGCCCCACGGTCCCGACCGCGATGCGCGCGCCGCGCTCCGGGGCGGTGACCGCCGCGGTGGGCACGGCGGCGGGACCGGCCGCGAGGGCGTCGCGCACGCGCACCAGGGCGGCGGCCGCCGCCGCGTCCGACGGGGCGGCGGCGGCGACGCGCGCCAGGTAGTCGGCCGCCTCCTCGAGCCGTCCCTCGGCGAACGACAGGAAGCCGATGCCGCGGAGCGCCCCGGCATGCCGCGGCGCCAGCTGCAGCGCCATCCCCCACTCGTCGCGGGCGCGCTCCGCTTCGCCCCGGTCCACGGCGATGCGGGCGAGCAGGTCGTGCGCGTCGGCGTGGTGCGGGTGGCGCTCGAGCCCCCGCAGAGCGACGCGCTCGGCGAGCGCGAGCTCCCCTCGGCGCCGCAGTGTCTCGCCGAGCGGTAGAAAGACGAGGCTCGCCGGGTCGCGCGCCAGCTCGTCGCTCCAGCGCCGCACGTCGTCAGACATCGGCGTGCGCCTCGAGTACGCTCAGCAACCGAGCCGCGGCGTCGCGCGCCGCGCGCACGTCGGGCGCGTCGGCGGCGCCGGGTGCGGCCCGGAGGTAATGGGCCCACGCGCCCAACGCGCCCGAGAGATCCCCGCGGCGCGCGGCGGCGAACCCCAGCTCGCGCTGGACGTCCGGGTGCAGGGGGTCGGCCTGCGCGGCGCGGCGGAGCTCGTCGGCCGCTTCGGCGGGGAGTCCGAGCGCCGCCAGCGCGCGCGCGGCGGCCAGCCGGCCGTCCGCGTTCGTGGGGTCCGCCGCGACGCAGGCGCGGGCCTCCGTGAGCGCCTCCTCGTAGCGCCGACCGCCGAGCGCCGCGGTGGCGCGCGCCAGGTGAAACGCCGCGTCCTGGGTGTCGGCCGCACCGGCGCGCTGAGGCAGCCGCACCTCGATGACGCCGGTGACGGCCAGGCCGTACACGGTGCGGGCGACGTCGAACTCGCTGGCGTCGAGCGCGGTGGCGATGGCGCGTACGTCGCGCGCGCCGTCTACCGCGGCCAGCACCTCCCACTCGGCCGGCCGCAGGTCGAGGAGCGGCGGGTGGTCGTCCTTCACGGGCGCCAGCGCCGGCACGACGGCGACGTTCGGCACCGTGTCCGCGATGCGCGACCACTCGTCGATGCGGCGGGCGCCCTCCATGAGCAGCGACTCGATGGACAGGCGGACGCTGGCCTCGGCCGGCGCGTCGCCCTCGGCGCCTTCCTCGAACGAGAAGTGCCCCTCGCGCCACGACATCAGCTCGAACACCACGGCTTCGATGTGCGCCCGAGCGTGGCGCTCCACCTCGCGCGCCGTGACCACGCCCGAGGCGACGAGCGCCTCGCCGACCGTTCTGGCGGCGCCGCCGCGCCCCACCACGGCGCGTGCGCTGGCGAAGTCGACGTCCGTGATCCGACCCGCGCGAACCAACACGGCCCCGAGGCTGTGCTGCTGACTGCGCAGCGTCGCATGTACGACGCGCCCCTGCTCGAAGTACACGGTGCCTTCGTCGCGGGCGAGCTCGGCGACGACGCGCAAGGCGCCCGTCTTCCGACTCAGGTCCAGCAACTGGAAGACGTCGTGAACGCCGAGCTCCCGGAGGGGTCCCTCGATGGCCACCTACCGCCCTCCCCCGGTCGCGCCGCGCGCGGCCGCGGTGCGCCTCGCCGGCGTGGGCCGCCGGGTCGTTCCGGCCGTGGGCTCCGCAGCCTCCGCCCGCCCGGCGAAGATGTGCGCGAGGTCGGCGGCGGTTCGCAGTGCCTGCCGCGCCTGCCGGGCGTGCTCGCCGGCCGGCTCGAGGTCGATCACGCGCTCCCAGCGCGCCACGGCGTCGCGGTATCGATGGCGCTCGGCGAGCAACACGCCGTCCCAGTAGAGCGCCCCGGCGTGGTCCGGGTCGAAGCGCAACACGCGCGTGAACGCCGTGGCGGCGTCCTCCGTCAGTCCGCGGGCGTGCAGCACCTCGCCGAGGGCGAGCAGCGCCTCGAAGTTGTACGGGTCGCGCCGGAGCAGGTCGATGAGGAGCCGCATGGCATCGGCCGGGACGCCGAGTCGCCGCCGCAGCGCCGCCAGCTCGAGGGTGGCCTCGGCGAAGGTCGGCACCGAGTCGAGCGCCGCGGCGAGCTGCCGCTCGGCCTCTCGCTCCTCCCCGGCCGCCGAGAGGAGGCGCGCCAGGCTCACGCGAACGATCGCCAGGTGCTGGTCCAGCGCGAGCGCGGCCCGGTACGCGTCGACGGCCGCGTGGGTGTCGCCGAGCGTGCGAGCGATGTCGCCGATTCGGTGCAGGACGTCCGGGCGCGGGGGCGCGAGGTCGCGGGCCGTGCCTAACGCCTCGAGCGCCCCCGCCGTGTCGCCCCGCTCCCCGCGGGCCGAGGCGGCGACGATCAGCGCGTCCACGTTGGTGGGCCACATGCCGAGGAGCTCCTCCGCCACCGGGTGCGCGTCCGCGGAGCGCCCGAGCATGAGGAGCGCGCTGGCCTCGCCGAGGAGCGCGTGCGCGCCCCCGCCCTCACGCCGGGCCTCGCGGTAGCGCTCGAGCGCCTCGCCGAAGAGCCCCTGCTTCGCGTACACGTCGCCCAGGAGCGTGAGCCCCTCGCCCCGCGCGGCCCCGCGGGCGAGCGCGCGGCTGGCCTCGGCGGCGGCGCGGTCGTACAGTCCCTTCGACAGGTAGTCGGCGGCCATCGCGTACGGCGGGCCCTGCTCCCGCTCGGCGTCGCCGGCGCCGGCGGCCGCCGGCGTAAGCTCGGTGAAGAGCGTGTCGAGCAGGCTCGCGTCGAAGGCGAACTCCTCGACGCCCGTCTCGGCGCGGCGCTCGCCGCCGAGCTCCGGCACGATCGAGAGGTCCGGGTCCTCGTGCTGTAGGTCGATGGCGAGCTCGAACTTCTGCGCCACGTAGTACGGATCGAGCTCGAGGGCCCGCTTCGTCTCGCGGAGCGCCCCCTCGAAGTCGCCGAGGTTCGAGAGCGTGAAGCTCAAGTTGTAGTGCGCCTCGGCGTACTCCGGGCGGGCCTGGATGGCGCGCGCGAAGGCGTTGCGGGCGTCCTCGAACTTCCGCAGCTCCGCGAGCACCAGCCCCACGCCGTTCCACGCCACCGGGTGCTCGGGTGCGCCGGCGAGCGCCTCGCGATACGCCTCGAGCGCGAGTTGCAACCGCTTCCGCCGAAGCATCAGCAGCGCCAGGTTGAGCCGCGCCTTCGTGAACGTCGGCGCGACGTCGAGCGCGGAGCGGAAGGCGGCCACGGCGCCGTCGGCGTCCCCGGTGTGATAGAGCGCGACGCCGACGTTGTTGTGGGCCAGCGCGTAGCGCGGGTCGGCGGCGAGCGCGCGTCGGTAGCTCTCGGCGGCCTCCGCGAAGCGGCCGTCCTGGTGCAGCACCACGCCGCGCTCGTTCCACAGCTTCGGGCTGGAGGGCTGTGAGGCGACGAGCGTGTCGTAGATCTCCAACGCCTCGCGCGCGTCGCGGCGGATCAGGTGGACCTCGGCCATCGCCTGCAGCACCAGGTCCCGCTCCTCGCCGCGGGCCAAGGCCGTGCGGTACTCGCGCAGTGCCTCCGCGTAGTAGCCCTTCTGCCGGAAGGCGAGGCCGAGATTGAAGCGGGCGAGCTGGCCGTCCTCGGCTACGCCCATGGCCCGTGCGGCGGGGTCGGCCGCCGCACGCGCCGCCGGCGCCTGGCGGTCCAGCGAGAGATTGGCTTGGGCGCGCGACAGGACCGGGTTGAGCTGCACCGCGCGCTTCGTCGCGCTGCGCGCCTCCTCGTGCCGCCCCATGTCGCCGAGCACGAAGCCCTTCAGGTAGTGCGCGTCGGGGTTGTCCGGGTTCAGGTCGATGGCGCGATCGAGCGCGGCGAGCGCCTCGTCGTTCAGCCCGCGGTTGTAGAGCACCTCGCCGACGTAGAAGTGGACGACGGAGCTCGTCGGATCGATCGCGAGGGCGCGCTCGAACCAGGCCTGCGACCGCTCGAGGTCCCCGGCGGCCTTCTCGGCGAGCCCGAGCTGCACGAGCGCGGCGAGGTCGTTGGGATGCGTCTGGAGCAGCGCCGTGAACTCGGCCACCGCCTCGCTCAGGCGCCCGAGCAGGGCGAAGGCGCGGCCGAGCTCCCAGCGCGCGTCGTGGTCGGCCGGGTTCGCCCGCAGCCGGTCGCGCAGCTCGGTGACGCGCCGGTCGTGGTACCCGGTGCTGACGTACGCGATCTCGAGGTTACGCGCCGCGACCTGCATGCGCGGGTCGAGCTCGAGGGCGCGCGTGAACGCCCCCACGGCCTCCTCGTGCATTCCCTTGTTGTAGTACAGGACGCCGAGGTTGTTGTGCGCGCCTGCGTCCCACGGGTCGATGCGCCGGGCGAACGAGCGCAGGACGTCGAGGTCGTGGGGCGACGCGAGGGACGCGGGACGTGGGACGAGGGACGAGGGATCCGCCGTCACCCGGCCCTCCCCGTCCCTCGCCGACCCGGTGCCCGAGGGGACCGCGCCGTTACTCGCCATTCGTTCCTCGCCACTCGTCCCTCATTCATCGTCCCGGCGCCGCCGTCAGGCGAGCCGCACCGCGCGCAGGATGGCGTGCAGCGACGCGACGTCGGGGAGCAGGAGGAAGAAGCCGCGCAGGTGCTCCTCGAGGTCCTGCATGTAGAACTCGCTCTCGACGCAGAACACGTAGTCCAGGTCAGTGCCGAACTGCAGGTACGCCGTGGTGAGCACGGCGCCGGACATGTCGACGGCGAGGCTCGGCGGAGACGGGAGGAGCATGAGGCCCATGAAGTCGCTCAGCGCGTTCATGTAAGCCCCGCTGAGGATGTTCCCGGCCTCCTTGAGCGCCGACTGTTCGAGCTCGCCGAGGATGGGCGAGGAGCCCTTCGGCCGGCGGAGCATCAGCTCCGACAGCCGCGAGGCGGTGGGCTTCGGGAAGACGAGCAGCGTTCGCCCGGTGAGGTCGCCGAGCATGTTCATGAGCACGGCCGCCACCGGCTCCTCGGGGGCGGAGATCTGCGGCGGGACTTCCTCCAGGCGCGCGATGTTGATCGTCGGCACGCTGATCATGATCGTGCCCCCGGTCATCGTCGACAGCGCCGTCGCCGCGTGACCGGCGCCGATGTTCGCGACTTCGCGAAGCGCGTCGAGCTGAATGGCCTTGAGGGACCGAATGTCGTCCACCATGTCCTGCTCGCGTTAGAGGAGACTGCCCACGTCCAGAATGAGCGCGGGCTGCCCGTCGCCGAGGATGGTCGCTCCGCTGAACAACCCCAGCCCGCCGCGCACGGCGTCGTACTGCTTCACCACGATCTCCTGCTGCCCGGTCAGCTCGTCCACGGCGAGGGCGGCGCGCCGGTCGCCCGCCTCGAGCAGCACCACCTGCCCGCCGTCGCGCGGCCGCGGCGGCAGCTCCACCAGGCCGCGCAGCCGCAACAGCGGCATGACCTCTTCGCGGAGGACGAGCACCTCGCGCCCGCGCACCGTGCGGAGGGCGGCCGGGTCCAGCTCCGCCGTCTCGCTCACGTGCGTGAGCGGTACGGCGTAACACTCGTCGCCCACGCGTGCGAGCAGCGCGCGGACGATGGCGAGCGTCACCGGCAGGCGTAGCGTCACGGTGGTCCCGCGGCCGGGCGCGCTTTTCATCTCCACCGAGCCGCCGAGGGCGCGCACGCGGTTGTGCACCGCGTCCACCCCCACGCCGCGCCCCGAGATGTCCGTCACCGCCTCGGCGGTCGAGAACCCCGGGCGCGCGACGAGCCGGAACAGCTCGTCGTCACTCAGGTCGTGCTTCGCGCCGTCGACCAGGCCGAGGTCGCGGGCGCGGGCGAGCACGAGCCCGCGGTCGATCCCGCGCCCGTCGTCGCTGACGCGGATGAGCACCGCCGACCGGTCGCGCGCCGCGCTCAGCGTCAGGCGGCCGGCGGCCGGCTTGCCGGCCGCCCGTCGGACCTCGGGCGGCTCGATCCCGTGGTCGACCGCGTTGCGCAGCAGGTGGACGACCGGGTCGCCGATCTCGTCGAGCATCGAGCGATCGAGCTCGATGTCCTTCCCCTCCACCGCGAACTCCACCT
>Ga0307410_10001006_pt1 | contig 12208 bp, 13 predicted proteins | sample 322Ometagenome_3_FD_203707 | JGI IMG/M metagenome (GOLD analysis project Ga0307410, IMG submission 203707) | Maize rhizosphere microbial communities from greenhouse at UC Davis, California, United States - 322HYB-O-3 | ecosystem: Host-associated > Plants > Roots > Rhizosphere > Soil | place...
AGCCGATCGGCGTCGCGAAGTAGTTCTTCAGCTCTTTCTGTGCGATCGCGAGGATGTTACTCATGCTCCACCTCCGCAACCGGCTCCGCCGGTTCCACGTTCCGTGTTCCCGGTTCCACGTTCGGTGTTCCGGGTTCCAGGTTCGGACGCGCTTCGTCGGTGGTCAGGCTGAGGAAGACTTCTTCGAGGCTCATGCGGACCGGCCGCAGTTCCAGCAGCCCCCACCCGTTGCTGACGACAGCGCGAGCGAGCTCGCGGCGCACGTCGCGGCCGGCCTCGCTTTCCACTTCGAAACCTTCGGCAGCGCCCCGGCCGTCGGCGACTGCGACGCGGCGGACGCCGGGAATGGTCTCGAGCGCCGTCTTCACGTCGGCGCCCATCGCGTCCACCTGGACGTACATCGATTCCGAGCCGCGGAGCCGCGCCGTCAGGTTGTCAGGCGTATCCACGGCCACCACGCGCCCCTTGTTGATGATGACGACGCGCTGGCAGGTCTGCGACACCTCGGGCAGGATGTGCGTGCTCAGGATGATCGTGTGATCGCCGGCGAGCTGCCTGATCAGCTGCCGGGTCTCGATGATTTGCTTTGGGTCGAGGCCGGCAGTCGGCTCGTCGAGGATCAAAACGTCGGGGTTGTGGAGGAGGGCCTGGGCCAGGCCGACGCGCTGCCGGTAGCCCTTCGAGAGCTTCGCGCAATGGCGATTGCTCATGTCGGCGACGCGGGTGCGTTCCATCGCCTCCGTCACGCGCTTCCTCCGGTCGGCGCGCGGCACGCCCTTGATCTTCGCGACGAAGTCCAGGTAGTCGCGCACGGTCATGTCGGGATAGAGCGGCGGCGTCTCCGGGAGATAGCCGGTGCGGCGCTTGGCTTCGATCGGCTGCTCGAGCACGTCGAAGCCCGCCACCACCGCACGCCCTTCGCTCGGCGGCATATAGCCGGTCAGCACGCGCATCGTCGTCGTCTTGCCCGCGCCGTTGGGGCCGAGGAAGCCGAGAATCTCTCCGCGCTCGACGCGGAAGCTCACGTCATCCACGGCCGTAAACGGTCCGTACCGTTTCGTGAGGTGCTGTACCTCGATCACAGCTGGTGCTCCGGTGAATTGTGTATGTGTTCGTGTAACCCGTAGGAGCGGAGATCTTTACGCCGCGCCAATCGACAATCGTAGCGAATGCGGGGGACGATCGGCAAGCCGGCCGCGGTGGAGTACAGTCGTCGGCGGAGGAAAACATCCGCATGCCCGCCGACGTCGGTACGAAAGCCCCGGAGTTCACCCTGCCGAACCAGGATCGCCAGCCGGTCTCGCTTCGCGATGAGCTCGGCAAGACGAATGTCGTGCTCGCGTTCTTTCCCGCGGCGTTCAGCTCGGTCTGCACCAAGGAGCTCTGCACCCTGCGCGATCAGCTGGGCCCGCTCAACCACCTCGCGAAGGCGCAGGTGTTCGGGGTGAGCGTCGACACGCCGTTCGCGTTGAAGGCGTTCGCGAACGAGCAGAAGCTGATGTTCCCGCTGCTGAGCGACTTCAACAAGGACGTGATCCGCGCGTACGGGGTGTTCAACCCCGACATGATCGGCCTCAAGGGCATTGCCAAGCGCGCCGTCTTCGTCATCGACAAGGAAGGCACCGTCCGCTACCGCGAGGTCCTCGAGGACGCGCGGAACGAGCCGAATTACGAACAGCTGAACGGCGCACTGGCCAACCTGTAAAGGCGCCGCGGCGCCTCGGTGCATGCATGCTGTGACGGCGAATTGTCCGGTTCGGCCGGTTCGGCTAATATATGAACAGTTGCTCATATATTGAATGGATAAACCAGGCCTGCTTCAGCCCGACACCGTCGGCGCCCTGGCCGACATCTTCAAGGTGCTCGGGGACCCGACCCGCGTGCGCATTCTTGACGTCCTGTCGCGGGGCGAGGAGTGCGTCTGCCGGCTGGCCAACCTGCTCGGGCTGACCGAATCCGCCGTTTCTCACCAGCTTCGCCTGCTGCGCAACACCAGAATCGTTCGCGCCCGCCGCGACGGACGGCAGATTTACTACTCGCTCGACGACAGGCACGTCCTGACGCTCTTCCGGCAGGGCCTGCGCCACGTGGAGGAGCATGGCAACTGACGCCCGCCGTGCCGCTCCGACCTGCACCGTCTGCGAGGTGCACGCCGAGGCGGTGTTCCGCGTCGAGGGGATGGACTGCAACGAGGAAGTCGTGATCCTCGAGCGGCGCCTGCGCCCCATCCAGGGCGTCGAGGCGATCTCGGCCGATGTGATCGGCCAGCGGCTGCATGTCAAGTACGACGCGGCCCGGCTCACGACGTCGACTCTCGTCGATGCCATCGCCGACACGGGCATGCGGATGTGGCTCGAACACGAGGAGCCGGTCGCTTCGCCGGCAGTGCTCCAGTGGCGCACGCGTCTGATGGCGATCAGCGGGGCGGCGATTGCGGCAGGCCTGGGCGTCGCCTCGTTCAACCCGGACGTGTCGGCCGCCTGTTACATCCTCGCTGCCGTCCTCGGCGGCATCTACCCGGCGCGGCGGGCGTTGACTGCGATCCGTACCCGCACCCTCGACATCAACGTGCTGATGGTGATTGCGGTCGCGGGGGCACTCGCGCTCGGCGACTGGCTCGAGGCCGCCAGCGTGGTGTTCCTCTTCGCGATTGCCCAGTGGCTGGAGGTGCGAACCCTCGAGCGGGCGCGCCAGGCCATTCGCGCGCTCATCGACCTCGCGCCGCCCGAAGCGACGGTCAAGCGCCACGGTCACGAGCATCGCGTCAAGGTGGACGAGATTGGCGTAGGCGAGGAGATCGTCATCCGCCCCGGTGACAAGGTCCCGCTCGACGGTGAGATCCTGGCCGGCCAGAGCGATGTGAACGAGGCGCCGATCACCGGCGAGTCGCTGCCGATTGACAAGGCGCCCGGGCAGCAGGTCTACGCCGGCACGATCAACGGGCGCGGCGCGCTCGAGATCCGAGTGACGCGGCTGCGGCGGGACACGCGTCTGGCGCGGATCATTCACCTCGTCGAGGCGGCGCAGGCACAGCGCGCGCCGGTGCAGACCTTCGTCGATCGCTTCGCGCGCGTGTACACGCCGGCGGTGATTGCGGTAGCCCTGGCGGTCGCGCTCGTGCCGGTCGTGGCCGGGGGCGACGTGCGGGAATGGGTCTACCGCGCGCTGGTGTTGCTGGTCATTTCGTGTCCGTGCGCGCTCGTCATCTCGACGCCGGTGTCGATTGTCGCCGCCCTCGCCGGCGCCGCCAGGGCAGGCGTGCTGATCAAGGGCGGCGCACACCTCGAGCGGCTTGCCGGTGTCAAGACCGTGGCGTTCGACAAGACGGGCACGCTGACGCGCGGTGAGCCGCAGGTGGTCGACATCGTCGCGCTCGACGGCCGGACGCCCCGGGAGGTGCTCGAACGCGCCGCGGCGCTCGAGGCGCGCTCCGATCACCCGGTGGCGCGCGCCATCTTGCGCAAGGCTGCCGAAGCCGGGATCCGGCCGCCCGCCGCCTCGAACGTCGTGGCGTTGTACGGTCTGGGAGCGGAAGGTCAGGTCGGCAGCGAGCGGGTCCTCGTCGGCAGTGAACGTCTGTTTGCGGAGCGCGGCGTCGCGGTGGAGGGAATCGATTCGCTCGCCGCCCAACGGCGCGCAGGCCGCACGCTCGTGATGGTCGCGACGCAGCACCGCGCGGTCGGCGCGATCGCCATTGCGGACCGGCCGCGCGAGTCAGCGCGTGAAGCCGTGGAGCTGCTGCGCGGCCACGGCGTGACGCACGTGGCGATGCTGACCGGCGACCACGCCGACAGTGCGCGCGCGCTGGCCGCCGAGCTCGGGCTCGACGAGCACCGCGCGTCGCTCCTCCCGGAACAGAAGCACGCCGTGATCGCGGAGATGCGCGCCGCGCGTGGCGCCGTGCTGATGGTGGGAGACGGGATCAACGACGCGCCTGCACTCGCGGCCGCGGACGTCGGCGTGGCGATGGGTGCCGCCGCGTCAGACGCGGCGCTCGAGACGGCGGACGTCGCGCTGATGTCCGACGAGCTGCTGAAGCTCCCCTACGCGCTGCGCCTCGCGCGCGCCACGCTCTTCAACATCAAGACGAACGTGGCCATTTCCCTGGTGCTGAAAGCCGCCTTCCTCGTGATGGCGGTGTCCGGCGTGGCGACGCTGTGGATGGCGATTCTCGCCGACACCGGCGCCTCGGTGATCGTCGTCGCGAATGCGCTGCGGCTGCTGCGACAGCGCTAAAACTGGACGCGCCGCTGAGGCGCTGAGACGCTGGGCCCTTGAGTCCTGGAGGCTCTGCGCCTCCTCGTCTCTGCGGCTCTGGTCCGCTAGGCTTTTCGATTGGTGAAGAAATGCGCATCGACGAACTCGTCGATGGCGCCCTGATCCGGCTCGTCGACCTTGTCAAACTGCATGCCCATGCCGACGCGTCGATCGCTCCACGCGACGCGCGCTTCGGCGTCGATGTCCTTCTTCGATCCCGGCAGGCGGAAGCGCAGGCGCGCGCGCGTGTTCTGCTCGAGCGGGCTCGTGGTGCGAATGGCGATGCCGCCGTGACTCAGGTTCAGCGTCAACGCCGCCGCGATGGTGTTGCCGAAACGATACGCGATCGGAATGCCGAGCACGACGCGCGGGCTGGTGCGCCGGTTGTAGTTGTCGGGGAAAAGGTGCGGCGCCAGTGACGGCAAAATGTGCTGCACGGCGCTGTACTCGTTGACATAGCCGGCCACCCCGAGCGCCGCCAGGTCGCGTACTTCGTCGGCGCTGGCGATGGTGCCGCTGAACACGAGAATCGGCAGCTTGCCGGCGTCGATCTTGCGGATCGTGCGCACCATCTCGACGCCGTTGGCGTTCGGCAGGCGCAAATCGAGCACCAGCAGGTCAATGTGCGCAAGATCGGCGCGCACGCGCAGGAGCAGTTCCGCGGCGCTGCGCGCGGTGACCGCCTTGTGCCCGGCGCCCTCGAGCGCCGCCTTGAACCGATCGCGGACGAACGCCGTGTCGTCGGCGACGACGACCGTCTTGGCGCTCACGGTCGTGGTGGCGGTCATCGGATCCCGTATCGGTTCAACGCACGTGTGACGTTAGGGTTCGTTGCAGACGCCGTCACGTTCTCGTTATAATCCGACCTTCATCGCGCGGCAACTCGCCGCTGTGGAGCCCGTATGGCGACCTGTCCGGAGTGCGATTACGACGAGATTGACACCGAGGAGTTCGAGGAAGGAGACACCTTGAGCTGTCCGGAGTGTGGCAAGAACCTCGTGCTGATCGGTCCCGACGAGGTCGATTTCGCCGACGGGGATGACGACGAGGACGACGACGACCTCGAAGACGACGAGGAAGAACTCGACGACGATGAGGATGAAGACGATCTCGACGAGGACGAGGAAGAAGAGGATCTCGACGAGTAAGGAACCCCGGCTCTTCGAGCTGCTCGCATCGTTCGATTCGGCCATCGTCGCCTTCAGCGGCGGCGTGGACAGCGCGTATCTGGCCTGGGCGGCCACCCGCGTTCTCGGCGATCGCGCCCTGTGCGTCACCGCCGACAGCCCCAGTTACCCCGATCATCACCGGCAACTCGCGCTGCGCATCGCGCGCGACTTCGCGCTGCGCCACGAGATCGTCTCCACCGCGGAGCTCGATCGTCCCGAGTACCGCGCCAATCCGGTCAATCGCTGCTACTACTGCAAGCAGGAGCTGTTCACGACACTCGGTGCGATCGCGCGCGAGCGCGGCATTCCCGTGATTCTCGACGGCAACAACGCCGACGATCGCGGCGACTACCGCCCCGGGCGCAAGGCCGCGCGTGAGTTCGGCGTGAGGAGCCCGCTCGACGAAGTCGGCCTGATGAAAGAGGAGATCCGCGAGCTCTCGCACCGCGCGGGGCTGCCGACGTGGGACGAGCCGGCGTCCGCCTGTCTCTCGTCGCGCATTCCGTACCACAGCGAAGTCACTGACGAGAAGCTCCGCATGATCGAGCGCGCGGAAGCGGCGCTGCGCGCCCTCGGCTTCCGCGTCTGCCGCGTGCGCCACCATGATGCGCTGGCGCGTCTCGAAATCGGCCGCGACGAGCTCCCGCGCGCGCTCGACCCGGCTCTTCGCGAGCGCATCGTGAACGAGCTGCGCGCGCTGGGATACGAGCACGTCACCGTCGACCTGCAGGGATATCGAATGGGGAGCCTGAACGAAGGCATCCGCCTGCAGCCGGTGTCCGCCGACTGATGTCGGATCCCGAATCCCGACTTCCAAGACCCAGCTCCCGGCGGGTTGGGAGTTGGGAGCCGGGATTTATCGCAACGGCGTATTTCCTCGCCCACCTTCCATTCCTGGCGCCGGCGCTCGAGGACATCGACTCGATCAACTTCGCCCTCGGCCTGCGCCACTTCAACCCCGCCGAGCACCAGCCGCACCCACCGGGATATCCCGTCTACATCGCGCTCGGCCGTGTGTCGCTGGCGGCCGTTCACGCGTTCACGTCGCTGGGGCGGGTGCAGGCCGAAGCGCTCGCGCTCGCGTTCCTCTCCGCGCTGGGCGGCGCAATCGCAATCGTGTGTGCGAGTGTGGTGTTCACCGTGGTGGCGGCCGACACGTCGGTCGATGCGTCGCGTTCGACGCGCCTCGTGCGCTGGGCCACAGTGCTCCTCGCCGTCTGCCCGCTCTTCTGGATGACGGGTGCGCGGCCGATGAGCGACATGCCGGGGCTTGCGTTCGCGTTGGCGGCGCAGGCGCTGGCGCTCACGGGCCGGCTGCACGCGGCGACCTTCGTCGCGGCGTTCGCGCTTGGCGTTCGCGCGCAGAGCGTCTGGCTGACGGCGCCGCTCCTCGGATGGGCGCTCGTGCGCTCGCGTGTGCGCACGTGGCGCGAGTGGCTGCGCATCGTGCTGATCGCCGCAGCGGGCGTGCTTGCCTGGGCGATTCCGCTGGTCGTGGCCAGCGGCGGCCCCGGCGCTTATGGCGCCGCCCTCGGCACGCAAGCCGGCGAGGACTTCGCGTTCGTCGACATGGTGTGGACGAACCCGACGCCGCGCCGGCTCGCGCTCGGCTTGATCCACACGTTCGTGATGCCCTGGGCATCGGTCCCGCTCGCCGGCGTGATGCTCGCCCTCGCCGCCGCCGGTGCCCTGGTCTCGTTATTCAGAGGCCCGGTTCTGCGGCTGGCGATCGCGTTCGGTCCATACGCGGTGTTTCACCTCGTCTTCCAGGAGACGATCACCGTCCGCTACGCGCTGCCGCTGGTCGCACCGGTGGCATTCCTGGCTGCGTCTGCGCTGGCTGCGACGGGACGAGTGGTCAATTTCGTCGCAGCGCCGATGGCCGCCTTGTCGCTGGTAGTGGCGTTCCCCGGCCTGATGGCTTACGGCCGCGATCCGCATCCCGCGTTCCGCGCCATCGAGGACGTGGAACGGCGGGCCGAGAGCGAGCCGCCGGCGATCGTCACCTCTCATTTCGAGCTGCGACGTGCGCTCAGGGCCGCCGATCCGACACGCCTGCCCCTCGCGTGGGCACCCCGTGGCCGCGAATGGCTGGAGCTGGTGAGCTACTGGCGTGACGGCGGCCGCCGCCCCGCATGGTTCCTGGCGAACGCCAGGCGAACCGACCTCGCGTTGATAGACCCACGCAGCCGCACGCAGGTCGTGCGCTACCGGTGGGCCGTCGAGGACAGGCCCGAATTGAGCGGCACGCGGCCGTCGGGGACCGACTGGTATCGGCTCAATCCGCCGGGCTGGTTTCTAGGCGAGGGCTGGTCTCTCACGGCCGAGACGGGTGGCGTTGCGGAGGCAACCAGGACGGCCCCCGGGTACCAGCCGATTCTCGGATATGCCCGTCGCCGCTCCGAGCCGATGCATCTCGTCATCGGCGGCCGCCACCTGGGAGAGATCGCGGACGGCGCGGCACTCTTCGAACTCGTGATCGACGAGCAGGTCCGCGATCGCTGGACGCTCTCGCCCGAGGAGCGCAACTTCCTGCGATTTCTCGACTTGCCCGGCGGGCTGCCCGGCCCGGGCGACTACGCGGTGATCACGGTGTCGTCGCTTCCCGCGATCCGCGGCACCGTACCGCGGCGCGTACCGGTCGCCGTGCGCCAGTTCGACATCCAGCCCGCTACCCAGGTGATCTTCGGCTTCGGCCAGGGGTGGCACGAGGACGAGTACGACGCCGTAACCGGCAGGCGATGGCGCTGGACGAGTGCCCGCGCGGTGCTGGCCGTGCGCGGCCCAGGGGAGCCGGTGCGCGTACGTGTGCGCGGCGAGTCGCCGCTCCGCTACTTTGACGAGGCGCCGACGGTGACCGTCTCCGCGGCGGGGCGCGTGTTTGCCCGGCTCCAGCCCTCCGCCGACTTCGATCTCGATGCCACTGTTCCCGCCGATGCGGTGCGGGCCGCCGGCGGCGACATCGTGCTCGAAACGACGCGCTCGTTCGTGCCCGCGGAGAACGGATCCGCTGACACGCGCCGTCTCGGCCTGCGGATTTTCCAGGTCCACGTCGAACGCGCGCGTTGACACGGGCGGATCCGAACGATAAGCTCCCCACCGGCACTCCACAAAGACGATGACGTTCAGGAGAACTCGCTGATGAGTGTGCGCCGATCTCTGTCTTATACCGCCGCGTGCCTGGTGCTCGCCGTCGGGATTTCGGGTTGCGCGAAGAAGGTTCCGCCGCCTGCGCCCCCGCCGCCCGAGCCGCCTGCCGCGCCCGCGCCTCCACCACCGCCGCCGCCTCCGCCGCCGCCCCCTGCGCCTCCGGCGCCGAAGCCGCTGACGGAAGACGAGATCTTCGCGCGGAAGTCACTCGAGGAGCTCAACGCCGAGCGGCCGCTCGCCGACGTGCGCTTCGAGTACGACCAGGCAACGCTCGACGAGGAGGATCGTTCCACGCTGCAGAAGAACGCGGAGTGGATGAAGCGGTGGCAGTCGACCCGCGTCTCCATCGAGGGACACTGCGACGCGCGCGGCACCAACGAGTACAACCTCGCCCTCGGCGAGCGCCGCGCCAACGCAGTGAAGGAGTACCTCGCCAGCCTCGGCATCGCGGCCGAGCGCATGCTGGTCGTGAGCAAGGGCGAGGAGAGCCCCGCCTGCACGGAGCAGAACGAAAGCTGCTACGCGCAGAACCGCCGCGGCACGTTCATCATTACGGCGAAATAGCGTCGTAGGTGGTGGGTCGTAGATCGTCGATCGTAGGGGCCGACCTGAACGTCGGCCCCTACGTGGTCTGCCGCAGGCGTCGTTCCAGTTCTTCCGCGGTGAGGCGGTACTTCGCCGCCTTCTTCCCGTCAATCAGCAGCACAGGTATCTCGACGCCGTAGCGCTCCATGAGGCCGCCGTCGGTCGAGATGTCGATCACCTCGAGCGACAGCGGCACGCGCGCGGACACGCTGTCGATCACGTACTTCATCTCGTCGCACAGGTGGCATCCCGGCTTCGAATAGAGCGTCAGTCGGCGCACGATGTCACGCGCCCGCAAGCTCGCGCGCGATCGCGTCGGCCGCCGCGCGCGGATCCGGCGCCGCGATGATCGGACGCCCCACGACGACGTAGCTCGCGCCTGCCTTCACCGCCTCCGCCGGACCCATTGTCCGCGCTTGATCGTCCTTCTGCGCACCCGCCGAGGCGCCGCGGATCCCCGGCGTGACAATCGTGAAGTCAGGCCCGCACGCGCGGCGGATGTCGGCGGTCTCCTGCGGCGAGGCGACAACGCCGTCGAGCCCGGCGTGGTGCGTGAGGCGCGCGAGCGCCAGGACCTGCTCGGCGAGCGGCCGGCTGACGCCGGCGTCCGCCAGCGTAGCCGCATCCATGCTCGTCAGCACCGTGACGGCAATTACGAGCGGCTGCGCACCGCCGACCCGCGCCGCAGCCTCGCGCGCCGCTTTCGCCGCCGCCTGCATCATCGGCGCGCCGCCAGACGCGTGAACGTTGATCATCCAGGCGCCGGTCCGGACGGCCGACTCCACGGCCTGCGCGACCGTGTTCGGAATGTCGTGAAACTTGAGATCGAGGAACACGCGATGACCGGCATCCACGAGGCGCCGCACGAGCGTGGGCCCCTCGAGCGTGAACAACCGGCTGCCTACCTTCACCCCGCCGGCGATTCCCTTCAGCGCGTCGGCAAGCTGCATCGCGCGCTCTGCGGAGTCCACGTCGAGCGCGACTAGGAGCTTATCCACTGCTTCTCGCGCGACGACGTGTCGATCGTGCCGACGAGATCCGCAACGCGCGCCACGTCGTGCCGCTCCATGTAGTCGCGCAGACCCGTCGTGAGCTTGCCCCAGATGAAGGGATCGACGAAGTTTGCCGTGCCCACCTGCACGGCCGTGGCGCCGGCAATGATGAACTCGAGCGCGTCGTTCGCGGTGGCGATGCCGCCCATGCCGACGATCGGGATCTTCACCGCGCGGCGGCATTCATAGACCATGCGCACGGCAATGGGCCGGATCGCCGGTCCGCTCAGCCCGCCGACGATGTTCGACAGCTTCGGCCGCCGCGTGTCGACGTCGATGGCCATCGCCAGGAACGTGTTGACGAGCGACACCGCATCGGCGCCCGCCTCTTCGGAGGCGCGGGCAAACGACGACACGTCGGTGACGTTCGGCGTGAGCTTCGGGATGACCGGCAGGCTGGTGACCTTGCGCACCGCGCTCACCACGTCGAAGGTGCCGTTCAGGCTGCACCCGAACGTGATGCCGCCCTCCTTGATGTTCGGGCAGGAGATGTTCAGCTCCAGCGCGGCGACGCCCTCGGCGTCGGAGAGGATGCGCGCCAGCTCCACGTACTCGTCGAGCGTGCTGCCGCAGATGTTGACGATCACCGTCGCCCGCAGGTCGCGCAGCTCCGGCAGCTTCTCGCTGATGAAGCGGTGCACGCCGATGCCCTGCAGGCCGATCGCGTTGAGCATGCCGGACGGTGTTTCGACGATGCGCTCGGGAGGATGTCCTTCGCGCTCCTTGAGGAAAAGACCCTTGACCGCGATGCCGCCGAGCGTGGAGAGATCGATCGCCTTCGCGTACTCGAGGCCGTAGCCGAAGCACCCGCTCGCCGCGATGAATGGGTTGGCGAGCCTCAGCGAGCCGATCTGAACGGAAAGATCGCGCACGTCAGTCCCAGACGATGTCCGCGCCTTCGAGCACCGGCCCGCCGATGCACGAGCGCACGTAATGATGCCCGCCGCGTGCGTCCTTGAGCGCGATCACGCAGCTGTAGCAGCCGCCCATTCCGCATCCCATCGTGCGCTCCACCGACACCTGCGAGCGGCGGCCGTAGCGACTTGCCATGCGCGCCACCGCTTCGAGCATCGGCTCGGGGCCGCACGCATAGACGATGATGTCGCGGCCAGCCGCCTGCTGCAGCTCACGCTCGAGCGGCACCGTGATCCGCCCTTTGTCGCCGCGGCTGCCGTCCTCGGTGGCGAGCACGAGCTGCAGGCCGGGGTGCTCGAACCAGTCGGCGTAGAACAGCTCGTCGCCGGCGCGCGCGCCGTAGAACAGCTTCATCTTCGTCCCGTGCGCGCGGAGCGCGCTCGTGAGCGTGGCGAACGGCGCCAGGCCGACGCCTCCCGCCACCATCCACGCCTCGGCCGGCGGATCCACGAGCTCGAACGACTGCCCGAGCGGCCCCAGGCACGACACCGTATCGCCGTCGACGAGGTCGTAGAGCATCGAGGTCGTGATGCCGATCCGCTTGCTGAGAAGCGAGAACCCTTCGATCTGCGCCTTCGGCGTGTAGAGGATCTCGAACACCGAGAACGGCCGGCGCAGCAGCGGGTCGCTTCCGCGTCCCGGCTTCACCATCACGAACTGCCCGGGCAGCGTGAGCTCGGCAATCTGCGGTGCCGCGAGCGAGACGACGTTGTAGTCTCTGGAGAGGCGAACGTTGCTGATGACCCTCGCCTCGATGTCCACCAGCATTCGCGATCGAGTATACTCGCTGGCGACTCTTTAACTGCGGCCCCGCGAGGTCGCGAAGAGGTGCCTCATGCCTGTCGTCATGGACGCGGATCGGATCGCCCGCGCCCTTACCCGCATCGCCCACGAAATCGTCGAGCGCAACAAAGGCGTCGAGCGTCTCGCCCTTGTCGGCATCCGCACGCGCGGCGTGCCCATCGCGCGCCGCGTCGCCCGCACGCTGAAAGAGATCACCGGAGACGAGGTGCCGACCGGCGCGCTCGACATCACGCTCTACCGCGACGACCTGATGCGCCATGCCGTCGGTCCGCAGCC
>Ga0307410_10001007_pt1 | contig 12203 bp, 13 predicted proteins | sample 322Ometagenome_3_FD_203707 | JGI IMG/M metagenome (GOLD analysis project Ga0307410, IMG submission 203707) | Maize rhizosphere microbial communities from greenhouse at UC Davis, California, United States - 322HYB-O-3 | ecosystem: Host-associated > Plants > Roots > Rhizosphere > Soil | place...
GTTTCGAGCGCATGGGCCGGACTGGGAGTGGTCAAAGCTGCAGACGCACACAGACCCGTTAGCGCAAGCACATAGGCTAGCCGCTTCATTTCACACCTGAATTTTGTTGTTGACTTTTGTCGCGAAAATGCACGGACGCCGAGTCGGGTTCCGTCTACGGTTGTTTTTCCGCACATGCGGCCCGCCCGAGGGCCGCTCGGAAGCGGCCTTCGATCATGCTATGCCAGGGCCATGACGGACCGCCGGAGCGTACGCACGATTGCCACGGTGGGGGCGCTGACGGGGTGGGCGGGCCTTGCCTTGCAGCTGGTCCTGATCGCCGCAAATCTGGGGTTTTCGCTCGGACTATGGCGGTTCCTGGGCTTCTTCACGATCCTCACGAACATCGGCGCCGCGACCGTGGCCACGGCGGTCGCGTTCGGCCGCACATCCGGACTTGGCGGCGCACGCGCGCGTCTGATGGCGGCGACGTCGATTCTTGCGGTCGGGATCGTATATTCGCTGGTCCTGCGGGCGCTGTGGAGCCCGACCGGGTTGCAGAAAGTCGCCGACATTGCCCTCCATGACGCGACGCCGCTGCTCTGGCTGGGTCTATGGTTGGCCGCTTCGCCGCCACGCCTTCGCTGGAGCGAGATCGGTTGGGCGTTGCTCTCGCCGGCGCTCTATTGCGCCTATGCCCTGGCGCGCGGCGCGGCCGACGGCTGGTATGCCTATTGGTTCCTCAATCCGACGGAGCAGAGCGTGCCGCAATTGCTCGCGAGCGTCGCGGTAATGCTTGCCGGCTTCTCTCTGGTCGGCGGCGGCCTGGTTGGTTACGCCCGGTGGAGGGTGCGCGAACCTGGTCGCGAAGCGCTTGATGCCGTCGACGAAGCGAGCCGCGACTCATTCCCGGCAAGCGATCCCCCGGGCTGGACGCTGGGCGGCGATCGCTAGGCTGGGCTTGAGGCCGAGCGTGCTTCGGTACGGCGGATCGAGCAGATCCTGAACATCGGCATGCTTCTTGATGTAGGCCGCGAAGAACGGGCAGATCGGGATCACCTTGAGGCCGCGTTCGCGGGCCGCGGTGAGCGCGTGCTCGATCAGCAGCGTGCCGATCCCCCGGCCTTCATACTGCGGCGGCACCTCCGTATGCGTGAACATGATCTTGCCGGCCGGAAGCGTATATTCAGCGATGGCGAACGCGCCGCGGCCGAGGTCGATCTCGAAGCGGTGACTGGCGGGATTGTCGCGGACGACGAATTCGGAGCTGAAGGCGGACACCGACCCCCTGTAGCGGCGAAAGCCTCCGATTCCGAGACGGTTAGTGTGTCCACGGGGTTGAGTGCGTTGTCTCCTGTGCTAGCCGGTGCCGCCTGAGCGGCGGGGGCGTTGCTTCAGGAGTTTGTGCGTCATGGTAAGTTATGTTGCGTTGGAAGGTCCGAGCCACGGGCGAGGCTATTACGTTCATCAAGGCAAGGGCGTTGGACACGACCGCAAGGCCGCCGATGCCATGTCCGACGGCGAATACACGCTGATCATCGACGGCGTCGACGTCGATAACGACACGGCGGTCGACCAAACCTCGGCGCCGGAGACGCTGGCCGACGGGTCGACCCTGTTCACGGAAGTGCGGCTCGGCCGGATCAGCATCGGCGAAGCACCCGAGGGTGGCAGCGACGGCGACGCGCTCCGTCTCGAAACCTACAGCGACAACGGACGGTTGCGCTTCACGACACTGTTCGACGCGGACAACCGAATCCAGCTCGGCGACCTCGACCGGCTCAGCTTCGATTTCAACGTCGATGAATCGACCACCACGATTCATGCGCCGGTAATCCGGTTGATCGTGGATGGCGACGGCGACCTGGCGACGACCGCGGACCGCGGGGAGCTGGTGTTCGAATGGGCCTACCAGGGCCTTGGCGACGTGCCCCAGGACAGCTGGCAGAGTGTCGACCTCGCCGGCGACGACTGGGTCGCCTGGCAGCGCGCGAACGGCGAGAATTTCGACCAGGTCGCCAACATGACGACGCTGAGCGATTGGGCCGATGCCGACGGCTTCACGCCCGCAGGCGGCGTGACGTTCGATGAAGACAGCACGGTGCTCGGCTGGTCGATTGCCTACGGCTCAGGCAACGGCACCGGGGTCATCTATGTCGACGACCTGCAGGTCGGGGGCGTCAAGTACGACTTCGGAAGCGATTCGTTCTTCTAATCGGTCAGCGTGCCGAACGATGGCCCGCCGGAGCGATCCGGCGGGCCTTTTCCTATGCTCTATTCCGCCGGTGCAAGCCGGGCGGCGGTCCGCCGCGCACGCATTGCGCGGTCGCGGCGGCGGGCGTTCAGCCACATCATGGTGCCGGTGACGGCAAGCACCGCCGGGATGATCCCCCCAATGAAGATGATGACCTGCCACAAGGCGCCCATGCCGGTCCCGTCGTGAATCCGGCGCATCAGTCGAGCGATCGTCTCGGGCTGCGGCGGCTTGGGTGCCGCCGCCCTGCCGGTAGCATCGCGAACGGTCACCTCGGCAGGACCGCCTTCGCGCTGATAGGTGACTTTCCACTCCGCCTTCGGCTCGGTTGGCCAGGTGATGGTCAGGAGCGGGCCCGTCGCATGCGCGTCGGCGGCTGCCAGCGCCCGGTCGGGCGAAAGGGCCGGCGTTCCAATCGGCGCCGCCGCCATGCGCCGCGCGCGCTCGGCGGGCGAGGGGCCGGCGGGATCGCCGGACAGCGTCGCGAAGAAGGCGGGAAAGCTGATCCACGCTCCGGTGAACGATAGCGCGGCGAGCGGCAGTGCAATCCAGAAACCGCCCTGGTGGTGCAGGTTGGCGCTCGTTTCCGGCTGCCGCTTCCAGCGGAGCCCGCGGGTGATGCGGCCCTTGAGCGGCCACCACAGCCATAATCCGGTGAGCGAGGAGATCAGCATGGCGACGCCGATCCACCCGACGACCTGGCGGCCGACGCCGGGGACCATCAGCGAGCCATGGAGCACGTGCATCACCTGCACCGGCCCCGCGTTGCTGGCGCGCTTGTCGAGGAGGCGCGCGTCCGTCGGATGCAGGTACAGGATGGTGCGGACCGGGCGACCGGCGCCGGGCTCCGGGGGCCGTGCCAGGTTGGCGATGACGACACCTTCGCGCTCGGGGAAGGTGAGGCTCGCAAGCGTCTCGCCCGGCGCGGCGAGACGCCTGACCGCCTCCGCATAGTACGACGGCGGCAATTGCGGCGTGGCCTCGACCAGGCGTTCCGGGTTCAGCCGCTGATCGAGCCAGTCGTGCCACACGAGCGCCGAACCGGTGAGCGAAATCGGAATGATCAGGACCGCGAGGGTCAGGCCCAGCCATTTGTGGACCTGAAACCAGAGCTCGCGAAGGCGGATTTTGGTGGGTGTGATAGCACGCATGCTCAACCGCTAATCAAACTGCGAACGATTCTCAATAAGCTTGCGCATGGGGAACTCTCGTCTGCGCTGTTCGCTGATCTCCCAAGGAGGAAGGAATGACCGACACGAAGCAGGACGATGACGTCAAGCTCAACGAGGATTTGCAGAGCAATCCTGGAATCGGCCAGTCGAAGGGCACCTTTATGACCGGCATCCCGCCCGAGGAAATCGAGGGCGAGAACACGGTCGAAGGCGACACCGAGAACAACGCCGGCCCGTCCGGCGAGGTGAACTTGGGACGCGAGCGCACCAACAAGTAAGCGTTTCGATTCACGACCTTTTTGGCGAATTCCTCACCGAGAGAATGCAGGCCGATTCTGCTATCCTGCTCACGTCGGACATGTTTTCGACGGGGAGGGGAACCCAGATGGAATTCGACATCGAGACCAACAGGAAGTGGCGCTTCGCATCGTTGTTGATGACCGTCGCGGTGGTCGGCGGGGCGATCGCCTACGCGATGGCCGCGGCCTGAACTCAAAGGCTGATCGCGCCTTTCGGACAGGAAAGCGAGAGATGCATTCGCGCGCGATCGGCGCGGTCGACTGTGACGTCGAGCCGCAGCGGCGTGATCGCGCGCCTTAGCGAATCCGCCTCCGGACTTTCGATGCGCAGGCCCGTTAGCCGGCAGCCGGTCGGCGAGGTGCGCGACGGATGCGACGCCGGTTTGGCCCAGACGATGAAGAACGGCGCCAGCGAGTCTTCGATCGCCGCGTAGCCGAATGACGTCCAGCGCAGCACGGCGCCGTCGGGCTTCACACGCGAGCCGCCTTCAGACTTCGAAGTTGCCACGTCCGCTCCCGCGAGTGCCGACCGGATCGCGGCTTCATTGTCGGCGGAAACCGCCCATCCAACAGGCGTCGGCCGGGAAAGCGCGCGGAGCTCGCCGAGCTCTTCGTTGTCGACCGCCTGCGCCGGGTCGGGGGCCAGCAGTTCGAGATAGGTCCCATCGCCCAGCGCGATCAAAGCGTTGCGCGTGCCGCGCCCAGGATGGGCCCCGCCGAACACGGGCCGCACGCCCGTCGACTCGGCAATTTGCCGGACGGCGAGATCGAGATCGGACGTACCGACGATGACATGGTCAATGCGCACCGAATTTCCAGCCTTCAGTTGAGCGTGTTCGGGCGCACAACCGGTGAGCATGGCTGCAGCTATCAGCAGCGTTCGGTAACTCATTCCGCGCTTACGAATGAGTCGAGCACCTTCTTCCGCCCGGCTTTCTCGAACTCGATCTCTAGCTTGTTGCCTTCGATGGCCTCGATGATGCCGTAGCCGAACTTGCCGTGGAACACGCGCTGGCCGAGGGCGAGGTCGTCGCGGCCCTTGTTGCCGAGGGAGACGGCTGAGGCTTTGACTTCGAGCGGCGGTCGGGCGCCCCAGGCTCGGCCCCCTCTCCCCAATCCCTCTTCCCCTGAAGGGGGCGAGGGGCTCAGGCCGCGGCTTGCGCGTTGCCAGCCGGGGCCGCGGGTGCTGGCGCGGTTGGATTGGGCAGCGGCGAGGTGGGCGAAGGGGTCGGCGCGCTCGCTCCATTGCGCGCGCCACAGGCTTTCGCCGCCGGTCATGGTCGTCTCTTCCGCGATATGCGCTTTGGGCAGCTCGGCGAGGAAGCGGCTGGGGATGGAGCTAGTCCACTGGCCGTAGATGCGGCGGTTGGCGGCGTGGAGGATGGTCGCCTTGCGCCGCGCGCGGGTGATGGCGACGTAGGCGAGGCGGCGCTCCTCCTCGAGGCTGGCGAGACCGCCTTCGTCCATCGCCCGCTGCGACGGGAACACGCCTTCCTCCCAGCCGGGGAGATAGACGATGTCGAACTCCAGGCCCTTGGCGGCGTGGATGGTCATGATCGTCACGCGCTCGCCTTGGCGCGCCTCGTCATTGTCCATGACCAGGCTGACGTGCTCGAGGAAGCCGCCAAGACTGTCATATTCCTCCATCGCCCGCGTAAGCTCGGCGAGGTTTTCGAGGCGGCCGGCGTTTTCGGCCGAACGGTCGGCCTGAAGCATTGCGGTGTAGCCGGACTCTTCGAGGACGATGCGGGCGAGTTCGGGATGGGGCAGGGCCCCTCCAGCAAGAACCCCTCCGTCAGCGCTCTGCGCTGCCACCTCCGCCGGAATTCCGGGGGAGGATGATGCCGCCATCCCGCGCCAACGCGCGATGTCGGCGACGAAGTTGCCGAGGCTTCGGCGGGCCTGAGGAGTGAGCTCGTCGGTGCCGAGGATCGAGGCGGCGGCGAGGAGGAGCGGCTGCTGTGTTGCTCGCGCGTGGCGGTGGATGGTCGCGATCGCCTTGTCGCCAAGGCCGCGCTTGGGCTGGTTGACGATGCGCTCGAACGCGAGGTCGTCGGCGGGCGACACGATGAGGCGCAGGTAAGCAATGGCGTCGCGGATCTCGGCGCGCTCATAGAAGCGGAAGCCGCCGATGATCTGATAGTTGAGGCCGATGCCGATGAAGCGCTCCTCGAACTCGCGCGTCTGGAACTGGGCCCGGACGAGGATCGCGACGTCGTCGAGCGACTTGCCGGCCGCTTCGTGCCGTTCGATCTCCTCACCGACGCGGCGCGCTTCCTCGGGCCCGTCCCAGACGCCGATCACCCGGACCTTCTCGCCGTCGCCGGCGTCGGTCCACAGCGTCTTGCCGAGCCGCCCGGCGTTGTGCGCGATGAGCCCGTCGGCGGCAGCGAGAATGTGTGAGGTCGAGCGGTAATTCTGCTCGAGCCGGACGATCTTGGCGCCGGGAAAGTCCTGCTCGAAGCGCAGGATATTCGCCACCTCGGCGCCGCGCCACGAGTAGATCGACTGATCGTCGTCGCCGACGCAGCAGAGGTTGCGGCGGGGCTCGGCGAGCAGCTTCAGCCACTCGTACTGGCCCTGGTTGGTGTCCTGATATTCGTCGACGAGAATGTAGCGAAATCGCTCGCGGTACCCCTCGAGCACGTCAGGATGGCTGCGGAAGATAACGAGCATGTGCAGCAGCAGGTCGCCGAAGTCGCAGGCGTTCAGCGTCTTGAGCCGCTCTTGGTATTGCGCATAGAGCTCGGCCCCCCGGCCGGCAGCAAAGGCCTCGGCTTCGCCCGGCGTGACCTGGGCGGGTGTCCAGCCGCGGTTCTTCCAGCGGTCGATCGATGCGGCCAGCTGGCGGGCGGGCCAGCGCTTCTCGTCGAGATTGGCGGCCGCGATCAGCTGCTTCATGACGCGGAGCTGGTCGTCGGTATCGAGGATGGTGAAATTGGACTGCAGGCCAACCAGTTCGGCATGGCGGCGCAGCATCCGCGCTGCGACCGAGTGAAAGGTGCCGAGCCACGGCATGCCCTCGATCGCTCCGCCGGAGATGGCGGAGACGCGCTCCTTCATTTCACGCGCGGCCTTGTTGGTGAAGGTGACGCTGAGGATCTGGCTCGGCCACGCCCTGCGCGTCGCGATCAGGTGAGCAAGGCGCGCGGTCAGGGCGGCCGTCTTGCCGGTGCCAGCGCCAGCAAGGACGAGCACCGGGCCTTCGGTCGTCAGCACGGCCTCGCGCTGCGGCGGGTTCAGGCCCTGCAGATAGCCGGGCTCGGGAGTCAAAGCTGGAGATTCAGGCACTTGGCCGGAGGTAGGGGCGAGCAGCGATTCGGGCAACAAACCGTTCAATTGAAAAGGTTCCAACGGTTGTTACCGAAATCCCCGTTATCCACAGGCTTAAACCCAAATTTTTCGCTTCCCCGACTCGGACGAGAAGCGCATGGTGCTCATGTGATCGGGACGGCGGTCCCGGCCTCATCAGAGGGTCGGCAACGACAGGACGGTGCGGCTGGTGACCAAAGGTCCGATCTCCGCCGACAGGCAATGCCAAGGCTCTTCGGAGCGGCGGCGGTGCCAGACGGTATGAGGCGCCGGAAGCGTTGATCTTCCTCAAGCGCGACGCGGCTTTCAGCGGTTTTCGGACCGGAGGAAGCGAAGCGGGACGCACGAGTGGTCAACCCAAGAAGGGCCGTGGAACATCGGACGGTTTTCGCCGGAGCTTCGGTTCTGGCAGGCCGGGTCGGTCGAAAGGTTGGCGATCCTCCGGGTTGTCATCGGTAGGCCGGTCAGGCTCCTCGCAAGAGGGAGCGGTTCGATAGGAAGCGACGCCTGAGCTGGTGAGCCAGGATCGAGAAGCGGGGTCGCAAACCCATTCGTGGGGGCGGGGCCAAGGTAGATCGAACACCGGCAGATCCTTCGCTCGGTGCAAGATGGGGGCTGGCAGCGATGCCGGCCCCCATTTCTTTCCAGGCCGAATCCGATCGCCGTCGAAGCTTTGCGCCGTGCCGGTGCCCGGCTTTGCGCCGTGCCGCTGCCGAGAGATTTTACGCCGTGCCGCTGCCGAGAGACTTTACGCCGTGCCGATCAAGCGGAGATGTGGCTGCGTCCCGGCGCCGAGACAGCCTCCCGCCTCGCGAACCACAGAAAAAAGCGGCCCGGCGACACGCTAGGTGCCGAGCCGCTCCGATGTCACAGGCACGCTCGCGCTCCGGGGGGGAGGGGGAATCGCGGGTGTGCGACCGCGACAACCGTTCCGGGGACGTTCGGTTCCCGAGGCGCAGCGGGCGGCACGGAGCACGCCCGCCGTTCGTCAGCGAAGGCTTAACCCTTTGCCGCCAGACCGTCGCTGCCGGTCGTTGAAGGAAGTGTGCGTGATGTCGGATATGGCCAAGCTTCGTCAGGAACATGCCCGACTGGTCGAGATCGTCGATCGATTGAAGCGGGTGATCGAGGCCCCGGCGCCGCCCTCGGCGGTCGAGCTCTACGCAATCCGCCGCGAGCTGGCCTCGACCCTGATCGGGCACCTCAAAGCCGAAGACTGGGCGCTTTATCCGCGACTGCTCGAGAGCGCGGACGCGCAAATCGTGGCGACGGCGCGGGCGTTCAGCGAGGAGATGGGCGGGCTGGCCGACGCATTCGTCGCTTATGCCCAGCGCTGGGACGCGATGGCGATGGAGCGCGACTGGACCGGCTTCCGTTCGGAGACGAGCGCGATCATCGACGCGCTGCGGTCGCGCATCGTGCGCGAGAACCGCGAGCTCTACCCGCTGATCGACCGGCTCGACCGCGCCGCCTGACGCGCCCGTTCGCGCGGGACTAGCCAGCGCGGCGGAGTCGGGCGACACTCGCCCGATGTGAGGGGATCAGGCAGCGGAGGGTGGAGCAATGTTCGATCGGATAGCCAACAGGATCGCCAGCTGGGCCGGCCACCCTACCGCCTTTGCGATGGCGCTGGGGATCATCGTCGTCTGGGGCGCCAGCGGACCCTTGTTTCACTGGTCGGATACTTGGCAGCTGGTGATCAACACGGGGACGACGATCGTCACCTTCCTGATGGTGTTCCTGATCCAGAATGCCCAGAACCGGGACGCATCGGCCATCCAGGCGAAACTCGACGAGCTGATCCGCGCCGGCCGCGCACGCAACGAATTCATCGGCATCGAGCATCTGTCGGAGCGCGAGCTGGTCGGCCTCGTCGCCGCGCTCGAAAAGCTGGCCGGTGACGAGATCGCGCACCGCAGGGCGATCGAGCGGTTGATCGCGCGGCGCTGAACCGTTGGGAAAGCGCGACGCAGCCGTGGGGACCAAATCGCGATTTGCGCGTTGGGGGCAGCAGGTGGCGGCGGCAATGAAGCTGCCGGAGCGGCGGGCACGATGGAGTTACGCAAGTGCTCAAACTCGCCGCTTTGGCTGTGGCCGCCGCGTCCACGGCATCTTCCCCCGCTCTCGAGTCGAACGCTCCCTGGTGGGAGAAAGTGACGGTCACCATCGCCGGCGACGGCAACCCCAAGGCCTGTGAATATACGACCAGCCGCGACGGCGGCAGCGCCAGCGCTTGCGACGTGGCGGAAAGCGACGCGGCGATGCAGGCGACCGCGGCCTCCGACACGCCCGGCCAGCTGACCAAGATCACCTTCGAGCGGCGTTTCATCCCCGGCCAGGCGCAGCCGGAGCGCGCGAACATCGAGGCCGGTGAAAGCCTGCTCGGCGGCCAGGTGATGGCGCTGGCGATCGACGACGCCGGCGAGGTCCAGGGCTGCAAGGTCGTCGCGCGGGCCGGGTCGGTGACGCCCGATTACGGCTGCGACGAGGCGGCGACGGAAAAGTTCGAAGCGAGCGCGGGCGACGTTTCCGTGCCCGCCGAGGGCTTCATGACCATCCTGGTGTACGCGCACCAGGAGAACGTCGCCTAAGAGCGCAACCCCGCTCTCCCCACCCTCTCCCCTAAAGGGGCGAGGGGCAACGGTCAGTCGACGACGATCGTGGTTTTCATGCCCATCGCCGAATGCATGAAATGGCCGCAGTGGACTGAGTAGGTGCCGGCGCGCGGGACCAGGGTCACGCTCTTGGTCTGGCGGCCCTTGAGCTCGATCTGCCCGCCTGGAGCGGCGCCCGCTGTGATCGTCGAGCTGGCGAAGAATTGCTTGGCGGTGAAGTCGTGCCCTCCGCCGGCGCGGTTGACGAAGACCAGCGTCACCGGGCGCCCGGCTTTCAGGTGAATCGGACTGGGCGCGTAGCTGAAGCTGGCGAGATTGATCGTCTGGACGGCGGGCTGCGCGATTGCGGGCGCACCCGCGACCAGCGCAAGCGCCGCGACAGCGGCGAAACGGGAACTGAGCATAAGCATCTCCTGTGCTTCCCCGCGCCAAGGGTTAGCATCGCAACGCGTACCGCCGATGAACGGGAGTGGTTCTGGTTCGGCCGTCAAGCCCGTCGATAATCGGGCTGCGTACCGCTGTTATGCCAATAGGCTTCCAGTCCAATTCGTTCGAGGATGCTTGCAAACCTTTGGTCGGATCGCAGGGGCGCCAGCGGACGGGAAAAAAGCTCCCTCGCATAGCGGCGCGAATAGGGATCGATCGGCGCCGGCTGGCCGAACGGCTCTTCGTTGAAGAAGTAGCGCTTCAGCCCGGCAAGGGCGAGGTCGGTGCGGCCAAGGAGCGCGAAGGCTTCGGACGCGAACGGGAGTTCGGAGAAATCGGCGGCCGCGCGCTGCGTGAGGTCGGATACGGCCGTAGCCGCCTCGATGGGTGAGGCGCTCGCCACCGTCCGGGCGAGCCGGCTAAGGGTGGCGATGTCGCCCTCGGTCGTGCCCGACGGCCGCGCGTCGGGGTTCATGACAAAGGCCTCCGCCGCCTGCGGACGGCCGTTGAAGAGCAGAGACTTGTATCGCACCCTCCACAAGGACGGATGCGCAGGCCACCGCGATTGCGCCTGGTCGAGGATGGATTCCGCTTCCTGCAGCCGGTCGGTGTTGAGCAGTGCGTTGGCCAAATAGGCCTGGGCGACGGGCAACATGGAATCACGCTCAACCACCGTCTTCATCCTGGCCGCGCCAACCGCGATCCGTCCGACATCGAACATGAGGTTGGCCAGGCGTCCGCCGGCGAGCCAATGGGCGGGGTGTCGATCGATAAACCCAAGCAGCTCCGTTTCGAGCGCGGCCCAGTTGCGGAAGGATGGTTTCAGCAGGATCAGCGCAAGCTGCGCGTCGGCGTTGTTCGGGTCGAGTTCCAGCGCCCGCCGCGCAGCGGAGCGGAGCCTGGCGGGAAAGGCTTGGGTTTCGCCTTCGCCATAGCCTTCGAGCAAGTGCGTATAGCTGAGCGCCAGAGCACCCCATGCCTCGGCATAGTCGGGGTCGATGCGCAGCGCTTGTTCGTAGAAGGATACGGCCTGGCGGGTCTGGCCGGCGAACCCTTGACGCTGGGCGATCTCGCCGCGGTTGAACAGATCCACCGCCTCCGCCGGAGGGCGGTGGCGCCACGGCTGACGCCAGAGGACGACGCCAGTCCCCAGCGCCGTGGCCGCGGCGCCGCCCGCGATCATGGTCCTGCGGCTGAGGGACGAACCTGGGCCGGCTTTGGGGTACGGGGGTAAGGTCGCGGCCGCTCCGCCCGGCTGCTCGACAAGGCGGTAGCCGACCTTGGTGATGGTCTCGATCTCGAAGCTGCCGAGCTTGCGGCCGACGCTGCGAAGTTTCGAGACAACGCGGTTGATGGCATCGTCTGTGATCGCGCGGCCGCCCCAGCAGGCGTCGATCAGATCGTCGCGGCTGAGAATTTCGCCACGAGCGTTGACGAGCGCGATGAGGACCTGCATCACCAATGGCTCGAGCAGCTCGCGCTGATCGCCGCGAGCGACCTCGCGGGCGGCGGGACGATCTCGCCGATCCGCAGCGTCGCCAATGTCGTGAAGGTCGGAAGCGCGGGTTATCGCAAGCTCATCGCCAGCGGCGGAACGCCTTCGGGCTGGGTCGGCTTCGAGGCGGCGCGGCCGGAGACGAACACGCCGACGTTCACCGAAATCGTGCCGGCGTCGGGCGAGCTGTACGCCAACCCGGCGGCCTCGCAGCAGATGCTCGACGATGCGATGTTCGACGTCGAGACGTGGCTGGCGCAGGAGATTGCGAGCGAGTTCGCGCGGGCCGAGGGCAAGGCGTTCGTCGGCGGCAATGGGACCAACCAGCCGCTCGGCTTTTTGAGTTCGCCCAACGCGACGACCGCCGACGGAGTCCGGCCGATGGGCACGCTGCAGACGATCGGCACCGGCGTCGCGGGCGCGTTCCCGGCGAGCAATCCGGCGGACAAGCTGGTCGACCTCGTCCAGTCGCTGCGCTCGCCCTACCGGCAGGGCGCGGTGTTCGTGATGAACTCCGCGACGGCCGCGGCGATCCGCAAGTTCAAGACCGCGGACGGAGCGTTCATGTTCCAGCCGAGCCTGGCCGCCGGACAGCCCGCGACCCTGCTCGGCTATCCGCTGATTGAGGCCGAGGACATGCCGGACCTGGGC